>Tephra_p2__coassemble_2453_pt1 | contig 18767 bp, 14 predicted proteins | sample Tephra_p2__metabat2_low_PE_021 | metagenome-assembled genome bin Tephra_p2
GCACGGCACAGCTGCTGGATGCGCCGCAGCACGACTACACGAAGACGCTGGTGCACGCAGCGCAAACACTGAGTCTGCACACCGATACGCGCAGTGCTGCGCACACCGAAGGAGCGCACAATGAGCGAGCATGACAACGTGATTCTCGAAGGCGCCAATATAAGCAAGAGCTTCGGCACCAAGCGCACGCGGCAGCAGGTGCTGTTCGACGTAAACGTGCATGTGTGCGCGGGGGAGTGCCTCGCCGTCATCGGCGAGTCGGGTTCCGGCAAAACCACGTTGACGCGCATACTGCTCGGTTTGGAAACGCCGAGCGCGGGCGACGTGCTGTTCTCAGGCGCGAGCATCGAGGGGAACGCCGGACGCGCGCAGCTGAAACTGCTGCGCGAACAATCCGGCATCGTCTACCAGAACCCGTTCGAATCACTCGACCCGCGCTGGACAGCCGGCAGATCGGTCGCCGAACCGTTGCGACTGCTGCCGAAACAGGATTCCGCACGTGCACGTGACGACGAACAGATCGGCGCGCGCGTGGCAGACGCGCTGGAACTCGTGGGACTGCCGCCCGCCGAGTTCGTCGACCGATACCCGATGGATATGTCGGGCGGGCAGGCGCAGCGCGTCGCGATCGCGCGCGCCATCGTCAAAAACCCGCGCATCCTGCTCGCCGACGAGCCGATGAGCGCCATCGACGTGGCGGCGCGCGTGCAGATACTCGACGCGCTCGCCGCGAGCCGCGAGCGCAATCCGCAGATGGCGATCGTGATCGTCTCGCACGACCTCGGCGTCGTGCAGAACATCGCCGACCGCATCGTTGTGATACACCATGGCCGCATCGTCGAGCAAGGAACCACAGCGCAGGTGCTCAATACTCCGCAGGAACATTACACAAAAGAACTCATCGCAGTCGCGAGCATGTGAAAATCGTTGGTATTGTGCGGTTTCTTGAGTAATGCTCTGTGAATGTGTCACATATTCGCCTGCTCACAATGTGGACATATGCGCGCGTCGGCATTGTTTTGTCCGGGTTGTGTGGGTATTGTGCAGACATGATCAATTTCTCATGTTGTTGTCGCTGACCGGACGCCACAGGCGCGCGGGGCTGACGTATAACTTGAGATCTGCCATTCGGCACAGTTCTTCTCGGAACATCCTTGGAACACTAGCTATAAGTAATCTAGCTGTAAGTAATTCTGTGTGACAACAGTGTCACTGTATCCAAGTGATATGCGAGAAAATATTCTCCGGTCGTCGTCAAAGCGAGCTTGAGGCGTATTTGAATCCACAAAGCAACCATTCAAAAACGCAAAGCAGCTTAAGGAAACGACAATGACCATTCACAACACGGTTTCGGAACTCATCGGCAACACCCCGCTCGTCGCACTGCACTCGGTCACCGACGGCGTGCGAGCCACCATCGCAGTCAAAGTCGAATACTTCAATCCGGGCGGTTCCTCGAAAGACCGCATCGCGGAACGCATCATCGACGCGGCGGAACGCGAAGGCAAACTCAAGCCAGGCGGTGTGATCGTCGAGCCAACGTCGGGCAACACCGGCGTAGGACTCGCGCTCGTCGCACAACAGCGCGGCTACCGCACGGTGTTCGTGCTGCCAGACAAGGTGAGCGAAACGAAGCGCGCGGTATTGCGAGCCTATGGAGCCGAAGTGGTCGTGACGCCGACAGACGTCGAACCGGACGACCCGCGTTCGTACTACCGCGTTTCGGACCGCCTCGCGCAAGAGATTCCGGGCGCGTTCAAACCGAACCAATACAGCAATCCGAACGGTCCGCGCAGCCATTACGAGACCACGGGACCGGAGATCTGGGAAGCCACCGACCACAAAGTGACGCATTTCGTGGCGGGCATCGGCACCGGCGGCACGATCTCGGGAACAGGACGTTATTTGAAGGAAGCGTCGAACGGCGAAGTCACCGTGATCGGCGCGGATCCGGAAGGATCCATCTACTCGAACCCGAGCAACGTGCACGGGTACGACATCGAAGGTGTGGGGGAAGATTTCTATCCAGCCGCTTACGATCAGCATATCGCCGACGCCATCGAGCAAATCGATGACCACGAGGCGTTCCTGATGACACGCCGACTTGCAGCAGAAGAGGGGCTGCTCGTCGGCGGGTCAAGCGGCATGGCTGTCGCGGCGGCCATCAAATATGCGCGCGAGCACGACCTCGACGAGTCACAGACCGTCGTGGTGCTGCTGCCGGACTCCGGCCGCGGATACCTCGAAAAGATCTTCAACGACGATTGGATGATCGAACACGGGTATGCGGACGTCGTTGCAGCCACCAGCAAGCCATCGCTTGTAGACAGCGTGCTCGTCAGTGAGTGAACGCACCGTTTTTCAGTCTCGCATCAATTAACCCAGTAACCGTAAGTAAGCGTAAACAACTGTAATTAGCAGTTTTCTTTGAGATAGGAACATCATGACCAAGGCAGACAAGCACTACATCGAAGACGCCATTGCAACCCGCGCGATCCATGCGGGGCAGGAGCCGGACGCACTGACCGGCGCGGTCTCCACGCCGATCTACATGACCTCCACGTTCAAGCAAGACGGCGTGGGTGGACTGCGCGGCGGCTACGACTACAGCCGATCCGTCAACCCGACACGCACGTCGTTCGACGAGCAGCTCGCGGCGGTGGAAGGCGCCGACTATGCGATGAGCTTCTCCTCAGGGCTCGCAGCCATCGACGTGCTGCTGCGCTCCACGATGAAGCCGGGAGATAACATTCTCATCGGTAACGACGTGTACGGCGGAACCTACCGTCTGCTGTCGAAGGTGTTCGTGCCGTGGGGCGTGGGTCTCGATGTGGTCGACACCACCGATCCTTCGGCGGTGAACACGGCGCTCGCCGCGAAATCATACAAATACATCTGGGTGGAAACGCCATCGAACCCGCTGCTCGGCATCACCGACATCGCACTCACCGCGCAGCTCGCGCACGAGCACGGCACGAAAGTGGTGGTAGACAACACGTTCGCTTCGCCGGTGCTGCAGCATCCGTTGGTCGACGGGGCTGATGCCGTGGTCTATTCGACCACCAAATACATTGGCGGGCATTCCGACGTGGTTGGCGGAGCCGTGCTCACCAACGATTCGCAAGTGGCTGATCAGGTGGCCTTCCTGCAGAATTCGGCGGGTGCAGTGCCATCGCCGTTCGACTCCTGGCTCGACATTCGCGGCCTGAAAACCCTCGACCTGCGTGTGCGCCGCCACAGCGCCAACGCCCTGAAAATCGCCGAATGGCTTGAGATGCGCCCAGAGGTGGAACGCGTCTGGTACCCAGGTCTCGAATCGCATCCGGGTCACGAGGTCGCAGCGCGCCAGATGCACGGCGGCTTCGGCGGCATGGTTTCCGTGCAGCTTGCCGGAGGTCCGGAGGCTGCGAACCGTTTCGCCTCGTCCACGCGACTATTCACGTTAGCGGAATCGTTGGGTGGCGTCGAATCGCTCATCGAGGTGCCGGCAGCCATGACGCACGCCTCCGTGTCGGGAACCACCCTTGAGGTGCCGGCCAATCTGGTGCGTCTGTCGATCGGCATCGAGAACGCCGACGACCTCATCGTCGACCTCGCCCAAGCCCTCGACGACCTCTCCGCATAGTTGTCTCTACAGTATCCGCGCAAGTTAGCGCGGGCACTGTGGATAACCGGGCGTATGCGTCACGGATTGTGGATAAACCAGCAGAGTGCGCAGAGTGTGTGGAAAACGCGGGACTATACAAATTGACGGCGCTGATTAGACTGGAACACTATGACTGAGCACGCCGAACGTTCCGCAACGCAGACTCTGCGCCAATACTTTGGCTACGAGAGCTTCCGCCCCGGTCAGCAGGAGCTGATCGAGGCGATTCTGAACGGACGAGACGTGCTCGGCGTGATGCCCACCGGCTCGGGCAAATCGATCTGCTACCAGATTCCCGCGGTCATGCTGCATGGCATCACCATTGTGATCTCACCGCTGATCTCACTGATGCGAGATCAGGTGGACGGCGCAAACGAAATCGGCATCCCAGCCGCATTCATCAACACTACGCAATCTCCCGAAGAACAGCAGCAGGTGTTCGCGCAGGCGGACGCAGGTGAGATCAAATTACTGTATGTTGCGCCGGAACGCTTGCAAACACAACGTTTTATGAACTTCGCCGCGCACGCCGACATTGCGCTGTTCGCAGTGGACGAAGCACACTGTGTGTCGCAGTGGGGGCAGGATTTCCGCTCGTCATACCTTGGCATAGGCGAGTTCATCGACGCGCTGCCGGACCGCCCGACAGTCGCCGCATTCACAGCGACCGCCACCGAGCGCGTGCGCCGGGACATTGTGAAATTGCTGGGATTGCGCGATCCGAAGATCGTGGTGACCGGCTTCGACCGCGATAATCTCTACTTTGACATGCTCAAACTCACGACGCGCGAGAAAGCGAACTGGATCGCTCGCTACGTCGCTGAGCACGCCGACGAATCCGGCATCGTCTACTGCGCGACGCGCAAGGAAACGGAGTCATTGGCACAAACACTCAACATTCTCGTGCCGCAACTGCGCAAAGCGAATGGCGAGCAGACGGACGGCACGCCGGTGGCCGTCGCCTACCACGGCGGCATGCCTGCGGATGTGCGCGAACATGCGCAACGCGACTTCGTGACCGACGTGACGCCGGTGGTCGTGGCGACGAACGCGTTCGGCATGGGCATCGACAAGTCGAACGTGCGGTACGTGATCCACCACAACATGCCCGAAAGCATAGAAGCGTATTACCAGGAGGCCGGGCGCGCCGGGCGAGACGGCGAGCCGAGCCGCTGCACGCTGCTGTGGAACGAGTCGGACATCGTGACCCGCCGCCGTCTGCTCGACATGGGCGGGCAGAACGAGCGACTTTCGGCGGATGAGCAGGAGATAGTGCGCCAGTCGAAACGACGTCTGCTCGACGGCATGATCGGCTACTGCCGCACCACCGAATGTCTGCACAAATATATGACGCGCTACTTCGGCGAGGACGATGGTGCGCGCACTTCCGAGAACGGTCACTGTGCGGGCGGTTGCGTGAACTGTGAAAGCACGTTCGAAACGGTTGACGTGTCTGGCATTGCACGCTCGATCAGCATGTGCGTGCACGACCTCGGCCAACACTATGGCATGGGCAAGGTCGTTGCGGTGCTGCGCGGATCAAAGGCGAAGGATCTACTTGACCGTGGGCTCAACCTAGTGCCCACCTACGGAAAACTGCACGACGTGAACGAGGCGAAAATCCGCGACGTGCTCAACCAGATGGTGGCCGACGGTTTCCTGTTCATAGGTGAGGGGCGGCTTCCGCTACTGCAGTTCGGCCCTCGCGCCGGCGAAACCGTGTCGCCCGCGTTCCACTACGAGATCAAGAAAAGCGAACGCAAATCGAAGTCGCGTGGCACGCAATCTTCGGGACTTACGGCGGGGGAGCGTGCGCTCGCCGGACTCGGCACGGGAACTGGCGCGAGCAACAGTGCGGACGAGGAGCTTTTCGAGCATCTGCGCGCGCTGCGACTGCAGATCGCACGCGAGATCTCGAAACCTCCATACATTGTGTTCTCGGATCGTGCGCTGCGAGACATGGCACACAATCACCCGCACACCGACGCGGAGTTTCTGGCAGTCAACGGCGTTGGCACAAGCAAACTCGAGCGGTACGGCAAGCGTTTCCTGGAGGTCATTCGCATCTTCGACAATGCCTCCGCGTGAAAGTTCCCCGACCTGTGGCATGGGTCAGGCAGGCATGCCGTGCTGGGCCATGGCTTGCTTCCAGCGGCGGATTTTGTCGCCGAAAATGACGAATGAATCCACAGTGTGCAAGCTGATCCACTGCCATAGCGGGCCGGCGGCCGGCGTGGATTCAGCCCATTTGCGCTGGTTCTTCCCGAAGAGTTCGTCTTGTGAGAACTCGTTGATCATCCACTGAATCTGACTGATCAGATTATTGAATGAGTCGATCATCTGCTGAGGAGTGGAGTCCTGCCACGTTTCATCAAACATCTCGTACAAATTGCTGAGATGCAGCCATGAGTAGCCGTCGGCAGGTGTGTGCACCAAGTGACCTTCCTGCTCATTGTGCTCCCAGTCGAGCAGCAGACTCATCCAGCCGAGCTCATAGGCGAGCATCTGCCGAGGTGTGCGGTTATCCGCCTCCGGCTGCAGCTCGTCCCAATACTGCTCCGGGATGTTTTGGAACTCGCTGATGAACGCTTTTCCATGCTGCCTGATCTCGTCGGCGAGCTCAGTTCCGGATTCATACGTTTCCATGATCCACCTCACGTTCGTTGAGCTGCTACTGCGCAGGAGTTGTCTGCCGGCGACAGTGCCGGCGGATCGCGGAATGTAACTAGAGTATTGCGGCTCATATCGCAACCTCTTTCAGGCCGAGAGTACTGGGTACTCACTCTTAATTTTTGCTTAGTATAGGTGCTCGCGCAGGGATTCCCAACTAATCTGGCGATTTGCTGGAAAGTGTCTGTATGACTTTCCAGTCGTGCTCTTGAAACTGAGCATGGGAGAAAGCAAGGCTCTCGAAGTCGTAAATATTACATATGAATTATTGAAGGATGTGAGCTACCTTTTGCTCTAAGAATGCGCTGCTGGCAAGAGCATACAGATCTCCGGCGCAGTCATCGATGATGGCACATGGAAATGTCTGAACCAGCGCTCGCTCGTCACCGTTATATTGACCTAGCATCGCATTGAACAAAGGGGAGCTGCGGGGGATTCGCGAGACCGAATACGCTCCATCTTCGAGTGCCCATGCGACCTCGGTGTGTTCATCGTCGGTGAGTGAATCTTTGCCCGGGTAGAGTTTGTGCTCCATGAGATCGTAGAGTACGTCGAACAATACGATGTTATTGGTTGCCGCTCCCTCTTCAAGGGTCGTTCTGATGAGTTGCGGATCAATCTCTTCTATTGAGTCATGCATCACTGCGGGCGTTATGTTGGTGGGCATGTTCACAGAGTAGGTCACGTGCCTGGCAATCGCATCGTGTATGCAGAGATTCTTTGGGATCGTGTCGTCAAGGAACCGTGTTGTATCCTGGGTCCAGCTGTTTTCCAAGGAGAAGTGGAACAACATGGATTCAGATGTTCAGACGCCCAAACTCATTCGAGTGGTGGGTGCGGCGATTGTTCGGGATGGCACGGTTCTGTGCGGTCAACGTGGGCACGGCAAATCGTTGGCTGGATATTGGGAGTTCCCCGGAGGCAAAATCGAAGCGGGCGAAACTCCTCGTCAAGCACTGCAACGCGAAATCGAAGAGGAGCTGCTGTGCGAAGTCAATGTTGATTCGCCGGTGTGCACGAGCCGCTACACCTATGATTTCGGCATGGTGGAGCTCACGACGTTCCTGTGCCATCTCGTCTCGGGCGAGCCGACTCTGACTGAGCATGAGCAAATCGCATGGGTTGAACCAAGCCAGATGCCTACGTTGAACTGGGCTCCGGTGGATCACGAAGCTGTTGAACGTATCTCCCATATGGTTTTTACACATAAGAAAGAAAAGTGTGAGTAGAACGATATTGCAAAATGATCTGAAGTGACAAATTGATTATGTGGCCGTTCTCAGACGTTCATCCGAGAACGGCCACATAACATAATCAATATTTAGTTAGACCATTTCAGCAAACTATTCCAGTGCTCTTTTAGTTCCTTTTTAACTGGATCTTTTTTAAACTGAAGTTCAAGAGTCTCTTGTAAGTCTGTGAGTGTCGCTTGAAGATATTCGTTCTTCTTCTTTTCAGTGTTTTCTCGTAATTCCTCCCAGCCGGGATGGAACTTATCTATTTCTTTTGCTGAAATTATATCTGCCTCACAGCGCTTAGTCGGGGTACCAGCGGCGAGCACTGATATTCGGCAGACTAGTACGGCTGAATAGTTGTCGATTAGGATGCCGTTGCGTACGGGCACCCCTTCTCGCAGGGCCACGTTTAAAAAGTTTTCACAGTCCTCTCCGGAAAGATACTGTGTGATATCCTTCCACTCCCATGGGAAATTTGGTATGTGCGCGATGTATGCCGTCCACTCCTCCGTGGTGTAGCCGTCCTTTTGCAGGTCAAAGGTCTCCAAGACATTGTTGACATTGTCAAAAACATTGCAACATTTTTGTTGCATGGAGGGAGTAATTAGGTACATTAGTTCCTTTCTTGTAATAATATTGTGGCATAAATTACTATAACATGTTTATAGAACAAATGTTCGATGAATGTTGGATTTTGCTGCACTTTTGCAAAATAATCTGGGTCAAAAAGGTAACATTTTGATATATACTAGTCCCGTGAGTATCGAACAAAAGAACGAGGATACAGCTTTAGGGCTTATTAAAACGTTGCGCCAATCTATGACACGCAAACAGCTGGCAGACGCATTGGCTGTGCAAACATTGACTGTTGAGCGTTGGGAAACTGGGAAAGTTGAGTGCAAGCCGGGATACATCCCCGCACTGAAAGAGCTGTACTACGGGACAACGCACGAAAATGGCACAGACTTTTCGGTGATTGATCTTTTTGCTGGTATTGGTGGTATTCGACGCGGATTTGCGCAAGTTGGTGGTCATGCGGTGTACGCCAGCGAGTGGAATAAATACTCCGTGTGCACATACCGCACAAACTATGGGTTTGCCGATGAAGTTGATGGCGATATAACTCAGGTCGATACAGATGATATTCCTGATTGCGATGTAGTGCTTGCTGGTTTTCCATGCCAGCCGTTCAGCTTGGCCGGCGTATCGAAAAAGCGTAGTCTCGGTCGTGACACTGGATTTAGAGATAAAACTCAAGGAACTCTGTTCTTCGATGTTGCGCGCATCATCGCCGCTAAACGGCCAGCAGCTTTTTTACTTGAGAATGTGAAGAACTTGCAGTCCCACGATCATGGGCGTACTTTCCAGGTGATTCTCGATACGTTGCAAAATGAGCTTGGCTACGAGGTGCACTACAAGGTCATTGATGCCCAGCATTTTGTCCCTCAGCATCGTGAACGAATTTATATTGTCGGTTTTCGTTCGCCCACCAATTTCTCGTGGGATGATTTGCGTTATCCAGAGCATGCTCCGAAACTGCGCGATATCCTTCACAAGACAGATGGAACAGAACCAGTTTTACCATGGGATCAAGGTAAGTACTTTGACCATGAATCCAATACCGTCCGCGAGAAATACACGCTGACACCACGTTTGTGGCAGTATCTTCAGGATTACAAAGCTAAGCATGAGGCAATGGGGCATGGTTTCGGTTTTGGCCTTGTGAATCCAGATATGGTTTCGCGTACACTTTCCGCGCGATACCACAAAGACGGCTCTGAGATTCTCATTGATCAGGGGGAGGGGAAACGGCCTCGGCGCTTGACGCCGCGTGAGTGTGCGCGATTGATGGGATACCCGGATGATTTGCGGATACCTGTGTCGGACACCCAAGCATATCGCCAATTCGGTAATAGCGTTTGTGTGCCAGTCATTGCTGAAGTAGCGCGCTTGATGAAACCATACATCATATCGATCAAAGATGAGAAAAAGAGCGATGCAAATAAACGAACCGTGACCGCAGCGCGCATTGAGAAGACAAAAAAACAGGCTATTGCCAACGCTGAGAGTTAAGACTATTAGACTGGACGAATATGAGCAACATGCACGACGCTTTGGAAACTGAAGAAGCACTACCTTGGTACGACACCATAACGCTGGATGGTGTTTTACAGATGTTCGAAAATGTCGGTGCCCATGCGGTGTGGGCAAAGTATTTAATGCGAAATAATAATTCGAAGAACCAAGTGTATGTTGCTTCTCGTATTAACCAGTTGGCTTTCCTACCGTTAGGTGAACCTATCTACGCTCCAGGCTCATCAAATAAGCCTAAGGTGAGTAGTTCAAAGAGAAAGAGAGAGCTGGTACGTATCCCTCTGAGATGGACATGGATTGCCGAAGACGGAGATGAATATTTAGCTCCTCAAGCAGCCTTTAGTTACTATCCCCAATATCCAGAGGTTCGCTTGAGTGGCATGGTCGCAAAGTGCAAAGCTGCTCCAAGTGAGTTATTCAATATTAAACATCATGGACATGATGAAGGGCGAGTCCTTTTTCTTGGAGTAATAGGCAATCCGGATGACCCAGATTCGCATATTGCTGCTATCACGACAGGGAAGAATACTCCAGCTTCGCAAGAAGTTGTAGCGTTAGATAGTTTTACGCCTGGCTCACTGTTCTCCGTTCCTTTTCCCGCCTCGACGAAAGAGCCTGAACGGAATACCAATGCCGAAGTGCCTTCAGTAGAGATTGATGAATTTAGTGTGCTGAATACTGCTTTGAGCCGTATCGTGGGATATCCGATTATTCCTTGGCGTCTGCGTAATGATGGCACCAGAGAAGATCCGTATAGGAGTCCAAACGCCCCGGGCCTAACGTTGGAAGCCGAGTTGGGCGTGGGTGAGAATGCCATTCCGGGGCCCGACTTTGATATTTGGGAACTGAAGGCTTATAAGGTTGATGACTTCCAAAAGCCAAGCAACAGTCATCGAATCACATTATTCACGCCTCAACCTGACTTCGGGACAATCACGGATATGGGGCAAGCTGCATTTGTTGAAACATACGGGCATGTCAATGAACAATATGCTGGTCGTGGCATTGAACGTTATGATTTTACGACTAAAGATTTCAATGACATCGGTCAAGATGATCCAACTGTTGCAATGGAATTACGAGTGTTTGGCATGGATGGTGATTCATACAGCATGGGTGGCTCGATTTCATTGGTCGATCGCATAACTGGTGCAATCGTTGCCGGATGGTCATTCCCAAAGTTGCTCGGACATTGGCAGAGGAAGCATGATAGAGCAGCATACGTTCCGTATCGTCTACTGGGCAGCAAAGATGATTACTGTGTTGAATATGGCACGGATGTGCTGCTCGGGAAGGACACCGATTTTGGCATGTTCCTTAACGCGTTCCAAGAGGGAAAGATCATTTTCGATCCAGCATTCCATATCACGAAGCGAGAAGATGGTAGTTGGCAGCCGAAATCAAGGAGCCAATTCCGGATTGCTCTCGGGAACCTGGATGCAATTTATGAATCTGTCAGGAAAGTCACTGTAGGGGCATAGTGACAACTCTGTCTGGCTGAGGTCTCGATATCGGGAAACCTAGCCAGACAGAGAATTTATTAGCGTGGACTAAGAATACTGGCAGGGAAGCCACGTCGAATTGACTTAAGACGCAGATTCCATAGGCTCTCTACGTCATCGTCAGTCAGCTCGATTTGATGGTCGATCTTTGCCAGTATGGCTAAGCTTTTGCTGTCTGGGTTTGGTCGATGCTGGCACCAACGCATAAAAGTTGCCCAATTTGCCGGTGGGATGCTTGTCAAATATGTGCGTCTGTCTTCTAAGCTCAGCTGAGCAGATTCTGGTGCAGCGGCAGCAGAAGCGGGAGAGGATACTTTCGTTTGAGCGGTTTGCATAGAAGAGGTACTTTCTCCAGTGCGTCGCTTACTCATTGACGGCTGGCGCTGTGGACTCATGACCGATGGTGTGGCATCCTGAGCGTGAGGCACTGCATCCTGCGTGAAGTTAATCGCTTTACTCTGTTCTGGCAATGGAGCACGTCTAGTTGTTCGGCTGCTGGAAGAGGAAATAGCTGTAGTTGTTTCAATCGGATCTGCATCCAAGCAGCTTGGATACTTTTTCAGTTGCTCCCAGCATTCAGTTCGCTTTGCCCATTCCGAACAATTGGCAACTCGTCTATGCTCGTCGTTTATAACATCACTGGCCTGCTGCGCTGCATGCATGAGACAGCCCAGCATTTGTGGACTGACGCTTTGCATGTTCCAGACTTCTGAAAAATCGCATTGTAGGTTAGCGCGGTATAAGTCGTAGGAATACTTTGCGACTGCATATTCCGCAATATTCATCTGGTATGCACCGCGATACCAATCCATCTTCTTGATGCTCTTATGGGTCGCATCAAAGATGATACGTTTGCAGACGAGTCTCTTGAAGTACTCTTTATCTACTTGTTGAATGATTTTTCGTCGTTAGTTTCTTCGGCGAATTTGGCAAAGCATTTCTGCGCGCCGAGGCTTGCAATCTCAGGGAAGCCTTGCCAACACATGAGATACTTGGTGGCATCCACCATTTTAATGCGTTGACGGGTTGGATTGACTTCTTCAAATGCTTTACGCAGTGCACCTTGAAGACGGTTTTTCTCACTGTCGTATTGTCCACGTACTCGCTCGTAATACCAACGGGTCTGTCTCTTTCCAGCTTCAACCGGAGTAAGTACCGTCCGTGAGACTTGTTCAAGTTTGACTTGATACTCACTATTCGCAGAGAAATCTGCCTCGGCAACTTTGTTCTGACTATTGGTGAAACGCGAGATCTCTGGAATCAGCATCTTGGATTCTGCTGAATCGACGACAACAAGTTTGACAGGAACAATGACTTTGCGAAGCTCTGCTTCTGGAGTTGTATTTCCCGTGTAGTAAATGGAAGCCGTAGTTTGGCCACCGTTGACGATTTGCAAATCTGCAATGGAAACAATATTGCCTTGGGTGTTCAGCTCAATGGAAGATGCGGTTGCAGTCAATCCATTGTTATAGGCGACGAAACGATCTGGGTTATCAAGAATCGTCTTCCGAATGCCTTTATTGACCTTTCCTCGCATAGAGAGGAATGAACGGACATTGGCCTCCATAAGTTTGGCACCGTAATCCTTGTAAAGTTTTGCGAGCACATCTCCAGTTAGGAACAGCAGGTATGTTTTCATGTTTGTATCAACTACAGGAGCTTGGACAGCGGGAATACCGGCGTCTCCCAGCTGAACAACGAGGTTTTCTCCGCCTCCTGAAATCTCAGCTGTATCACGTAAACGTGCTAAATCCCATAGATGTGCTTCGATGCTGATTCCCTTCTCCTTTTTTGTCGGAGAATAAATATCCTGCACAGGCTGCACTGTGGCATCGCGTCCGGTAAACTTTCTATCGGTGATGAAGTACAGGCGGAATCGACGAATGTTGTCTTTATTTTCATGAATAAACTGAGCAAGGCCGTATGCTTCGGAACTTTCCTCCATCTGGGAGAGAACAGTACCTTTGAGCGAGGCAAGTACGAAATTACGCATGCCCGTAAGGTTCTTTTTGTATTCACTCGTTTGAATGGTCGGCATCTCTTGATTCTGTCGTAGTGAATATCCTCCGTCGCAACCAATGATGACAATAGATTCATCCTGATCGTAAGACGAGAAATCATAGCCATCGACTGTCATGAAGTGACTAGTTCCCTCACCATGTCGATAAGGGGAAGGCATGAATTCAGCAATCACTTCATTATCTCGGAGAATGTTACAAGCCACGTCAAAGAAAGCATCTTGATCGAAGAGCTCTTCCTCTTGACCGTAGTTCTTCACTTGCTCGATGAGGTCATGACGATAATCTTCGAGAGATTCCATTATTGCTCCCAAGTATTCAAAGGCTCTTCTTCCTCATATATTCTATATGGCTCGATAGCATCGCGTTGAATGCTGTAAGTCAGTGAAACAATACCATCGGGAAGGACGCTGGCCTCTATGCGCGGGAAATCGTCATGCACGTCATATACAGAAATATTGTGTGGTATGAAACGAGCCTTTTGAGTAGCTTCCGAGTAGAGACGTAGACCAGCTTTGAAAATACCGTCTTCCAATTTATCCTGCACGGCATTAGGATCTTCAGCTTGGTCGCATATTTTTTGCATGAGCTCATTAACTGTGATTCCATCATCCGTGCTCTCAGTGTTACGCTCAAGTTCCACAGTCACCAACCTGATGGGGTAGGTACTGGCATCAAGTTGCTCAGGAGAAGAGATCATGATGGTCTTGCATTTCTGGTGGATTGCTTTTACTTCCCATGCATATTCTTGACTTGGGAAGATGAAATCCTGAGGAGCTCCAGATGGCCCTGTCCAGCAATCAATCACAGTATCTATCAAAGTATTAGTCTTATGCGAAATGATGATTGCGGCAGTGAGTTCTGCAGCAACTCCTAATAATATCTGATCTGTTTGTTCCTCGGGGAGTGGCTGAAGTAGTCGTTTCCACTGATTCATAGAATCGTATACCTGATCAAGTGCAGCAGTTTGGTTGTCCACTTCGCGGATTCGCGTTGCAAAAGTCAAGCACAGTTCGGCGAATACATGTCGAAGTGCCCAGTCTTCCAAAGTGAAAACCAAAGCCCAATTCTCACCGATGACCGATGGACGTCGATCATTGAGAGTGATCGTTATTGCGCGCATGCTGGCAATTGCACGGGGCTTCTCTTCAGAAAGCACCATGATGTAGGGCTTCCCATTCGTGCAACCGAGAACAATCGGGAGCACTAACGAAGTGTCCAGCTCAGTATTGGAATGATTGCTGTTCTTTATCTGGTCACGCCATGTGGAAAGAATGAACCCACTATCAAGTCTATTCATCAGTCTTCTCCCGCTGCATCCTCTTCGCGGAGCTTTTCATACTGCTGCCTCGATGCAACAGTGTTGAGATAGTATTTAGCTTTGCCTTTACCGGTTGCACTGCCAGGAGTATCTGATGGTACAACGATTTTGGCGGCCAATAGGCCATGCGGATTGGCCATTGGTGCTGTTTTGTGTTCTGCTTTATTGGTGAGTGTCACACGATAAAGCATCAGAACCGGGTGGTTGCCGAATAGCTTTGTGTCATAGAAATCACGCTCATTTCGGATTTCTCGTTTGATGGGTTCGCCAGTAACAGCTTGAGCAACTTTGACGATATCGCTTTTCGAGCCTAAACGGAGTTTGTTGCCGCTGACCTGATAAGTTTTTGTTCCAGAATCCTCCTTATAGGCACGTTGTATCCCTCTCCAGTGGAAGGGCTCATCAATCACATCGCCCTTTCCGTTGATGAAAGCCACATCCCACGTAATATCTGGATGCTCGCGCTCCTGTGTAATGGCGAATTGCTCAGCCATCGTTGTGGAGAGTTCGACCGGTTCTTTATCGCGGTAGCGCAGAAGCGTTGGGCCGAAATAGACGTCATTATAACCAGAACGGTATGACTTTAGGAATGAAGTGACTGCATGCGACGGAACCCCCTCAAAGACGACAGTGTCCCCCTTGGGGTCTGTGCTGCGAGCAATATCGGTATCGGTGCAGAGCACTTTTACGAGTGTTTTAAGAGCATTATCGTTTGTATGGCTTCGCTCGGAGGAAGTGCTAAGACGAACTGATTCAATGATGTTATTTTCAAGATCGAATTCGAATTCAGAGTCTATACCCTCTTCTGCATTACGCATCTTCGTCGGATTCGTAATGCGAACACCATTGTTGGGATTCTTACGGATTGAGATTCCAAATTGTTTAGGAGTGCTATGGTGGGCTTTCATGCTGCGAGCAGTTTGCTTGATGTCTTCAATAATTGAACCAGCATATTTGAAATCTGCGATGGTTTGCGGAAGAAGCCACACTCGTTGAAGTTCTACATAATCTGGGCGATAGCCAAACCAGCGTCCCATCTGGAGTAACGTATCGGCAGCGCTGACCTGCCGGTAAAAGACACTGCAGATCAATCCATCCAATGTCATACCACGCGAGAGCTGATTGCCTCCGATATAAATGGTGCATTCATTAGGGGCTGTCTCTTCGTCGGCATTGTGGAGCTTGTTCCAATCATCTGATGTTGAATTCTCCAAACGCACAACAACACGATTGCTGCGCATGAGTCTCTCAAGGTTTTGCAGCACAGTATCCCATGTTTGATCATGTGCTGCTGCATAGTTTCTGTATTCAGATTCGAAAGAGCTATGAAGCGACTGAATACGTGGATCATCTGAATGTGAATGGAAACGCAGAGCATTATTCAGTGAACCAACATAGGCATACACTCGATCGGCAATCTGTTGTTGAACATCTTGGAAACGGGACATATGAATGAGCATGGATTGGCGTTTGTTCGCTGAATCTGGGCGAAGTACACATGCTATGAGGAAACAATTAATGGCATGACGCACTTGAGGATCCAGTAAATCACTCGAATCATCATCTTCTGTTGTGTGTGGAATGGTAGGTGCATCACTGTGGCAAGCATCTATCTGGAAATTCTTTTTATGAACCAACGGCAGCCATTGTTCAAGTTTGCTCTGATCCAGCAAGCGAACAGGTGTGCTAGAAGGGAGCCCTTCCGGTGAATCGTTTTCTGAAACGTCTTCTTCGTTTCGGTTGCCGAAGATTTTTAGAACCCCAATGTATTCAGCTGGTGTGCGAAGCACGTAAATGAAATCTTCGGGGAAGAGATCCTCAGATTCCTCATCGTCAATAAAAATATTAGCGAAAGGAGTGGCGGTGACGGCGACGTATGATGTTCTTTTGCTGATGCTGCACAGCTTGCGCAGCAAGGAGTTGATCGTTGTCGGGTCTTCTCCAATTTTACTGGAATTGACTGATGCATAGTCGCTCTCATCATCGATGACGAGCACGGGAATATCCCGAGCTAAATCATCATTATCGAGCCATTCGATGAACTTTCTCAACACACTGCTGTTCTTTTTCATAACAGCAATAAACGGGACACCTTTCCAATTCGGCCGTTGGATATTTGAAAAAGCATGCTGTGAGGGAGAAACGAAATCTTCATCGATGTTTGTTAAACAATGCGGACGAATCGCTCCGCCCAGATATTTCCCTATGCCAGTCGGCACACCTTGTTGTGCTCCAATGCAATCTGTATCAATACGGTCTTGGGTCTGTTTGCGAAGTTTCTCGTTATCGCTGGTAAGCACGATGATGAGTTTGTAGCCTAGGTCGATGGTTTTGTTCATCAAAGCCATGTAAGTTCTTGTTTTCCCTGACTGCACATCACCAAGCAACAAACCTTTACGCGAAATAGGTGCTGATTCTTTACGCGGATCAGATAGCAGATTCAAGATGTCGTTAGTGTCTTTATCCAGATCTGAATATTGGGATTTTTGATCATTAAACAAGTATCGGAAGTATGCGTCGGTTTGAGGAGTAGGCATTCCTTCCATTTCGGGAAGCCAGTCATGCCAGGTAACTTCCTCATTACGTATGATGACTCCGTCTTCAATCTGAATATTCAGTTGCTTCCGAACATCACGGAAAATACGTTGCATTTGCTTAGGTTCAAGAGCGATGCCTTGAAACTTAGCGAATTGCTCAATGGACGAGAGCATGAGCTCATCGGGAATATCGTCTTTATTATCCCAGAAATTTGTGATTTTCGTTCAATGTCTTTGATCTCTGGCGTCAAAGAATCGTCAGTCATGTGCTACCTCTCTCAGTATGCGTTCTGCATTTCTCGACAATGAGAATGGCTCTTTATCCTTATATCGTTGCACAAACTCCTCCGGCGTCAAATGTGTGAGCATCGCATTGACTTGCCAGAATTCTTTGGCAGTGTTGCGGAGTTCTTCATCCAAAGAATCCGGTATGCTTACGCGCTCATCCATTGCAAAGCGACTTTGCATGTCTTCGTATGGCAGAGTTGAGGCAAGTGAATCTAGCATTCTCTTAAAACCATGTCGCTGTGCAGCGGTCAAGGTGTCTGCAAAAGCTTCAATGTACGGGTTCTCTTGGTTTACTTCATATCGAAACTCATTGTCTCGATCACGTATCAATTCCCACATCCGAGCTTGGGGATCTTTACTAGTTTTCCGACCTCGGAATTCCTGCACCTTGCGGCTAGGCTTAGCAAGAGACTTCGCAAATCTACGCATTGAATCGCGAACAATTTTTGGCGGTGTAGCCGTCGACTTTTTGATATCAAGCGCCCACTGAGCGTCTAAGGTGTTGGGGATGTCTATGCGTACTCGACATAGTTTATTACTTTCTGATCGCGCCATCATGCGATACCAGCTTCCCCAAGTAATAAGTCGGTAAGCGCGATAGATATAGAACCCTTGAGTATCGAACAGGGTCTTACTTCGTTCCTCAGCTAACCCCAGAAGGGATCGATCTTTAGCTGTGAGACGGTTCTGGTAGGGGAGAGTATACCCGTAAAGAACCGCATCAGTGCCACCGATAAGCTGGGGCGGCGCCTTTTGAACAGCAGGATTATCGACGAGGAATGGGTCTCTGTGAGGTACATCAGCGTCATTTATGCGTATATGTATCGGTGTGATGGGGTCTTCAGCGTAGGGATGCAAATACCTGTGGAAGACCAAGCCTAAGTAATCAGCTAGATCCGACATTGCCTTGTCAAGATCGTTAACAGTCTTGCCGAATATGCTATTAAGTCGATCAAGATTGCGCCAAAGAACGCATGTGCCATGACTTGTCGGTAATGCGTCCTGAACTTTCAGCGGCAGGAAATCGGTGATCTCTGCCCCTGATAACTCTTCTAGCGCCCATGTCTTCAATTGGGCTAATCTATCAAGATCCCAACGGAACGCAACCATATTGCCGTGCTGAAGAGAAGCTACAGTCAATGAACGGCCTTGTGAGAGCGAAGCGGTTTTTAGACCAAGCCCAAAGCGTCCTAAGTCCTGTGCGGAGCGTTTTGCGGATGCATTATTGCCGGCCAGCTGCATGGCTCGGATGGCTGTCTCTCTATTCATGCCGCTGCCGTCATCGATTATGGCGATGAAAGGCTCTTCACCATAATCGTGATAGTAAATATCGATATTGTGAGCATCAGCTGCGATGGAATTATCGATAATGTCAGCTACAGCAGTATTTAGATCGTAACCGACTGAGCGCATGGACTCCATTAATGTGGGATCTGGCTCGCATACTATCTCTGGC
>Tephra_p2__coassemble_2474_pt1 | contig 18247 bp, 19 predicted proteins | sample Tephra_p2__metabat2_low_PE_021 | metagenome-assembled genome bin Tephra_p2
GAGCAGGCCTACGTCAAGGATCCGTCGAAGACGATCGGCGACCTGTTCAAGGAAGTCGGCGGCCAGGCTCTGGCCTTCGCCCGCCTCGAGGTCGGCAAGGCTCCTGAAGCGGACGCCTGATTCTCACACATCGCATATTCACGTAGTCGCATAGCTTGATTGCGAGCTGACTGGTGAACACTGACGCGTGAATCGCAACCGAACATTCGGTTTGTGATTCACGCGTTTTCGTTATTGTGGAGTGACACAAGATGCATCGCCGGAAATTCGAAGAATACGAACACATGCGTCGGTTCGTGTCGTTGTGCACAGATAACCTATACACGGTGGAACTGCAAGCATTGATGAACAATGGAAAGGCAGATATGGCACTTGAAGAGAACGCGGCGCAACCGCGCAGAGTACTGCTGAAACTCTCCGGAGAGGCGTTCGGCAACGGCAAGGTCGGCGTAGATACGGCGACGATCCGTCGCATTGCAGGCGAAATCGTTCCAGCTGTTCAACAGGGTGTGCAGGTTGCCATCGTGACGGGTGGCGGCAATTTCTTCCGTGGAGCTGAATTGCAGGAAGCCGGCATCGACCGTTCCCGCGGCGACTACATGGGTATGCTCGGCACAGTGATGAACTGCCTCGCATTGCAGGACTTCTTGGAACAGGCCGGTCAGGCGACGCGCGTACAGACCGCCATCACTATGGGTCAGGTCGCTGAACCATACATTCCACTGAAAGCAATCCGTCATCTTGAAAAAGGGCGTGTCGTCATCTTCGGCGCAGGCGCGGGCATGCCATACTTCTCGACGGATACGGTTTCCATTCAACGCTCACTGGAGATCCATTGCGACGAAGTGTTGATGGGCAAGAACGGCGTTGACGGCGTATACACCGCTGATCCACGTAAAGATCCGACCGCCGAACGTTTCGAAACTCTGAGCTACAAGCGTGCTCTCATCGACAACCTCGCAGTCATGGACGCCTCCGCGATGGCGATGGCCCGTGACAACAACCAGACCATTCGTGTGTTCGGTTTGGAAGGTGAAGGCAATGTGACCAAAGCATTGTTGGGCGATTCCATCGGTACACTGGTATCCAACGGTGATTCGACGCTCGCGTAGACGCCTGCCCTCGAATCCGATTCATACACAAGTAGGTATTCCAAGGTGAATATCTGAGGAGAAAACAATATGGCCAATCTTGTAGAACAGTCCAAAGCACAGATGCTCAAGTCCGTCGAATCGACGAAGGAGAACTTCGCAGGCATTCGCACTGGTCGTGCGAATCCAGCACTGCTCAATGGCATCGTCGTCGAATACTACGGCGCACCAACGCCGCTCAAGCATGTCGCCACCATCGGCGTTCCTGAGCCACGTACACTCTCCGTGTCTCCGTTCGACCCATCGCAGGCCAACGCCGTTGAAAAGGCGCTGCGCGATTCCGATCTGGGAGCCAGCCCACGCCGCAATGGTTCCACCATTTTGCTGACCATGCCGGAACTGACCGAAGACCGTCGTAAGGAATACGTCAAGCTGGCCAAAGCCAAGGCCGAAGACGGCAAGGTCGCAGTGCGCAACATTCGTCGTAAGACGAAGGAAACCATCGACAAGGCCATCAAAGATGGCGAAATGGGTGAAGACGAAGGCGATCGTCTGCTCAAGGAACTCGACAAGGTGACCAAGAACGTCACCGATGAACTGGATTCGTTGCTTGAAACCAAGCAGAAGGAGATCATGGAGGTCTGACGCCTCGCATGATCAATTGGGCAATGGCAAACGCATCTGCACGCATGCCATTGCCCATTCATTTTGCAATACGACGCGCATTGTCACACACGATGTAAGGACCATGATGAATTCACAATCGCAGCACGACATGGAAGTCAAGGCCGACGAAGCGATCGATGCTATCAACAAGAAAGCCGGACGCAACATGCCGCAGGCGGTCGGAACCGCCGTTGCTTTGATCGCCGTCATACTGCTGTGCCTATGGATCAGCCCTGTGCTGTTTGTAGCCCTCGTTGTCGTATTCATGATTCTCGCACTCTGGGAACTGCGCGTTGATCTGGCCGTTATCAACCTGCATATTCCACTGGTGACGCTCTGGATCTGTTCGACGATCACATTATGCGCCGTATATTTCTTCCCACGGCATGTTGTCGCTATGGCCGTTTGCATCTGCTTTTCGCTTGTAGCCGTTGCCATCAGCGCGACACTGCAACTCTGGCATGGCAAACGAATCGAAAAGCAGCTCGATAGGAAAATGCAGACCGCACCGGGAACAGTCGATAGACGAGGGGAGAGCCACAGTCGCCTGACACAAGTGGCTGTCGCCATGTTCACCGTACTGTATATTCCACTGCTGGCGTCGTGCATCATCATGCCGCTCACATTCAATGACCATTATTTCGCTCACGCCATTCTCGTCGTGTTCATGCCGGCACTGAGCGACACAGGCGGCTTGTTCGCAGGCATGATGTTCGGCAAACACAAGCTGAGCCCGAGAATCTCTCCGAAAAAGTCCGTGGAGGGATTACTTGGCTCCATTCTGTTTGCTGTCGCAGGCGCATATGTGGTGTTCGCTTGCACGTATGACGCCGCTTTGTGGGCAACTCGGTGGTGGGTGCCACTCCTGCTCGGCATTATCATCGGTATCGTCGGCACATATGGTGACCTGTGCGCGTCGATGCTGAAGCGAGACATGGGCATCAAAGACATGGGCCATCTGCTCAAAGGCCATGGTGGTATTCTCGATCGAGTCGACTCGATTCTGATGTGTGCCCCGTTCGTGTGCGTGCTACTGTGGGCGACCGGCTTGTAAAATCTGAGTATTTGTAAACACGTATCCCATCACAACAATGACAGATAAGAATATTTCCACGCAAGAATCCGTTGAATCAGGCATCACCGAAGGTGGGCGTACCGGAGCATTCCGCGATGTGCTTGCCAAGGATCATGCGCGCCGCGGCAAACCGCCAATCCATTTCACCGACATGAGCGTAGATGAACGCATCGCAAAGGCACAGGAACTTGGACTGCCGAAGTTCCGCGTCAAGCAGCTCGCCAACCATTACTACGGCCACTTCGATGTGAACGCGAACGATTTCACCGATTTCCCTGCATCTGCACGTCAGCAGGTGGCTGAGGAATTCTTCCCGACGCTGATCACCGAGGTGACGCATCAGGTCGCCGACGACGGCATGACCATCAAAACGCTGTGGAACCTGTTCGACAACGCGAAGATCGAATCGGTGCTGATGCGCTACCCGAACCGCGCCACCCTGTGCATCTCCAGTCAGGTGGGCTGCGGCATGGGCTGCCCGTTCTGTGCGACGGGCAAACTTGGTTTGACTCGCAACATGTCTACCGGCGAGATTCTCGAACAGGTGCGCGTGGCTGCGAAGATGATGCAGGACGGCAAAGTAGCCGGTGGGCCGGGACGCTTGAGTAACGTCGTGTTCATGGGCATGGGGGAGCCGATGGGCAACTATCGTGCGCTCATCAGCGCCGTCAAACAGATCAGCGCAATGCCTCCCGAGGGGTTCGGCATCTCCGCGCGCAACATCACCGTTTCCACCGTCGGTGTTGTGCCAGGCATCCGCAAGCTCACGCAAGAGGGCATTCCGGTGCGCTTGGCGGTGTCGCTGCACGCGCCGAACAATGAGCTGCGCGACGAACTCGTTCCCATGAACAAGCGGTTCAACGTCGACGAGGTGCTCGACGCCGCGCATGACTACTACTTGGCTTCCAAACGCCGCGTGAGCATCGAATATGCGTTGATGCGCGGCATCAACGATCAGGAGATCCACGCCCGCCAGCTGGCCAACAAGCTCAACCATTACGGAGACAATTGGGCGCACGTCAACCCCATTCCACTCAACCCGATCGAGGGCTCGAAATGGACGGCGTCAAAACCTGAAGATGAGGAGCGTTTCCTCGACATCCTCCACGAGGCTGGCATAACCGCCACGTTGCGTGACACGCGAGGCCAAGACATCGACGGTGCCTGCGGGCAGCTCGCGGCAAAGAACGTCTGATTAATTTCAATATCAACTGTGTATGGGACGTCAACTGGTTGACGTCCCATTTTTGATTAGTTATTTGACTTTCATTGACAGTAGTTATATGGTAACAAGTGTTGCGCAACATATGTTATTTTATACTATGGTGTTGCATTATTGGAGGTGACTATGCCCAGAACACCCCGATTTACTCGAGAGCAAGTCATTAACGCTGCAATGGGGATTGTACGCAAGCATGGTATGGATGCCCTTACTGCCCGTTCTCTTGCATCGGCGTTGAACTCCTCGGTCAAACCGATCTTTGGCTTATTTACAAATATGGAGGATGTGCAACAGTCTGTGTGGGAAGCTGCGGCTGCTGAATATACGGAGCGCATCAGACGTGCCATGACGTCATCAGAGTATCCGCCGTACATGGCTAGTGGAATGGCGTACATTTACTTTGCCAAAGATGAGCCTGAGCTATTCAAAATGTTATTCATGCATGATCAAAGCGATGAGCAGAGAGCGCATATGAGCGATCAAGTGCAGCCAATCATCAAGATGATCGCGGCGCAACTCGGATTGGATCTTGAATCTGCCACTCGTTTCCACTTGCAGATGTGGGTATATGTGCATGGTATCGCGTCCATGATCGCCACCAAATACATCGAATGGGATCAACGGTTCATTGAAGAATCCGTGTCGTCGATGTTCCTTGCGTTGAAGGACCGTGCAACAGAAAAATCAAAGGGAGAATGAGATGAAAGCAATACGGGCAACGGGGCTCACCAAAAAATATGGGTCAATAACTGCTGTGGATCATATCGATTTCGATGTTGATCAAGGGGAGATCTTCGCTCTTCTCGGAGTCAACGGAGCAGGTAAAACCACTACGATTTCCATGCTCACGGGTCTTGAACGACCAAGTTCCGGAGATGCGTATCTGCTTGGCAGATCGGTCAGCGCCGACATGCAGCATATCAAACCGCGCATCAATCTGTCGCCACAGGAAACAGCGGTGGCAGCAAACCTGACCGTGCGCGAGAACCTCGAATTCATTGCAAGCATATACGGGCAATCGAATAACGAAGCGAAATCGAACGCAAAACACATGATGCAGGAGTTCGAGCTGCAACAAGTTGCCAGCCAGCGAGCGCAAACCCTGTCGGGAGGAATGCAACGGCGGTTGAGCATTGCAATGGGTCTTATCACAAATCCACAAATCTTGTTCCTCGATGAGCCGACTGTTGGACTGGATGTATTCGCACGTTGTGACCTTTGGAAAGTGATCGAAGGGCTCAAAGGCAAGGTGACCATGTTGCTCACCACACATTACCTTGAGGAGGTAGAAACATTGGCCGATAGGATCGCCATCATGGTGTCTGGGCATATCGTTGCTTCGGGCACTCTTGACGAATTGAAGAAGAAAAGTGGCAAAAACACGCTCGAAGACGCGTTCATCACATTGACGGAAGGAACACGATGAGTCTGCGCAGAATCAACATTTTCTCCGTACGCACCATGAAAGAGGTATTGCGTGACCCTGTGAACCTGTTCTTCGGATTCATATTCCCGGTGATGATGCTTTGGGTGTTATCTCTCATCTACAAGCAGGTAGGGAAGATCCCCGGTGCCACGCAAATTGATATGACTCAGATGGCAGCGGCCATCGCTTCCTATGCGCCTGTGTTTCTTTCTCTGTTCGCGGGCATGCTGATAGCTAAAGACCGTACATCCACATTCTTGAATCGATTGTTCGCTTCTCCGATGACTGCCGTTGACTTCATCATGGGTTACACGCTGCCCATGCTCGTCGTTTCGGTAATTCAATCGGCTGCTACATACCTATGTGCGGGCTTCTTCGGATTCCGCATCACTATACGTGTACTGCTCGCTGTGGTCATTGTTCTGCTGACTGCTTTGATGTACATAGGCGTCGGACTACTGTGCGGTACAGTGATGAGCGACAAATCCGTCGGCGGCGTCTGCGGTGCCATGCTCACCACAGTCTCGTTCATTCTATCTGGACTCACCATTCCGCTTGAGATCATGGGATCCGTGTTTCAGACGGTTGCCAAAGCATTGCCGTTCTACAATGCCGCCCAAGCCACGGAGATGGCCATCTCCGGCAACTTCGCGAATATCTGGCCATATTTGTCGATTGTGCTTATATACATGGTTGCATGTCTTGTCGCCGCAATCGTCGTCTTCGCGGTGCGTAAGAAGAGGTGCTGACTAGTTCGCATCAAACATTATTGAAAAGATTGTGCGGCAATTATCGGCAACCGACAGTTATTCTGGATACAGACGAACAAGGAGGCTGTAACCGTGCAGATCATGCCGTATCAGGAGCAATACAAGCAGCAGATAATCGATTTGATTCTGCATATTCAGAATGATGAGGCGAAGATCGATCTGTCTCTTGCCGAACAACCGGATTTGCTGGATATACCGAAGTACTATGAGCGCAACGGCGGTGAATTCCTGATCGCCGTCGACAACGGCGACGTGGTGGGGAGGCTGGCGTTCATGAATTACGGAAACGGCAACGCCGTGCTCAAAAAGTTCTTCGTGCGTTCCGACTGGCGCAGTAAAAAACTAGGGCTCGCACTATATGAGCAGATATTGCAAACTCTGCAGAACGGCGGATTCACGACCGTGCTGCTTGACACGCCGACGGTTGCCACCGCCTCGCATAGATTCTATGAACGCGCCGGTTTCGTCCGCATCGGCAAAGACGAACTCCCGTTCCACTACGAGTTCCCGCACGAGGATTCTTACATATATCTGCTACGTCTGTAGGTGATTGATAATAGATATGGGCGCATTGATGCGTGTCCACCGAGCCTGCATATTTGTGGCGATCATGCGTATTCGGCATATCACGATGCGAACGGTTGGGGCGATGTGAGGCGCGTTGTAACAGGGAATCGGTACGCTGGAAACCATCCGTAGAACCATGTGTGTGCAATCGAATGGAGATGTCAATGTCATTGGCGGTGCGTGTTATTCCTTGCCTGGATGTCGATGCGGGGCGTGTGGTCAAAGGCGTCCATTTCGAGAACCTCAAGGATGCCGGCGATCCCGTGGAATTGGCCGCCGAATACTATCGCCAAGGCGCCGATGAGCTCACCTTCCTCGACGTCACAGCATCCAGCTCACATCGTGGGACGATGATCGACGTCGTGAATCGCACTGCGGAACAGGTGTTCATTCCGCTCACCGTCGGAGGGGGAGTGCGCACGCCAGATGACGTGGATTCGTTGCTGCGTTGCGGCGCCGACAAGGTGAGCGTGAATACAGCGGCCATCAATGATCCGACATTGATCAGTCGCGTTTCCGAGCGATTCGGCAATCAAGTGCTCGTGCTGAGCGTGGATGCACGACGTGAGCAGGGGGAGCATCACACACAATCCGGCTTCGAAGTGACCACGATGGGTGGCCGCAAGTCCACAGGCATCGACGCATTGTGGTGGGCGAAACGAGCCGAGGAATTAGGCGCAGGCGAGATCCTACTCAATTCCATGGATGCCGATGGCACCCAGCAGGGCTTCGATCTGGAGATGATCAGCGCGATGCGCCGAGAAGTCTCCATTCCGATCATCGCCTCCGGTGGAGCCGGCAAAGCCGAGGACTTCCCGCCAGCCGTCGCCGCCGGCGCCGATGCAGTGCTCGCCGCATCGATTTTCCATTTCGGCAAGGTTTCGATCGCCGAAGTCAAGAACGCATTGCGTCAGGCGGGATATACGGTTCGCTGAAGCGAATCGGTCATAAGAGAGCGTTTGCTAACCTATGTGAGGAACAGCAACAGTTTTGGAGCATCAATGAGCAACGAAGCAGTGGAATACGATAATTCGACGACGTTGGACCCGCGCATCAAAGCGCGACTCAAATACGACGACAAGGGTTTGGTGGCCGCCGTCATCCAGCAGTTCGACACGAAGGAAGTGCTGATGGTCGGCTACATGAACGATGAGGCGTTGCGACGCACGCTGACCGAGGGGCGAGTCACTTTCTGGTCACGATCCCGTCAGGAATATTGGCGCAAAGGCGACACGTCCGGCCATGTGCAATATGTCAAGGCTCTGAATCTCGATTGCGACGGTGATGCTATTCTCGTGGAAGTCGACCAAGTGGGAGCCGCCTGCCACACCGGCAAGAGATCATGCTTCGATGAAGGTGGTTCGTTGCCTGTGACCGTTGGATACCGAGAGAAGAATGTGGAGGAGCAGCAATGAGCGCGAACGTCACGAAACTTTCTTGGGGTCAGACCTGGCCGAGTCGTGAGGAATTCCATGAGCTCGCCGCGCAAGGCTACCGCATCGTGCCGATCGTGCGCCGCATCCTCGCAGATTCGCTGACACCGGTCGGCCTGTATGAACGCCTTGCGGGTCACCGCTCGGGAACATTCATTCTTGAATCCGCAGAGACGAACGGCACATGGAGCCGATACAGCTTCATCGGCGTCAACTCGATGGCCCAGCTCCGCTCGAACAATGGGCAAGCTGATTGGCTTGGCCGCGTCCCTGCCGGAGTGCCGGAGCACGGTGACGTCATGGATGTCGCGCGTGCGACGCTTGACCTGCTCAAATCTCCGAAAGTGGATGGGTTGCCGAATCTGACCAGTGGTCTCGTCGGCACCGTCGGCTGGGATGCCATTCGCCATTGGGAGCCGAAACTCCCAGCTAATGCCCCAGATGAAACGGGTCAGCCGGAACTGGTGCTCGCTTTGGCCACTGACATTGCCGTTGTCGATCATGCTTCCGGCTCCGTATGGCTGATCGCGAATGCTGTGAATGTCGACGACAAGCCGACTCGTGCCGATGAGGCCTACAACGAAGCGGTGGCCCGCGTAAACGAGATGGAGCGCAAGTCGGCGACGCCCACGGCTGGGGAGTTCCGCGTCAACGTGCTCGACCCGTCGGTCAGCCAGCCGGAACTGCGTTTCCGCACGTCAAAGGAAGTGTTCGAGCAATCGGTGGAGCGTTCTCGCCAGCATGTCATCGACGGTGACGTGTTCCAAGTGGTCATTTCGCAACGCCTCGACATCGATTCGCCTGCGGATCCGTTCGATGTGTACCGTGTGCTGCGCACGCTTAACCCGAGCCCATACATGTATTTCATGACGCTCACCGATGCGCAGGGCCGTGATTTCAATGTGATCGGTTCAAGCCCGGAAACACTCATCAAAGTGGACGATGGCCATGCAATGAGCTTCCCGATCGCCGGATCTCGGCCACGCGGGGCAACGCCCGAGGAAGACGAGAAACTGTGTCGTGAACTGCTTGCAGACCCGAAGGAACGCAGCGAGCACATTATGCTCGTCGACTTGGCGCGCAACGATCTGAGCCGCGTGTGCCGACCGGAGACGGTGGAAGTGGTGTCGCTCATGGATGTGCTGCGCTATAGCCACATCATGCACCTGTGCTCGACGGTCACCGGCGAAGTCAATCCAGGGTTGTCGGTCATGGACGTGTTCACGTCGGCGTTCCCGGCGGGCACGCTGTCGGGTGCGCCGAAACCGAAGGCGATCGAGATCATCGACCAACTCGAGCCTGCCGACCGCGGCATCTACGGTGGCACCGTCGGTTACTTTGATTTCTCAGGCAACATGGATATGGCCATAGCCATCCGCACCGCATTCATCCGCGACCATGAAGCCAGCGTCCAAGCCGGTGCCGGTTTGGTACTCGATTCGATTCCGGAGAACGAGTATCAGGAGAGCCGTAACAAAGCACGTGCCAGCGTGGAAGCGATCAAGATAGCCGCGCAGCTCAAGCGTATTTAACGCTGCGGCAGAAGTAGAACATACGCATAATCGGGCGGGTCGTTCACAGTTACGCATCGTGCACGTGAGCGACCCACCCGATCAATATTGAATGCAGTACCTCTAGAAATCTCTAGAAGCCATGCGCGGTACGCCAGGAGTCAAGCTGCGCGCGCATCGTAGTTTTTCGCGCGTCATCGGCGAACGAAGCATCGATGGAATTGCCTGCGAGCGCGACCAGCTGCTCCATCGACAGGCGAGTCTCGGCGAGCGCCTCGTAGTTCGCGGCCACATATCCGCCGAAATAAGCGGGATCGTCTGAATTGACGGTGCAGGTCACGCCCTCCCGCATGAATCGGGCGATTGGGTGCTCATTCATCGAGTTGATCACCTGAAGTCTCAAGTTAGACAGCGGGCAGCAGGTGAGTGCGATGCCGTCACGTGCCACGCGCTCCATCAACTCGGTGTCGTCGAGCAGATGCGTGCCGTGATCGATGCGTTCGGCGCGCAGAAGATCGAGCGCTTGGCGAATATAGTCCGCCGGCCCCTCTTCGCCGGCATGTGCGACCGCATGCCAGCCGAACGAACGTGCACGTTCGAACTGGTCGGCAAATAGTTCGGGAGGGTAGCCCACTTCCGCGGAATCCAAGCCGATGCCGAGAATCTCATTTTTACGCGGTTCGGCCATGTCGAGAATCGCGTTCGCCGACTCAAGGCTCATGTCTCGGACAATGCTCAGAATGAGACCTCCGCTGATGCCATAGCGTTCCCGCCCGATGCGCATCCCCTCACGCAAGCCGTCGAGCACGGTGTTGTAGTCGAGGTGGTTGGTGAACACGTGCACTTGGGGGTCGAAGAAGATCTCCGCGTGCATGACGCCGTTGTTATGCGCGCGTTCGAGATACGCAAGCATGAGATCGCGAAAATCATCTGCTGTTCGCAACGTTTGCATCAGCTGATAGTAGAGGTCGAGGAATGATTGCAGGTTCTCGAACTGGTATTCGCGTTCGAGCTCTTCCACCGTGTGCCATGGCAGGTCAATGTTGTTGCGCTGCGCCAGTTTCATGGCCAGTTCAGGTTCCAGCGTCCCCTCGATATGCAGGTGCAACTCCGCTTTCGGCAGAGTTCGCAGAGCCTGCCGCTGTGCCGTTCCGACCATATTTCGCTCCATTCCACGAGTGCTAACCGCAACTAACTAGTATGTGTCATTGTATACCGGCGCGTTTCTTCGTCGATCCGCATACTGCGTGCCGCTACAATATTGACCGATGAATATGCCGACAGGTGGTCGAACATGCAACGTCGCGTGAACGGAGGAACGCCGATGATACGAGTGACCGTGTGGAATGAGTTCAAACATGAACGTGAATACGAGGGCATACGGGCGATCTACCCGGACGGTATTCACATGTGCATCGCCAAGTTCCTTGGCACGCAACCGGATCTTGAGATTCGCACCGCCACATTCGACGAACCCGAGCATGGTTTGACGCAGACGGTGCTCGACAACACCGACGTGCTCGTGTTCTGGAGCCATGCGTTGCAAGACGAGTTCTCAGACGAGGTTGCCGAACGCGTGCAGCAGGCGGTGCTCTCCGGCATGGGGCTCGTCGCGCTGCACTCCGCACATTTCTCGAAGATCATGAAACGACTGATGGGCACGTCGATGACGTTGAAATGGAAGCATTCACAGACGGAGAAACTGTGGTGCATAGGCCCGACGCATCCGATCGCGCAAGGCGTTCCGAGCATGATTGAACTGCCGGAAGAAGAGATGTACGGTGAATATTTTGACATTCCCAAGCCGGATGACGTGGTGTTCGCCGGTTGGTTCTCCGGCGGCCAGGTGTTCAGAAGCGGCTGCACGTTCACACGCGGGTTGGGCAAGATCTTCTATTTCCAGCCCGGGCACGAGGAATACCCGATCTACCACAACCCTGATATTCAGCGCATCATTACCAATGCTGTGCGGTTCTGCGCGCCCGCGGTCAGTGCTCGCCAAACATTGGAATGCGAGGCGTTGTGATGAGAATCTCCGTGTTCTATGATCATATTCGCCAAGCGCACGAGCAGACGGGCATAGCAGTCGAACAATTGCTTGACGAGGTGAAGCAGACTGGAATCGACTGTGTGGAACTCAACTACACGCTGGCCGCCGAAAGCAACGTATTGGAAATGCTGCATAACGCTGGACTTGCGGTGAGCTGCCTGTACGAGTTCTATGACCTGCCGAACGCCGACGAACGCGCACATCTTGACGCACATATCGCACTCGCTCAAACTCTCGGCGCGAAAACCCTGGTCGTTCCCGGTTTTCTCGACGATACAGATGCCGCGACTATGGCGCCGCTCGTTCACGATCGCACGGCATTGAACGATTTTCTTGATTCGAATGCCGCCGCGCAACGCATGTGCGAAGGATTGCGTTACGCTGTGCAGCGCGGCAAAGAACACGGCGTATGCGTGACGATCGAAGATTTCGACGATAAGAAGTCAACGATCTCCAACATCAACGGGTTGCTCTGGCATTTCGATCGGATTCCCGGACTTCGCATGTGCTTCGACATGGGCAATTTCATCACATTCGATGAAGATGACTTGAATGCATACCGTTCCCTGAGTGCATACGTGTCGCATGTACACTGCAAAGATCGCAATGCGCACGGCGATAGCGTCGCCGCAGGCACTGGCGTTATGCCGGAGACTGCAATACTGAGACAACTGAAAACCAGTGGATACGATGACGTTCTGGCGATCGAACACTTCGACGTGCCCGATCAACGAGACGATATGATGCGTTCGGCGCGTTTCCTGCGCGATACATGGCGCAGCGTGTGATGCACAACCTGTGCTGTGCATCGCGAATCTGCGGTGAGGCATAGGAGAGACCGGTATAAAAAACGGGGTGCGATTTCGCACCCCGTCACTGGGAATCGAATATTCGTTTCAGAACATCTCAGCCGAGCTGACGACCGAACTTCTCGTTGAGCTCCACCTGATCTTCGGTGGCCTTGTCTTCGAGACGCTCCGCCTTGCCCTCAGCCTTATCCATCTTGTCGTCGGCCTCTTGCTCGACCTTGAACAGCTTGTCGGCTGAATCTCCGGCAGCCTTGGCGACCTTGGCCTCTTCTTCCGAAATGACCTTAGCGGCATGCTCTTCGGCGCGCTCGGCGCGCTTCTCGTCACGCTCTGCTTCGTGAACTTCGTGCTTTTCTTCTTCGTGCTTAATGAACTCTGCCATAACAGCTTCCTTTCTCAACGTTTTTCATTACGTTTCCATTAGACCACCGTTGCTCAAACGGCAATGAGTTTTTCCACGTAGGGGATAATTAACGGTTCTTCGTCGCGTCGGCAAATAGACAGTGGTATGTAGACATGCTCACAATAAGGACGTTGCGCCAGTTACTTCCGGCGTCTCACTTACAGTGTTTGTGAAGCCATCGTCACAAAGGAGGACCATGTCGGTTTTAGACGAACTGGTAGCGGGCGCGATGGAAGATCAACAGACCCGCGAACGCGAAGTTCCATTGGATGAGCTCAAAGCGATGGCCGCTGCGGCTCCCGCCCCGATTGACGCAAAACGATGGTTTCGTTCAACCAGTGCGGTTCCGGTGATCGCCGAAATCAAGCGCGCATCGCCGTCAAAAGGGCATTTGATCGACATTGATGATCCAGCAGCCCTTGCACGCGAATACGAGCGCGGAGGCGCCAGTGCGATTTCGGTGCTGACCGAAGGTCGCAGGTTCCTGGGATCGCTCGCAGATCTCGACGCCGTGCGTACCGCAGTGAGTATTCCGGTGCTGCGCAAGGATTTCATCACCAACGACTATCAGATCTGGGAGGCTCGCGCCCACGGCGCAGACATCATTCTGCTCATCGTGGCCGCTTTGGGAGATGAACAATTGGAACATCTGCTCTCATTGACACACGAGCTCGGCATGACCGCATTGGTGGAAACCCACACGCGTGAGGAAATCAACCGGGCAATAGCCGCCGGTGCGCGAGTGATCGGCATCAACGCGCGCAATCTGAAGAATCTGCGGGTAGACGTGAACAAATACAGCGAACTCGCAGACGATCTTCCCGAAGATGTGATCAAAGTCGCCGAATCCGGAGTATTCGGCGCCGTGGAAGTGGAGGACTATGCCCGAGCAGGAGCCGACGCGGTTCTGGTAGGCGAAGGCGTGGCCACAGCTTCCGACCCGCAATTGGCAGTAGAACGTTTGGTAAAGGCAGGTAAACGAGTGAAAGCGTCAGAAGAAGCGCCACTGAGTGAACATCACGGCCCATACTACGGGCAGTTCGGCGGTCGCTACGTGCCGGAGGCACTCATCAGCGCGCTCGATGAATTGGAACGCGTCTACGATGATGCGAAGAAGGACCCACAGTTCCATAAGGAGCTTGCACGACTCAACAAGCAATATGTCGGACGCCCATCGCCGTTGACACAAGCCCCGCGATTCGCGCAGCGTCTCAAGGAACGCACCGGCGTGGACGCCCGCGTGTTCCTGAAGCGTGAGGATCTCAACCACACCGGTGCGCATAAGATCAACAATGCGATCGGTCAGGCGCTGCTCGTCAAGCGCATGGGCAAAACCCGCGTGATCGCGGAAACCGGTGCCGGGCAGCATGGCGTGGCCACCGCCACGGTCTGCGCGATGATGGGTCTGAAATGCCGCATCTACATGGGGCAGATCGACGCGCGTCGTCAGGCGTTGAACGTGGCGCGTATGCGCATGCTGGGTGCCGAGGTCGTTGAGGTCACACTCGGCGACCGCATTCTCAAAGACGCCATCAACGAGGCACTGCGCGATTGGGTCACCAACGTGGAGACCACGCACTATTTGCTTGGCACAGTGGCGGGCCCGCACCCGTTCCCTGAAATGGTGCGTGACTTCCAGAAAGTGATCGGCGAAGAAGCCAAGGAGCAGTTGCAGGATTGGTATGGCATCGACCATCCTGATGCGATCTGCGCATGCGTGGGTGGCGGTTCCAACGCCATCGGCATCATGAATGCGTTCCTCGACGATCCACGAGTGAACCTGTATGGCTACGAAGCCGGCGGCCACGGGCCACAATCCGGCGAACACGCCATTCGCTTCGCGCCGGGAACCGGCCAGCTGGGCATGTTCCAAGGAACCAAGAGCTACCTGTTGGAAAACGCCGAAGGCCAGACTCTCGACACCTATTCGATTTCCGCTGGTCTTGACTACGCGTCCGTCGGGCCGGAGCATGCATGGCTCAAAGACATCGGTCGTGTGAACTACTCGTGGGCCACCGATGACGAGGCGATGAGCGCATTCAAAGACATGTGCGAAACCGAAGGCATCATTCCGGCCATCGAGAGCTCTCACGCCATCGCCGGCGCATATAAAGCCGCGCTTGATCTCAAGGACAAGGGCTATGAGCATCCGGTCATGATCATTAACATCTCCGGTCGTGGAGACAAAGACATGAACACCGCTGGCAAATGGTTCGGATACCTGACCGACGAGCAGGCTGCGGCGTTGGAAGCCAACGGCGCCCAGGGAAACAATGCGTGAGAAGACTGAGGAGACAAGTTTCAATGAGTGAGAACACCACCACGCCAAGCGGACAGCCGCTCGGCATCAGCCACCGTCCAAGCCCGTGCGAGGAACTGTTCACACGGTTCAAGGCCGCGAACAAGCCGGCTTTCATCGGCTATCTGCCCTATGGATTCCCCACCCCGCAACTCTCCCTTGACGCATTCCGCACACTGGTCGAAAACGGTGCCGACATCGTCGAGATCGGCTTGCCGTATTCCGACCCGGTGATGGACGGTCCTGTGATCCAGGCGGCGAGCCAGATCGCCTTGAATGCCGGCGAAAGCATCTCGAACGTGTTCAAGGCCGTGGAAACGGTGGCCAACGCCGGGGGAGTGCCGCTCATCATGAGCTACTGGAACCTCATCTACCATTACGGCGTCGAACGTTTCGCCACGGACTTCGCGAACGCCGGTGGCGCCGGACTCATCACACCAGACCTGATCCCCGACGAAGCCGGCGAATGGATAGAAGCATCCGACCGGCACGGATTGGATCGCATCTTCTTGGTCTCTCCTGATTCAACCGATGAACGCCTGCGCGTCGTGGCGCAGAACGCCCGCGGGTTCGTGTATGCGGCTGCACGCATGGGCGTGACCGGCGAACGAGCCACCCTCAATGCATCACCGGAAAAGCTCGTGGCACGCACCCGTGCGGCTGGCGCCGAAAACGTGTGCGTCGGCATCGGCGTGTCAACCGCCGAGCAGGGTCACACCGTAGGCCAATACGCCGATGGCGTGATCGTCGGCTCCGCTTTGGTACACACATTGCTCGACGACAGCGGGCAGGCCAAGAATGCCGATGAAGGTCTGAAGGCTCTAGCGGCAAAGGCTGCGGAGCTCGCCGAAGGCATTCACAACGCTCGGCAATAACGGCTGTACAAGTATAGACAACACATGACGTCTGGGCGGCATAAGGATCCTTATGCCGCCCAGACGTCATGTTCGAACGCCTATGTCAGCATGAATGCGCTCGTTATCGCTTGAGCACAGTACCATTCGACGTATGATGACACTCGCATACATTCCGTCTCCGACCATCTCGCAATTCCACATCGGATCACTGACTATTCACATCTACGCACTGACGATGCTGCTGGGCATCATCGTCGCGGTATGGATCACCAGCGAACGATGGAAGAAACTCGGTGGCACGTTCGACCAGATTCTCGACACGGCCATCGTCGCCGTGCCATGCGGCATCATCGGAGCACGCCTCTACCATGTCATCACCACGCCGGAGCGATTCTTCGGCCCGAACGGCGACTGGGTTGAGATCTTCCGCATCTGGAACGGCGGGCTCGGCATATGGGGCGCCATCTTCCTCGGCGCGTTGGGAGCATGGGCCTGGTGCCGCCACAAGCACTACCCGATGGCATTGCTCGCCGACTCGATCGCTCCGGCTCTGCTCGTCGCCCAGGCCATCGGCCGTCTTGGCAATTGGTTCAACCAAGAGCTCTATGGCAAGCCAACCACGCTGCCATGGGGATTGAAACTCAACACGCAGGGGAGCGCCATCGGCAATGCCGAGATGTGCTACGACGGTGCCACCTGCCCGACCGGCACTCTGTTCCACCCAACCTTCCTCTATGAGATGATCTGGAATCTGATCGGTGCCGCACTGATCATCTGGATTGGTCACAAGCTCATCACCAGGCTCAAGGCAGGATCGTTGTTCGCGCTGTACGTCATGTGGTACACGCTCGGACGCACATGGATCGAAATGCTGCGCATCGACTTCTCCCATCAGATCCTCGGGCTCCGCGTCAACGTTTGGGTCTCGATCATCGTGTTCATTCTCGGAGCCGTCGCGTTCATCCTCATCCAACGATTCGGCCAATCCACGCAGTTGCTCGCCGAAAAACTGCGTACCGAAACCGAGCTTGAGGAACGCAAGGAACAGAAAAGCGAATAGAGACCCACGCCCGAAACAGTGTGTCGAACGTCACTCGCGAGTTATCAGCAACGCTAATAGTCGATTACCTTATTTAGAATGGAAAACATGGAAATTCAAATCGCACCAAGCATTTTGTCCGCCGATTTCTGCAATCTCGAGCGTGATCTCGAACGCATCTCCAATGCAGACATGGTTCACGTCGACGTGATGGATCATCATTTCGTGCCAAACCTGACGATCGGCGAACCAGTGGTCAAGCGCATCTGCGAAGTCACGGACCTGCCGGTCGACGTTCATCTGATGATCGAAGATCCCGATCGTTGGGCTCCCGGATACGCGGAACTTGGTGCGCATTCCGTCACATTCCACATGGGTGCGACGCATGCCCCTGTGCGTCTGGCTCGCCAGCTGCACAGCATGGGCTGCGAAGCATGGTTCGCCGTTCGCCCAGCTGAACCGGTGGAACCGATTTTCGACATTCTCGAGGAATTCGACACGATTCTCATCATGACCGTCGAACCTGGCTTCGGTGGCCAGAAGTTCCTCTCGAACCAGATGGGCAAGGTTCGTCGTCTCCGCAACGAGATCACTCGTCGTGGCCTCAAGACCAACATTCAAGTCGATGGCGGTGTCAGCCCGAAGACGGCGGCCACGGTGGCCGAAGCGGGAGCGAACATTCTCGTCGCAGGCTCGGCCGTGTATGGTGCCGAAGATCCGGCCAAGGCCATCAACGACATTCGCGACACCGCAGCAGCGGCGTACAGGGACTGATCAGAAGTCTTGACAAGCACGCTCCGCAAGTCAGGAGACCAGTGCCAACCACAAGGCATACGTATACAAGGAAACACTTATGAAGACATTCGAGTCGTTGTTCGCAGAGCTCTCCGAAAAAGCCGCAGACAAGACGCCGGGATCGCTCACCGTTCAGGAACTTGAGAAAGGCACCCACTTCATCGGCAAAAAAATAGTCGAAGAAGCAGGCGAGACGTGGATCGCAGCCGAATATGAGGGAGCGGAACGTACCGC
>Tephra_p2__coassemble_2493_pt1 | contig 17912 bp, 13 predicted proteins | sample Tephra_p2__metabat2_low_PE_021 | metagenome-assembled genome bin Tephra_p2
CGTCGGTGATGATCGCCGCTGGCCTCATCGCCCGCAGCGCCGTAGCCAAAGGCCTGAAGCCGAAGCCATGGGTGAAGACCTCGCTCGCGCCGGGATCCCAGGTGGTTGCCGACTACTTGCAGCAGGCTGGTCTCCAAGACGATCTTGACAAGCTCGGCTATCAGTTGGTCGGTTTCGGATGCGCCACCTGCATCGGCAACTCCGGCCCACTGCTGCCGGAGATCTCCGAAGCGATCAACGCCAATGATCTGACCGTCACCGCAGTGCTGTCGGGCAACCGCAACTTCGAAGGCCGCATCAGTCCGGATGTCAAGATGAACTATCTGGCATCGCCGCCGCTTGTCATCGCATATGCGCTCGCCGGCACGATGGACTTCGACTTCGAGACGCAGCCACTTGGCGTCGACAAGGATGGCAACGAGGTGTTCCTCAAAGACATCTGGCCTACGAACGCCGAAGTGGAGCAGGTGGTGAGCGGCAACGTGAACCGCGACATGTTCCTCAACGATTACGCGTCCGTGTTCGAAGGCGACGCCCGTTGGAAAGGCCTCGACGTGCCGGAAGGTGAATTGTTCGCATGGGATCCGGAATCCACCTATGTGCGCCGCCAGACCTTCTTCGACGGCATGAGCGCGGACCCGGCTCCGGTGCACGACATCCGTGGCGCTCGCGTGCTTGCCCTGCTCGGCGATTCCGTCACCACCGATCACATTTCCCCGGCAGGTGCTTTCAAGGCTACGAGCCCTGCGGGTGAATACCTGATCGAGCATGGTGTCGAGCCGAAGGACTTCAATTCCTACGGTTCGCGTCGTGGCAACCACGAGGTCATGGTTCGTGGCACCTTCGGCAACATCCGCCTGCGTAACCTGCTGCTCGCTTCGGTGGGCGAGGAGATCGTGCCGGGTGGCTACACCTATGACTTCCTTGCGATGAAGCCGACGACCATCTTCGACGCGTCGCGTGACTACATCAAGAACGACATTCCGCTTGTGGTGCTCGGCGGCAAGGAATACGGTACCGGCTCCTCCCGCGACTGGGCGGCCAAGGGCACTGCCATGCTCGGCGTCAAGGCCGTGATCGTCGAGAGCTTCGAACGCATCCACCGTTCCAACCTGATCGGCATGGGCGTGCTCCCGTTGCAGTTCCCGGAGGGTGAATCCGCCGAATCGCTGGGTCTCGACGGCACCGAGATCTACAACATCGACGGCATCGAAGCGCTCAACAACGGTGAAACCCCGTCCATCGTGCATGTCGAAGCTGTGCATGCAGACGGTTCCCGCACTGAGTTCGAGGCCGTTGTGCGCATCGATACGCCAGGTGAGGCCGACTACTACCGCAATGGCGGCATCCTGCAGTACGTGCTCCGCAACCTGATGAGCGCCTGATGTTTTATGCTGCGTAGAGAATCTGATAGGGATTAATAGAGATTCGGGGCTGGACGCAATTCTGCATCCAGCCCCGAATCTCTATCTATGTATAAGCGACAACATCGATAAGCTGTGTAATGCGAGTCTGATTTTTCCGAGCATGGTAATGCGATTGATGAAGATAATGCCTTAATCCAATATATCTCATCAGACGTGCGTATTATTCGAATTCTGGCTAGGCAATAGTACATTCTTTGTGGTTCGTGTACCATCAAAATCGTCAAATAAATTAAGAAGGGTGAATAATGAGCGATATTTTAATGACGAAATATCCGGCTTTCAATGATGAACCAGCAGCTCCATCAGAAATCGAAGAAGATAGTCTGCATGTAAGGAAATATCTCGATGCTTTCACCGAGTTCATTCGTAATTGCGAGACGCCGATGACTGTTGCGATTCAAGGGGATTGGGGTAGCGGCAAAACCTCCGCAATCAATTACATCACGGAACAACTGGAAAAGGATGACAAGAACATCATCCTGAAATTCAATACTTGGCAGTACTCGCAATTCAATTTGGGCGATGATCTTTCTTTCTCTCTTCTGCGAGGCATTTTTGAACGTTTGGAGCCTGAACAATTAAAGAGACAAAAAGATAGCACGGCTGAAATGCTCAACAAGCTGAAATCCATTTTCAAAACGGTCAGTGCTCTGACTTCTCCGACCATTCGTTATCTTGCGAATATGATTGGCCCTGGCGGATTAGCAAACGTATTCGCTGAAACAGGGCAAAATATTGCCGAGCGTAAAGAGGAGATTCAGCAGAATTCTTCATTACCGGAAAAATTACAAGAAGAATCCCCTGCTTCAATGTTGGAGGATTTACGCAAAAATTTGGAAAGCTATATCGATGAGGTTACAAAGATTGATGAGAACGATAAAGATAAGAAAAGAAAATGGAAAATAGGTCATCAGAGCGAAAAAGATAACGCATCGCAGAATTTACATCATGATCGATGATCTCGATCGTTTGGAACCCGAGCGAGCGGTTGAGATTATGGAGGCCCTCAAGACCTTCCTCAATGTACCTAACTGCATATTTATTTTGGCCATCGATTTCAACGTGGTGTTGCGTGGGGTGCGAAAGAAATATGGTGATGATTTCACGGAGGATAAAGGTCGCGCATTCTTTGACAAGATTATTCAGGTTCCGTTCAATCTGCCGGTCGGTGCCTATTCTCTTAACAATTATGTGAAGAGGTTCGTATCCAATTTGAGCGATGCGGATCAGGATTTCTATATGCGCATTCTTCAGACGACGGTGGGGAACAATCCGCGATCCATTAAGCGTATATTCAATACGTTTAATTTGACCCGTTCTATTTCAGACTCGGAGAGCCTTCAGGATGCCAATAAAAACGAATCGGATATATTCGCTATGCTGTGCTTCCAAAAAAGATATCCAAGAGTGTTCGAAGATCTGGCCATCGAGACGCGAGGAGACCAAAAGGCAACGGATTATCTCACCACATTGGAAAATGATCTTGCCGATGACTCTGATACCTGGCAGGATCTGAGCCGTAATGACCGTATTTCTCTTACTCGTATGCTGGTGGAGTTCGGAGAACATTTTGGTTATAACGATTCAGGAGGCAAGCATGATTCTGAAAGTGATGATGATCAGGCTGAGGAACGGTTACGTCAGGCTTTGATGAATGTTGCCGTCACCTCAATTCGTTCAGCATCCAATGACGAACAGGAGGAGGACCCCACTCGGAACGCCGAAGATCTTCGGGAGCTTCGGGTTGATGCGAATGGCATCACCATGATTAATTCAGATGGCAAGTACAAAAAATCGTTACTTGCCGGAGCCAAGCTTGTCGGAGCGACATTGGATGGTATACCGATAGATAGCGCAAATTGGAGTGCGCTATCGAATGCCATCATTAAGACATATGCCAGTGTGATTGAGCGGAATGATAAAATTGGTGATGGCACGTCCGGAGACATTACACATAAGCACTTCCGCTATTTCCGAGATGAGCACAAAGCGGAGAGCTACCGTCGGAATATAACAAAAGGGGATGGAAGTCCGCTAAAACAGAGCAATATCAAAGCTACGGAGGTAATGGTCGACGGTGTAAAAGGATATGTGGTAGCCAACCACATGGGTAATGCCGTCAACCTCGAAGGAGTGAAGAATTTGATTGCCGCATATGCGGAGATGAATGAAATCGCATCTTCACCGGTGCTCGTGGTGAAATTCCAAAGATAAAAGATAGTGGTGCGAATATATCGCGGCATATGTTCCGCAACCTGATGCGTAACGAGTGATGCAATGCGAATGGTCGGGCATCATCTTCTGATGGTGCCCGACCATTCGGTCTCTCAACCAGCAAACTTACTTATTCGACTTCTTCTGGGATTGTGCGTTGATGACTGCCTGCACACGTTCCTCCTGCAGAGCTTCACGAGTTCGCTGGAGCTGATCTTCCTTGGTTTCCGGCGTATGCACCAGACCCATCTGCTTGTATGCGTCGATGGTACCGGCGCGAACGGCCGCACGAATCACGTAATACAACGCCCAGATGGCGATGGCGACGACGATGATGGTGAACAACGATGTCCAAACGAAAGCGCTCATGATTTCTCCTTGCCTCATAATGGGAATATCAACACATCCCATGGCAGTCATTCTAATTTCGCTTGAGTGTGCACAACTACAATGGCCGCTAACAGCGGAGCACGCCACAGTGGCTGCTACTATAAGTGATATGTCAACTGCTTTCGAACCTGATACCCGTGAATATGATCGCATGATCAGCGGCGAACTGTACATCGCTCAAGATGCTCACCTCGCAGAGCTCAGCCGCAAGAAACGTAGGCTGATCCAGGCGATCAACACTTCCCCCTACGATGCTTTCAGCGAGCGAGATCAGATGTTCCATGAACTGTTCGGTGCTTTTGGGGAAAACTCGTTCATCGACCCGCCGTTCTACAGCGACTACGGTTGCAATACGTTCATCGGAAGCAACATGTATGCGAACATGGACTGCATGTTCCTCGACGTTGCGCCGATCACCATTGGAGACAATGTGTTCTTCGGTCCGCGCGTGGGCCTGTATACGCCATACCATCCGATTGACGCGCAGGCGCGCAACGAGCAGCTCGAAGGTGGCAAGCCCATCGTCATCGGCAACGACGTGTGGTTCGGCGGCAACGTGGTCGTATGCCCGGGTGTCACCATCGGCGATGACGTGGTTATCGGCGCAGGCTCCGTGGTGACGAAAGACATTCCTTCGCACAGCATCGCCGTCGGCAATCCGTGCCATGTGATTCGCACTATTGGCAAGAGTGATCGTGACTACTGGCGTGCCAAAGCCGACGAATACCGTGCTTGGCGTGAACAGGCCGAGTAAATTGGAAAATACGCCGGTTAGTTGGAAAATACGTCACTTTTCAGACCAAAATGTGACGTATTTTCCAAATAACGCGCGTGATTTCCGATTAGACATAACGTGACGGCGATACCTGCGATAGGTTGAATTCCACATATTCACAAGCACGCATATGTGCATACTGATCGCTGCAATCCTTGGTAGAATGACGTGGTGGATATGAAGCGAACAGCATTGATCATAGTGGACGTTCAGCCGACGTTCTGCGAAGGTGGGGAACTGGCCGTGGAAGGCGGCAACGCAACGGCGCGCGCCATTCAAGATTTCGTGATGCGTAACCGGGGCGATTACCAACTGATAGTCACCACGCAGGATTGGCATATCGAGCCTGGGAATCATTGGGCTGAGCAACCTGATTTCGTGGATACTTGGCCACGTCACGGAGTCGCAGGAACGCCGAATGCAGCATTGCATCCAGCGATTGCGAGTCTGAATATAGGGCATCATGTGAAAAAGGGGCAGTACAGCGCCGCGTATTCAGGCTTCGAGGGCATTGAAGACAACGGTGACCGGTTGCAGACACCCGAGGAGGTCGAACAGGCTCTGGTAGAAGGCCGCACACTCAACCGACTTCTGCAAAACCACGGCATCACCGACGTTGACATTGTTGGCATTGCGTTATCTCATTGCGTGCGAGACACCGCGCTCGATGCAAAGCAACGCGGCTTTGCCGTTCGAGTGCTGCGCGATTTGACCGTGCCGGTGAGTGCCGAATTGGGCGAGCAGGCGGTTAACCGTATGCGTGCCGTCGGCATCGATGTAGTCGATGTGACGGAAGGGGAATAACCATGTCGATCAATGCGAGCGAAAAGCCGCTGTCGAAAGTGTTCACGTCGGACTACCGTTTTGCGATTCCGTCGTTCCAGCGCTCGTACAGTTGGCATCCTGAGCAGATGCGCCAGCTGATCAACGATGTGATCGACGCGTGCGCCGTGCAAGACAGCTCATATTTTCTCGGTTCGCTTATTCTGGTGCGCGACGAGCATGGCATCCATCAGGTGATCGACGGGCAGCAACGCCTGGTGTCGCTCTCGATTCTGTTCTCCGTGCTGCTCGCCCTGGAAGATGACTCGCAGCTGGCGCACAGTCTCGAGGGACTGCTCGTTGAATCCGGCGACAAACTACGCGGCATAGAAACCGAGCCGCGACTGCGCTTGCGCGAACAGGACGAGGAGTTCTTCCGCGAATACGTGCAGCAAGGCGATTTGGAGGCATTGTTCGATCTGCGAGAGAACGACATTCAAACGCAGGCACAGCGCAACATTCGCGACAATGCACAATGTGCATACGATATTCTCGCGTCGATGAAAGTCGAAGAGCGCCGCGTATTCGCGTCATATCTAGTCAACAACGTGTTCTTCGTGATCGTGACGACCGGTGATATCTCCGGCGCCTATCGCATCTTCGACGTGATGAACATGCGCGGCATGCCGCTCACCCCGTCCGACGTGTTCAAAGCCAAAGTGGTCTCCGGCATCTCCCCGGCGGCACGTGACGCCTACGCACGCTATTGGGACGACATCATGGAGCCGATGGGAGACGACAACGCGCGCATCGAAGCGTTCTTCGCCGACCTCGACCTCATCTACACGAAGACGCCACTGTGCGAATCGCTGATCGCCGACTTCACCGATCACGTGCTCGACAAATACATACGAAAAGACAAAGGCATCGACTTCATCGATGACGTGCTGCGCCCATACGCCATCTGCGCCGACATCATCGACAGGCCGGGGGAGAGCCTGTTGCCGGACGACATCGCCGACCTGCTCATCGGCTTGAACGACTACCCGTCAACCGACTGGAAGCCGGTGGCGATGTGGATTCTGACGCATTCACTGAACGGTCTCGACGACCCAGACACCGTGGTTACGCGCACCCAACTGAACAATGGAGGTGACGCAAGCCGCACGGTTCGATTGCACGACGCGAGCCGTCTTCGTGAGGTATTGCAGGCGCTCGACCGCGTGACCGGCATCGATTGTTTGAATGGCAAAAGCATGCTCGAACGACGCACTCGCGCGGCGACGATCATACGCGACCTCAGCAAGAACATGCCATTGCAGCGCATCGCCGGATTCCACGTGGACGGCGACGAGCAACGGCTCGCAATGCTGCACTTGCGCGGCGAGCTCTCCATTGATGACAACATGAAACGATTGTTGCTCATCCGCGCGAACGAACAGCTCGCCGGTGGGCGGATCACACGCCCGCGCTCGCTGCGCGCGGTGCCTCTGATTCCAGAACATGTGCCGGCAGACAGTGAGTTCGCCTCATGGCCGGCGGGGCAGTGCGATTACTGGGCAGAGCGCATCGGCAACTTCGTGCTGACGCAGGCCACGAAGAAGTCCGTGGACGAGTTCAGCGGGTTCAACGAACGCCGCGCCCGCATCCTGAGGAGTTCAAGCTCACGGCAGTTCCCGCTGACGCGCACGCTGGGGGACTTGGAACGGCTCACCCCACAGTTCCTGCAACTGCGGCAGAACCAGATCGTCGAACTGATCGCGCAATCATGGCATATCAGTTACGATGACGTGATGATCGACTCTGTGGCACCAGAGGAGGCGGAACGTCAGGCACGCGAAGCCGAACACCGCAGCCGCCGCACATCGAAACGCGTGGGCATCGGGCAGGTGGTGCGCGCCGGCCTGCTCAACGTGGGTGACGTGTTCGTATGGAACCGCCCGCGCAAGCACGAGGTGCTGAAAGTCACCGTCACCGAGAACGGATTGCGTGGCGAAGATGGCACCGAATACGCGACACCGACCGCCGCGGCACGCGGCGTGGGAGGCGTGAGCAGCGCCAGCCTGAACGTGTGGAAACGCGAATCGGACGGCCGCGCATTGAGCGACATCTGGAAGACCTACCGCGTCTCCATGTGATTCTTTGCACCGCAAGTACTGCACGGTATCACACGCAGTGGGCGTATGGCATGCGGGATAACCCGCACGCCATACGCCCACTTTTGATTCTAAGAAAGCGAATTGCTTGAATTCGCCAGTTTACGCTTCGGCGAGCTGCGTGGTGGCGCTCGCCTGCAGATTCGGACGGCTGCGGCGCAGCTTCGAGAAGGCGAGTCCCAGGCAGATGAACGCGATGCCGAACAGCAGCACGAGGCCATTGTTGGCAAGCCATGCGCCAGCATCAACGGCGTTGCTTGCACCGCCGGCCGCGGTGATGGACTGGCAGTACCACCAGCCGGGCAGGAGCTTGCCGATCATGATCATGATCCTGGGCATCATGTCGATGGGGAAGGCCATGCCCGATGTGAACATGACGAGCAGACCGAACACATTGGCGATCGCATTGACCGCAACGGCGTTGACGGCGAGCATGCTCACCATGAAGCCGCTGGCCACGGCAACGAGTGCATACAGAACCAGAGATCCGGCGCACATCGCCACCGAAGCCGGGGCAAGACCGCTTACAGGCAGTCCGGCCAAAGCCGGCAATGCGAGCGAAATCGCCAGATACACCGGTGCGATGACCACGGCGAACACGCCACAGGCGGCGAACTGTTGGAGCATCATCGACCCCGAGCGTTGCGGGGCGGCATACAGGCGGCGGCGCACATTCGCGTCGGCGAACGAGTTCATCGTCAACGCGGTGACGACCAGCATGGCGGCGAGCAGCGGGTAGACGCCCATCTTCACGGAGGTGACGAATGCGACGCGTGCGGATTCCTGCGCATCGGTGGCGCTGTGCGGGTCGTCGGCGACGCTGATTGTCGGATATGAGTTCTCGTTGCCGTCCAGTGCATCGACCACGTGCTGCGCCGCGGTAGTCAGCGAAGTCGCGGTTATTGCGCTGCCGCCGGCGCCATGTTGGGCAAGCGCCTCGGTACGCGTCAGATTCAGGAAGTTGTTCACCTGCAGTTGCGCAAGAGACCCATACGCGCCGGTGAAACTGACCACCGTATCAAGCTCGGGCACATCCGTGCCGTCAGTAATCGTCTGAGCGAAACGGTCGGCGAAGCCTTGCGGCACGATCACGATCAGATCGGTGTAATTCGAGGCCACAGCGGTCTGCAATTCCTCGTCGCTGCCGCCAACGTCCACCAGATCGCAGTCCTTGGCGAGGAACTCGTTCAGGGAACGAACCAGCGCATCGGAATCATCGTCATCGCGGTTCACCACGGAGACTTCCGGGCGTGCGGAAGCGAAGGTCGTGGAATTGTCGGAATGCGCGAGATTCTGGATGATCGACCAGCTCAAACCGAACATCATCAGGCACAGCCAGACGACGTAGATCATGATCATCAGCTTCTTGGAAACCAGGACTTTGAGGGAAGCCTTAAAGGTGCTCATAACGTTGCCTCCTGAGGAACACGGTCGCAAGTGCAAGGGCGATGGCCGACATGATCATGAGAATGCCCACGGTGCGGAAGAACGGGGCGTAGGAATCGTAATAGAGCAGGTCGTAGAACAGGTTGGTGACCTGCTGCGTGGGATTGACCAGAGCCACAGCGGGTGCGTTGCGTTGGATCCAATCGCTCAGCTCCATCGCACCCGAACCGTAGAGGCCGCTGAGCAGCGAGAGACCGCATGAGAGCGCGGTGGTCAGGCCTATCTTCGTGCCGGAGCTGAGCTTGGGCAGAGCGCCGAGCAACGTGCCCAAAGCGTTCGCGGCGAACGAGGCGACGAGCAGTGCAAATATGATGGCTGCCCAGCGACCGCCGAACTGCACGTTGCAGACGAAGCGGATGTACAGCAGCGCCACGAGCAACGCCAGGAACGTGCACAGCCAGCTGGCGAGGAAGCCTCCCATGAGCTGACGGAACTTGGTGAGCGGCGCAAGCGAACGTCTGGCGCCGAGTGCAGACAGATTCGCCTGCGTGGTGCACACGCTCGTCACGGCGAAGCTCATCGCCATCAACGCCGTCATCGCGAGCAATGCGTAGTAGTAGCGTGCGCCTTCGTCCGGCTGGAAATGAGTCAACGAGATCTCATGCGTGAACGAGTCGGTCTGCTGGGTCTCATGCAGGAACGTCGAGTCTCGCAGCAACGCCGGGCCGGTACGCACGATGTCGCCGACCGTCACGTTCTGCCGGTTGAACATGCCGATCGCGCCGTTCAGAATGCTCAGCGACACCGGCAGACCGGCGGAACCCATCGCATCATTCGCGTCGGACACCGTGGAACGGCTGATCGTCATATGCATGAGCCCGTCACCGTCCACGGTGATGTAGCCGCGCACGTCCGCGTTGCCGTTGATCAGTTCGACGGCCTCATCGGTGGTCGGCACCGTGTGCAGCGTGAGCAGGTCATGTAGGTCGGTGCCGCCGGTGTCCGTGGTGTCCGCTGCGCTCTCCGTGCCGGCCGAGCAATCCGCGGTGACGGGATCGCGCTGCATCGCATCGAGCAACTGCCGTGCGCCCGCCGCCTTGCAATAGGAGTCGTCGGCCACGACGGCGAAATCCATCGTCGTGATCGTATAGGTGGCGCTCAGGTTGCCGAACATGCCGAGGAACATCGTGGACAGCAGAATAGGGAAGCAGAACAGCCAGAACAGCGACGACTTCTCACGCAGATTCACACGCATCGCGGTGAGGAACGTGCTCCACATGTCTTCTCCTTTCGTCTCTTTCGTCGTACATCAATGAACTTGCCGTCAGTCGCGCAGTTCGGTGCCGGTCAACGCCAGGAACACATCGTTCAACGTCGGCGTGTGTGAGCTGACGTGCCCGAGCGGCACGTCGAGCGTGCGCAGCGTCTGCAGCACATCGATGAGATTGTGCGCGCCCTGCGTGCACGTGATCTCCAGCATGTCGTCGGCGAAATCGACGTCGATCACCGCCGGCAGCGCGCGCACGGAGTCCAGAACATGCTCGCGCAGCTTGGCATCGGAACTGAGGGTGGGAGCCTCCACGCTGATGCGCTCGCCGACGTCGATCATGCGCTTGAGCTCGTCCGCCGTGCCGAGCGCGATCTGCCTACCATGGTCGATGATCTGGATGCGGTCGCAGATCTGCTCGACCTCCTCCATGTAATGACTCGTATATATGACGGTCGAACCTTGCGCGTTGAGCCTTTGGATGCCTTCGAGAATCGAATTGCGGCTCTGCGGATCCACCGCCACCGTGGGTTCGTCGAAGAAGATGAGCTCCGGCTGGTGCACGATGCCGCACGCGATGTTCAGCCTGCGCAGCAAGCCGCCGGAGAGTTTGCGCGGGCGGTACGTGCGGTAGTCGCCCAATCCGACGAAGTCGATCGCCTCGTTCACCAGCTGCGCGCGGCGTGCGCGTTCCGGCACATACAGCGAGCAGAAATATGTGATGTTCTCCTCGACGGTCAGCTCGTTGAACACCGCTATATCCTGCGGCACAACGCCGATTCGCCGTTTGAGCGCGTAGTTCGTTGGGCTCATGTGCTCGCCGAAGATGCGGATGTCGCCCGAATCGTAGGAGAGCAGGCCGAGAATGCAGTTGATCGCCGTGGTCTTGCCCGAGCCGTTCGGTCCAAGCAGCCCGTAGATCTCTCCGCGGCGAACCTGCATGGTCAGGTAGTCGAGCGCAATGTGCGCTCCGTACCGTTTCACCAGTTCGTCAACGGCGATCGCCGCTGTGGTCTGCGCGTCGGCTGTACGCGCGTTGTTGTGTGCCGTGGTGGTTGCAGTGTTCATACCATCCATCATGCTCACCGCGAACAGCCCGACACGGTGTCCGCGGTCACGACTCTTGCGGAGAGTATGTGACAAATGTCATATTCGAGACGCGCGCCGCAATGCGATGCTGGATATTGGAAACTGGATACAGCTCGATTTTCACGGGAATCGCATGGATTGGAGGGCAGGAGACATGGCCAACATCGCTGCGCATACGCTCATGTTCCTGTCCGCCGTGCTGTTCGCCATCATGTTGGAAGCCGATATGACCGCAACCATGATCATTGGTCTTCTACTGTTCATCTGTGTGGTTTCGCTGGGCAGGTTCATGACGCTGAGAACATGGGTCGCCGTCTGCTGCGCGCTGTGCTCGGCGAGCGTGGCGGTGCCCGTGTGGATCACGCTGCTGCCCGTGCTCGCCGCCGACATGGGGTACCGTCTGTTTTCCACTGATGTGGGGCGTTCACGCAGACTCACGTTCGTCAGCTTGCCGGTTATCGCCACATTCGCCGTCGCGTTCCGCCGCATAAGCGAACAGGCTGCCCTGACACAGGACTCCACCGCGCATACATTGTGGTCAGTGCCGACGTTCATGTGCCTGGCACTAGTTGTGCTGACCGCGCTCGCCGCACTGGCCGGCGCGACCTACGCCAAGGAACAGGCGGCGTTCCGCCGCTACCGCGCGCTCGCAGATGCTCAGCGTGAGCGATTGAGGCGCTCGCGCTCGCGTATTTCCGACATGGAGGCGGCTCGCAGCGCAGATATGCAACGCGCACGATTGAACGAGCGTACGCGAATCGCTCGCGAGATTCACGACAACGTCGGTCATCTGCTCACACGCGCGATCATGCTGACGAACGCGGACGAAGTGGTGGCGCGCAGCACCGGAGACAACATGCATGCCAAGCAATTCGAAGAGATCGCCGGCGCTCTGGACGAGGCGATGACGATGATCCGCCGTTCCGTGCACGATCTCAAAGACGAAGGCACTGATTTCACGGCGATGATCGAAGACGCCACTTCTGTGACGGGTGACGCGCGCGTACAAGTGCACGTAACCAATGGCATTACGCAGCCGCCTTCCAATGTGGCACACTGCTTCGCTGCGGTGGTTCGCGAGGCGTTGACGAACACCATGCGTCACAGCAACGCCACGCAAGTGAATGTCAAGCTGGTTGATCTTCCCGGACTCTGGCAGTTGATCGTGCAAGATAACGGTGGGGTGATCAAGCGAAATGCACGACATACTGCGCAGATGCGAGGTATTGGTTTGACTGATATTGAGGAGCGAGCGCGCGTATTGAACGGCTCCGCCGTATGCGGTCCGTATGGTGCCGGGTGGCGAGTATTCGTGTCGGTTCCGAAGGAGTCACGGAATACAAACCGCGTTCATGAGCAGATTTTGTGATGCAGGGCATGACAGGAGATTGATATGAAAGTGGCGATTGTGGATGACGATCCGATCGTCTGCTCGTCGTTGGGCACTATTCTGACGGCCACGGGCACCGCTGAGGTGATCTGGACCGCCCACGACGGTGAGACCGCCGTCGCCGAATACGAGCGGCACGAACCGGACGTGCTGCTCATCGACGTGCAGATGCCCGGCATGGATGGTCTGGAAGCGAGTTCAAGGATTCTTCATGCGCATCCGCAGGCCCGCATTTTGATTCTCACCACCTTCGCCGACCCCGACTACATCCGCCGTTCAATCGAACTGCATACGCGCGGATACCTGATCAAACAGGACGTCGCGTCGGTGATCCCCGCGGTGCAAGCGGTGATGGCAGGCCAAGTGGTGCTTGGTGCCGAAGTGCTGCAGAACCTGCCGTTGTCCGGTGATGCCGGTCAGCCTGTTGGGAGTGCTGGTAGCGCGCCGGTGGAGGAGAATCCTCGGTTCTCGTCTCTGACCGACCGCGAACGCGAGATCATGGCATTGGTCGCCGAGGGCTGCGACAACCGCCAGATCGCCCGCGAGCTGTTTTTGAGCGAGGGCACGGTGCGTAACCGCATCAGTGACATCCTGGCGAAAACGAACATCCCAAACCGCACGAAGCTGGCGGTCGAGTGGCTCTCCTGCCACTAACCTCCCCTTAATTTTGCTGGCGGGGATATAAAACGCTCAGGGAACCAAGTATCTCAAGCCGATTTTCGTTGGAAAATGACCGTTTTCTAAATCGGTATACATGCACATAGAGGAGTTTTATATCTCCACCAGCAAATTGGGGTGACGCCAACGCGTTGGCGTCACCCCAATTTCGTATAAGAGCTGGTCTAATGGCTTATGCGACGTACATTGACGCAGGGTAGGCGAGGTAGCTGATCTCGTCGAGCTGGTCGACCGTCACATAGCCGGCTGGAGCGTTCAGCACATCCGGGATGCGGTTGATGATCGTGGCGCAGGTGTGCTCCACCGTCGCAGGCTTGACCACATGGAACTCGGTGTCGGGTTCGCCGCTGATCTTCCAGTCGCACATGTCGCCATCGTCAGGGCCGTACACCTTGCCGATGCACGCGGTTTCGAGCACTGGACCCTGCATCGTCTCGGTGGTTACCACTGCGGACATGCCGATGCACTTGCCGGCTGGAATCGTTTCGCCCATCGTCTCGCTGTACACGTCCACGTCGCTGAAATACGGCACGGCCTTCTGCGTCTGCGACTTGATTGTGAGTCCCAGCTTCTGCGCCAAGGACTCATTGGAATTCCACACATACGACGGCACGATCTCCTCGGGGTGGGCGAGTTCCTTCTCGAACTCCTCGGCGGTCAGACCCACGCCGTGCGCCTTGGCGAGCGCCAAGCCGTAATCCTCCACGTTGTAGCTGACGGCGCCGGTGATCTTGTCAATCGACTCGCAGCCACCGGCCACCTGGGCCACCATGTTGATCCAGAAGATGTCTTGCATGCCGGAGCCGACGATGGTGGCGCCATGCTCCTTGGCGAGACGGTCGAGCCTGTTCGTGGCGGCCGGATCGGTGGTCCACGGGTAGATGGCTTCCTCACAGGTGGTGATGACGCTCACGCCGTGCTTGAGGCACAGTTCGCACATCGGCTCGATCTCGTTGACGAAGCTGAACAGCGTCACGACGGCGATGTCGGCATCGCAGGAGTCGAGCACGGCCTCGGCGTCGCTGCTGATCTTCACGTTGAGCGGCCCGATGCCGGCGAATTCGCCGATATCCATGCCCACCACGTCCGGGTTGACGTCGATGGCGCCCACGATCTGAATGCCTTTGCTGTGCATGTAGCGAACGGTGTATTTCGCCATCTTGCCGCATCCGAATTGAATGGCTTTGATTGGTTCCATGAATACTCCTTTGTGAGCGGTATGGATGTTGATTCACATTGCGTGTGCCGTTGCCTCGTTGCAGGGGCGGGACGCATACCCTTACTATATCCGTTTTGAAATCCGCGTCCATCGTATTCACATAACATCCACGAATGGTGGGCAAAGTAAGCGTTCGTTCGATAGGACAAATGGTAGATTGCGCGGAATAGCGCCAATATCGCCGGTGTTGAATGGCATGTGAGCGTCAGAATAGGCATGTCAGCGGGCTCTCAGCTGGTTTTCAGCGAAGATTATGCATATGGTATGTCTACGCTGTCTATAATGCTCTAGGAAACGTACTACGAAAAAGGACACATTATGACTTTCGGTCAGCAGCCTCAGGGATATAACGGCGCGCCATATGGTCAATATCAAAGCGCCGTGAACGTTCAGCCCACGCAGGTGTATGAGCGTGCGGAACATGTTTCGGTCACCCGCGCATACGGTGAGATGACGCTCGGCTTGGTCATCACCGCCGTCGTCGCGATCCTCACGCAAGTGAGCGGCTTCTACATCAGCTTCCTGCGCGCCACCGGCGGCATGGGTATGTGGATTCTCGCGATCGTGCAGATCGGCCTCGCCATCTATCTCGGCGTGCGCGTCATGAACATGTCGACCACCGCGGCACGCGTCTGCTTCTATGTATACGCGGCGTTGATGGGCGTGACGCTCAGCACTATCTTCCTCGCATACGATCTGGGCACCATCGGCATCGCCTTCTTGGTGAGCGCCGGCTTCTACTTCGCGTTGACGATGTTCGGTTTGACCACCAAGGGCGACATGCTCAAGGCTGGTCCGATTCTGATGATCGCGCTTATTGTGCTGATTATCGCCGAAGTCGTCATGATGTTCGTGGCTCCGACCAACACGGCGCTCAAAGTGGTGACCGCGATCGGCATCATCCTGTTCGCCGGCTTGACGATCTACGATGCTCAGTTCACGAAGAAGGCGTTCGCCGCCTATGCTTCGCAGGGGCCGGAGATGATCGAGAAGATCTCCATTCTGTGCGCACTGAACCTGTATCTCGACTTCGTGAACATCTTCCTGTATGTTCTGCAGGCGTTCGGTTTGAGCAGAGACTGAGTTTTCGGAATATAGCTCGAAGTAATTCGTGAGAACGAAAGGGCTCGCATCCGCGCGGATGCGAGCCCTTTCGCATGTTCGATTAGCTCACTACTTGTCGCGAATAGGCGAATCCTGCGTGGCAGTAGGTGCTTCGCCTCCGTGCGGAGCACCGTTGATGTCGCGGTGGATCGTCTGCATCTGCGTCTCCACGTTTTGCAGCGAGCGCGCGCAATCAAGCAATGTCTGTGAATGCTCGGCGAGCTTGGCGTCGGGCAGGTCGGTTTTGTAGCGCAACGCGTGCTCGAGGCTCGCCCAGTAATCCATCGCGATCGTGCGGAACTGCACTTCGACCGGCGTGTAATACGCGCCGCTCGACAGGAACACCGGCACCGAGTAGATCACGTGCAGTGAGCGGTACCCGTTTTGCTTCGGATTCTTGATATAGTCCTTGACTCGCAATACCTGAATATCTGACTGTCCGGAAAGATAGTTCGCCACCGAATACACGTCGTCGCGGTAATTGCAGATCACACGAATGCCGGCAATGTCGAACAGATTATTGCGAATGGCGTCGATCGTGTGCGGAAGTTCGCGGCGGTCGAGCTTGCCGAGAATCGAGTCGATCGACTTCAGGCGGCGTTCCATGTGATGAATGGGATTGTGCGAGAACCGCACTTGAAACTCGGAGTCGAGAATCTCGAGTTTCGTGCTGATCTCGTACATCGCTCCCTCATAGACCTGCATCTGGTTGATGAAGTCGGCGATGAAGTCGACGTCATCCTCCGACATCGACATGAGATTGTTTACCTGATCGTCCGCGGCGAGTCGCACACGGATCTCCGATGTGTTCAATCGTTTCTGTCTGTCAAGTATCACATCACCGATTCTAGTAGCGTAGCTGAAAAAGAGGTGTGTGCGAGCTGCGTGCCGTGCTGTGCGCCGGTTCGGTTAGCATATTGCGGTATGAACGAAGACATGATGACCCGTGAGGAACGGTTGACGAACACGCAGGAGAGTGGGGGAAGCGAACAGCGGGGCAAAGGACTCTATTATGTGCACACGCTGGGTTGCCAGATGAACGTGCACGATTCCGAACGCATCGCCGGCATCATGGAGGCGAACGGCTACAAACCGGCGAGTGAGGAGCAGTTCGAGAACCAGGATGTCGACGTGGTCATCATGAACACGTGCGCGGTGCGCGAGAACGCCACCGAACGCATGTATGGCACGATCGGCCGGTGGAAGCGTTTCAAATACAAGAATCCGAACGCGCAGATCGCCATCGGCGGCTGCATGGCGCAGCTTGATCGCGAACGCATCGCGAAGAAGACGCCGTGGGTCGACGCCGTGTTCGGCACGAAGAACATCGAGGACCTGCCGGCATTGCTCGAACAGGCGCGTGGCAGCAAACGCACACAGGTCAGGGTGAACGATGATCTGGAGATGTTCCCGAGCCAGCTTCCCGCGCATCGCGCGTCGAAACATTCGGCGTGGGTGGCGATTTCGATGGGGTGCAACAACACGTGTACGTTCTGCATCGTGCCCACCACGCGCGGCAAGGAGCATGACCGCAGACCGGGAGACGTGCTCGCCGAGATCCGCTCGGTGGTGAGCGGCGGTGTCAAAGAGGTGACGCTGCTTGGCCAGAACGTGAACTCCTACGGCTACGCGATGGGCGACCGCTACGCGTTCTCGAAACTGCTGCGTGCCTGCGGTGACATCGAGGGATTGGAACGCGTGCGGTTCACGTCGCCGCATCCGGCGGCGTTCACCGATGATGTGATCGCGGCGATGGCCGAGACGCCGAACGTGATGCACCAGCTGCATTTCCCGCTGCAATCCGGTTCCGATCGCATTCTGCGCGCAATGCGCCGCTCATACCGTTCGAGCAAATTCCTCAATATTCTGGGCAAGATACGCGAGGCGATGCCGGACGCGCAGATTTCCACCGACATCATCGTCGGCTTCCCCGGCGAGACCGAGGAAGATTTTCAGGAGACGTTGCGAGTGGTGGAGGAGGCACGGTTCGCGTCGGCGTTCACGTTCATCTATTCGCCGAGACCGGGCACACCGGCCGCCGCCATGGAGCAGGTG
>Tephra_p2__coassemble_2513_pt1 | contig 17685 bp, 11 predicted proteins | sample Tephra_p2__metabat2_low_PE_021 | metagenome-assembled genome bin Tephra_p2
TGACGCCGGCGATCCCGGTCGCGTGCTGCGCAGCCGTGAACGGGTGGATAATCCTCGCACGTTGTGGCGTCGGCAATCGATGCCGACCGAAGCATTGCCGGTGCATGCCTCGCAAACCACGCAACCGATGCTGCTCGACGAGCCTGCGGCGACGCAAGCGATGCCCGCACAGCGGGCACAGTCGGCACAGCCAGCACAACAGTTCGCCTCGTTGAGCGAACCTCCTGCCCCGCCAGCGCAGACCACGCTTCTTCAGCAGCAGGAGCCGGCGACGCAGGCGATGCAAGCCATGCCAGCGCAAGAGACGGAAGCCACGCGTCCGTTGATGGCAGGAGATTCCGACGCGAACGCAGATTCCTCAGATGCACAGGCCACACGAGCCATGCCAGCCCCGACGCGGGTGTTGGCGACGCAGCCGGCAGCAGCTGAAGAGCCGACGCAGGCTTTGCCGACGAACACGTTCAAGCCGGTTGAGCCGGCTCCCGCGTATCAACCGCCGGAAGGCTATAACGGCGAGTTCGCCGACACTCAGCCGCCGAGCAACTACCAGCAATACGCGCAAACACCTGCCTTCACGCCTCCGCAAGTCGCCTATCAGCAGGCCGCCCAGATGCACAGATCACGCGCGATCGTGCCGATTCTGCTCACCGCACTGCCGTTGATGATCCTGGCTGCCACATGCCCAATAGGTGCGGGCATCACGGCATCGGTGCTGATCTGGGTGCAGACGGCGCTCGGCATGAACCTCAATGCGCATATCACGCATGTGCTTAAACGTGGCGGGCAAGACGGCACTGGCTCCAAGGTCTTGCGAGCCGCGCAACTGCCTTGGCATCTGTTCGCCGCCATATTCATGTCGATATGGTCGCTGCTGCTGTTCTGGGTGACCTACCTCATTCTGCTCGCCGCCTCCACATACCTGATGGGGCTTCCAACCTTTGAGCAGGATCTGCCATTCCCAGCGCCATTCGGCAGAATTCCGCTGCTCTCGGATTCACCGGAATCGGTGAGTGGCTTGTGGCTGGCGGTGGCGTTGCTGCTCGCATGGCTCTTCGCGCAGTTCGGCCCATATTCGGCGAATATGCGCGCCGGAGCTGGCGTGATCGTCGGCCTGAGCCCGAAACAGAAGCTCGAATTGCAGCCGCAGGGCTCTTCGACGAATATCCGCCGTTTCGTCGTGCTTGGCATCTGGGTCATCGCACTCGTTGCCGCCGTGCTCAACCTTTCGATCACGCCGACCATCGACTGGTGGCCCATCACCGCATGGTCGCCCTTCTAACCTTCTAGCCCTTTACGACCTATATATATTGGTCGAAGGTGGGCAGATGCGCATGTAAGCTGAAAAACTCCTGTGAACACTAGCCAGATGGCAATGCGTTGTTTTAGACTTCTACCGACACGAAAGGAAGAGCATGGCCTCTAAATCACCGAAGAGCGAGAGCCGCGCCCAGCGCAAGGCCGAAGAAGCACGACGTCTCGCCGAACAGCAGGAACGCCTGCGCAAAGAACGCAAAACGCAAACGACGATCGGCATCATCGTCATCGTGGTGCTCGTTGCGCTTATCGCCATTGCCGGTGTTGCCGTGTGGCGCAACACGCACCCGAGCACGAGCTCGCAGCAGCAGACCACCGAATCGACCAACGCCGCGAAAGCGACGCTCGCCGACGAGAACGTCAAGCCGTCGAAGGCCGATAACCTCGGAGGCATTCTCGTGTCGAAGAACGGCTACAACAAGCCGGTTGACGACGTGCCGACCGTGAGCATCTACATGGACTTCATGTGCCCGGGCTGCGGCAATCTCAACCGCACGCTCGACCAGGATCTCGTGAAGATGATGGATGCCGGCCAAATCAACATCGACCTGCACTTCATGAGCTTCATGGACCGCTATTCGTGGCTCGACGGAGATTCGACCAAAACGGACGCCTATTCGAGCCGTGCAGCAAATGCCGTGATCTACGTCGCCGAGCATGACGACAATCCGACGCATCTGCTCAATTTCGTGACGAATCTTTACAAAGAAGACTTCCAGCCCGAGGAAGGCTCCGGCTACAAGCACGTCTCCGACGACCAGATCAAGGCGCAGATGAAGGGCACCGGCATCAGCGAAGATGTGCAGAGCAAGGCGATGCAGCGCGACTACGACAAGTGGCTCGACGCTGTGAACACCTACACGCCGACCCGTCAGGAGCTGTGGAACCGTTCCGGCCAGCTCAAGGGTTCGATGAGCACGCCGACCGTCACGATCAACGGATATTTCTGGGATATGAATTCTTCGGAAGTAACGAGCAAGAAGAACGTTGCCGAAGCGTTCCTCGACGCGATCGGACTCGAGCAGAGCAAGGTCGGCAACTCCGAGATCCGCCCGTCGATCGGCGCGACCGGCAAGCCGCTCATCGGTTATTCCGATGACACCACGGACTCGTCTTCGCAGTCCAAGGAATAATAATCTCAACTTGGAACCGCGGAATATGCGCATGTCGCGCGTGGCACAAAAAGGCAAAAGAATATGCCAAACACGCGCGACATGCCATTGCCGCGAGCGAAAACTCACGCTATACTTTGTGACGGTAGCCGACAGATCAGCGAAAGCCATATGTGAAGGCACCGTGCAACATTGCCGGAGTTTGACTGGTGAACAATTCCGGGCATCTGCTATGCTCGAACAGTTGCAGAACAATTCCGCACGCGCCTCCTTAGCTCAGATGGCCAGAGCGGCCGCCTTGTAAGCGGCAGGTCGTCGGTTCGATCCCGACAGGAGGCTCCAGTGGTTGTGTCGAGACGATGCATCATTTACAATGAGTGATACATCACCAAACAGAATAATTTAAGACTTACCACGAGTAAGGTCCAGAAGTCTTCCCCCCAACCATGAGACTTCTGGAATGAGTGCAGACCCTCCCCTAGCGGTCGCACTCAGCGGGGGCGAGATAACCCCCTTCTCTCTCGCCCCCATATTCGTCAAATGGCTTCGATGCCCAGCATCGAAGCCATTTTCTTTTCCCCGCGCCTATGCTCGCGGGGACTCTAGCAAGTACAATCGAACCAGCAGATAGTCAATATCAAGGGAAGCACAACCATGGCAAAACGTTGGACACCGCAGCGCATGGCGCGACTGCGCGCGATCCGCATTGGCGTGAGCATCGTCTGCGTCGTCGCGCTCGTGGCGGCGTGCTTCTTCACGTTGGTGCGTAAAACCGTCACGTTGAACTACAACGGTGAGAAAACCACGACGTCGACGTACGCCACCTCAGTCCCCGGGTTCCTACGCGAGAGCGGCGTCACCGTGAAAACGCACGATGTTGTGCAATCCACCACTGCCGGAAAACTTACCGATCACGACACGGTGACCGTGAAAACCGCGTATCAAACCACCGTCACGATCGACGGGCAGCAAGTGCCGTTCTGGACGGTCGCGGAAAGCGCGGATCAGCTCATCAATTTCTTCGAGCAGAACGAAGTGCAGGCGAATCGCATCACCGTAGACATCAAGAACGTCTATAACCAGCTCACCGGCGGCTTTGTTATTAACACGGACGGCCCGGTGACGGTGATCGCGGACGGCAAGTCTTCCGTCGCGCCGAATGGCAAACTGCCTGCGGCATCGATATTGGATTCCAAAGGCATCACGCTCGGCAAGAACGACCGCGTGAGCGTGAGCAAGGAAGACGGCAAGACTGTTCTGCGCGTACAGCGCGTGACTACGAAAGACGAGACGGTTATTGAAGACGTGCCGTTCGAGACGCTGACGGTGGTCGACGAGTCGCTCGCGCCGGGCGAGACGAAGGTGCAGCAGGAGGGCAAGAACGGGCAGAACAAGCTCACGTACTCAGTCACCTATGTCGACGGCAAAGAAGAGAGCCGCAAGTTGACGGCGACGACGCCGATTTCGACTCCGGTCAATCAGATTATTGCGATTGGCCCGGCGAAGGAAGAGTCGAAGAACACTGATTCCGGCAATAGTTCCGGAGATTCCAACAAATCAGATAGTTCAGATAGCTCGAGTAATTCCGATAAGTCAAGTAATTCGGAAGATTCAAACAGTTCGAAGGATTCTGAGGACTCGAATAGTTCGAGTAATGCAAATAATTCGAACGATTCCGACGACTCGAAGGACGACTCGCAGGCAACCGCGTCGCCTACGCAGAAGCCAACGCAAACGCCTACCCAGAAACCGACGCAAACGCCAACGCAAAAGCCGACTCAAACCCCTACGCAGGAGCCGACACAGCAGCCAACGCAGCAGCCGACGACGCCGAGCACGCCGTCGGATTGCAGGCTGTGCAAGCCGTCGCCGAGTGCCGCGCAAGCGTATGCGGCGGGCGCGGCCGCGCAGTATGGCTGGACCGGAGCGAACTGGACCGCGCTCGTGAAACTGTGGAACCGCGAATCGAGCTGGCTGTGGTATGCGGAGAATCCGTCGACGCACGCGTACGGCATTCCGCAGTCACTGCCCGGCAAAAAAATGGCGGACTACGGCGCGAATTGGAAGGAAGACGCCGCCGCGCAGATCGACTGGGGACTCAACTACATCTCCGGTACGTATGGCTCGCCGCTGAAGGCGTGGGAGCATTCCGAGAAATACGGCTGGTACTAAATTCTTCGCATATTCCTCATATATTCGTATATTCTTTGTATACAAGTATGCGTGCGCTTGCTGGGTTATGCTGAGTTCTGCCGGGTTCATAGCGCACGTGTTGTGCATAGGGAGTTCAAACACAGATGACACAAGGGCATTTGCTGGGTGCCGCCGATATTCGGCGTATTGCCGCGCAGGAGGGCATCAGTCCGACGAAAAAGTTCGGGCAGAATTTTGTGATTGACCCGGGAACTGTGCGCAAAATCGTTCGCGAAGCACAGATCGGCGCGAATGATCACGTGATGGAAGTCGGCCCCGGACTTGGCTCGCTCACGCTGGCGATTCTGGAGACCGGCGCTACGCTGACGGCCGTGGAGATCGACCCTCCGCTTGCTGAGCGGCTCCCGCAAACGGTTGAGGAGTTCATGCCCGACGCCGCTGCACGCCTGCGCGTCGTCAATATGGACGCGTTGAAGGTGACGCCGAGCAATGTGCCGGATTTCAACGATGACGCTCGCTTCACGTTGGTGGCGAATCTGCCCTACAATGTGGCGACGCCTATTCTGCTCACACTGCTCGAACGGTTCAACAATCTCGATGCGTTCCTCGTGATGGTGCAGAAGGAGGTTGCGGAACGGTTGAGCGCTACCCCCGGCACGAAAGTGTATGGCACGCCGAGCGTGAAGCTCGCATGGTATGGCGAGGCACACAATGTCGGCAATATCGGGCGCAACGTGTTCTGGCCGGCACCGAACGTCGATTCCGCTCTGGTGCGCTTCGAGCGCTATGCGGCTGACGATCCGCGAAACCCGCAGAATCGCGGTGTGGAGCGCGAACGCGTGTTCGCCCTGATCGACGCCTCGTTCTCGCAGCGCCGCAAAACGCTGCATGCCGCACTCAAGAAAACCGTGCCGGCACAGGCATTCGAGAACGCCGGCATCGACCCCACTCGACGCGGGGAAACGTTGACGATAGACGAATTCGTGGCACTGGCGAAGGCGTGTAAGGAGCTTGAAGCATGACGACCTGCGTCAGCGTTGACTGCCCAGCGAAAACGAATCTGACACTGCATGTGGGCGAACGCCATGCCGAATGGGGTGGCCGTCACGCATTGGAGACGATCTACTGCGCCGTAGGCATTTACGACACGGTGACGGTTGAAGCCAAGCCATGCGGCACCGGCTTCTCCCTCGATCTTTCCGGCACACACTTGGGAGACTTGGCTGCATCGACCTCCGATATGCGGCGCAACCACGCTGTGCTGGCCATGTTCGCGATAGCAGAAGCGTGCGGGCATGAACCCGACGTGTCGATTCGCATCGACAAGCGCATTCCGGTGGCTGCCGGCTTGGGCGGTGGCTCAGCCGATGCCGCCGCCACGCTTCTGGCGCTGAACACGCTGTGGGAGCTCGATTGGCCGGTGGAGCGACTGCGGGAGATCGCGGCGACGCTTGGCGCCGATATGCCGTTCTGCGTGAGCGGCGGAGTGGCATTGGGCACGGGATTCGGCGAGCGCATAACCGATCTGAGCCCCGAAGACGAGCGTGTGCTCCCGTTGCTCGGAGGTTCGCCACGCACCACGATGCTGGTCGGCGCCTACCTCTCGCAACTGAGCACGCCGGAAGTGTATTCGACCTTCGATGTGCTTGGCGCAGGAGCTGGCAATCTCAACGAATTGCAGAACGCTGCGGTGTCGCTCCACCCGCGAAGCGGTGTGGCGATCGACGAAGCGCTCGCCGCCGGAGCTGACCGCGCGTTCGTCTCGGGCTCAGGCCCTACCGTGATCGCGATTGTGAACTCCGACGAGGCTCGTGAAGCGGTGGAACGCCGTTGGCTCGAGCGCGATGCCGTCGACCGCATCATCGCCGCCGAAGCGCCAGCCGTGCCCTGCGAGCGCATTCTCCGCTGAAGCCGGATCGGAGCTGAACACGGGTCATGGCATATGCGATACTGGAAGCATCGTCTACGTATGAGAAGGACTGACATGGCACAGAATGATGACGCCCGCGAAGCGCGCAAAGAATACGTGCACAGGCGCCAGACGATCGTCTTTGCGATCGTTGGCGTGGTTCTCGTTGTTGCACTGTTCGTCTCGTCGCTATTCCTTTTCCATGTGGGTGGCCTAGGCGAAGTGAAAACGACGGCTCAGGGCGCGAACTATGGCACTACAGCCCCTTGCGTCTCTCCTGCTGCCGATGGCAGCAAGCCGAAGTATCTCGACAACAAGTCGGTTACGACCCGTGTGCTCAACGGCACGAAGTTCTCGGGCTTCGCGAATGCGGTCGGCCAGGCTCTGACCAACCGTGAGTTCGTGGTGCAGGGCGTCGATAACTACAACAATTCGAAGGTGGAGCGCACCACGATCGTGTTCGGCAAGAACGCGATTCCGCAGGCCTACACGCTTGCCGCAAACTTCCCCGATGCGAAGCTGCAGATGGACGATCGTCAAGACAAGCTCGTCGATGTGATTCTCGGTGCGACCTTCCAGAACCTGACGGCTGAAGACAAGCTGCCGAAGACGGGTTCCGAGATTCCGAACATTGAAGGCTGCAAGCCAGTCAGCGAAATGAAGGATCTCCCGAAGGCTCCAGAGCACACCGCCGTCGGCTAACCTTCTTCCCCTCCCCTGAGGTGCCCTATGAGAAAAGCGCTGAATGCCCTATGGATATTCCTGGCGACGCTTTTCTGCTGCATGATCGTGATCGGGAAGATCACTCATACCTATCGGTATATGTGGATAGCAGTCCTAGTCGCCATCGCATTCACCATCCCCTCCCTCTTCACTGACAACGACCCCCAGTAGTCAGTCCATCAGACCGTTTCTATCGTTCAACGTCTGTGAGTTGGGTGGTCTGGCGTGAACTCGCTTCGTCAGGGGTGACGCGAGCTGCACGCGCGCACATTCCTCAGCAAGCTCACGCCAGACCACCCGACCCACGGTAAGTCATAACGCATATCGGGCTATTCGCCACAACGCCGTAGCAATAATCCATTCCATCGTTGAAACGTATGGGCTGTTGGGGAGTGCGGCGGAACCAATCTTCGTCAGGGGTGTCGCGAGCTTCGCGCGCGCACATTCCTCAGCTTGCTTCCGCCGCACTCCCCAACAGCCCGCCTAAGCCGATCGAGGTATTTCCGCTTGAAGCCAGTACCAAAGCGGCTCATTCACGTCCAAGTCAGCGATTTTCCGCATAAAACCATAAGCGCACAATGACGTGTGGGGCAGGAGGGGCGGCATAGTTTCGCTGAGGAATGTGCGCGCGCGAAGCTCGCGACACCCCTGACGAAGCGAGACTATGCCGCGCCTCCCGCCCCACACCAACGCAATCACGAACTAACAGAGGTAATCACGCAATTGGGCATAGAAGCTAGGCGCAGCAGGGCTAAAGGCGGTCGAGATCAGGCTTCAGGCTGCGATTCGTACCAGCGGTGCAACTCGGCTACAGCCACATCATGGTCGACCGGCCCATTATCGAGGCGGTAATCGAGCATATGGCGGTAGGCCTTGCCGACCATTGGGCCCGGCTTCAATCCAAGCTCCTGCATGATCTCATCGCCATTGAGGTCAGGGCGAATCGCATCGATGTCTTCCTGCTGTTTGAGCTGGCGCACACGCTCTTCCATCTCGTCCATCGCATGTTCGAACACGAGGGCCTTGCGACGGTTCTGCGTGGTGGCATCGGCCCGTGTCAGGCGGTTCAGGCGCTCATACAGCGGCCCTGCTTCCTTGACGTAGCGGCGAACGGCGGCATCGGTCCAACGCTCATCCACATAGCCATGGAAGCGCAGATGCATGTCGACCAGATCGCTCACATCGTCAACCACATGGTGGTCGAAGCGCAATGCCTTCAAACGCTTGCGGGTCAGTTTGGCGCCCACGGCGTCGTGGCGGTGGAAACTCACTTTGCCGCCAGGTTCGAAGCGACGGGTCTTCGGCTTGCCGATGTCGTGCATCAAAGCCGCAAGGCGCAGCACCAGGTCGGGTGCAGGCACAGGACCATCGGGCCCCGTTTCGAGTGCCACAGCGCGGTCGACCACGATCATCGTGTGGTCGAACACGTCTTTGTGGCGGTGATGCTCGTCGATCTCCAAACGCAGTGCCGGAATCTCCGGCAGCACGATGTCGGCCAAGCCGGAATCCACCAGCGCTTCGATGCCGTCACGTGGACGGTCGGAGAGCAGCATCTTCGTCAATTCGTCGCGCACACGTTCCGCGGAAACGATGTCGATGCGATCCACCATCTTCGTGATCGCCTCCGCCGTTTCCGGTTCGATGCTGAAGCCGAGTTGCGCGACGAAGCGCACCGCACGCATCATGCGCAGCGGGTCATCATCGAACGACTGGTATGGATCCACCGGTGTGCGCAGAATCTTGCGGTTGAGGTCGTTCGCCCCTCCGAACGGGTCGACGAATCGCAGGTCGGGCACCGTCAGCGCCATCGCATTCACCGTGAAATCGCGGCGTGACAGGTCGCCTTCGAGCGAATCGCCGTAGCTCACTTCCGGTTTGCGTGAATCCGGGTCGTATTCGTCGCTGCGGTATGTGGTCACCTCAACCTTGACTTCAGTGCCGTCAGGGCGACGACGCATCGCGCCGAGCGTGCCGAATTTACGCCCCATGTCCCAGAACCCATCGTGCCCGAAGCGCCTGAGAATCGGCTCGAATTGCTCAGGGCGTGCCGATGTGCAGAAATCGAGGTCGTGCGACGGCCTGTGCAGCAGCAAATCGCGCACGGGCCCTCCAACCAATGCCAGCTCGTAACCCTCGTCTGCAAACATCTGCCCAAGTTCAATCGCTTCGGGCCAAACTTCGAAATTCACGCCACCCCTTTCAAGCACGCTTCAGGCACACTCCAAGCACGCTTGAGGCATGCATCATTCCGCCATCAAGCATACCGACACCCATATGCAGTTTTATTGAGTATGGTTGAAACCATGATTACTCCCGCAGACGTTGCTCGCATGCATGCCAACGCTGCGGATCACCATGCCCACGACGACCACGACCCGTTGGAGCCTGACGAGCTGCTCTATACATCACAGACCGTGGTGTCTAGCTCCGACTCCGGCAGCGTCAACCCCGCCGATATCGCCCATCTCATCGGTGCCAAGCGCCTCAAGCAAATGAAGCGTCTGCCTCTCGACCCCAGCAAGCCGACGCCGGCGATGATGCCTCAGCGCCGCAGCAGTGACCGTCGCAGTTCCTTCGCCTCGCTCGACGCGCAGGAACTCCCTGTGGTGCGCGAGTATTCGGCTGGCGGACTGGTGTTCGACGAGCATGGTCGTGTGGCCATCATCGCCCGCCATTCACGCAGCGGCCACTTGGAATGGTGCCTGCCGAAAGGCCACATCGAAAAAGGCGAAACTCCCCAGCAGACCGCCGTGCGCGAGATTCACGAGGAAACCGGTATCATCGGCGAGGTTGTAGATTCGATAGCCACGATAGACTATTGGTTTACTGGAACGAGTCAACGTGTCCACAAGCTAGTGCATCATTTCGCATTACGTCAGGTTGGAGGCGAGCTGACCGTCGAGGGAGATCCCGACCACGAGGCGGAAGATGCCATTTGGGTCGATTTCGCCGATCTCGACGATGTGCTCAGCTACCCGAACGAGCGGAAGATCGCTTGGCTGTATGCACGGAAACTGAATAGGCAGGCTTAACGTGAATCAACATCGCACCGATCAGCGCCTTTGGGCACGCTTCCGGTGCAGATGGATCTTCTTGCTTCCGCTGCTGTTCGCGATGCTGTGCTTGGGATCCATATGCGCACCCGTCGCGCACGCCGAAGAGAACGCCGGCGACAGCACAAGCGAGCAAAGCTCCGGCGTGAGCATCGCAATCGATTCAATGACGCCGGTCATCACCAACGATTCCGGCCTTGCGATGACGCTCACCGTCACGAATAACACCGATTCAGCGGTCGATCAGGGGTCGATCGACGCTCTCACCAATTTCTCATATACGTTCGTCTCGCGCAGCGACGTGCAGGATTGGGCGGATGGCAGCGCGCGCATTCCTCTACCCGATCTGCTGGTCACGCTGCATGTGCCGCGCATCGAGGCGCGCGCCTCCGTCACCGTGAGCTCCACTCTGCCGGCCAGCGAAGAGATTCTCAAGCAACTCAACAGCTGGGGTCCTCGCCCGCTCGCGCTCAGCTACGCCGCCGATGATGGCTCGCAATCCGCGCAACTCAACAGTTTTATTACGCGTTCGCAAGACGGTCTGCAAGGCGAGCGCACGCCGCAGCTGCATATGACGATGATGATGCCGCTTACCGCGAGCGCCTGGTCGATCAACAACGACACGTTGAAGGCGATGCGCGCGCAGAATTCCGCGGAAACAAAGGCGTCGTCGATCGCGAAGCTCAGTGACACCACGGTGAGCGCGCTGCGCGACAAAGACAAGCTCGCCAAACAGTTCTCTCAATTGCAGACCGTGGCGGATCCGCAGATTCTTTCGGCATTGCAAACGCCGCACGTGAGCGCGTTGATGCAACCCGCGGATTTCGATATCAACATGTATAGCTACGTCAATAACGACGGTACATACACCAAGGCGGGCGTGCAGAAAACCAGTTGGGCCGCCAGCACCGCGACGCAGACGTTGCGCGATGTGCTCAAAGACGAGAAGGCGAGCCGCCCGACGTATGCGCTGCAAGGCTCGGGCCCGTGGAATGTGCAGGCTTTGAACACTGCCCGCGCGCAGGGATACGACACGGTTATCGCGACGCATGATTTCGACAATCAAGATGACGACACCGCGCACACCTGCATCTACTCTGTGCCTACTGACAGCGGAGATGTGACCGTGATGTCGGCGCACACGCTGCTGTCGAAGCTCGTGCAGGGCACGAGCACGTCGAGCAATGCGCAGGCAGAGACGAACACGGCGGGCAGATTGCAGCGTTTCATCGCGCAGACCGCGTTCTACCAGATGGAACAGCCGTATGAAGACCGCGCGCTGCTCGTCAACTTCGGCACGAGCACCTCAGCCAGCGATATCTACACATATATGGAGGCGCTGGGGCAGGCGAGCTGGCTCGATCTCACTGATTTGCAGACGTTACGCAGTCATCAGGCATACGTAAGCGGTGACGAGGCGACGCAGGTGGCGAATGAGGCGGGCAATAATTTCGATGTGTCGCAATACAACACGATCGCGTTGAGCTCGACGCTCTCTACACTCACCAGTTCGCGGCAGAGTATCGAACGGTTCAATTCAGCCGTGCTGCTCGCCGGAACGACGAGTTCGCAGAGCACGGATTCGAAGGATTCGCTTGGCGCGACACAGTGGAGCGAACGGTGGCTGCAAGCGCACGACGATCTCGCACTGCTCGCGTTGAACGCGAACTCCCCGCCCGGCACAGACATCGCGGCAGATACCACGAGTATGGCGGATTATCTGCGCGCAGGAGTTTCGCTGACCACGCCGGCGAACGTGAACGTGGTGTCGGAAAGCGCGTCGCTGCCGGTCACCGTCACGAATAACCTGCCGTATGCCATCAAACTGCGCATCTCCTCGCGCACCGACTCTATGGAGATCGTCACCTCACGCTTCGTCGACGTTGACGTGCCAGCCAATTCCGAGACGCAGGCCACGCTGAAGATCCGCGTATCGACGTCGGGTACGACCACCGCGAACCAGATGCTCGTGAACAACGAAGGCGTGCCATTGAGCGGCACGCACACCACCACCATCACGTCACAACTGCAAATAAGCGATAAAAGCGGTCTGATATTCATCGCAATCGCTGTGCTCCTCGGCATCGTTGGCCTCTGGAGGCAATTCAACCGTAAGAAGGATCCCGACGAATGAGCTCTTCCATCGGACGCAATTCGCTGATCATGGCCTCGGGAACGGCTGCGAGCCGCATAACCGGCCAGTTGCGCACCATTCTGCTCGCCGCAGCGATCGGAACAACCGGCTTGGCGGCCAACGCGTATCAGGCGGGTTCGATGATCCCGCAGGTCATCTTCACACTGGTGTCTGGCGGCATATTCAACGCCGTGCTCGTTCCGCACATCACACGCACGCTCAACAGCAAGAACGCTCAGGAGACGCTCGATAAAATCGTCACGTTCGCGATCATGCTGCTGTTGGGCGCCACGTTGGTCATCGCGGCGCTCGCACCGGTGCTGATACGCATCTACGTGAGTGGCAGCCCTGACCTCGTGAGCCTTTCGATGGCGTTCATGCTCTGGTGCACACCGCAGATCTTCTTCTACGGCCTGCACATGCTGCTCGGGCAGATTCTCGCCGTCAAGAACCATTTCGGCGCCTATGCATGGAGTTCGGTGGGCGCGAACGTCATCAGCTGCCTCGGTTTCGGCATCTTCATCGTGCTGTTCGGCAATGCGGCTCACCAGCCCGCCGACTTCTGGACGCCAATGAAACTGGCGTTGACGGCTGGCACATGGACGCTGGGCGTCGCCTTCCAAGGCCTCATTCTGCTGGTGCCACTCAAAAAACTCGGATTCCGCTTCCACCTGCGCTTCGGCGTGCGTGGCATCGGCCTGCGCTCGATGGGCCCTGTGGCTGCGTGGAGCTTGGGCATCGTCGGCGTCGATCAGCTCGTCAACGTCATCTCCACACGTGTGCTCACGAGCGCCCCTTCGGTCGCCGAGCGCACAATGCACATCAGCCAGTTCAACGTGGCTGGCAACGCCACTTATCAGAACGCCTACACGCTCTACATTCTGCCGTATTCGCTCATCGCAACATCGGTGGCGACGGCGCTGTTCCCGCAGATCGCGCAGGCGATCGCCACGAAGAATCTCGACAAGGCGCGTGACGATCTTTCTGGCGCATTGCGCACGGTCGGCGTCATCATGTGCTTCTTCACGGCAGCGTTCATCGTCATGCCGCTTGCCATAACCCGCTCGCTGCTGCCCACCGTCGGCGTCACGCAGGCGTTGCTGATCTGCGGGCCGCTCGTCGGCATGAGCATCTGCCTGCCGCTCGCGAGCGCGTACCTGCTCATTCAACGCACGTTCTACGCGTTCGAAGACGGCCGTTCGCCATTCCTGTTCATGGCGTTGCTGAGCGCCATCCAGCTGGTGCTGTTCCTCGTTGGCACGCGCGTGGTCGACCCGACGAAGTGGGCGACGATGATCGGCGTCTGCCTGTCGCTGGCGTATGTGATTTCGTTCATGCCACTCGTGTTGATGCTGCGCAAACGCTTCGAGAACCGTCTCGACGGAAAGCGCATCGCCGTCACCTACGGCAAGGCGATACTCGCCGCGGTGATCGCCACGGTGATCGGTTTGGCGATCCGTGAGCCGATCTATTCCATCGCGCACGTCATGGAACCGCGCTTGGGTGTGGGCGGCTGGATTCTCACCGTTCTCGCGACGGCGGTATTCGCGGTAATCCTCGGCGTCATCTATGTGGCGGTGCTGTGGGTGACGCGTTGCGAAGAACTGCTGTCGATGATCTCTTCGCTTCAAGCGCGCTTCGGGCGCGCGAAGAAGGCGCCGCAGCCTGCGGAACAAGCGGCAGCGCAGCCAGCGGAGACGGCGGAGCAGCGAGCGCAGAGCGAGCCAGCCGCCGAACCTATGCCACCGAGTTTCCCTCCGCAATCTTCCACAGATCTTCCGGCAGAACCGTATGGTCAGATCGAGCAGCTGGGCACGGTCGAGCCAATCGAACTTGCGGAGAACCCCGTTATGCTGACCAATAATCAGTCTCAGGGATTATCTCGCCCGACCAGTGGCAACAGTAGAATGAATGCCAGTATTGCAGCAGACAGCAGTCGTACAGATGGGGAACAGATGAGGCCGCATTTAGGAGATACCGTTCTCAACAGATACACGTTGGTATCACCGCTTCGTGAAGAGCCTGGGTTGCAGGCATGGAAGGCCAATGATCGCGTGCTTTCGCGCGACTGCCAGTTGTTTATTGTCAACAATAAGTCGGTGCTCGAAAGCACGAACGCGATCGCCGGCACGCTCGCCGCGTCGAAGAATCCGCGGTTCACACCGGTGCTGAGGTTGCTGCACGACGAGCAGGTCGCCGTCGTGCTCACACAGCTCGACGCAGGTGTGTCACTAACCGAATATTTGCAGCGCCCGGATAGCTCGCCGCTGAGTTACGAGGCGATGCGCACGATCATCGGCGAAGCTGCCGAAGCGATTTCGTCTCTGCAACGCGAGCATTTGACACACCGCGCGGTGTCTACCGACACTGTGCGCATCACTGTGCGCGGTGTGCAGCTTGCGGACGCGCCCATCAGCGCAGCGCTTTCCGACACGTCGGGTGCGTCGCCTGCCGACAACGAGGAGCGTCTCGCCGTCCGCCAGCTCGCGGGCGTGCTCTATGGCATGCTGACGCGCCGCCCGTCGACGTTCCCGCCGAAGTTTGATCTGAACGATCTGCCGGCGGATGTGCCGATGGAACTGTTCGTGATTTGCAAGCGCGGACTTGAATTGCAGGATGGCACGTCAACGACTATTCCGCTGCTCACGCTCAACGAGTTGAATATGCTGCTCGGCACATACAAACCGATGCATATGCTGACGAGGCACGATGTGCGCATTCCGAACGCCGAGGGCGCATGCTCGGTGGTGTATGCTCCGGTGCGGCCGATTCTGCCGAGCGATCTCATCGAGCTACCGGGTTCGCTTATTTCGTCGCAGACATTGCCGTCGCTGTCATTCGCACCTGCTGGTGCGGCGCGGCTCGCTGCTGCCGCAGCTGAAGATGAAGACGCTGAGGATGATGAGGCACCGGGTGAGAAAACCGCTCCTATGGCTGCCGGATCGTTCAAGGCGTTGTGGAACAAGAGCAAGGCCTACATGGAGGGCGGAGAAGACGCCACCGGCTCTGTGCCTGAGATTTCGCCAGCTGACGCCACCGAGATGTTCTCGGCATTCGACCCGAACGCCCCGCAGCCTATGCAGCCGAGCCGTTTGACCACTCCTGTTGACGTTTCGGCGGTGCGCAACGGTTCTGTAGATGTCACATCGTCACCGACCACAGGTTCTACCACCGGTCGCATTCCGATCGTCGATGACGAAGGCAATGAGGTTCCTGACGGCACGCAGTCGCAGCGTGCGCTGGAAGAGGAGAAGCGCGCCATCGACGCTTCGTATGCCGCTGGTACTCCGGCGTTGCCGCCGAGCTTCGCCCCGCAGAGCAATCCGGAGGCATCGGGCACCTCGTCGCTGCTCACGGCCACTCCTGAGAAGAAGCGCAACAAGGGTGTGACCGTGCTGATCATCGTCGTAGTGATCGCCGTTGCCACCGCTTTGGGCTTTGCCGTGCATTCGTTGGCCACGAGCGGTTCGCTGTTCGGCCTTGGCAAGCGTGATTCGAATTACTGGCCGAGCATGAGCGAAATCGACAAGGTGCCGTTCGGCGATCATTCCGGCTCCGATGTCACGTCGTCGCCATCGACCAGCAGCACTCCGACGCCAACTCAGACCGAGACGAAGAAGCCTGAGAACACCACGGCGTACCCGATCTCGCAGCAGCGCTTCCTCGACCGCCCGAACGGTCAGCAGGGCTATGGCTACTACATTCAGCTCGACAAGAAGGAAAGCGTGTCGAAGATCGTCATCAAGATCCAGTCTTCGGGCGGCAAGGGCTACATTCGCGTCAACACGACCGGCGACCCGACCGCGGGCGAGCAGGTGGCTGAGTTCACCTTCGCAGAGGGAGGCACAACCGAGGTCAAGCTCGATAAGGCCGTTGACACGCAAGACATCGTGATGTGGGTGCCGATCGACTCACTGCCGGGCAATCAGCTCTACATCAACTCGATGCAGGCCTTCTAGCGCCCTCTTTGAGCCGTATCATTACAGCCGTTTCTAGCAGTTCATGCATATGAGTCGTTAGAAACGGCTTTTTTGATGCATTTGCGCACACGCTGCTGGCACGCCGGTAGGGTAATGCGGAAATAATCGGGGCTTGCGTCCTATTGTGAATGGCATGAGCGAACAGAACGAACAAGTGCGTAACGTCATCATCATCGGTTCAGGTCCGGCGGGCTACACCGCAGCCATCTACCTGGCACGAGCGGGGCTGAAGCCGCTCGTCATTGCAGGAGCTCTCACGCCTGGCGGCCAGCTGATCAACACGACGGAGGTCGAGAACTACCCTGGCTTCCCTGATGGTGTGATGGGGCCGGAGCTGATGGAGTCGATGCAGCGTCAGGCCGAACGTTTTGGCGCTGAGATCGTGTTCGACGACGTTGATGAGGCACAGTTGCAGAGTGATGTAAAAACGGTGCGTTGCAATGGCGGTCAAACGTTCCAGGCGCGTGCTGTGATCGTGTCGACCGGTTCGAACTACCGTCATCTCGATGTGCCGGGCGAAACGGAGTATTCGGGTAAGGGCGTCTCGTTCTGCGCCACGTGCGATGGCTTCTTCTTCCGCAACAAGCCGATCGTCGTCATTGGTGGTGGCGATTCGGCGATGGAGGAGGCGAACTTCCTGAGCCGTTTCGGATCGTCGGTCACGCTCATTCACCGTCGCGGCGAGTTCCGTGCCTCGCAGATCATGGTGGAGCGTACGCGGAACAATCCGAAGATCAACGTGCTGACGAACACCGTGGTCGAGCGCATCAATGGCGACGGCAAGGGCGTCACCTCGCTTGATCTGCTCAATGTGGCGACGAACGAGCATACGCAGTTGGAGGCCAACGGCGTATTCGTGGCGATCGGCCACATTCCGCAAACCCAATTGGTAGCCGGCCAAGTCGACCTAGATGCCAATGGCTACATCAAGGTCGAGGGCGCTTCCACCCGTACCAACGTGCCAGGCGTGTTTGCAGCAGGAGACTGTGCCGACCCCATCTATCAGCAGGCCATCAGTGCAGCGGGAACTGGCTGCCGTGCAGCCCTAGACGCCCAGCACTATCTAGCCGCCTAACTTCCCTCCCCTTCCTCTAAGGAGACGGAAGAGACCCTGTACACCCTCTATGAGCTGCTGGAAGCACTCAGAGATGGGAGTCAACTTGGCTTCTAAGCCTTAAAGTACGTCTTTTTCACGACCTGCCAAAGGTCGCGAAAACAGCCAAGAACGGTTCGGGGAGGGGCGGGGAAACATCGCTGAGGAATGTGTTCGCACGAGCCACGCGAAGCGCGGCGAGCCCGAACACCC
>Tephra_p2__coassemble_2514_pt1 | contig 17681 bp, 10 predicted proteins | sample Tephra_p2__metabat2_low_PE_021 | metagenome-assembled genome bin Tephra_p2
GCCCGGGCAGGTGCGCATGCTTCCTGCCGAAGGGCGCGAACTTGAAAAATACGCGCGCATGCAGTCGCCGGTGCATCACCCGAGCGTCGTGTTCCGCAAATCCGCGGTGCTCGCGGCAGGCGGCTACCCGGAAGACGCCGGTCGATTCGAAGACTACATGCTGTGGGAGCGCATGATGCTCAATCACGCGCAATTCCTCAATGTGCCGGAGCCACTGGTGCTCTACCGCACGAATCAGGAGGCGTATGAGCGTCGCGGCGGCTGGGAGATGTTCCGCGAAGAGCTGCGTTTGCAATGGCGTTTTTTGCGCGACGGATTCACGACTCCGTGGCAGTTCATTCGCAACACGTTTATTCGCGCGGCATACCGCATGATGCCAACCGCTGTGCGCAAGCACGCGTATCACTCGATCGTCTCGCGCCGCAACAGCGAACTCTCCGGCGCGGGCAATACCGCGCATGCACAGGAGGAGACGCAGCCTCGCGGCAGGCACAGCGCCGCCGCTCCGCAGAACGCCGCTGAATAATAATTATTATATTAATTTAAAATAATTTATTTATATTATTATTCGAGAGAAAGTCGCTCGATCACCGGCACGAGTTGCGGGCATACACGCTCGAAAATACGCAGATTCGACTCCGGCTCACTGTGCCAGCCGTCATGCCAGCCTTCGCGCAGGCAGCGCAGAATAAGCGCGCGATCATGCGCGCGCATCACCGTCAACGCCCAGCGCCGCGCGGTTTTTGTGAGGAACGCGAGACGGCCGACGAATGTGAAATCGTTGGCATGGAACCGCAGCATCCAGATCTTGTTGCGCACTTCGTTGTAGAAACGCGCGCCGGGGTCGGCATCGGAGGAGCCGAATTTCTTGGTTTTGTGCACCACTTCGCTTTGCGGCACGTAGTAGCCGATGCCATGGCGCAACAGAGCGGTCGTGTATTCGAAATCGTCGTTCCACAGGAAGAACGCGGCCTGAGGCAGACGCCGCCTGCCGAGAATCGCGCCGGCGTTGATCAGGCACGAAACGAAGGAAAGCGAGCGCACTTGGTACGCGCCATCGAAGCCGTGCAAGTCGCGGCGCCCCTTGGCGAGCGCGGCGCGCGGACGAGGTTTGTTCATCAAGTGTTCGCGGCCGTCTGTCCACACTGCTTTCGAGCCGAGGATTGTGGGCAGGCAGTTGTTGTCAAGTATGCATGCGTCGCTGGCGCGGAGCAGCTCTTCCAAGGCGGTCGGCGTCGGAATCGTGTCGTCGTCCATCAGCCAGATGTATGCGGCGCGGTGCGCGGCGTCATCTTGATCGCGTTTGCGGGCGTCCACTTCGTCTTGCATGGCCTGCGCAATGCCAGCGCAGAATCCGCCTGCGCCGCCCGTGTTCTCGGGCAGTGCGAGAATCTGCGCGGGAATAGCGGTGCTCGCCGCGAACTCGCGCGCCACCTGCAACGCGTTGTCTGTGCTCGCGTTGTCGACGATGACGATGTGATCCGGCACGCGCGTCTGCGAATCGAGCGCTTGCAGGCATTCGCTGAGCAAATGTTCGCGATTATATGAAACAACCACTGCGGTCACTGAATACTGCATGGTGTTCAGTATACGTTCCCTTGCTTCGGGTGGCGAGGTGAAGGTGTGTGCGAAGTGGCGTGAAGGGCGGAATTGAACGTGAAGTATGTGCAAGAAAACTGCAGCTGTTCACGATGTATCTCGACTGGTGAATAGAATAGACGGGTATTTGCGCGAGACATATGCAACGTATCTGTATGGCGCATGGATTGAGGCATTAGCGGTCAGAAGAAAGAGTGGATATGAGAAAATACCGGCGTTCGAACGCTCCTCGCACACGGGCACAGGCGATTCGACAGGCAAAACTCAACCGTTCCAAGCACCGTTTCGCATATCGCAAACACCTGTCGGCTATGACAACGAGCAACATCATTCCGACTCAGACGGCAACGCAGAAGTCGCATCAGGTAACGCAAGCTCTATCGCGCGAAAACGTGCTTGTTGGAGTATCGCAATCATCAGCTTCCGAGCTCGGCGAAGCCAAGTCTGCACAGCAGCCCGCAAAAGCTGATGAGACTGGCGGGGAACACACTGACACCAACTCTGGTCACACGTTAGTGTCTCCGTCAACAAAGTCATCCAAGAAGAAGCGCAAACTGCGTAATAAAGAAACTTCGAGCGAACCAAAGCCGACGAAGAACCCGATCACCCGTCAGTGGCGCAAATACAAGCAGACGAAGTTCTATCAGATTTGGAACAAGCGCCCGAAGTTCTCGTATGGCGCCTACACCGTTGTGTTTGCAGCGATGGTCATTATGGCATCGATGTTCCTGCTGTGGAGCACCAATCCAGACCTTTCCTTCAAAACAAATGAAGGAAACCTGATCCAGCAAGTATTCGGTCACACTTATAAAGATCTTTCAACGACGCAATCATATCTCAACATGATCGCACTCTCTTTCATCTATTTGGTTTGCATCACAGTAATTAACCGTTTTTGGGTAGGCACTGCTTTGTTTAGTTCCATTGCGGTAATTTTTGCTGTGGCGACAAAAATTAAAATCAATATGAGAAGCGAACCGGTCATTCCTTCTGACCTAGGCTTCCTCACTGGCGGAGGAGGAGGCGGGGGCGGCGAAGTTGCGTCGTTTGTCACCGATGAATTCACACCGCTTATCAACGCCGCCGTTCCACTCGTTATCTGGCTCGTAGTGATCTGCTTCATTGTGCAGTTCATCGACAGGCGGCGTGGCTTTATTTACTGCTCTTGGAGGCATCCAATTGCTAGACCGAAAAATATTTTTGGACTAGTGTGCCGCATTCTTGCACCTGTGCTTAGCATATGGCTGGTCTTTTCCTACTCGGCCGCGCTTTCAACCCCTTCAAGCGCCTGGCGGAAGCAACTCAATAATATTGGCTACGACCCCACATTATGGGATGTTCAAGCCGACGCAAGCAAGAATGGCGCACTCACCACATTCTTGAGTTTGACTCATGTTAAAGCCATGGACGATGAGTCCAGCTATAACAAGCAGGCTATGCAAGAGATTCAGCAAAAATATGCGAAGAAAGCGGATGAAATAAACAAAAATCGTGCAAAAAATCTCACAGATAGCACTGTTGTCATGGTGCTGTCTGAGAGTTTCTCCGACCCAAATCGTGTGCCGAATATTCACTTTAACATTGATCCGATGCCGAATATTCGTTCTTTGAAAGACACAACAACTTCCGGTTTGATGCTGTCTCCTGGCTATGGCGGCGGCACTGCGAACATTGAATTCCAGCAGATGACTGGACTCAATATGGCGAATTTCAGCGATACGATGCTGTCTCCATACCAACAACTTGTGGCAAATCGGTCAAAATTCTATTCATTTAACCAGATATGGAACGCAGACTGCGGAGGCACATATTCCACCGATTGCTCTGTCGGCTTCCACCCGTATTACCAATATATGTATTTGCGTGGCACCAACTATAAGAAGTTTGGCTTCTCGCATTTATATACACTCGACAGTAAACCAAAGATCCCGCATAGCGATAATGGCGGTGGTGGCAATGTTCCTGACACGGAGGCCTACAAGAACGTTGTCGAGTCGATTCAGAAGAATACGAAGGAAAATAAGCCATCGCAATATATTCAGCTCATCACCATGCAGAATCATGCGCCGTATTTCGACATCTATGGCGATGCAAACGAATTCAAAACGGCACATGATTCTTCGAATGTGCCAGATGATGAAATGAATACAATTGCTACATATGCGAAAGGCGCGCAACGTACCGATCAGGCAACTGCAGATTTCCTCAATCAACTCGATGCGATCGACAAGCCTATCACCGTTGTATTTTATGGTGATCACCTGCCAGGCGTCTATAGCACCGCCAATAAAGACAAGAAAAACGCCCTCCAGCTCCACGAGACAGACTATTTCATCTGGTCTAACAAAGCATCAAGTTCGCATAACACCAAGCTGCCCAACGCCGCGTATTCGTCATCAAACTATTTCATGACACAGGCCGCTGAGCAGATGAGCGCAAAGGTCTCCCCCTACTTAGCGCTGCTTGATGAGTTGCACCAGGAGATTCCAGCGATGTCACGTTCTGTGAATACTGGTGTTTGGGGCGGAAATGACAGCGACGGAGAGCCCACATACCTTGACGATCAAGGGAAAGTGATCAGTTCCAAATCGTTGTCTACCAAGGCTAAGGAACTGCTTGCAGACTACAAGATGGTGCAGTATGACATGTGCGTCGGCAAAAACTACCTGATGGACATGGGCTTCATGGATGTACCTCAAAAGTAATTAACTCATCTAGAGCAACCGAGTGCGCAGAGCAATTCGACTCTGCGCACTGTTCATATCTGCTCCATCTCAAATCACCCATCATGGCAAGAAAGCACGCTAGACATTCCTCATTCGGTATAGTATGAGAACTTATGGCAGCGAATACCTCTCCAAAAACTTCAACAGCAAAATACGCGGCACAATCTTCCCAGCCTCGATCTGCAACGTCTGCTCCGAGTAGCGAAACGGGTAACAGTTGGGAAGTGGTGAACCGTGTTGTGTTCCCTATGGAAGACCGTAATGCCATACTTCCCCTCTATGCACTTGAGTGGACACAGCCGCGCATGAGCCATGATGAAATCGATCCAGTTGCAGATTTCTACAACATCGATTTTGCCGCCATGAACGAATCAGATGCCCGTAGACTTGTCAACGCGAATTTACGCCAGCCAGCTAACGTGTCTTCCGACATCTTCACCGTAGAAAACCGCGATGCTATATGCGTACATGCCGGCAAAGCAGTTTCCCTATGCACTTATTTCAATGCGTTCCCAGCAGGTTATTGGCGTCGTTGGACGCGCATCAGCAAGGTTCGTCTCACCGTGCAGGTTAAGGGTGGTGGTGCGATCTCGGTCATGCGTTCCTCCGGTCGCGGGCTGCTGCATACCGTGCAAACACTGCCGGTGGATTCAACTGAACAGTTCACCACTGTCACTGCCGATATCACGATGGACGACTTGATGGATGGCGGATTCTTCTGGTTCGACGCTCGAGCCGGTGAAACCAATGAACTGCATATTCGCAAAGCGACGTGGAGCGTGCCCACCACGGATCGTTCTGCGCAGAACCCCACGACGTTCTCGATCGCCATCACCACATTTAATCGTCCAACCTATTGTCTGCGCCAACTGCGCACCATTGCCACAGACATGAACGTGCGCGGGCGTCTCGACACGATATATTGCGTTGATCAAGGTACTGACCGTGTGCGCAGCCAAGAGGGCTTCAACAAAACCGCGCAAGATCTGGGCCAGCAGCTCACATACATTCAGCAAGCGAACCTCGGAGGCTCCGGCGGATTCTCCCGTGGCATGTTCGAGACACTGCGTGCCGGCACCAGCTCCTATACGATGCTGCTCGATGACGATGCCATCAGTGAGCCCGAATCGATTATTCGCGCCGTGCAATTCGCTGATTACTGTGTCAAGCCGACGATTGTCGGCGGAGGCATGTTCCACCTTGACAACCGCACAGTGCTCTATGCACAGAGTGAGATCGTCAACCGCAACAATATGAGGCCTCTGCCCGCAGTCGGTCAACGATACAATCAGGATTACGCCCAGTTCCCGCTGCGTGATCAGCCTCACTTGCATCGTCGTTTCGACGCTGACTTCAACGGCTGGTGGATGTGCCTCATTCCCACCGCCATCATGAAAGACATCGGCTTGTCTCTGCCCGTCTTCATCAAATACGATGACTTCGAATTTGGTTTGCGGGCACAAGACCATGGCTATACGACTGTGAGCCTGCCAGGCGTGGCCGTGTGGCATCAGGCCTGGCACAGCAAGGATCCGCAGCGAACCTGGGAAGATTATTTTGACAATCGTAATCGTTGGATCTGCTCCTTGCTGCACTCCAGCAAGCCAACACCGCAACTTGTGTATCAGATGGCATACAACGATGTGACGATCGGTCTCCGCTTGGTGTATTCGAGCCTGCATCTGCACCATCTGGCATTACGAGATGTGATGCGCGGCCCGCAATACATCCTCTCGTCCATGCCTACGAAGCTCGCTGAGGTGCGTGAGGCGCGCAAAGGATTCAGCGATACCGAAACGCGGCCGAACATCGATGATTTCCCCCCGGCGTTGGCTCAATACGCTCCTAATAGTAAGCCGGAGTCTCCGGCAGCTGTGAAACGTGAGGGCATAACTACGCTGCTTAAGGATCTCATATCGCCACGTAACGGACTGCAAGACACGAATCCGGCTATTGCCATCACCGCGAAAGACGCCACGTGGCGCGCATTCCGGCATCAATCATCTGCACTGGTCACCTCGGCAGATGGCAATTCGGTCGCATGGTGCAAACGAGACAACAAGCTAATGCGCACGCTAATGTTCAGGAATCTGTATCTGACAAAGGTCTTCTGCAAGCGTTTCAACGCGCTTGCAGAAGAGTACCGTGCCGCTGATCTATGCAGCATCGAGCAATGGGCGAAAATTTTTAACGAGTAATCGTTGAACCTGTGAAGAACGTCGGCTCGAACACGCTGATGTCGACGTTGCCGGTGATGCCGTTCACTCGGCCGGTGGACGTGTATTGCCATGCGCGAGGCCCGCTATAATCTTTGAAATTGTAGCTGAGCACGTCGCCGTACGAGGCGATCCAGCTCGTGTGCGCGCGCAACCAAGTGCTGTTCATGCGCGACGTCATATTGTTCGCATACGTGTAGATGCCCACATTGGTGTAGCCGGCGTTCTCGAGTACCTCGAAGAACGCCTTGGCGATTTTCTCATATGCCGCCGCGTCAGTGGGCATTTTGTGCCCGTCCCAAGTTTCGGTGTGCTCGAGGTCGTAGAAAATAGGAACGTCGGTATCTGTGATCGAGTATTTCTTTAGCTCTTTGAGCAGATAGTTCGCTTCTTCGCGAGCAAACTCAGTGTCGTATGCGTAGCTGTAAAGGTACAAGCCGTATCGAATTCTGTTGACGCGCGCTCCCGCCAGATTCTCTTTGAAATACTTGTCTTCATTGCCGTAGCCGTAGCCTACGCGCAAAATTGCGGCGTCAACGCCCGACTGCTTGACTTTCTGCCAATCGATGCTTTTCTGATGCTCCGACACGTCGATCACTTTGATCACCGGCTGCAACACCTTGCCGTCGGACTGCGTGAACGAATACTCGCCGTGCGCATACGACCACGGGCCTGAGTTACGCGTGGTATCGCCACTGCAAGCAGACGGCACAAACACGACCACAGCGGTCAAAGCTATGCCTGCAATAAGTGTTCTCAGCCTGTCGCGTGATACCAATATATGCTTTCCTTTGAGTACTTTTGCCTACCGCAACACAAAATACGCGCAACTTCTCAGCGCACCATTTGTAATACACTACTCGTGCATGCATGATATATGCTATGAATTTACGCTTGCATGCCTACTGTTGGGCAGCTCCACGCTCCGCATCTTCTTTAGAAATCGGTTCGATGCTCATCACACGAGTATTGATCAATGCATAATCCATATTGCGAGGATCTCGTATTGCAAACGTACAGGCGTTATCGTCCAAAGCCACGGCAACCATATCGGTGGTGTCGGTGTTGCCTGGAATGGGTGTACGCAACGATGTGAAGAGGCGGAATTCACCATTGTTGAAGAGGTGCAATGGCATCTCGAAATACACGGTGTGATGCCCCTTCTTCGTGAGATGAAGTTTGGGATTATGTGCTCCCGTGTCGAAAGTGATGCCACCGCGACGAATATCGTGCAACGCAATCGCCAGATAGAAGTCATCGGTTTCGTTAAATTCGTATTCAACGGCGAAACGGAATATCTGGTCACTGGTCATGACCAACGGTGAAATAGCATAAGTACGCAGCACAGGGCAACGTTCATTCAAACCGTTCGGATACACCTTTTGGCCGGATTTGCGAGCACGCTCGGCTTTCAGTTTCTCTTCTTTACGCTCCGCTTCCAAATTGGCCAGCGTATAGCTTTCAGCAACTGTTTCACGATCGCCGATCGCAGTCACTTCGCCGTCTTGAATGAACATTGCACGTGTGCAATAGCGCTTGATCGCATTCATATCGTGCGTCACCAAAATGACAGTTTTGGTGGGGTCTTGGCGAATTTTCGCGAAGTAATCGTCGCACTTACGTTGGAACGCCTCATCACCGACGGCCAGTACTTCGTCGAGCACCAGAATGTCGCCCTGCGCCTTGATCGCCACTGAGAAGGCAAGACGTACCTGCATGCCACTCGAATAGTTCTTGAGCTTCTGGTCCATGAAATCTTCGAGTTCGGCGAATTCGACGATTTCATCATACATATCGTCGACTTGCTCACGTGTGAAACCGAGCAATGCGCCGTTCAAATAGACATTTTCGCGCCCTGTGAGCTCTGGATTGAAGCCCACACCGAGTTCGATGAATGGCACAAGTTTGCCACTCACGTTCACACTGCCCCGATTCGGGTAGTAGATCTGCGAAATGATCTTGAGCAGTGTGGATTTACCGCCACCATTGCGCCCCACGATTCCGAAGAATTCACCACGGTGCACTTGGAAGCTCACATCTTTGAGCACCTGCTGCTGCTTATAACCTTTGATGCCTTTCGTCCAATTGATGAATGCCTGCTTCAAACCAGTTGCCTGCTCGGTGGGCAGTTTGAACCATTTATCGACATGCTCAACATCGAGAACGACTGGCTGGCTCTCATAATTGTCGATGGTGACCGATTCCAACTCCTGAGACTCCCCTGCTTCACTCATCACATCACCTCAGCGAACTTACGACTGTTTCTACGGAAGATATAAATGCCAAACCACAACAGCAACGCGGTCAATACGAGCGGAATGCTCTTGAGCCACCACGAATCGAAGGTATTCCAAATGGTTGGCTGCGTTTCTGGCGCGATGAGATTGTGCCGGATATCTTGAATCGCCTGCGCGATTGGATTCAGCAGCTCCAACTTGGCCAGCTGTGCAAGAGTACCGCCCTTATCGATCACGTAGCTCAGTGGGTAGATGATTGGCATGGCATAGAAGATTATCTGCTGCAACACTTCCCAGATGTGCGCCACATCGCGGAAGTACACATAGCAAGTGGCCAGAATCAATGCCATTGACAAAGCGATGATATATAACTCAGCAACATTGATAGGCACCAGCAGTACTCGCCACGTGAACTGCACATGTGAGAACAGAGCGAATACAAGTACTACGACGTAGTTGATGCCGAGTGAAATCAGTGATCCAACTGATGCGGAAACCACGACGATGTAGTTCGGAAAATGCACTTTGCGCAGCAGATCGCCTCGATCTACGATCGAACGCAGCCCTATGCCAACTGTTTCGGTGACGAACTGCCAAGAGCTGATGCCCAACAGAAGTACGACGGGGAATGTAGGAGTACCGTCATCCATACGCAGGAATTTTGCGAACACCAGATACATGACACAGAACAGCATCAATGGTTTTAACACGGACCATGCGACGCCTAAGAACGAGCCTTGGTAGCGCATTTTGAAATCGGTTTTCACCAATCCACGCAATACGGTCATCGCATATCCATAGCGGTTTTTCAACCGTTGTGCCAACGTCTTCACTCGTATCTTCTCCAATCGAGATCAATCGTCTTATTGTACCTGATCTCACGCAACATTGAAATCGCACAGAATGTTTTGCCTAGTGCCACGAATATCAAGCACTAGGCAAAACCAATCAGTTCATATCGAGATAGTCTTTCCAGAACTCGATCGAAGTCAATTTGTCTCGAGCCGCCGCGTATTCTCTACGCAATCTCTTTTCGTTGGCCTTGTAATACCGCATATCACGCTGGTAACGCTGACGGATGGCATGATAGCGTGCTGAGTCCTTTGTACGGATCGCGCCTTTACGGTTGTACCAATCCAAAGCGATCAGCTTCTTCTTGCCACGAATCGAACCAGCAGGATACATCCATCCCATCAACGGGATGATGGCGTAACCTTCACCTTCCGTCTTCAGGTATCGCTGACCGTTATCGGTGAAATAGTCAACAAGCCTTTCGGGAATGGTGCGCGGCGGATTTTCTTCGATGACCTGACGGTCGACCTTTCTGATATCGAAACCTTGCAACATCGGATCCTGTTCGGCAGCATGCTGCAGCTCTTCGAATGTCATCAGCTTCTCTTTGTTTCTATTGGCTGCCAAGAACGTCTCTTCAGCTCGTCCTTTTTGCTCGATGAACTTCGGTCCCTTCAGGAAATCTTCGAAGCCGTCAAGCACCAGCTCTGCATTGTCGTAACCGAACTTCTTCAGTTCCAACCGGAGCTTGTTATACATGGCATACATGAAGTCCGATTCCGGAGCAAATCCTGTGGTGAACTGCGCGATAAGCGGGTTACGCGTAGTCTGATATCGTTCCACCGCCGCATCGTACTTCTCTTTGAATGGCATGTGCCAGACGCAAAGACTGTTCATCGTGATGAACTCGGGATGGCACCGCCAGCCGTACTCGGTGTCATCGCTACGCACAAACAACGGCAACGGCAACCCGTTCTTGCGGATCATCGCAGTTGGAATGCAACAATACCACCAACCGGCATAGTGCGCCTTCTGCATGCGCGGCGTCGGTTCGAACAACTCGTTGTAGATCAAATCGTCAAGCATGGTCAAACGCAGAACTTCTTTGCATGGGAGGAATTCTCCACGCTCGCTCATATAGCCGGTGTCTTCGTTCTGATCCTCTCCGATGCGATAGTTGAGCATCGCGCCAGACACCATGGAATACTCGTAGTCCTTCTTGAGCACGCGTAGAAGATTGTAGGTGCGCTTGATGCTCTCTGCGGAAACGGCTACGTCATCGTCCATCAAAATCACATGCGTCGCAGCAGGCGTTTGTTCCAGCGCTTCGATCATGCCACGCGTGAAGCCACCAGCACCGCCCACGTTCCCCTCCGGAACAATGGTGATGTGATCAGAATCGAGTGTTTGCTTGTCGAGTGTACGACCGTTATCCATCACATACATGTTGAAATGGTCGGCAATATGTTCACCAGACTCAACGATATTCTCTCGAACCAAATTGATGTTGCTGATGACGAAGCTCTCTTTTTTGAATGTGGTCGTAGCCAGAACGAGTTCCACATCGCGAGGTTCCTCGCTCACTTCTAGTTCGTAATACCCATTGCGAATTTCGACCGCACCTTCGGTGGAGATGATGAACCCAACGAGAACGGCCGTATCAGCGATCTGCAAATCAATATCTACGTTGTGCCATTCATCGCTTTTGCCAACATGCTGCAACGTCTCTTCTACAGGCACTGACTCCTTGGAGAACTGATCGGTTGTGGTCTGCATGACCGTGCAAGCAGAGCCGCGCAATTCAAGGTGAAGCTTGAACGCAGTCGCCGTAGTGTATTTGAGTAGTTTGCGCACAGACAACGCGTTAAAATATGTGGTGAAATCAAAGGTTCCCGCGTCGGTCAACATCCAGAAACCGTCTATCGGATTGCGCGAAACAGCTCTGTCTGCGCGGCAATACAATCCAGGGTAGTTTTCTGAACGTGGATTAGATTCCAACAGCACATTCGCGAATTTAAATGATGGCATATAGCACCTTCAATAACGTATACGGTTCGTCATGTTCGTGTAAAAGCACGTATCACTGTAGTACGCATGATTATATTAGGAAGCGTTCCTAAGTTTTATCCCTATTGCTCTCACATGAACGACACGCTGAATTTGTGCATGTAGACGTCTCGTTGTATTCTTTTCGAGTTGCTCAAACGCAATGGAGGATTCGCCTAGTGGCCTATGGCGCACGCTTGGAAAGCGTGTTGGTGTAACAGCCTCGCGAGTTCGAATCTCGCATCCTCCGCTCTTCAGGTTCCAACGCATGTTGGAACCTTTTTCTTTATCATCTCGGCATGCATCTGTACGCCAGCCAGAAGCAGAGTGGGGGGCAAAAGATCCATGGATCTTTTGCCCCCCACTCTGCTATCAATGCATCGGCTACGCCGTAAGACCGATGAACCAGCTGCGCACCGTAACATACAGGTTCGGACGCAGGGTTGCCCAATTCGAATAGACACCTGTTGCAAACAGGCCGAACAGGTTGATCAATCCCATGATGATAAGCAAAGTCAACAGCACTGTTTGCAATGTGCGGAAACTCAGCGAGCGCTGCACGGCAAACGTGATGTCTTTCAACGTACCGTCATCGTTCACATCGACCTTCTGGGCAACGGAGCTGAACGCCAGTATCACAAACACTGCGCACAGCATCACCAAATAGCCGAAGTCGCCGTAGTATCGGGTCGACGTGCCACTCGTATACGTGTCGAACGCAGTAATCACGATTGCTGCGACCACCATGATGATAGTCATAGCCCACACGCCATGCTTACGGAGCTGCTGACGAGTCAGGAAGAACAGCAGTGCGAACAGTGCCACCGGGAACACAGCGAAATAGCCGCCGAGCGACGGCTCGTTAGGCATCGCCAACGCTGTGTCTACCGTGGTGATGAACGGGAATCTCGGCATTGTGCTCGTCGGCTGGAACCACTGATCAAACAGTCCCAGCAACAGCTGATACGGAGATCCCCTGTGAGAGGTCAAATCGTAGCCCGTCAGATTGTAGTAGGCACCGAAATCAGTCCAAGAACCAAAGCGCACATAGTTGTAATACAGCACTGGAATGCAGACGACGAAGAATGGTGCCAGAGCAGCGATCGTCGCGCCAAGCCCCTTGCGTGAGAACAACGTGCGGTGTTTGGTGATCTGAGGCCAGAACATCGGGAATGCCAGAAGCCACGTAGCCACGAATTGTGGGCGCGTGCCCAGATTCAACGCCATAATTGCGGAGCCTATAGCCACGTACCAGCCGTTTACCGTGCCATCTTTGCGCTTGGAAATTTGCCAGAACCACAAGCCGGCGAATACGAAAGCTATGGCAGCCGCCATGGGCACTGCATAAAAGCGGATCGCGAAGCAATACAGAATCAGGCAGTTGCCGAGATTGAACGCGATGGTTGCCAGCCACACGATGCCCAAAGAAACCTGGGGGAAGTAGTCACGGGCGAGGCGGCGAACCAACAACGTGCCGAACACCGTTGCCACAACGCTGAAGAGAGCGATGGCCTTCCAGGTAGCCAGCGCCGTGCCAGTGATCAACTGATATGGCACAAACGCGAGAATGGCGGGCACAACGCCGAAATAGCAATAATAGTGACCGTTGTAGTAGGCATGATCCCAATAGAACTGATGATTGCCCTGTGATGCGATTTTATATCTGGCGAAATAGTCATATGGGTTGTCCATTGTCGTCAGCGCCGGGTCAACAGGTAGATCAAGCCAGGTATGACCATGGATCAGCGCATCAGCCAGTTCTTGGTATTGATCGGGATCCATGTAGTGCATGAACGCTGTGTGGAGTCCGCCCGGTTCCGGCACACGGCTCACTGCAGCGAGCGCGATGAGCGCCAAACTCCAAACAACGATGAAGCCAGCAGTCACGAGTCGTTGCGGCACACTGCGCAGGTTCACATGCATGCGATACACGCGTCCCTTCGGGCGGAACACCACGAAGAATGCAGCCAACGCAATCTCCGCAGCTAGGCGCAGAGGAACGATTTTGAATGGGATCGTCGGATTCACGTCGATGCCGTTGAATAGCACCACGGCATCTTTGGCATCGGTGAATTTCACCTGTACTGCCGTCGATTTGTACTCATGCAGTTTCTTGCCGATCAGAATGTATTGGCTCGCAGGGTTCTTGCTGTACGACAACGTGTTGTTCGAATCGAACCACACGCCATCACTATCGGTGGAATACACCCATTCCGTGCCGGACGCCGTGCTGCCACCAGTTGTTTTCAACGCGATAACCGCATTCGAGAATGTTTTTCTCGTGCTGTTCGGGTCAACTTGCACGCGTACGCTTTCCACGCGCACTGCGTTTCCTTCGATCGGAACAGTGATTGTCGCCGTGTCAGTGTCGGTTATCTTATATTCATTGCCTTCTAGGTGCTTGAGGCCTTTGCCGATAACCGCTTTACCGACGGTGGCATGCTGCAAACCCGTCGTTCTCCAATGACCGAGATTGAAGAAGCCAATTTCGCACAGTGCCACAAGCACAAATGCGATCACACAGCTTATCCAGAAACTTCGTCTCAGGCTCGTATTCTGCCTCTCAGAATCAGTCGAAGACTGACCGGTTGGCTGATTCATGCTATACCTCATTCTCTCTTCTGCAAGGAATCTTCGGAACGCCCCTAGCAACAGAATAAAAATACGTTAATAGTCTAGGCATAGCGGCTGAAAACTTCACCAGCAAACAACTGGCGACCTGTATATATCTGCACAATATACAGGTCGCCAGAATGCGTGCTCAGGCGATCACATCGAAGTCAGCGGCACCCCTCCCACCCGAATCGGGAAAATCGTCGACAGAATCATCGTCCAAACCCTCTTCATCATCGCCGAACAGTTCCATCACGACCTGCGCGTAATCGCCCATGCGCACACGCAGCAGCGCCATCGCCATATTCGCATTCGCCTCGTCTTCCTCGGGGAACACGCGCTGCAGCACCATCGCAGCCATGTCTTCAACGGCGTCGCCGCTGTATTCGCTCACGTCAAGCTCGTGTTCATCGTCATGTTCGCAGTCGAGCTGCTCGTAATCGGGAATCTCTATGCTGGGGAAATCTTCGTGCGCGATCTCCATCATGCTCTGATGCAGCTGTTCGATCACGAGAATCGGCAGGAACGGCAGTCCCAGCTCCTGCACGCGCGAGCACATGGCCTTCAGCAGGCGCACGCCTTTCTCGAAGTCCTCCATATCTCTGCGCTCAAAACCGCCGATCAGCTTCGACGCCATGCTTGAGCCCATGAGCGACATTGCGAGATCGCGCAAATACACGGTGTTCTCCCACAACGGTTGCGTCGGCAGTGCGTTTCGTTCTTCGATCTCACCGAGCACGGTCTCCGTGCTGCGCGTGTGCCGCGGCCAGAGTGCGCGGTATGCCTCCACGAGTTTGCGCGCGTCGTACAAATATCTCTTATCCATGTCTTGCACTTCCGGCGCGTGCGACTCCACGTTCGGCATATCGTCGCTGTGCAGCGCATCTTTCGCGTATTCGAAGTCCGCTTGCACGCGCAGCTGCCGCACATATTTGATCACGCGGCGGAAACGCATGTCTGGGCATGCGCCGAGGTCACGCACCGTTTTGTCTTCGCGCAGCATGCACATGCCGAGTCCCGGCTCGTTGAGCAGCAGTTGCGCCATAGTGCTGCGGTGCGTGCCGGCAGTCCCCCATTTGAGCGTGCAGTATGCGGCCAGCGCGTGAGCGTGACGCGTATGGTCGCGAATGCACTGCTCGCGCTCGCGCACGGTGCCGAAGCGCTGGTCGACCGTGCGGTGACGGCGGCGAATCACGTCGACGATCGATTCATACGGAGTCTGCACCACCGGCATGTGTTCCGAGGGGCGGTGCAGCAGCATCGACATCGTAGCATCGTTGAGCAAGTCGTAGAGCCATGCGCCCATGCCGAATTTGCGCACCATCGACGAGCAGTACGAGAGGAATGCGCGCGCATCGTCGATAAACCGCGAATCGAGTCCGCGCGACGCCACGCAAATCATCCATGCCCAGTGCGTCGTGCTGAATAATTCTTCCGTGAGTTCTGCAACGCGCGCGTCGATCCGCTCGAAAATCGCTTTCGGCTCCTCCACGAGAGCCACCGTGTCGATGTTCCTTTCACTGTTCTTTTCGCCGCGTTCGGTGTGTTTGTGCGCGCATTGCGGCTGCACCAGATCCCCGTCGATCTGCTCGAAACTCAGCGGTGCGTGAGACACCACTTCGTCGAAGCGGCGACGCAGCTGATTGAGCAGCTGCAGAAAAGCGACGGAGTCGAATGCGAACTGTTCTGCCATTGTTCCTCATTTCCTTGTAGGTAGTTGTGGCGTGTGCGAAATCACACTGGCAAATGTGGGCAGAGCGAGCGGATAGTTCACATAATGCTGTGGAAAAGTTGACAATACGCTAGTTATCCACTGGTTTTGGCATATTTACGCACACATTACTGTGGATAAAACTCGAGATATGCACAATATTGTGAATTATTACTGCGCACTATCCACGCTGAATTTGTGCATTACCGCTCACTTGCTCACGAGTGCCCTGATTCACAGGATTCTTCAAGTTGGGGTTGGAAATATAATCAACGCAGGAACATAAATGCACTGTGGAGTGCCTGAACTGGATTGTGGGGAATATATGTTCATCTTCAGTCAAGCATGGAAGCAGCTGGGGCGTCACCCGTGGCGCAGCTTGCTGCTTCTTCTTGTCAGCTTGATCGTGGCGATGTGGTCGACGTTCGGCGGCGCGGTTGTGCACGAAAATACGAAGGCGCGCACGGAGACGCTCGACAAGCAGTCGGCAACCGCAGTGGTGCGCCCGAGCAGCTCGCTGCTGCAGACTCGCCAGGGAGATGACTCCAGTTGGACCGATCATTATTTGTCGTGGAGTGATTACGACAAGCTTGCTTCCGCCGCGCAGACGAAGGGTGTGCAATACAAATACACGGTGGCGGAGTCGATTCCGGTGCGTCAGAGCGCATCGATTCAGGCGATCACCACTGATTCGACGAGCAAAGCGAGCGAAGATAAAACCGGCGGCAATCTCACGTTGCAGAGTTTCTACACGTCTGAGGCCGCGCAAGTCAACGAATACGGCACCTATAAGGTGATCGAGGGCAAGGGACTCGATTATTCGAATTCGCTGGCGCAGAATGTGCTCGTTTCCGAAGAACTTGCGAAGAAAAATAATCTCAAGGTGGGAAGCACAATCAAGATCGGCAATCCGACCGATTCAGAGACCACGTATGAATACACGGTGTGTGGCATCTACCGCTACACGTCGAATCCCGACAACGCGCTTGGCGACGACGCCAAATTCGCCAAAGACAATCGCAACAACGTGCTCTACACCACCTACACCACGTTTGCCATCAACGGGCTCGACACCACTGACGGCAAGGGTTGGTCGGTTCCAGACCTCAACGTCGTGTTCACCTTCGAAAATCGCAGCGACATCGACAAGTTCGCCGCTGCGCTGAAGGCCGACCTGCCCAAGGGCATGGAAGTGTCTTCGCCTACCATCAAGCACTACATGCAGTCGATCGAGGCGCTGAACACATTGAGCGAAACGACACGCATCGTGATGATCGTGCTGTGGATCTGCGGTGCTTTGGCGTTGATCGGCTTGGTGCTTTTGGCGGCGCTACCACGTTCGAACGAGATCGGCATGGCTTTGCTCGTCGGCGTCTCCAAGGGGCGCATCGCATGGCAGTTCATGCTGGAAACGCTGTTCCCGACGCTCATCGGATTGGCGATCGGCATCACGATCGGCGCCACATGCGCGAATCCGCTGGCTGGTGCGCTCAACGCACAGCATAGCGTTCATGCGACCGGCGGCCTGATCTGGCAGGCCATCTGGATCGGCGCGCTCGCCTGCATCGCATTGAGCGCCATCGCTGGCATACGTGTGGCTGCGTTCCGCACGATGCGCATGTTCCAGTCCCCATACATTTCCGATTCCGCAACCTCCGAGGAGTGACATGGCCAACAAAGAATTCAACGATTCCGTCGAAGATTCCACCGTCGATTCCACCGATCTCACGGAGAACGCCAC
>Tephra_p2__coassemble_2572_pt1 | contig 16810 bp, 14 predicted proteins | sample Tephra_p2__metabat2_low_PE_021 | metagenome-assembled genome bin Tephra_p2
GCCTTGCCATCTCGAACGTCAACGGCGGGTAGCAGCGTGAGCGACATATATCTTCCTTTGATTTGTGAATGGTGGTTTCGTCAGAGAATCGCAGCCCAGTTGGCTAGCAGTTTGCCGCCGGCCTGCGCGGATTTCTCGGGGTGGAACTGGGTGGCGAACAATGGTCCGCGCTCATAGCTGGCGACGAAACGGCTGCGGCTGTATTGGCAGTAGCCGACTCGTTGCTCGGCGTCACCGAAGTCGATGGAGAACTGCGAACAATCCGCTGGTTGAGCATCAAACGCGGCGTATGAGTGCACGAAATAGAATCGTTCATCTTCGACGCCGTTGAGCAGAATCGAATTGGCGGGAGCCTCAACGGTGTCCCAGCCCATGTGCGGAATCACGTCGGCATCGAGTCGTTCGACTTTGCCGTTGATGAGTTGCAGACCCTGCGTGTCGAGATCGTGCTCCGTTCCGCGGTCGAACATGATCTGTTCTCCCACGCACACGCCGAGCACTGGGCGGCCTGCACGCAGGCGGTCATAGATCACACCGTCTCCGCTCACCGCGCGAAGTCCCTGCATACATGCGGCGAATGCACCGACGCCGGGCACCACAAGACCGTCCGCTTCCAATGACGCGCGGTAGTCCGAGGTGAGCGTCACATCGAGATGCTGATTGGCGAGCGCGCGCATCATCGAACGCACGTTGCCGAAGCCGTAGTCAAAAACGACAACTGATTTCATGACTCTCCTGTGTTCTGCGTGGTGCGCACGCGACTATTTGATGGATGAACCGCCACGACCGAGATGCGTGTGTTCTGCGATGATCTCGAATGCGCGCGGCTTGTCGATGCTCGCGGAATCGATGATCGTCGTGCCTGACTGTTTGATGGCGTCGAGGTCGGTGATGCCGAGCATCAGGTCTTCGACAAATGGAGCCAACGTTTCGAGCACGAACGGTGGTGGCAACTGTGCGGATTGTGCGACCCCGTTCGCGAACGGGGTCGCCGTCATCTTGTCGGCACGGTCGACGAGCAGCAGCGCGCTGAGTCCGGTCACCACGGTGGTCAGGTCTTTCGCTGCGGCTTCCGGCCCGTCACCGTCGAGATTGCGTAGCACAGCGACAGCTCCCGATTGCGAGTCGAGGCACTGTGCGGAAATGTCGGCGAGAGTGCAGAACGCGGCGAGCAGTTCAGCTGACGACAGTCTGGTGACGATGATCGCACGCTTGGCCTTGTTGCCGATCAATCCCTCCAATTCATCGTCGAAACTCGTCTCGGCGTTGGAGTTCATGATCTGCGAGAACTCATCGTCTACCGAGTCGCTCAAGGACTGTGCGGAAGAATCATCAGTGTTCTCTTGGCTCGCGGTGTCTGCCTGCTGCGCCTTGTCGAGATCTTCGAGCTGCTTGTTGAGGTCGGCGAATTCTTTTTCGAACTCCGCGTCGTCAAACAATCCTTCTGGAAGATCGTTGTTGTTCTCTGCCATCAGAGCGCGCCTTTCGTGCTGGGGATGATGCCGGCGATGCGTGGATCAGGCTCGATCGCGAAACGCAACGCTCGTGCCAGAGCCTTGAACTCGGCTTCGGCGATATGGTGCGGGTCGCGACCGGCGATCAGGTGCATGTGCAGGCAGATCTGCGCGTGGAATGCGATGGATTCCATCACGTGACGCACGAGCGAGCCGGTGAAATGGCCGCCGATCATCGCGTATTGGAAGCCTTCCGGTTCGCCGCTGCACACGCAGTATGGGCGTCCGGAGACGTCGACGACCGCTTTGGCGAGCGCTTCGTCAAGCGGCACGGTGGCGTCGGCGAAACGGCGGATGCCGCGCTTGTCTCCCAATGCCTCGTGCAGGGCCTCTCCGAACACGATGGCCGTGTCTTCGACGGTGTGATGAGCATCGATGTCGGTGTCTCCGCTCGCCACGATGTTGAGGTCGATGAGCGAATGCTTGCCCAGCGCCGTCATCATGTGGTTGAAGAACGGAACGGTGGTTTCGATATGCGTTTGGCCGGTGCCGTCAAGGTTCAATTCGAGATCAACGCTGGATTCGCTGGTCTGACGGACAATATGGGCTGTGCGCGCCATGTTTTCTCCTTTTGGCAATCCTGAAATTGTGTGCGATTTCGAACAGTTATGCGTGTTCCACCACTCGCATGGATTCGACGAGCGCTTCGCGGAACCGCCGCATCTCCTCGTCGGTGCCCATGCATACGCGCAGCCAGCCTTCAGGGCCGACGACGCGGATCAGCACGCCTCGCTGCAGCATCTGGTCGAATATCGCGCCGCGATCGTCGAACGACCCGCCGAAGAGCAGGAAGTTCGACTGCGACGGCGCCACTTGGAGTGGTTTGCCGTTGTAGGTCTGCTCTTTAAGCCATGCCGCGGTTTCTTCACGCGTGTGGCGCAGATGGTCGACTTGGCTGAGCTGTTCCTTCGTGTGGTCGAACGCCGCCAATGCCACAGCTTGTGTGACCGCCGAAAGGTGGTATGGCATGCGCACAATGCGCAGGCAGTCGATGATGCCTGCGCTGGCGGCGATGTAGCCCACGCGTGCTCCGGCGAAGGCGAACGCCTTGCTCATTGTGCGGCTCACGGCGAGGTTCTCGTAGGCGCCGAGCAACGTGGTGGCCGATGGCGTGCCCGGATCGCGGAATTCGATGTAGGCTTCGTCTACCACGACGATCGGGTGCACGCCGTCTGCCGCGCCTGCGACCTGTGCGCTCTGGCAATGGTCGAGGATACGCTTGAGATCTTGCATCGGCAATGGTGTGCCGGTCGGATTGTTCGGGCTGGTGAGCAGCACCATCGACGGTTCGAGCGCGTCGATGTCGGCTATCGTGCGATCGACGTCGAGCGTGAAATCCGGGTTACGGTGAGCGGTGTGCCATGCGGTGAACGTGTCGCGCGCATATTCGGGGTACATCGAATAGGTCGGGTCGCATCCGAGCGCCGAACGCCCCGGGCCTCCGAAGGCCTGGAACAGCTGCAGCATGATCTCGTTTGAACCGTTGGCACCCCACACCTGATCGACGGTGAGATCGGCTTTTGACTCCTCTTTGAGGTATTTCACGAAGGCTTCGCGCAGTTCGATGTGCTCGCGATCCGGGTAGCGGTTGAGCGTGGGTGCCACCTGCTTGACACGTTCGACGATGCTGTGGACCACGGCGTGATCCGGCGGATATGGATTCTCGTTGACGTTCAGGCATACCGGAACGTCAAGTTGTGGAGCGCCGTAAGGCACTTCGCCTATCAAATCGTTACGCAGTGGCAGATCCGCCGGGATCATCGCTTCGCTCATCGAAGACCAGCCTCTTCTTCCTGTTCAATGATGGTGCTCTTGTTGTATGGATCGTCGATGAAGCGTGTCAGCACGCTTTCACCGTGTGCCGGCAGGTCTTCGGAGACGGCGAAGGCGTTCACCTTCGCAGCCAGCTCCTTGAGCCCCTGCTCGTCGTATTCGATGACTTCCACCGGCTTCATGAACGTGTGCACGCCAAGACCTGCGGCGAAACGAGCGGTGCCCGACGTTGGCAGCACGTGGTTGGAACCCGACATGTAGTCGCCGAGAGGCACTGGTGAATAGTCGCCGCGGAAGATCGCACCCGCGTTGTGGATCTTCGCGATCACGGCATCTGGGTCTGCGGTCTGCACTTCCAAGTGTTCGGCGGCATAGGCGTTCGCCGCGTCGATCGACTGTTCGAGCGAATCGGTGAGAATGATGCCGGATTGCTTGCCAGACAGCGAGGTGGCGACGCGCTGTGCATGCTCGGTGCGCGGCACGCGCTTCTTCAGCTCGGCCTGCACTTCGTCGGCGAGCTGTTCGTCGTCGGTGATCAGCACGGAGCCGGCGAGTTCGTCGTGTTCGGCCTGACCGATCAGATCAGCTGCCACGAATCCGGGCTTGGCGGTCTTGTCGGCGAGAATGGCGATTTCGGTTGGACCTGCCACGGCGTCGATGCCGACGATGCCGGAGACGAGACGCTTGGCGGTGGCGACGAAGATGTTGCCCGGGCCGGTGATCTTGTCGACCGGTTCGCACAGCACCGGAGACTGTGGGTTGTCGACATCGGTGGCACCGTAGGCGAACATCGCGATGGCCTGTGCGCCGCCGACGGCATACACTTCGTCTACGCCGAGAATCGCGCACGTGGCTAGAATCGTTTTGTTCGGCCAGCCTTCCTTGCTGTCGCGGCTTGGTGGCGTGGCGACGGCGAGTGATTCAACGCCGGCTGCCTGAGCCGGAACGACGTTCATGATCACCGAACTCGGGTACACAGCCTTGCCGCCAGGCACATACAGGCCGACGCGCTGGATCGGAATCCAGCGTTCGGCGACACGAGCGCCCGGAGCCAGATCGGTGTGGAAGTCTTTCGGCACCTGTGACTTCGCGACGGCGCGTGCGCGACGCACCGATTCCTCGATGGCCGCGCGAACCTCGGGGTCGAGGCTGGCGACGGCGGCGTCGATCACATCTTGTGGAACTCGCAACGACTTCGGTACGATATGGTCGAATTTCTCGGCGTATTCACGCAACGCTGCGGCGCCGTTCTTCTTGACGTTGTCGAGAATCGGCTGCACAATTTCGCTGGCTTCGTCGGTTCCCATTTCAGCACGCGGCATCGCGGCGAGCAGTTCGGCACGAGTCAGCGTTTTTCCGCGCAGATCAATGATGCGCATGTAATTTTCTTCGGTCATAGTCTCTATCGTAACAAGCTCGTGTCACGAGTCGCGATCTGCGGAAATCCTTTTCACATCGTGAGATATGCCATATGGGTGCGCCTGTTGGAATGCGTGCCGTGCTTTGGCACGCAGTCCAACAGGCGGAATGCCACAGAACGAGCTCAGCTCACCGGTAGTGCGTTCGCGCCGAACAACACCTTGATATCGGCGAACAAGCCGGTTTCGCGGCGCACGCGGAACTTGTCTCCCAACGTCATCAACGTGACATCTCCCGAGTCTCCGGTGACGGCGAGTTTCACTTCGCAATACCCCGGATGATTGGCGAGCACGGCGGAAAGCTGCTGCATGCGCTGCATATCGATCGCGTGTGCTGGCAACGAAATGAGCACCGGACGGTTCTCCTGCGCATCCAACGTCGGCACCATCATCTCGGTGGCTCGCATCGACACCGTTTCGTCGCGCTCCTCGACCATGCCGCGAATCTGCACGATCGTGTCGACCGCCAAGTCAGCGGCGTTCGCCTCGTAGACCTTGCCGAAGAACATGCATTGAATCGAGCTTTCCATGTCTTCGATCGTCACGATCGCCCACCGGTTGCCCTTCTTCGACACACGCGAGTCGACGTTCGTGATGAGTCCGGCGATCACCACCTGCGTGCGTTCCGGCATCTGCGCGGCTTTGTCGATCAACTGCGCGATCGACATTTCACGCAGTGACGCGAGCACCGATTGCATGCCTGAGAGAGGGTGGTCGGAAACGTAGAGTCCAAGCATCTCGCGTTCGAAGTTGAGCTTCGTCTTTTTGTCCCATTCCTCAACATCGGGAACGGTTATCGACACGTCTCCGAGCGACTCCCCCTGCGTGTTATCGGAGGAATCGAGGTCGGCGAACAAGTCGAATTGGCCGGTCGCCTGCTTGCGTTTCAGGTCGGTCACCGAGTCGATGGCGGCCTCGTGGATCTGGTAGATGGCCCTGCGGTTCGGGTCGATCGAATCGAACGCACCAGCCTTGATGAGCGATTCCACAAGTCGACGGTTCACGGCGCTCAACGGCACGCGACGAATGAAGTCCATGAAGTTCACGAACTTGCCACGCGGGCCATTGCGTTCGGCGATGATGTCTTTGACGGCGTTCTCGCCGACGTTGCGGATCGCACCCAAACCGAAACGCACCACGTCACCGACTGCCGAATATGCGTAGACGGATTCATTGACGTCCGGCGACAACACCTTGATGCCCATGCGACGCGCCTCGCCCAGGTAGAGCGCGGTCTTGTCTTTGTTGTTCGCCGCACCCTGCAGCAAAGCCGCCATGAATTCGGCGGGGTAATGCGTCTTGAGGTATGCGGTCCAATACGAGATCAGGCCATATGCCGCGGAATGCGCCTTGTTGAACGCATAGCCGGAGAACGGCACGAGGATGTCCCACACCGCGTTCGCCGCCTCCTCGGAGTAACCGTGCTCCTTCATGCCCTGGAAGAACGGCACCTTCTCCTTGGCCAGCACCTCCGGCTTCTTCTTGCCCATGGCGCGGCGCAGCACATCTGCCTTACCAAGTGAATACCCTGCGAGAATACGCGCAGCCGACTGCACCTGCTCCTGGTAGATGATCAGGCCGTAGGTCTCGTCGAGCACCTCTTTGAGCGGCTGTTCGAGCTCGGGGTGGATCGGCACGATCTTCTGCAACCCGTTCTTGCGCTTCGCATAGTTCGTGTGCGAATCCATGCTCATCGGGCCCGGTCGGTATAAGGCGATCAATGCCGAGATGTCGTTGAAGTTATCGGGCTTCAACTGTTTGAGCAGCGCGCGCATGCCGTCGGAATCGAGCTGGAACACGCCAAGCGTGTCACCGCGCGACAGCAGCTCGTAGGTCTCCTTGTCGTCAAGAGGAATCTTCGTGTAGTCGATCGCCTCCTTGCCGTTCGAGACGATGTTCTTCAATGTGTTGCCGATCACCGTCAAGTTGGAGAGGCCGAGGAAGTCCATCTTCACCAACCCCAGCGTTTCGCAGGTGTGGTATTCGAACGTGGTGGTGACCGTGCCATCGGTGCGTTCCAGCAATGGTGACGTGTCGGTGATCGGCGCGGAACCCATGATCGTGGCACAGGCGTGCACACCGGTCTGGCGAATCAGTCCTTCAATGCCCATCGCCTCGTCGGTTATGCGCTTCGCATCGACATCGGATTCATACATCTCACGGTATTCGCGCGCTTCGGCGTAGCGCTTCGACTTCGGGTCGAAGATGTCGTGCAACGGTACGTCTTTGCCACCGGTTGCGGCTGGCGGCAGTGCCTTCGTCACGCGCTCGCCCATCGCGAAGTCGTAGCCCATGATGCGCGCGGAATCCTTCAACGCCTGTTTCGTTTTGATGGTGCCGTAGATCACGCATTGCGCCACTTTGTCGTGCCCGTATTTCTCACCGCAGTATTCGATGACCTTCAAACGGCCTTCCGGGTCGAAATCAACGTCGATATCAGGCAGCGACACACGTTCCGGGTTGAGGAAGCGTTCGAAGATCAAACCATGCTCGAGTGGATCGAGTTCGGTGATGCCCATGGCGTAGGCGACCATCGAGCCTGCCGCGGAGCCACGTCCCGGCCCCACCATGATGTCGTGGTCTTTCGCCCACTGGATGTAGTCGGCCACCACGAGGAAGTAGCCCGGGAACTGCATCTGGCAGATCACGCCGCATTCATAGTCGGCCTGCGCCAGCACATGCTGCGGCACATTGCCGTCATAGCGGCGTTCCAAGCCTTCCTCGACCTTCTTGAGGAACAGCGACGTCTCGTCCCAGCCCTCCGGGCATGGGAACTTCGGCATGAACGCGCCGTCTTCGTGATCATCGAATATCACGTTGCAGCGTTCCGCCACTTCGATCGTGTTGTCGCAGGCTTCGGGCAGGTCTTTGAACAGGCTGCGCATCTCCTGCGCGCTGCGCATGTAGTAGCCTTCGCCGTCGAACTTGAACCGGCCGGGGTCATCCAGATGCGAACCTGAGTTGATGCACAGCATCGCGTCCTGCGCACCTGCGTCTTCCTTATGCACGTAGTGGGAGTCGTTCGTGGCCAGCAACGGCGCATCGAGCTTCTTGGCGATCTCGAGCAGATCTTTGGTCACCTTGCGCTCGATCTCGAGGTTGTGATCCATCAACTCGATGTAGAAGTTGTCTTTGCCATAGATGTCTTGCAGCTCGCCGGCGGCGCGCAGAGCCTCGTCGAACTGCCCTAAGCGGAGGCGCGTCTGGATGATGCCGGACGGGCAGCCCGAGCCGCAGATGACACCTTTGCTGTAAGTGGCGAGCACCTCTTTATCCATACGCGGGTAGCGCATCACGCGGCCTTCGAGATTGGCGACCGAAGACGCTTTGATCAGGTTCACCAATCCCTCGTCGTTTTCCGCCCACAACGTCAAGTGGGTGATCAAACCGCCGCCCGAAACGTCATCGCTGCGTTGGGCTTCGGTGCCCCAATGCACGCGTGACTTGTCTTGACGCGCGGTTTCCGGCGTCACATACGCTTCAATGCCGATGATCGGCTTGATGTCGTTCTTGACGGCTTCCGACCACATCTCATATGCACCATGCATGTTGCCGTGGTCGGTGATGCCCACTGCGTTCATGCCCAGTTCCTTCGTGTATTTCACGAGATCCGGGATTTTGGAGGCACCGTCGAGCAGCGAATAATGCGTGTGATTGTGCAATTGGACGAAGTTCGCGGAATCGGTCATAGTTTTCAAATATATCGTGAATCGAGACTGCTGTACAGGGTTGCGGCCGCCCTGCCGCGACACACTTACGAACACGCGCGCAGACGGCCGACACGCGAAAAGTTATCCACAATTCTCTGTGCGAGTGGCGTCGGCGTGATCCACTCGTTAGCGTGGACAACACCACATTCAACGGTGAATGGGAGGACGATATGACCAGCGAAAACACACTGCACACAAAGGAAGTTCACACATCACAAGCATGGCAGAAGCAACGGCTCACTAAAAATCTGCGCATATTCTGCGTACTGTGCGCGAGCTTCACTCTGCTCTGCATTCCGGGGACGATCGGCGTCACGCAGTCGTTGCATGTGATTCTCGGGCATGCTCATACGCCTGGGTATTCGACCGGCTCGCAGGAACTCGACGCATGGGTGTCGCTCATATTCACAGCGCCGCTCATGCTCGTTCCGCTGGTCGCCGCGGTCATGATGCTCGTGCTGAGTATCGTGACCGGACGGCGGTTGCGCATGATTACTCGGAGATCACGCTCTCCTCGTGGTTCTGATCGCGGAGCTGATGGCGTTGGCGCATCACGTCGAGCGCATGCTGAAGGTCGGCAGGATAGTGCGACGACACCACCGTCGTGACGTGCGTGCGCGGGTGGCGGAATTCGAGCTCCATCGCATGCAGCCACTGGCGCTCCAAGCCGAGCGCTTCCGAGAGTTTGGGATTGGCGCCATACATCGGGTCGCCCACAAGCGGATGCCCGATCGACGAGAAATGCACGCGGATCTGATGTGTGCGACCCGTTTCAAGGTTGATCGATGCGAGCGTCGCCTCACCGAAGCGTTCGAGCACATCCCAATGCGTTATGGCCTCTTTGCCCGCCGGCGTCACGCAGAACCGGAAGTCGGAGACTTTTGCGCGCCCGATCGGGGCATCGATGGTGGCGCGATCTTCTTTGAGATTGCCCTGCACCAGAGCATGGTAGGTTTTCTTCACCTCATGCTCGGAGAACTGACGTCGCATCTCTTTGTAGGCGAGATCTGATTTGCATACGAGCATCAGCCCTGACGTGCCCACGTCGAGGCGCGACACGATGCCCTGACGCCCTGGAGCACCCATCGACGTGATGTGCACGCCTCGCTGCAGCAGCGAGCCCAGCACCGTTGGCCCCGTCCAACCCACTGAGGCATGGGCTGCCACGCCCACCGGCTTGTCGACCACCACGATGTCGTCGTCTTCGTAGGCGATCGTCATTTCGTCGCTGATCGGTTCGGGCTCACGCTGCTCTTCGACGACGTTGATCTCCACCGTGTCTCCAAGCTGCAGAATACCCGATTTGTTGAGCTCTCGCCCGATAACCCTCGCCTGCCCCGTTTCGATCAGTTCGGTGGCTTTGGCGCGTGAAACGCCCATCATTTTGGCGACCGCCACATCGAATCGCCTGCCGATCAGTGCGTCAGGCGCTGGAATGATTGTGCTCATACACTCCCCTCCACTATGCCTGCTGTGCGTCGTCTTTCTCGATCTGCGGTTCGGTTCGATATGGCACGTTGCACAGAATCGATATGACGATGCCGATGCCGGCGAGCATCAGGAAGATGTCGGCCACATTGCCCACCGACCAACCGTAGTTGAGGAAATCAACCACTTTGCCGTTGAGGAACGTGGTCGCATAGATGGCTCGGTCGATGAGGTTGCCGAACGCACCGGCGAATGCCAATGCGAACAGCACCGTCCACACCATCGATGTGGTGCGCACGGTGAGCACGACGAGCACGATGCAGGCGATGATGGCGAACAGGCTGATCAGCCAAGTGGCGTTTGACCCCATGCCCAGTGAAGCGCCCGGGTTGTGCACGAGCGTCAGTGAGAGGACGTGCGGAATGACCTGAATATGGTCGGTTTCGCTCAAATGGGTTTGAGCAAGGTATTTGGTGAGCTGATCGATGCCGATCGCGACGATGGCAATACATGCGAAGACGGCCACGCGTTCACGCAGCCGTCTTCCGTTAGTGTTCGATTTCAACGGGAGCTAACCTCAGTTGGCGTTCTCGAAATCTTTGTAGTTGTTCGTGTCAGACACCTGAGCCTGCAGCTGACCGAGGAAGTCGGTGAGGCGAGCACGGTATTCGGTCTCGAACTGCTTGAGACCCTGAATGTTGCCTTCGACGACCTTGGACTGCGCTTCGAGGTTGTCGCGAACCTGCTGAGCGTAGTCGTCAGCGGCGCTGCGCGTCTTCTTGTCGTAGTCGTCGGCGCGCTGCTTGACTTCGGCTTCGAAGGTGTTGATCTCGTCGTGACGATCGACCACATACTGGTCGGCTTCGCTCTTCTTCTGCTGGGCGTAGGCGTTGCCTTCGTCTTGCTTCTTCTGAGCGTATTCGTCGGCCTCGTGAGCCTTCGAGTCTGCGTAGGTGTCGGCCTCGCTGGTCTTCGTGGCCACGTAGTTGTTGGCTTCCGTGGTCTTCTGATCGGCGTAGGTGTTGGCCTCGTTCGTCTTGTCGACCACATACTGGTCGGCTTCGGCGTGCTTGTTCTTCATGTAGGTATCGGCGTCTTCGTGCGTCTTCGCGCTGTAGGCGTCGGCATCGTCACGAGTCTTCGAGCTGTAGGCGTCGGCGGCTTCGCGGGTACGCGCATTGTAGTCGTCGGCTTCGGAACGAGTGCGGTTCGAATAGTCGTTCGCCTTGGCGATCAGCTCTTCATACTTGCGCTGGGACTGCTCGGTGATCTCCTTGGCGGTCGCCTTGCCCTTGTCGACGTACTGGTCGTGCAGCTGCATGGCCAGTGTCAGCATTGCGGTGGCGCGCTCCGGCTCACTGTTTGCGGAAGCTGCCGCGCTCTTGATCTTCTGCAGGCTGCCGGTTTCGGTGTTCGGCTCGACCTTGGCGACCTGATCGCGCAGCTGCTCTTCGCGCTGCTTGGATTCTTCGAGCTGCTTGGTGAGCTCCTGCACTTGGGACTCTGCCTGCTGTGCACGAACTGTCTGCTCGTGTGCGGTGGCCAGCTGGTTGCGCAGGTTCTCGCTGTCGGCGCGGAACTGGTCGCGCTGGCGGGTGACTTCCTGAAGCTGCTGAGTCAACTCTGGCTGCGAGGAGTCCTGTGCTGCCTGCGCCGCCTGCGCGGTCAGCTGATCGACCTGTGCAGACAGGCGATCGACCTGATTCTTGAGCTGCTCGTTCTGCTCAGACAACGCCTGATTGTTGTCTTCCGCTTCCTTGAGCTGTGCTTGTGCAGCCTGCGCCGCCTGATTCGCCTGAGCGATCTGGGCGTTCGCCTGCTCGCTGGCACCCTGCGTTGCGGCGGCCTTGAGCGACTGGTTTTCCTGCTGCAGAGACTGCACCTGTGCAGTCAAGTCGGAAATCTTCGTGTTCAGCGCGGAAACGTCGGGTCCAAGAGCCTGCGTGGACTGGCCGCCTGCAACGGCCTGCTTACCCAAAGCCTCTACTGTTTCGGTGACCTGATCGAGAAAATCATCGACCTCATCGACATCGTAGCCTTCTTTGAAGCGCACGGTTTGGAACGTGTGCTCCCTGATATCCTTTGGCGTCAAAAGAGCCATTATTTTACCACCTCGCTTTGGGATAGTCCCAGCTTAGTTGACCTTATTTTTTGATGCTATCACGAGACGTGCGCAACACCCCGCGTTATATCGGGTTTTTCTGCAACAGCGGTATTTCTTACTGCTCGTTTAGATGAGCACCTGCAGCACGATGAGCACGAAATAGAGCACGATGAAACTCACGTCGAAATACACCGGCCCCATTGGAATCGGCTTGATGTAACGCCGAAGAAAGCGCAGCGGTGGCTCGGTGAGCTGATAGATGATGCGCAGCAGAGTCGCCACGAATCCGCGCGGACGCCAGCGCGGAGCAAGCACGAGCACCCAATCGAAGATCATGCGCGCGAATAATACGGCGAGATACGCGTCGATCATCAGATCGACTATGTGCAGGAAAAAGACGAGAAAAGTCGAAAGCATGCTCACCAGACTACCGAGAGACTGGGAACATGCTTTCGACTCGCAAAGAATATGTGAATGGCAGAGTGCTCAGTTGTTGAACAGATCCTGCCCCATCGCCGAATCGGTGTCTTCCGCAACGATGTCGACGCGGGCGGGGCTCAGCAGGAAGACTCGCTCAGTGACGCGCTCGATCGAGCCGGAGATGCCGAACACGACGCCAGACGAGAAGTCGATGATGCGGTATGCCTGCGACTGCGAAACGTCGGTGAGGTTGAGCACCACCGGAATGCCGTCGCGCAACGCCCTGCCCACGAGCTGCGCGTCTTCGTAGCTCTGCGGGTGAATCGTGGTGATGCGGTTGATATTCGCACGGAACGGCGTCACGGATTTACGCGAACTCGTCGAGCTTGGGGCGCTCTGAGCTGGAATCGGTGTCACGGAACGATCGGTGTCGAACGATGCCTCCGGCTCTTCGTCGATGACTTCGTCATCTTCATCTTCTGGCACGACGTCCGACATGCCCAAGTACGACATCGTCTTCTTCATGAATCCGGCCATTCGCGTTTCCTTCTTTGCTGTTCTCTTATTTGATTATTTGCTGTTCACTGCAGGAACTCGGGGATGTCGAGATCTCCAAGATCACCGAGACCCGTGTATGGGTAGCTGCTCGTGTCTGAAGACGCATCGTATTCGGAACGCTGCTGTGTGGTCTGGTTCGGCTCCGACACGATCTTCTCTTCAGTCTTCTTCTCCTCTTCGAACACCGGACCGGTGGAGGGGATGGGAGACGTCAGGATCGTCGGCTGGCCGGCAGGAGTGGCTGGCTTATGCGCCGGCGTCGTGTTCTGCGGCGTGGTCGAAGCGGCGGTCTGCGCTGCATCGTTCGCGGCGGCGAGCTTCTTCTTGTCGTTGAAGCCTGCGGCGATGACGGTGACGCGCATTTCGTCGCCATACGCATCGTCGAGTGCCAAACCGAAGATGATCTGCGCTTCTGGGTGGGCTGCTTCGCGCACGAAGCCGACGGCCTGGTTGACTTCAGCCAGCTTGAGGTCGTTGGAGGCGGCGATGTTGATGAGCACGCCGCTCGCGCCGTCGATGCTCTCTTCGAGCAGCGGCGAGCTGATGGCGATTTCCGCGGCCTGCGCTGCGCGGTCTTCTCCCCGCGCGGCACCGATGCCGAAGAGCGCGGTGCCGGAATTCTGCAGAATCGACGTGATATCGGAGAAATCAACGTGAATGTATGGGTTGATGGTCAGCAGGTCGGTGATGCCCTGCACGCCGGCGAGCAATGCGGTGTCTGCCGTGCGGAACGCGTCGACGATGCCGATCGAGCTGTCATCGAGCTCAAGCAGGCGATCGTTCGGAATGACGATCAACGCATCGACCTCTTCACGGAGGTTGTCGATGCCGAGAGCCGCGGATGCCGCGCGCTGCGGACCTTCGAACGAGAACGGACGGGTGACGACGGCGATCGTCAATGCACCCTGCTGACGTGCTGCGCGCGCGACGAGCGGGCTTGCGCCGGTGCCGGTGCCGCCGCCCTCGCCGCAGGTGACGAACACCATGTCGGCACCCTTGACGGCTTCTTCGATTTCAGACTGGTGGTCTTGCGCGGCTTTGGCGCCCTTCTCGGGGTCGGCGCCCGCGCCGAGACCTCGGCTGGAGGCATCACTCAGTGAGATTTTGACATCGGCGTCAGAACGCAGCAGATCTTTTGCATCAGTGTTAATGGCAACGAATTCCACGTTCTGCAGACCTTCGGCGATCATACGATTCACCGCGTTGCCGCCTGCACCGCCAACGCCCACGACTTTGATAATCGTAGTGTCGTTGAAATTGTCAGTCTGGGCGATCTCGCTCACATTAGTCTCCTGTCACTTACGGTTACACAATACTGTATCGCAGATGGGTGAAAAAATAAGGTTCTTTCCAAGCATGCGAAACTTCCCATCCATCAAGCTTCGTCGCTATGTCCGCTTTGTTTTCCACAGGGTACTCTAGATGACGTTTCCGAAAGTTTTCTTAACGTCAACGTCTCAGTAGCTCGCATCCATTGGATCATCTCCAAACAGACGCTCACGTTCCTCGTGCGTCGTCGTCCTCGAATCCAGCCAACCGTACGGCAAATGCACCTTTTTCGCAAAGCGAACGCGGCCTCTTGGCTTGTCTGCCACACGCTCAGGGTACTCGACATTCGGATCAAGCGCATCCACTTGTTCACGAACATCCTCCAAACTCTCGCATTCCATGAACGCGCGCCTAGTCGAACCGCCCACCGGGAAGCCTTTCAAATACCAGGCGACGTGCTTGCGCAGGTCGTGCACAGCCATCGTCTCGTCGCCGTCGTAGAACTCGGTGAGCAGCTGGGCATGGCGTAGAATGATCTGCCCCACCTCACCCAAGGTCGGGTTCACGCGCGCGTCACTGCCTGCGAACGCGTTCTTGATGTTCGCGAAAATCCACGGTCTGCCTTGGCAGCCGCGGCCGACGGCCACGCCAGCGCAACCGGTTTCGTTGACCATCGCGATCGCGTCTTCGGCACCCCAGATGTCTCCGTTGCCGAACACCGGAATGTCAAGTGTCTCGACGAGTTCGCCGATGCGCGACCAGTCGGAGTGACCGCCGTAGTATTCCGCGGTGGTGCGCGCGTGCAACGTCACAGCCGCGCACCCCTCCTCCTGCGCGATGTGCGCAGCTTCGATGAACGTTTCGTGGTCGTGGTCGATGCCGACGCGAATCTTCGCGGTCACCGGAACGTTCGCCGGCGCGCATGCCCTCACTACGCGTTCGATGACTTCGCTGAACAGGTCGGTCTTCCACGGGAGCGCAGAACCGCCACCGCGACGAGTGACTTTCGGCACCGGGCAGCCGAAGTTGAGGTCGAGATGATCGACCATATCGTTGTCGACGAGAAAACGAGCGGCCTGCTCCATGATCGCCGGATTCACGCCGTAGAGCTGCAGCGAGCGGATCTTCTCGGTCGGGGCGAAACGGCACAGGCGCAGCGCTTTGGGGTTCTTTTCGACCAGTGCGCGCGCGGTCACCATCTCGGCCACATACAATCCATCGGGGCCGTATTCCTCGCAGATCACGCGGAACGGCCAGTTCGTGACGCCCGCCATTGGAGACAGCACGACCGGTGTGCGCACCTCGAGGTCGCCGAGTCGCACCGGCGCGAGCGGCTTGTTTAGCCGCGCCGATGCCTCATGCGCATCCGCGGTTGCGGCATTCGAATCCTCACGCTCATCCACCACGATTTCCTCAGTCCTCATCGTCGACTTTCCTCAACTCCTCAACATAAGCGTTCACCAGTCGGACACGCCGTTCAACAGCGCCGTTTGCGCAATAATTTCCGAATACTGCCGATTTTCCAACATTGTCAACAGTGCGCGACAGCTAACAGTAATTCAAGAAATTCAAAAAAGAAAGATGAATGTGCCACAACAGCCGTGCGGCACATTCATCTTGTCAACTAGTTCGCAGCACACCACTCATGCGAGTGGCACAGCGTCAGTACAGGCCGCCGGCCTCAGCGATATGCACGCTGTCTGGCCACGGCTTGCCGCCCATCGACTCCGGCTTCATCGGCACGCGCGTGCGCTTGTCGTTGATGCGCTTGGCCACATAGTCCGCAACGTTCGTCAACGCCACGCGTTCCTGCTTCATCGTGTCGCGTTCGCGAATCGTCACGGCCTGATCGTCAAGCGTATCGAAGTCGACGGTGATGCACAGTGGCGTGCCGATCTCGTCTTGACGGCGGTAGCGACGGCCGATGGCGCCGGATTCGTCGTAGTCGATCATCCAATCGTTCAGGCGCAGGTCTTCCGCCAGATCCTGAGCCACAGACTGCAGCTCCGGCTTCTTGCTCAACGGCAGCACGGCAGCCTTGATAGGAGCCAAACGCGGGTCGAGGCGCAGCACCGTGCGCTTGTCGACGCCGCCCTTCGTGTTCGGAGCCTCATCAACGTCGTAAGCGTCGACGAGGAACGCCATAAGCGAGCGCGAAAGTCCAGCCGCAGGCTCGATGACGTATGGAATGTATTTCTCGCCGGTCGCCTGGTTGAAGTAGCTCAGGTCTTCACCGGAATGCTTGGCGTGCGCGCCGAGGTCGAAGTCGGTGCGGTTTGCCACGCCTTCGAGCTCGCCCCAATCGGAGCCTTGGAATCCGAAGCGGTATTCGATGTCGACGGTGCGCTTCGAGTAGTGCGCGAGCTTCTCCTTCGGATGCTCGTAGTGACGCAGATTCTCCGGGTTCACACCGAGGTCGATGTACCACTGCGTGCGCGCGTTGATCCAATACTGATGCCATTCCTCATCGGTGCCGGGCTCGACGAAGAACTCCATCTCCATCTGCTCGAACTCGCGGGTGCGGAAGATGAAGTTGCCCGGAGTGATCTCGTTGCGGAACGACTTGCCGGTGTTCGCAATGCCGAACGGCGGCTTGGAGCGAGACGAGGTCATGAC
>Tephra_p2__coassemble_2602_pt1 | contig 16448 bp, 16 predicted proteins | sample Tephra_p2__metabat2_low_PE_021 | metagenome-assembled genome bin Tephra_p2
GCAGAAGATATAGTCCGGAACCTCGTGACGTCATTTTCACGATTCCGAATTTCATCAGTTTTCTTCGCATCGCGTCAATCCCGGTCATCGCATGGTTGATCACCAAGCACAACATGATCGCCGCGTTGATCGTGCTCGCCATCTCGTTCTCATCCGACGGCCTCGATGGTCTGATCGCGCGACGGTTCAACCAAGTGAGCAAAATAGGTCAGCTTCTTGATCCGATTGCCGACAGACTGCTGATTCTCTGCTCCATTCTCGCCTTGGGCATCTGCCATGTGGTGCCTTGGTGGATGCTCATCCTCGTGGCATTGCGTGATGCGACGATGGGCATACTGACCTTGGTTCTTGCGCAATACGACTATGGTCCGTTGCCTGTTCACTTCGTCGGCAAAACGGGCACCGCAGTGCTGATGATCTCGATAGTCGGTCTCATGGTTGCCGACGTCGAACGCAATATGCCAGTGTTCGAGACACTGCATTACCTGTCGATTGCCTGTGCGATCTGGGGTATCGCGCTGTATTGGCTTGCAGGCGTGCTCTACATGCAGCAGGGCGTCCGTCTGATTCGAGACGCGCGAAGCAATACGAACAAGGACTAGTGCACTCGTGACCTTCAACAACGGCATGCCTCCCGTGTATCCGGTGAGTTCGGAAGATCCACCGGCACGTCGTCGTGCCGTTTTCTCGTCGGCGTATGTGCAACTTGATTCGCAGCATGCGCAACCACCGGGCGGTGCTCCGATGTCGGCTCGACGCCGTAGCAAGCACTATGACGATTCACTGCGTCTCATCGACGATCTGGTGAACCGGCCCGTCGACGTGCTGTATTCCGATTCACGGTTGACGACGAAACCGGATTCGAAAGTAGCGTACTGGGGCACGCGAATCGTCGTGCTCATCATCTGCATTGCAGTCGGATTCGCCGGATGCCTGTTCGTGCGCCTGCTTAACACCGATCCGCGCAAACAGGTTCGTCAACAGCTCGCCTCGCAATTGGAAGCGGAAAACAAGCAGATCGATGATCTCGAGAAGCAGATTTCAGATTTACGCACACAGGTGGAGAAACAGTCGAAATCCGCACTGCCTTCGCAAGTGGAGCAGGAAGTTCAGCAAAACGACATGGTCGCCGGTTCCACGGCAGTGGAAGGCGAAGGCATCATTCTCACAATCGCCGATCCGATGGTCACCAACAGCGATGCCCAGGACGGCTCGCTCCCACGCGAAAAAAGCACGAACCGTCTGCGCGTGGTCACCGACACCGATCTGCAGCTGCTCGTATCGCTGATGTGGCAGTCCGGAGCCGAAGCGGTGTCGATCAACGACAATCGCCTGGGTGTGCAGACCTCGATACGCACGGCGGGCAATTCGATTCTCGTCGGCACGACGCCGGTCTCCAGCCCGTATAAAATTCAGGCTATAGGCAATAAACGTGAGTTAGCCGATAAAATGGGGCAGAAGGCGTTACCGACGTTGTACAAGGAATTCAAGGATGCTGGCATGACATTGCAGATCAGCAAAGAGAATTCAATACAGCTCAAAGCCGCTTCGGTCGGTCAGGTTTCATATGCGAAGGAGATGTAAGTAAATGGCTGCGGTGCTTGGTTTGATCATCGGCGTTGTCGTCGGCCTGTTCGTGAAGCCTGATATTCCCGTGTGGCTCCAACCATATCTGCCGATCATGGTGGTCGCCGCCTTGGACGCGCTGCTGGGCGCAGCACGCGCATATTTCGAGCGTAGCTTCTCCGACAAGGTGTTCGTGATTTCGTTCTTCTCGAACGTGATTACAGCGGCGCTTCTCGTGCTGCTCGGTAACCAGCTCGGTGTCGGCTCGCAGCTTTCCACTGCGGTCATCGTCGTGCTCGGCATCCGAATCTTCTCGAACGTCTCGGCGATCCGTCGATTCATCTTCCAGGGGTGACGATGAGCGAAGAGCACAACAACGAAACAACGCCCGATGGGATGCCATCATCGCCTTCGGGATCGGGGCACACCGAGGGTGGCAGCCATGTGAAGCGCATTCTCTCTCAGCAAAAAAAGGATGCGCGTAACGATCAACTCAAAACCGGTGCCTTCCCCGTGGTCAAGAAGACCAAGCCGAAGAAGGAGCTTTCCAGCCAAGCCCGCTCACTGCGCACACGGCTGCTCACCAGCTTATTGGTGGCGGCGCTATGCGCATTGCTGTCGTTCGGCTATGTTGTGCAGGTCAACAACACCGATATGACCTATGAGACGATGACCGAGGCCGAGCTGACGCGCATGCTCAGTGAGACCAGCACGCAGGTGCAGCGTTTGGAGGAACGCCGCACGGAGCTCAGCAGGCAGCTCACATCGCTTCAGCAAGCAGCCGACAAAGAGGCGGAGGCCAGCCGCATCGCCAAAGAGAACGAGGAATCCAGCGGCATCCTTTCCGGTCGACTCCCAGCCGAAGGGCAGGGGATCATCGTGCATATCTCTCGTGGCAGCAAAGCCCAGATCGATGCGGCGACGATGTTCAACCTCATCGAAGAGCTGCGCAACGGCGGTGCCGAAGTCATCGCGATCAACGATGTGCGCGTCGTCACCTCCACATACATCTCACAAGGTGACGATGGTTTGATCTGCGATGGGACGGCACTCAACCCACCGTATGTGGTCAAGGCGATCGGCGATAAGAACAATCTGCAGAACGCCGTGAACCTTGCCGGTGGCGTGGGGTCACGGCTCACTGTGAAATACGGTGCCACGGTAGACGTGGAGACCTCAGATGATGTAAAAATCACGCAAACTCAATCATTACCCGACTATAAGTACGCAAAGACTGTAGAATAAGCACTATGACTGATCCAATTCCAAGCGCAGGCGAAACCACCATCATCGGCATGCCTGCCATCCAGATTCCTGTAACCACCAGTGGCGAGCGCCCGTTGACGCAGGAAGATCTGCAAACCATCTCCCGTTTGGCAGACAACACGGCGCTGCTCATCGCAACACGAGGCGCGCTCTCCGGCTCACGGTATCTTCTCGATGAAGATGAGGTGACCGTTGGTCGTGATCCGCGAGCAGACATTCTGCTCGACGATTCCACCGTGTCTCGCCAGCATGCCGTGTTCCGTCGTGAGAACGGCTCATATACGGTGGTTGATGCCGGTAGCCTGAACGGTACTTATGTCAATCGTCAGCGCGTGGATCAACAGACGTTGAAGAACGGTGATGAGATCATGATCGGTAAATTCCGTTTGATCTATTTCACCAACAGCGCTGTGCGCAATATCTGAGGATTTAGCGTTCGCCCTGTTTTGCGAACCATAAGAAGTGCATATGTGCGACTCGTCGGCAACCAATGGTCAGGTATGGCGAAAGACGTCGGCAGACGATCTTTCGCCTTATGTTGACGTACCATTGCTCGATGTCGACGACACGATGGTGCAGGGAGAGTTGTTCCCCGATCTCAGTGAGCCCGGCCCGGATTGCGGGTACCGTGGGGCATCAGCGTCGAAGGCTGCCGGCATCACTTACAGGCAGCTTGATTACTGGGCACGCAAGCATATTGTGGAACCGTCGATCACACCATCGCATGGTTCTGGTTCGCGTCGTCTGTATTCGTTCTGCGACATCGTTTCGCTGGCCGTGGCGAAGAAACTGCTCGATCTCGGCGTCAGCTTGCACAATGTGACGAAGGCCGTGGAGTTCCTCGCCCCATATGGTGAGGAGGCGTTGAAGCATGTGACGATTCTGTGTGATGGCGACACTGTGCAGGAGTGCGGCGACAACACGGCTTTGGCGGATTTTCTGGCGGCTGGTTCAGCTGTATTCGTGGTATCGGTGGGCGCATTGTGGAATCAGGTGGATCACGTTTTGGCGGGGGAGCGAGCTATCAAACTCAAGCAGCATTCACGCACGCTGCTTTCGCAGACGATTCCCGTCGAAAACATCATGGCGGCACATGCCACCGGCAGCAACGCCAGATTGCACCCCGCGCTGTTGCATGGCACAGTGGAGGAGCACAGTTATGATGACGTTCCGTTAGACATCTTCGACATCGCCCAATAACGAACGTTTGTACATACCGTTCGCATACACAATTTTTTGGAGAGTGGAAATGAATGCTTTGCCTGCGATTCTGTGGATCATCGGCGCTGCATGCGCATTGGCCGTGTGCGCCGTCACCGTGTATTGCAGCCACTACGGGCACGATGACGTTGTGGTTAAACCCGTGCGCTGGTCGGTGATCATCGGGCATTTCGCAACGTTCATATTGCTGGCGCTCCCGTATTTCCTGTATCTTGCGAATAAGAGCTCGATCAGTGCGCATTCACGAGGTTTGTATGAGAAGCTTGGCTGGCCATCCGCGATTATCGCGATCGTTCTGGTGTTTGCCGAGCTGACGCTCATGTATCTGCAGGCGCGTAGGGCAGTGAAATTCGAGCCTAAGAACATAGCGCCATTGACTGATGACGACAAAAACGAAGGTGAATCCAAACTCATATGACTTGGGTAAATATTCTGTGCGTGGCTGTCGGCGGTTTCGCGGGAGGCTGCACGCGTTCCGCGGTGTCAAGCTGGCTCAACCGCAGTGAGGCGCGTATTCCCTATGGCACATTGGCCGTCAACCTCGCCGGATCGTTCATACTGGGCATCATGCTTGCGCTGACAGGACTTGGCATGTTGGGCGCTCCGTGGAAGGCGCTGATTGTAACGGGATTCTGCGGGGGATTGACGACGTTCTCCACGTTCACATCGGAAGTGTATGCACTGTTCGACGGCAAGCATCCAACGCGTGCGTGGGTGTATTGGCTCGGCAGCGTTGCGCTTGGAGTCGCACTGGTCGCCGCCGGATTCGCCGTGACACGAGGACTTGCATAGAGGAGGGATCGCAATGGAACTACTCGCCGTGGGCATCGGCTGTGCGATCGGCGCGGTCTGCAGATATCTATTGGAAGCCGGTATCAATAATTTCGCAATCGATGCTGTATCAATACTGATAATTAACTGCCTTGGCTGTTTATTAATGGGATTATTTACCGGAATAATAGAAAAAAGGCAGCCCTCGAAAAATATTTCAAAACTGCTTACCACAGGTTTTTGCGGCGGCTTGACAACTTTTTCAACATTCTCGGGAAATATTTATCAATTATTGATCTCGAGCCCGTGGGTCGCCGTGCTTATTGTCGTCGCCATGTTGGGTATCGGCATGGGCATGTATGCCGTCGGCTTGCGCGTAACGCGGGGAAAGCGATCGGCTGTTATCTAGATATCAACGACACGATATATCTGCGGTAATTCTTATTTGGGGAAGTACCGCAGATATGTAATCTGACATAACGTACATTATCGGATGAAAAGAGATATGGATATAAGTGAGGCTGGATACCAAACATGAGTATTGGTATCCAGCCTCAAATGCAGTGTTTGTAATTTGTATCTGCGAATAGCATGCAGTTATTACTCTGCGTTGTTATTACTGCGCGTTGAAGTATTCGTCAACAGCTTCGGCGAGTTCGCTGACAAACGGAATCACGCGTACAGCACCGTGTTCGCGCAACTCGTTCGGCTCTGCGTAGCCCCAGCCGCAACCCAAGCAATCCAGTCCGTTGTCTTTGGCGCCATCGACGTCGGTCCAACGGTCGCCGACCATCAGCGCCTTGTCTCCAGCGGCTTCGTCAAAACCGATTTTATCGAGCGCATACGTGATCACAGCTGCTTTGGTGATGCGCGAATTGTCTTTGCTCGCACCGTAGATGCCGTCCACCAGATCGCTCAGACGGAAATGTTCGCAGATCGGAATCGCCTGATATTCGGGTTTCGCAGTGCAGACAGCCAAGTAGAATCCCATGTCGCGCATCTTGCGCAGTTGCTGAGGAATGCCCTCATACATTGAGTTCACGAAACGACCTGGAACTTTCTGTCCCGGGTAATTCGGATCGTCGAACACGGCAGCCTCACCATAGTAATGGCGATACACGCGCACCGCTTCGTCGAGCTTCTCCGGCGGAATGTGATTGAGCTTCATCGAATCCACGATCGCAGGTCCGATGAAACGCTGCAACGCGGCTTCATCTGGGACTGGCACGCCCACGGCTTGGAACGCCTTGACCACACAGGCGATGATGCCGGGGCCTGATTCGGTCAACGTGCCGTCAAGGTCGAGCAAAACGATCTTCTTCGCTGATTGTGTCATAGTATCCTCAACAGTTCAATGGGTCACAATAAAAGAACCTGACATAACGTGCTTCGTGATGTCAGGTTCAAGAATTTCACTCGTAATCGGGAATCCATCCGTCGTGATGCATCTTCAGGCGCTTCTCAAGCAGAGCCGCGAGCTCTTCTTCACTGCGGCGCTCCAACAGCATGTCCCAATGCGTACGAGTCGGTTTGGTGATCTCGTCGGCTTCCGCGTCTTCCTCGTTCTCCTTATGCGCGGTCGCTCCGCAACGGCACTCCCATTCATTAGGAATGTCGGCGGTTTCGGCGAACGGAAGAATCGTGCGATGCCCCTTCGGGCACACGTAGGCCACTTCAATGCGCGCGGCGAAATCCACATTGTCGTCGGACTCCAAAGATTTCGCGCCAATGCTCATGCCACGCAGACTGCGTTCAGCCATGTTTCCTCCTCATTCTCAAGTAGTTCCAAGCTACAAAACAGCTCGGACGTGGGCTTTATTCCGGTGCTGCCACTCTCCTGCTGCACACTTTTCGCTCAGTCGACGCCGGAATATGCGACGATGCCGCGGTTCACCCGCTCATACGCCTCGCGAGCCACATCCGCCAGCTGTTCACCGTTCTCCCCCAGATAGGGTTCGGCGACGGCGATCTGCTGCAGCACGTCGGCGATGCGTTTGGTGGTGCGCACAAAGTCTCCGCCGGTCATCTCGCTATTCGAGAGCACTTGCGAGAGGGAATCGCCATATGCCCAGTCATAGATGAGATCGACGATACCGAAATCAAGCGGCTGCAAGTAGTTTTCGAGTCCATTGGCTTCGCACAGCGTCAACACCTGCTCATCCATGTCGCGAAGCTCGTTTGCGGCCTGGATGACAGCTCCTTGCGGTCCTCCCGGGTATCGGCGTGGCTCGCCGCCTTCACCGCGACGCGGCTCATACAGCAACGACGATATGATCGCGGCGAACTGCGGTGCATCGAGATCGTCGAACACGCCGTGAGTGATGGCCTGTGCTAGCACGAGATCACGCTCGTTGTACAGGCGACGCAGCAATTGCCCGTGTTCGGTCAGCTGGTAGTCGCGGTGGCCGTCGCTATCAGTGCGATCCAAGTAGCCCAGCATTGCAAGAATATCGCAGATCCTGTCGAACTGGCGAGCCACCGAACCGGTGCGGGATTCGTAACGATGCTCAAGCCGCTCAAGCTCGCGACTCTCACGCATCCAACGATGCCCCCACTTCATCATATGGTTGAAATCTGGAGACTTCTTGCAGGGGTGATTCGCCTCCTGCTCCTTAAGAGCCGCTATTTGAGCGTCAAGCCTGCGGAATGCTCGCGAACGGTCGGCATTCGATGCGAACACCTCATGCTTGAGACGGCGGCGCTCGTTTTTCTGCAGGTCGCTGAGCTTCATGCGAATGCGCAGCAGATCGGTCATGTCGCCCTCATCCATGCGCATGGCATCCTCATAGCCGCGCAACGCCTTGCGTAACGTATCGATGTTGGCTTCGATCTGCCATGCCGATTCGTTCGCCTCCCATTGCGCGAAGGAATGGTCAAGCGTATCTCTTGCGGTTTCGTAATCACTCGAATTGAGCAGATTCACCGCCATGTTGAACGTGGCTTGGAAGCTCGAATGCAATGGGTATACGCGCTTGCTGGAAAGCGCCACCGCGGTTTCGGGTTTGAACCCACGATGATCGACAACGATCGCATTGCCGATCGTATCGATGCCACGTCGCCCGGCACGGCCGGTGAGCTGCGTGTACTCCCCCGGTGTCAATGGCACGATGCCGGTGCCATTGTATTTCTCGAGCTTCTCCACCACGACGCTGCGAGCAGGCATGTTGATGCCCAACGCCAACGTTTCAGTGGCGAACACGACTTTGATGAGTCCCTCTTCGAACAGCCGCTCGACGATCTGCTTGAACAATGCGATCATGCCGGCATGATGCGCGGCGAACCCCTCTTCAAGCGCATACCGGAACTGCGAGAAATGCAAGGTGCGCAGATCCTCACGGGTCAACTGCCCTTCGATCATCTCATCGACGATCATGCGAATGCGTTTCGCCTCATCGTCGGTTGTGAGGCGCAGACCGGCGTTCAGGCACTGCTCCACAGCCTCGTCGCAACCGTTTCGCGAGAACACGAAATAGATCGCCGGCAGCATCTTCAAGAAGTTGAGCTCATCGACCACAGCCCAGCGGCGAGGCTGGTAACGGTCGACCTTGCGTACACGCTGCGGGCGTCCTCCCCTGCCATGCCTGTGCCGATCATCGTTGAAACGAGAATCCTTCTTGGCGCGTTTCAACTCCATGCGGTCGAGTTCTTCCAAGCGGTTGACCAAACGCAAGTTCGTCTTCGTGGTCTGCTCGCCCATATCGTTGCGCCGATACAAGTCGAACAGCTCAGGTTCGGTGCGTGGATCCTTCTGCACGAGCACATATCGGTCCAGCGGCACCGGACGGTGCTCCGACACGATAAGCTTCGTTTCGCCGCGCACCGAGGCAATCCAGTCGGCGAAATCCTCGACGTTCGACACCGTTGCCGAGAGTCCGACGATGCGAACGCTGCTCGGCAGATGAATGATGACTTCTTCCCACACCGGCCCTCGGAACCGGTCGGCCAGGTAATGCACTTCGTCGAGAACCACGTATCGCAGAGCGCTCAGCGTCGTCGAATGCTCATACAGCATGTTGCGCAGCACTTCCGTCGTCATCACTACGATGTCGGCTTCCGAATTGATCGACGTGTCTCCGGTGAGCAACCCGACCTTGTCTGCGCCATAGGTTTCGACGAGATCATGGTATTTCTGGTTGCTCAACGCTTTGATTGGCGTTGTGTAGAATGCTTTGACATTGCGCTGTTGAGCCAAATAGATGGCAAAATCAGCGACAACGGTTTTTCCGGCGCCGGTGGGTGCCGCGACCAGCACATTGGACCCCTCTTCCAATGCTTCATTGGCGTCTTGCTGGAACTGGTCGAGTTCGAACGGCATCAGATCAGCGAACTTCGCAGCCGCGGAACTGCGTTTGCGCCGAACCTCCTGAAATGCCTGATAGCGCTGCGCGGGACTCAACGTCTCCGGATCGTCGTTCTGTATGTCGGTTGTGCTCTTCTTATGCTTATTTCGTTTTGCCATTATGTTGTGATTGTATCTAGGCTACTTGTTGAACTGCGCCCAGCGACGCCAAATGCGCATGTGGCGTTCCTGCTTCTTGCGCTTGCGCACATCCACCTGGGCATGCGCTTCGGCATAGCGATCGGCTGCAACCTGCAACGGTTCGGTGAAAATCGGACGCTGAGGGGAACGAGATGAAGTTTCGCCGACGTTCATCTGCCCCATGCGGTCGGAAACCTCTTCGCCGACCTGCTGCACAAGTTGCAGGGCGCGTAAACCGTGCATGATCACATATACAACGCCTGCGATGAGCACGGCAAGCATCGCCAACGCAAGAATCAACCAAATCCACCATGGCATAGCAACGACCCTCTTCCAGTCGAATCAGCGTTCGTGATGTGCGTCGTGAGATTGCGCGGCGGCTTCGGAATCGAGCATGCTCAATTCACGCTTTGCGCGAGCGACGATCATCGTTCTCAGAGTTTCTGGCGCCACGGCAAGAATATGGCGGGCATGTGCGATGCAGAATGCCACGAACCAAGAGTCGGACTGAATGAACAGCCTGACCTTCTCGCCTTCGCCGTATGGTTCCACTTCGGCGTCAGCCAGCGTGCGGATGAACTCGAGATGCGGCTGATCGGTGATGAACGCCGCGGCCGTGGACGTGTCGATGCTCCACTTGCGCAGGTCGCTGACGGAGACGTCGGGAATCTCCAACGGTTTCGTCGGTTCGACGATCTGGGCTTCCTCAATGCGAGAGATGCGCAGAATCTGCCAGATCCTCGGTTCGCCGGTCTCCTTGTTGATCGTCATGTCTTTGTGCACGATGCCATGCAGCTTCTCAGGCGCAACATCTTCCACATCGGTCCACAATGCCACGTAGTAGACGCCTTCGTCAACGTAGATCTTCGACGGGGCGACGAGACGTTCGCGAACCTGGCCGGAACCATCGGTGTATTTCATGTCAAGCAGCGAATGCTCGGCGATGGCCTTCTTGACGATGGAGAACGAACGTGGCTCCACCTCGTAGCCGGTGAGACTGAGCCATGGCGTGGATCCCGGTTCAACATACTGGTGCAGACGCTCATACAGATCCAGAGCCTGCCTGCGCTCCTCCGACGGCAGCAACGGCGCATGTGCGAGATAGTTCACCGAAGCGGTGAGCATGCTCATGTATTGCGGCGAAATGCCTGCCAGACGTTCGAGCCCCAGCGAGTTGGTCGCGCAGACGATCCCCTCCGATTCCAGAAGGGACCAGTCGATGTCGAAGAACTGGCTGCCTGCCATCTCGCCGTCATCGGAAACCGTGGTCAACGTGTTGATGTCTTTGTGGATGGTCTGAATGTATTTCTTGCGCTCGTCGTCGTTCTTCGGCACGCCGATGAAACGCACGGCGAGCTCAGACAACGAGTATTCCTCACCCATGTGTGCCGACAGGAACAGCATCAGGCGCAGGCGGCGATCCACCTCACTGCCCGTCTGGAACGAGTTCTTCTTATGCCCTTTGCCGGACGAGTTCTCAGCCTCTTCGTCTTCCTCCTCGGAAGCGAGATCATGAGCCGCGACCTTGGCGCTCGACATGTTCGCGGAGTCATCGGCCAACTGGAAGTCGATAGCGGCGTTCAGGCGGCGGCGGAACGCGTCGACAGCCTCCTGCGGGTTGACGATCGACGTGTTCGGGTGCTCCAGTACGAACATCACCAGATCGTCGGTGTCGGAATACGCGACGTTGAGGTTCTCGCCGTTCACCGAAAGCGTGGCGGCGAAACGACGCGAATCGACCTCTTTGACGAGGTTCTCGGGAATGTGCTGCGTGCCGAGACCAGGGGCGATTGAATCAAGACCCAAGCCGGGGATCGGCGTTTGCGGCACACGCGGCGCGGTGCGCGACACATGCTGCGGTTGCGGAGCCGGCGCCGACGACATCGACATCGAACGCGCCAGATAGTTCGCGGCGGCGAGCACCGGCATGTCTTCCTGACGGAACTTCAAGCGGATGCGGGGTTCATCACCCAGTTGCAGTCGGTACGAGGCGAAGTCCTGACCTTCGGATTTCGAAGAATACTCCGGCTGTCTGGATTCGATGGCGATTCCCATGGCCGCCAATTTAGCGCGATCTCGCTGGAATTGCTTTGCGAATGCGGCCTTTGCGGCCTGATTAGCCAGTTCACCGTAGGAATCAGCGTATGCCTTTACACGCTGGGCGATCTGGCGGGAAGTGAGCCATTGCGGGAAAGCGGAAGACAACACCGCCAGCACATCAAGCTCGTGCTTGCCCCACTTATCCGAGAAGCGACGCCTGCCATTACTACCCTCAGTCATTAGTCCTCACGTATCGTTATCGTTTAAATCAAACTGAGCATATTTCTATGCCACTTGTTCAATCATAGTGGTCTTTTTCGGATTCTGTAACAGAAACACCGAAAAAGACCGTTTTTTCTTATTCTGCGAACAATCTTACAGCCATTCGTCCGGTTCGATGCCCTGTGGTCCGACAAACTCACCGTTGGGCACATAACTCGGGCGCCCCTCATCGTGAAGCTCGGCCGCGCCATAAAGATTCACGTCCCTGCCGAACGTCCAATCCCCCTCGACGGTCACCGAAGCCGCGGCCGCCAATGACGGCACGCCGTACGGGAATCGTTCGTCGAAGTCATGGATGTTCTTGTAGAACCTGGTGTCGAGCTGCACGTTCGGGAAGATGTAGTTGCCGTCTTCCATCTCGTATTGGTCGGTCAGATGGAAGCGATCCGAACGCATGATGAACAGGTCGTCGGTCGTTTTCACCGGCAGGAAACGCATGCGATCCACCTCAACGCAGATCGCGCCGTTGAACAAGTTCACCGCGGCGCCCATCGCCGTTTCCAGCTGAAGCACCTTCGTCGAGTCTGGATCCGTCGGATCCACCGTCTTGTAGTTGCGAATGACAGGCAACGGCAGCACGCCGTTGTATTGCGCCAGCTTTTCGCGCAAAGCGTCGATGCGCACCCAGATGTTGTTCGTATTGAAATACGGGTGCTTCTTGATGTTCTTTGCTTCTTCGGCGTCTTCTGGCGCCACCTGGGTCATCTCGCGGAGCATCAGCCTGCCCGTCACCTTGTCGCGAACGATATGGCCGCCCTTGCGATCCGCTTCGGTGCGCTTCGACACCTCGATCATGAACGGGGCGCCGGTGTTCTCGAAATGCTGTGCCAAAGTGCGCGACGGGCGTGCGCCGAGATTGTCGGAATTCGAGATGAACAGATATTTGAAACCATGCTCCTCAAGCGTGTCGAGCAGACCGGACTCCCACAGCGTCGAATACAGGTCGCCATGCCCCGGCGGGCACCATTCCAGATCAGGGTTGTTCGGGCAAGACACGGCCTCACCCGTCTCCAAGTCGATCTTCGGCTCCACATGCTGAATGATCTCCATCGGGATCTCATCCTGCTGGAAATGCTTGTCGTTCGAAAGCACCTTCATCGTGTCCGCGGACGTGCGGAAGGAGTTCATGAACGTCAACGGCAGCTCCACGCCCAATCGTGTGCGCGCCGTCTCCACCTGCCCGAGGATGATGTCGATGAAGCGCATCGGCCTCGCCTTGTGACGACGCACCGGCAGCAAAGATTTGGCGCAATCCAACCCCATTGAGGTTCCCAAACCTCCGTTGAGCTTCAGGAACGCCGTTTTCGCAAACGCATCAACGGCTTTATCGTGATTGATCGTCTCGTAGATCTGCGCGAAATTAGGGATTCCCTGAACTGGTTCGATGTCTTCCTCACGGATCCAGGTATTGCCGTCTTCGTTCTGCCAGACCTCATACAGGTGTTCGAACTGAGCGATCGCTGTGTCGCTAAGACCATGCTCACGCATTTTGCGCGCAGTACGTTCGAAGGCGTCGGTCATGGTGCCAAACCCTTTCTCATCTATGGAATCGAGTCCAATGCAACTCTCTCGAGTGTAATCGTTTTTTCGCGAATATGCATCTTCACAGCAGCCAGAACGTTAAAAAAGATTCATATTTTCATTTTTATTGAAAAATAAAAAGGCTGAAACCTTTATGATTTCAGCCTTTAGATCGTCGGGCCAGCGGGATTTGAACCCGCGACCCCTTGACCCCCAGTCAAGTGCGCTACCAAGCTGCGCTATGGCCCGATCGCTGCGAACAGCAAGTCACTAATGTAGCATGAGGTCGGGAAAGTAGCAAATGCGCACTGCATGCACAACTTCCCGACCTCCGCTGTCAGATTATTTGCGGCGCTTCTTCTCGCGAATGTTCACCGAAATCTGAATAGGCGAACCTTCGAAACCGAATTCCTCACGCAACGAGCGTTCGATGAACCTGCGATAACCGTGCTCAAGGAAGCCGGTTGCGAAGATCACGAAACGAGGAGGTCTCGTCGACGCCTGCGTCGCGAACAGGATGCGCGGCTGTTTGCCTCCACGCACCGGATGCGGGTGGGCAGCCTGGATCTTGCCGAGGAACGCGTTCAACTTGCCGGTCGGAATACGCTTGTCCCACGACTCCAGAGCCTGCGTCATCGCACGCGACAGGCGGTTCGTATGCCAGCCGGTCTTGGCAGACAGGTTCACGCGCTGCGCCCACGTCACACGGTCGAATTCGGTTTTCCACAGACGCTCCATGCGCTGACGGTCGAACTCATCCATCAGATCCCACTTGTTGAACACAAGCACCACGGCACGTCCGGCATCGACAGCCGTGCTCATCACCTTGAGATCCTGATCGGAGATCGGAACGGACGCGTCGAACAGCACGAGCGCCAATTCGGAGCGTTCGATGGCCGCCTGCGTGCGCAGCGACGAATAGTATTCCGCACCAGACAGCTTGTGCTGACGGCGCTTGATGCCGGCCGTGTCGATGAACAGATAGTCTTCCCCATCGATGTTCACGATCTCGTCGACCGGATCACGCGTGGTACCGGCCAAATCGTTGACGACGGCGCGTTCGGAATGCGCAAGCTGGTTGAGCAATGAAGACTTGCCGACGTTTGGACGGCCGACGAGAGCGACCCTGCGCAGATGCGTTGGCGTGAGGAATCCCGAGGTCTTTTCCGCGTGACGCATCTCGTTTACAGCCTGATCGAGAAGATCACCCACTCCCCTGCCATGCATGGCGGAAATGGGGTATGGCTCTCCCAAGCCGAGTTTCCAGAACTCGGCGGCCATGTATTCGCTGATCTGATCATCGATCTTGTTGACCGCCACCGTCACCGGCTTGCCAGCCGAGCGCAACATGCGCACGATACGCTCATCGGTTTGCGTGAGACCGGTCTGGCCGTCAACCACGAAGATGACGGCGTCGGCAAGTTCAACGGCGATCTGGGCTTGCGACGCGATGGCGGAGTCGATGCCTTCGACATCGGCTTCCCACCCGCCGGTGTCGACCAACTTGAAATCGGTGCCGGCCCATTCCGCGTCATAGCTCACGCGATCGCGGGTCACACCCGGGGTGTCTTCGACCACTGCCGCACGACGGCCGAGAATACGGTTGACCAAGGTGGATTTGCCGACATTCGGGCGTCCGACAACCGCGAGCACGCCAACGGCCTTGCGGCGATTCTCATCCTCCGCGTCCACGAAGGCGGATCCGTCGATCAGGTTCTCATCGCCCTCATCGAGGTCGTAGCCTTCGAGATTCGCGACGTAGCGCTTGTATTCCTGCTCCTCGATCGCATCATCAACAAGACCGATCATCAGGTCAAGCGTCTCGGTGAACGTCAAATCGGAATTGTCGATCGTCGTCACGCCGTCGGCAGCCTGCTCGAAATGCGTGACCTTGGAGTCCGCGGCATCGCGTTTCGCAACGTCATCGGCTCCAGCAGCCCCAGACTGCTCCTGCTTGTTACGGCGTGCCTGACGCACTTCCTCGCGGGCGGTGAGCAGAATGCGCACCTCGGCGTCGGGTGCGACGACATCGGTGATGTCACGACCTTCGGCGACAACGCCTCGCCCCTCGCTGAACGAGTCATCGGCATTCTGCTCGTTGATGTAGGCGCGCTGTGCGGCAATGAGCACGTTGCGCACCGGCAGAATCGCTGCGAGACGCGACACGTGCGACGAAACCTCTTCAGAGCGGATCTGCTCGCTGATATCCGCATCATCGGCGAACACTCCCGGATTCTTCGGGTCGACGCTAATGTTGAAATGACCGTCGGTGAAGAACTCGCCCACCGCCTCGGTCACCTGCTGCTCATCAACATGCTCGGCATCGAGATCAATGCCATGCTGCATGCACCACCAGGTGCACGCGCGATACATGGCACCCGTGTCGAGGTAGGCGAACGAGAAATAATCGGCCAGCGCTTTCGCCGACGAGGACTTGCCCACACCAGCGGGACCATCGATGGCAACGCGAATCACAGACCCACCTCTTTCGACAATGCGCGGACTTCGGTCTGCGACAGGATGCGGTAGGAACCTGATTTGAGGTCACCGAGCTTGATCGGGCCGATCTGCGTGCGAACAAGACGCTTCACGGGGAAGCCGATGGCGCCGAAGATGCGGCGGACGATGCGGTTGCGACCGGAATGCAGCACGACCTTCACAATGGTCTGCTCACGGTTGGAATCGATGATCGAGCAATGGTCGAGCTTGATCCAACCATCGTCAAGCTGCACGCCGGTACGAATCAGTCGACGGCAGACAGTGCCGCTCATATGCCCCTCGAGCGTGGCGATATACGTTTTCTCAACCTCGTATTTCGGGTGCATCACATGCTGGCTCAATTCGCCGTCGTTGGTCATCAGAATAAGACCCTCGGAATCATAGTCGAGACGTCCCATGTGGAAAATGCGGTCGTATTTGTCGCCGACGATGTCGCGAAGCGTGTAACGTCCCTTCGGATCATCCATCGTGCTGAGCACCTTGCGCGGCTTGTTCAACGCCAAGGTGATGTGACGCGGGTTCAGTCGAATTCGAGAACCGTCGACGCGCACCTGCTGGTGCTTCGGATCGACTCGCGTGCCCAACTCGGTGACCAGCTCGCCGTCTACCTCGACGCGTCCGTCGGTGATCATTTCCTCACATTTGCGGCGCGACCCAAATCCTGCTTGTGCCAGAAGTTTCTGCAGGCGAATTCCCTCGCCGTCGTTCTCATATTGTTTTCTGGCTTGACTGTAAATATGTGGCATCGTTCTCCCAACGTGGCCGTTTCTATAACTGTCTTAATACACGGGACACCACATAC
>Tephra_p2__coassemble_2606_pt1 | contig 16379 bp, 8 predicted proteins | sample Tephra_p2__metabat2_low_PE_021 | metagenome-assembled genome bin Tephra_p2
CGGTGTTGGCGCCGTGAGAGGGCGTAGTCCTAGACCGCTAGACGATGGGGGCATCGTCACTTGCTTGAAGCAACAGATAAGAAATATAGCCAACAATTTCCTTTAGCGCAACTTCGGCGTGTCGCTTACAAACCGGCAGGCATAGCGGTTAGACAGTCTGCGCGACGAAAAAGCGGCGGGCAAACCAAGGTTTGCCCGCCGCTTTTCGCTCAATATATATGAGGGCTGCGCCAAGACCTTGAAAAGGTCTTGGCGACTATACACCTCTCCGCGCAATCGCGAAAGAGGCAACGCACAGGTTCAGCCCTGAATTTCCGGCAGATGCTCGCGCAGGTTGCGCAGGCGTGCGATCGACACTGGCTTGCCGACGATCTCCATGGACTCGAACAGTGGTGGGGACACGCGACGGCCAGACATCGCAACGCGCACAGGGCCGAACGCGAGACGTGGCTTGTAGCCGCCGTCTTCCACGAGCGCCTTGTTCAGCGTCTCGTGCAGGTTGTCGGTCTTCCATTCGCTTTCCGGAACGGCGTCCAGAGCGGCGATGGCGGCGTCGAGCACTTCGCCTGCCGAAGCCTTGAGCTGCTTCTTGGCGTCGGCTTCTGGGGCGATGTAGTCGGCATCGGAAAGCAGAGAACCGACCATGCCAGCCACTTCACCGAGCAGGCGCACGCGCGGCTGCACGAGCGGTGCGGCGGCCGTGAGGATCTCGCGTTCGCGATCGGTCAGGGCATCCCAGCTCTCGGCGCTCACCACGCCGTCACGGAACAGGTATGGCACCGAGCGCTCGAGGAAGTCTAGCGGTTCGAGCATGCGAATGTGTTCGGCGTTGATCGAAATGGCCTTGTCGATGTCGAAGCGGGCAGGGTTGGCCTTGACGTCGCGCACATCGAACTTCTCGACCATCTCGTCCATTGAGAAGATGTCGCGATCCGGTGCGATCGACCATCCGAGCAGCGCCAGGTAGTTAAGCAGGCCTTCCTTGATGAAGCCGTGTTCGCGGTGCAGGAAGAGGTTCGACTCCGGGTCGCGCTTGGAAAGCTTCTTGTTGCCCTGCCCCATCACATACGGCAAGTGGCCGAACAGCGGCATCTCCTTGGCGATGCCCAGCTCCATCAGGTAACGGTAAAGCACGATCTGGCGTGGCGTGGAGCTCAGCAGATCCTCGCCGCGCAGCACCACGTTGATGCGCATGAGTGCGTCGTCAACCGGGTTCGTGAGCGTGTAGAGCGGGTCACCGTTCGGGCGCACGATCACGTAATCCGGCACGGAGCCAGCCTTGAACGTGATGTCGCCGCGAATCAAGTCGTTGAACGTGATGTCTTCGTCAGGCATGCGAATACGCAGAGCCGGCTTGCGCCCCTCAGCGCGGAACGCGGCCTTCTGCTCTTCGGTCAGATTGCGGTCGTAGCCGTCGTAGCCGAACGCCTTCGGGCGTCCTGCAGCCTCGTTGCGAGCCTCGATCTCTTCAGACGTGGAGAACGACTCATATGCATAGCCTGCTTCGAGCAGCTTCTGTGCGACATTCTCATAGATCTCGCCACGCTCGGACTGACGGTATGGTCCGTCAGGTCCGCCGACGCCGACACCCTCGTCCCAGTCGATGCCGAGCCACTGCAGCGCCTCGATAATCTGATTGAAACTCTCTTCGGAGTCACGCTGCGCATCGGTGTCTTCGATGCGGAACACGAACGTGCCGCCAGTGTGACGCGCCTCAGACCAGTTGAACAGCGCGGTGCGCACCATGCCGACGTGCGGAATGCCGGTCGGAGACGGGCAGAAACGCACACGCACGTCCTTCGGCAGCTCAGGCTTGACGTGCTCGTGGTTTTCGGTTACAGATTCTTCGGTTTTTGCAGCTTCAGTCATGTTGTCTATTGTGGCGCGCGCGGCAGACGTGCCAGCACGCGCCACAGCGAAAACAATCGTGCGGAATATTACGCGGAAATCTCAGTGAGCACCGGCGTCTCCGTGCTCGTCTTGATCTGCTTGAAACCGAGCAGAGCGATCGCGAGCGACACGAGCGCGAGCACAGTGACCACGGCGAAACCGCCGTGCGAGCCAGCGCGGTCGATGAAGACGCCTGCGATCGCGGATCCAGCGGAGCCACCGATCGAGTTCATCGCGCCCATCCACGCCATGCCTTCCGTGAAACGCGTCTGTGGAACAAGGTGCAGCATCAGCTGGTTGCCGTTGATCCACGTCGGCGACTGGCATACGCCGATGATCAAATAGATCACCATGATCACCCACAGATGCTTGGCGAACAAGAACGATCCGATGCCAATGTTGAGCACCGCCAAGCACACGTAGAAGCGCTTCCACAACGGAATCGTCCAGTTTTTCGCACCATACAGCAGCGCGCCGGTCAGCGACGAAATCGAGAAGCACGCGAACACAAAGCCCGTGTATTGCTTCATATTCGCTTCGGTGGCGAACGCAATAATCGAAATGCCGGCAGCCGACTGGAACGCGCCCAAGCCGAACCATGTGGCGCACACGGCGATCAGGCCAGGGCCCCAGATCGAATCCTTGACGCCGCTCATCGAGCGATCGTATGCGTCGCGCGCGGCGGCGTCGATCTGCTCGGCGGTCAGTCCCTGCGATGCAGCGTGCACGCGAGCGTCTTCGGCGGCACTCTGCGCGCGTGCGAGACGCGCCTTCTCAGCCTCGCGCTCACGGAACTCCTTGCGCGTGAGCCCAGCTTCGCGCGCCAAATCGGTCTGGCTCGGCGGGCACGTGGTCATTTCAGTGAGGAACATGAGCGCGCCAATGATCACGCACACGCCGGTGAACGACATCGCAAGGAAGCCGGAGATCACGGCGAGCGTGGACGCGAGCGGATTGCCCACCACCCACATCGCCTCGTCGAACACGCCGGACAGCGAAAGCGCGCGGTTGACGCCCTGCCTGTCGTTGCCCATCAGGTACGTCCAGCGAGCGCGGCTCATCGCGCCCCACGGTGGGACGGCGGCGAAGAACGGCACGATGCAGAACAGAATCCATGGTGCCACGCGTGCGCTCACGCAGCTGACGAACGAGACGGCGGCGATCATCCACACGACGATCGTGGGAATCGACACCTGCCGTTGGCCGAAGCGGTCGACGAGCGTGCCGAGCAATGGCCCGAACACCGCGCCGGAAATCGCCTGCACTGCGGTGAGTGCGCCGGCAAGCGAATAGTTGCCGTAGTATTGCTGGGTCATGATCGTCATCGTCATGCCCACCATCGGGAACGGCATGCAGGCGATCACTGACCCCACGGCGAACCGTGCAGTGTGCGGTATGCGCAATAGCTGCGCGTACCCACCGAATACTCGACGACCAATATCCCGCGCTCCGGCGATCACATTGAAACTCATTTGCTGCCGCTCCTTTCTGCGTCAAACCCCGGCCACCGGCATGCACGTCACCTCGTTGCATTGCGGCGACGCCCGGATTGGTGGGGTGGATTGTTGTTGCGCGCATTGCCGAGGTGTTGTGAGAGCCTCGAAAATGCATTGTTTTGGCAAACATAGCAACATTACAGACACCACCCCTCGCAACACGCGGTACATTGGGGTGAGAAGAAAAAAATTTTGGAAAATTTTTTGCGGCCTATCGACCACCATATATATTGGTCGCGAGAGAGCAAAAGCAGCCGCAACACACAAGGAGTTCGAATGACCGCGACGACCATCAACTTCGTCAGGCACGGCAAAGTCTACAATCCCGATCATCTGTTGTATGAGCGACTCCCCGACTTCCACCTCTCCGCGCGCGGGCAGCGCATGGCGCAGGCGACCGGCGCATACATCGCGAACAGTCCGCAGATGAACACCGCGGTCGCCGTCTACTCGTCGCCGCTCGACCGCACGCGCGAAACCGCGAACGAGATTCTGCTCAAACTCAACGCCGTGCGCAGCGAGCGCGGGCAGGAATCATTGGAACTGCTGACCGACGACCGCTTGATCGAAGCCGGCAACGAGTTCCGCGGCACGCGCATCGGCCACGGTGAGGGCGCGCTGTGGAGGCCGCGCAATCTCAAACTGGTGAGTAATCTGTTGAAACCGAGCTGGGGCGAGAGCTACAAGTCGATTGCGGCGCGCGTGCAGAACTTCGCGCAAGAGAAAGTGCGCGAATACCCCGGCCAGCAGATCATTGTGGTGACGCACGAGTCGCCAATCTGGTCGTACCGTCACCTGCTCGAAACCGGCCACCCCGAGCACAATATGCTGCTGCGCAAGACGGCGCTCGCGTCGGTGACGTCGATCACCTACGACTCGCAAACCGGCGAAGTGCTGTCGATCACCTACGTCGACCCCGCCAAAGACGTGCAGTAAATAAGTCTGCGCGAATAACTCCGCAAAAATAAACGCTGGCTGTGTGCGAAGCACAGCCAGCGCAACTAGTATGTAGCGAAGAATTACTAGAAATTCCCGCCGTTCCAACCCCAGTCCGGCGTCGCAGTGTAGCGAATATATGTGCGGTCGGCGGGAATCTGCAGCGTGTCTCCGAGCGCGCCCATAATCGCCGGCGTGAGCTTCTCCCACGCGCTCTTCGGCACCGAAGATCCGAACACGTTGACTTCCACATACGCGACCGGCGCGGAGTCGTCGCCGCCGAAATACATCGGCAGATTATCTTCGAAAATGCACATGAGCCAGCCCTCGGACTTGCCTGGCACAGCTGGAATCGCCTGCCCGTACAGTGACTTGAGCGTGTCGCGCTGCTCTTTGGTGGTCGGGACGGAAACATGGGTGTGAATAACTGGCATTGCAACTCCTCCGTTGAATACTGTGAATTTGTGAATATTGAATTATTTCTTGCCTGAGCACGCCGCCGCACGCGCGGTGTGCCGCTGCCTCTTAGTGTTCTCTTAAATGCACGTCAACGCAAGTTGTGCACAGCAGCGCGCCGCGAATATGCGCTGCGAAGATTTCGCGGATTCACGCACGCCCGCGCGTTTTCGCCTATCATTGGTATGGCTGAAGACCGCGCGGGAACGCGAGAAGCGAGGTATATTATGGCTTTTGACAGCGAGCAGATAGTCGAGCAGATTGCAGCGTTGCCCGAAATGGCAATCGCCTCACACAGTGGTGAGGAACTGACCGGATTGTGGCCGCTCACATCGGCGGAACGCATGGATAACGACGTGAAATATGCCGAGAATCTGCAGGTTCGCATCACGCTCGCAATGGCGCAAATACTGACCGGCGAGCAGGTGACGATGCCCGACGCCGAGTTCGTGTATGAGGGCGCGGACGAGATTCCGGGCCGCCCACAGTCGATCGTCGACGCTCTGCTCTCCGCTAACGACGCGTACGAGCAGACTGAGGATTATTCGCAGACTCAAGACCCCGCACTGCTGTTCGACGCTGCGAAGACGCTTTCCGTTGACTGGGACGACCACACCCAAGCACAGATTCGCGAGATTCTGGGCGATTTCAGCGAATATGTGAAGCAGCACACTGCAGATAACACTGATATTGCGCATCGTTTCGCCGCGATTCTGCTCGTGTTCTCGCGCATGCTGCGTGAGATTCGCGCGCAGATCAAGCAGCAAATCGGCTGGGATACTCCGCGTGCCGGCGGCGCTCCGGAAGATCGCGTGCAAGTGTTCGAAAAAGACAGTTTGCCGGTTATTCTGCTGGTCAATGAACTCGCAGAGATTGCATCGGTGCCACGCTTGTGCCTGACCGCAGACCAGTTCCACGGTCTGCTCACCGCGTATGCCACACCGAACGGCGACACCAGCATTGCAGATTCGACCATCGTGCTCGCCCAGGCGTTGCTGCCGCTGGCGAGCGCGGAGTGGAAGAAGCATCGCGAAGATATTCTGTGGGATCCCGAGGAAGCCAAGCGCGCTGCGAAGGAAGAGGACGAGCGTAAGAACAAGGAAGCTCTGGCAGCCAAGTTCGCGCATGTCAAAGATGATTCGTCGAAGCCGGAAGTCGAGCTGTAGTTCGCACGCTCGCCGGTTTATGTGCGAGGATTTCGCGCGCTGATCAATCTGCCATGATTTGCCATAGTCTCTGCCGCAGTGTGCTGCGCTTGCCAAGCACTGCGGCAGAGTGCCTTGTATGATCGAAGCGTGCGAAAACTGATTGAACAGATTCTGAAGTTCGGCGTTGTTGGCATTATCGCCTTCCTGATCGATTGGGGTATTCTCAATCTGTTGGTCGGCTTGTTCCATATGAACAATGTGATCGCCGGCACTATCTCCTTCCTCATTTCACTGGTGTTCAATTACTTGGCCAGCATGAAATATGTGTTCAAGCATCGCCCGGATATGGCGAGGTGGATGGAGATTCTGATCTTCTTTGTCTCCGCAGTGATCGGCCTGCTCATCAATATGCTGATTCTGTGGCTGTCGACGTATGGCATGAGCCCTAATGCCGCAGTCACGCAGCACGGTGAATATTTGCTGCGCACAAACGGCGGCAAACTGATCGCCACCGTGATCGTTTCGATCTGGAACTTCATTATTCGTAAGTGGCTGCTCGACGACACGCACACGAACGCGATGAACAAGCTGCACCGCAAAGGCAACGAGCTCAGCGAGGAAGAGCTGGAAGCCAAGTGGGAGAAGAGCTTTGCGCACCGCTTGGGCATGTGGTCCATCGAGCACACGCCCAAGGGCTGGGACTGATTCCGCCGCATGTGCAACATGTTGTCTACTCATATTCGACAACATGACCACAACGGCGCCCCAAACTATGCAGGTTGTCTACCCAAGCTAGGCAACCTGCGCACGTAAAGCTCACCCAGTGTGCATGTTGTCTATTCATCTTCGACAACATGCACACACAGGCATTCCAAACTGGTCAGGTTGTCTATTCATGTTCGACAACATGCACATAGCAGCGTGACGAATCGTACATGTTGTCTATCAAGGCTAGGTACTACGACCAAATAAGAGTCTGCTGCACACGTTGTCTACTCATATTCGACAACATGACCATTTCGGCATCCCACATATGCATGTTGTCCATCAGAGATCGACAACATGGCCATTTTGGGCGCCAAAACTGTGCAAGTTGACTACTCGGCTTATACAACATGCACACCTTGCTGCCGAATTATGTGCATGTTGTCTATGCATCTTCGACAACATGCACATACAGGCATTCCAAACTGGTCAGGTTGTCTAATGTTGGTAGACAACCTGCGTATGTTGGATGCGTATGTTGGCACGTACGGCTGTGCAGGTTGTCTATTCACGTTAGACGGTTTGCGCATCTCGGCGCAGCATGACCATGAATACGGTCAGGGCAATGACTATAAGCGATATGCCTGTGACTGGAATCAGCACATTGAGCCCAGGGCCACCGGCGTCGGGTAGCCTGACCTGCGCGTCATCAGTGTCATCGGTTGGTGTGGTCGGCGTTGTCGGAGTAGTTGGCTGATCTGGCTCGTCGGGAGTTTTCGGCTGATCCGGCGTTTCCGGTGTGGTCGGCGTAGTTGGGGTGGTTGGCGTCTCAGGAGTCTCAGGCTCGGTTGGCGGCACGACGAAATCGCCGCTGTAAGGCCACAAACGAATCTCCGAGCCGGAATCCAACGACTGTGCGACCACGCTGCCGTTGTGTGAGCCGCCTTGCAGCTTCACCTGTGCCGAAGGTGCCACAATATGCCCGTATGAAGAGCCGGCAGTAGCAACGTTCGTGGCATTCGGCAGTGAAAACACCAGTGAGATGCCGGTGGAGCTCTGTGCGTCGGTCGGGGTCACGTATTCGGTCGATCCGTTACGCCGAACCTTCGTGGCGCGGAATCCCGGAACGGTCACCGAGCCGGAGTCATCCGTGGCGATAATCGTGCCTGCCATGCCGGAGAGATTAACTGCGTCATTCGTCTCGCCGGCGTCAATCACGATCGGGTACTTCCCCAGATCCTCACCGCTCATAAGCACCGTCGTGCCAGCAGGCACGACGAGTGACGTCATGCCGCCCACCGTCTCAAGCGTCAATCCTTCCGGCAGATGCGCGAAATCGTCAACGCGCAGCGCGCGCGAGTTCGCATTGAGCGTGCGCGCCTGCTCAGCGAGCGCCTCCATCTTCGTGAAATCGAAGAATTGGTTGGTATACAGCGTGTGCGGGCGGTTGTGCTGATTCGCACCACCGCCGAACAGATAATCCACACTCCTCCAACTCTCCAGCGTGAGTTTCGAAAGCGTTTCGCATCCCAAATACACGTTGTGAGAATCATCCACGTTGAAGTCGTTGAGCGTGCGCGTCACCGTGCCGTTTTCTTCAGCGTAGATCTTGCCGATGAACGACGGCACCGTGTGCGAAACGTTGCCGATCACGCCGTTTTTCGCCGCATACAGGCCGCCGATAATCACTGGGCCGACGATGTGGGAAGACCAGTCTCCGGTCAGATCTCCCGCAACCAGCACGCTGTAGTGTTTGAGTACGTAGTCGAGCGTGTAAGTTCCACCTTCTCGCTCGAATGCGTATGCGGACTCCCCCGTCTTCCCCGTCAAACACTGCGTTCCGCCGCTCGCGAGCAACGAAGAGGCTGCGTTGTTCTGCGTGAGAGTCGAGTCCGCTGAATTGTTTGCGTTCGCATTCTCAGTGGTCTCCGTGTGCGCGGACTCTGCCGAGGGTGCCGAAAGCGCTGCGCTTTCTTGCGCCACCGCTTCGCTGGGCAGCAATGTGCACGCGCAGATCAGCATGACCACGGCGGCCACTGCGAATATTCCGTTGAGCAAAACCGTGTTCACGGAAACAGTGGCTGTGCGGCGACGCGAGCGACCATTGCGAGCGTGCGCAGACATGATATGCTTACCCTTCTTGAGCATGTGCTGACAAAGCCACTACACTAGCCCGCAGCAATAGGTAAATTTACGGAGCAATTTTCACTATTATTAGACGTTATTACACACTCTGTCTAATCAAATAAATAGTTATTTAGCTAATTATGCAGATTACCGCGAAGCTGCCTAACGCGTTTATGCAGAAAGTTTTCCAGCCGGTTACGCTACAACCGAACATTTAAAAACTGTTTGTCTAATTTGTGCGTGTGCTGGACTGGCAACATGTGCATGTTGCCTAACGCCAGCAGACAATACGCGCACTTTCTGCTGCATGCGTGCATGTTGACTATCTGCGTTAGACAACATGTATATATCGAGGCACCGAAACGTGCATGTTGTATACCTGCATTAGACAACACGTTCAGATCACTGGGGCAAACTGTACATATTGACTATCTACGGTAGACAACATGCACATATTGACTCGCCAAAATGCACATGTTGCCTACTCAGCTTAGACAACATGCACGCGTGGAACGCATAGGGCACCGGCCTGCGCATATCGTCTACCCATCTTCGACAACATGCATATTTTGCCGCCGAATTTATACATGTTGCATATCCGTGGTATACAACATGCACATATTGACTCGCCAAACTGTGCGTATTGACTACCACCGTTAGACAACATGTACATATCAGCACACCAAAGTACGCGTGTTGTCTACTCGGATTAGACAACACGCACTTAGGCAACGTAGTTGGCAACGCAGTGTGGGTAGTTAGCCGTGGGTCAGTTAACCTGCATGCTTGTTAACTGAGCCGCAAGTAGTGGAGAATATGGGTCAGTTAACCGGAGTGGCAGTTAACTCGCCCGCAGTTAGGCAGATGTGTGAGTCAGTTAACTGGCATAGATGTTAACTGACCCATAATTATGCGAAGATGCGGGTCAGTTAACGTTGCGAAGAGTTAACTGACCCGCATCTGACTGCGGCGAAAGCGCTACTACTGCAGTGGGGTGAAGCCGCTTCTGCGCGCGTAGATCACTGCGATCAGCAGTCCGGCGAAGACGATGCCCAAGCCGAACATTGCGGTCATCAGCGGGTTCGCGCGACCGCCCGCCGACGGCAGCAACAGCTCGACTTTGCTCTGCCTGTTGGTTGCCGTAACAGACACACCATTCTCCGCATCGGCAGTCAATGTGCCCGTACAAGGATCAGCGGTTCCACTTGCGTCGCAAGCCCCACTGAAATGATCAATCTCATATCCTTCGGTCTCTTGTTCACGGATCTCATACCTCGCGCCATCCGGCAAATCAATCAGCTTGAGGGTATCGCCTACTTTGAGTGAAACAGTGCTTGTTTGCACCGTACAGCCGTTCAAATCTGACGGGCACCCAGAATCCGAACTTGCGAAATCCACGCGAGTTACTTCGGTGGCGTCGTTCTTTTGCATGGCGTAATGGTCAGAAGTGCCCGTCCCATCCGGCACATACAGCGTGACATCAAAATCGAATTCCTGGTTGGCGTCCGCGTCCTGGCCGCTCGCCATTTCCTTCGTCAGGTTCAACTGAGCTTTCGGTGTTTCGCGCTCCCGCATACGATTTTCAAAAATGATCATAGTTGTGCCGTCAGTTTGCACGGTATCACGTTGCCCATTTTGATTTTTCGGTATCGGCTTCTTCAATGGTCTCACGGTGACACCTGCATTGAAGTGTTCCTCACCGTTGATCATCTCAGACGTCACTTCCACAGTGATATGCTCTACATGCGTATCGTAGACAAGTTCAACATTCGGATGTTTTGCCCTCATTTTCTGCGTTTCCGCTTGGGTGGGCATCCTCTCGACAATCAGATAATGGTACGTGTCAGTTTTCGTATATGTCGGTTTCGTCTTGAACTCAATATCGCCATTTTTCTTTGCAGTAGCCGTGTCAAGCAGAATGTGTTTTTTCTCCGGATCCGGTTCAGTTGCGTTGGCACCATCTCTATCGTTCTTGAGATCCCAAAGTTCGAACTGAAACTCATACCCTTCCAATGAAGGCAGCCGCTTGCCTTCCGCATCGTAAAGGTACTTTTTCGCCTTAAACTCGGTAGTTGTTGGGTAAAGCGTCTTGCCGTTATATGGCCACATATGGCCTTGGGCAGAAGCTTCCATCGAAGCAACGAGCCAGCAACCGTTGTAGTCGCCGCTGGCGTTACCTTGAGCCTTCGGGGCGATAACATGGCCGAAGAACGGTGAATTCTGAGTTGTAGCTTTTCCAGCATCTGGAGCATTAAAGACAAGCGGAAGGCCTTTGGCCGCCTGTTTATCGCCACTGCCACTTGCATTTGGGAGCTCTACGACCTGCGGTTCCCCTGTCGCATCTTTGTAGCGTACCTGTTTTATTTGCGGGAGAGTTATTGAGCCCTCCCCGGTGACGGTAATCGTTGTCTCAGGAAGTTTTGAGGCATCACCGCCTTGGTAGATGGATCCGTCAACGCCGACTACACCTGATGCATCGATAATAATCTCATCAAAAGCACTTCCGCCAAGACTATTCATGACGGCAGCAGTGATTTTATACGATCTTCCAGCTTTAAGGATCAGCTTTTTACCATTTTGCCACGCATATACATCCTCAACACCTTCAGCAAAATCAAAGGACTCACCTCTGATGGTCATGCCCAAGTCAATAGCGTCATTCGCGATGTCTGCAGATTTTTGAATAGCCTTACTTTGCACATTGGTAAAGTCGAGATAGTCATCGGTGAACAGCACAGAACCATTCTTGTCACCATCGGGGAAGAGCTGGCCGACATTTACGCGACCGATGTTTTGTGTGCCCAGATACAAGTTAATAGCACTATTGTGTGGCTTCAAACCGGTCAAGCTTGACCCATCACCCTGAATGTATGTGTGACCTTTGTGCACATAGCCGCCCTCTTTCTCACGACCATCTTCTTCATACGTCGTGTCCACACCACCACCGATGTCGATGCTGCTCTTCAGATCACCACCAATCAGCACGGGTCCAACAGTATGCCCCAGCGCTGCGTCACCAACGGAAATGACGTTGTAGTGAGAGAAGAGGTAGCCGAGATTCAGCTGACCACCATCTTTTTCAAACGTGTTATCCGTTGTCGCTTCAGCTTTTGATGCCTTTTCCTTGTCTTTATCCGACTTGTCGACATCGGCATCGTCAGACTTCTCATCGCCGTCTTTACCCGATTCTTTGTCTGTATCGTTTTCGGCAGTATCGCTGGTGTCGGCGGCTTCGGCGTCATCGGCGTCATCGGCGTCATCGTCATCAACGTCGCTTTCGTCACCCGTGCCAGCGGAATCCACAGCGCTCCCATTAGCGCCGCCTGTGCCAGCGCCGCCTGTATTGGCAGAATCCCCAGAGTCAGAGCCACTGCCCGCACCATTGCCACCATCCGAGCCAGGAGCGGTGGTGGTCTCGCATTCGAGATCACCACCGTCTTCGGATTCGACGCACTCGTCGTTGTCGATTCCCGTGGCTTCATCTTGCCCAATCACACCCACTGCGGCCTCAGGGCTTGGTTCAACGCCCGAAGCCATCAGTGGGGACGCAATCCCCAGAGACGCGATCAGCGCGAGCGTGATGACGATACTCTCCACAGTCGTCAGAAAACGCTTCGCCGGCGCGCTCAGCTTGTCGATCTTGCCGCATCTCCATTTGCGCAGATCGAAGGTACCCTTGTTCGGTGCCACCGTTTCTCCTTATATCCGCTCTCCGACGAACGCGGCACTCCCCAAAGCCTGTCTTTGCGCACACAGTTGCCTGTCCGCGCACGCAAAGTCATCGGAGATATGTATTCGCATTCTCCATATGAACGGAATTACTGGCAATAATACGAGATATTTACAGAAGATTTTCGCGCTTTCACATAATCCACACAAACTATTCCAGCTCGTGAATAATACGTCTCAGTAAGCAAAATGCGCTTTCTCGCACGCACATATATATAAATTTTTATTTATTTAACTATAAATTATTTATATTTACCCGCGCCTGCACACCAAAAATAAAAAGGCGTCTTGTTCACTTCGACAACCGAAGTGAACAAGACGCCTTGCGCGATATTGCGGCTCGAACTACAGCCGCACGCTCACCCTCACGCTCGCGACTCCTTCGCGAACCGCACGCTGAGGAAGAGTCCTGCGCACACGACCGCCACGCCCAGCGCGAGCAGATTGATGTTCGCGCCCGCACCGCCCGACATCGGCAGGCGGTAGACCGCGTATTCATTGGTCGCAGTGACTGTGACCACCGTGCCATACGCCACCTTCGCCCACTGATCTCGCGTGATCGCGGGAACTGTCACCTGCGTGGTTTTGCCGTTCACCGTCTGCTCGGCAGTTTTGTTCTTGCCGGTGTAGCCGTTGCTGCTCACCATCGATACGCCGGTGAATCCGATCGGCAGATTATCAACGAGCTCTTCTATCTCGAACACCGTCTCATACGGAATCTGTGTGAAGCGAGCGGTCTGCGCGGCGGTGATAGCGAACGTCACCGAACCGTCTTCCGCAACAATCGCAGATTTTGTTTCAACAACAGGCTCTTCGCCACCTTGCGCAGCGGTTGTCACCGTGTATGCGAGCTCGGTGCCCTGCTCATAGAGCGGCACGGAATTCGAGTTCCTCGCGAAGAATGTCACTTTGAACGTGAACTCAGCATCTGCCGGAGCGGTTCCGTTCAGCTCCTTCACTGCTTTGCGAATCTCGAATGGCACCGGCTTGTGATTATTGTTGAATATCTTCGCTTCCGCAGGGCACGACTCAGGCACAGTGCCGTCCTCACCCGCCGAGCACGCCGTCGACATCGCATACGTGACCGTGCTGACCTTGTATTTCTCGTTTTCTTTGGTCACTGCAACGTGCACATAGTGCTCGATCTTGGCGTTTGTGCCGTCTTCGAGCTGGTCGTACCACAAATATGGGTCGCCGCCCGTGCGCTCTGTGGCGATGTAGTAGTAGTCGCCCTCGTTCTCGTAGGTCAGCGCGTCACCGCACTTGCCCGCACTGAAGTCGACCGCGCTGCCCAGATTGCGCACTGTGCACACCGCCTCTTTGTCTTTGCCGTCATCGTCTTTCGCTTTAACGAGCTTGCCGTCGGCAGTTTTCTGCGCCGCGAACAAGTCGAACACGTAGCTCGTGTCATCGGCGTCGCCGAGCAGAGCGTGATCCACATATTTGGTGAAATGCAGATCTGTGTGCGCCTTGTTGTAGTTGCGGAAATTGATATGCGACTGATCGAAGATCGTCGACGTGGCAGACAAGTCGCCGTTCGAGTTCTCCGTGACGGTGACTGAGATGCTGTGTTCGAGCGAATCGTAAGTCATATCGGCGTCATCGCCGGGAATCTCCGTCACTATGTAGTCATAGCGGCCGGTGCGGGTGTATTCGATCGACGGGAACCAGATGTTGTGCTGCACGCCACCCTGTTCTTGAGATTTCAGCGCGCCGTTCTTCACCACGCAAGCGTCGACCTGCACGGTGACTTGCTTCGCGGCGTCACCTTCGCCCTCAGTCACCGGCTTGCCGTCGCTGCCGTAGAGCGGAACGGCGAGTTTTGTAGTACGCGCACAGTCGGCGGCCTTCGGCATTGGCGTGTCAACGGTGAAATCGTCTTTCGTGCCGACAGCTTTGGCTGGGCGAAGCGCGAACTCGAACGTCGTGTTATCCGCGGCGGAACTGAGTTTCTCGCTGTCCACATATTTGTCGAAACCGAACTGCGTGCTCGTCTTGAGTTCGCGGTTACGCACGTTGGTGAACAGTGGCGTCGAGGTAGTCGGCTTCTGTGCGTCCGCGTCGACGGCGTTGCCAGCGGAATCCTTGACTCTCGCATACGTGGTGCTGAGCACTTTGTATTCGGCCGTCGTGGTGTTGCCGGCATTAGTCTCCGTTTTCTGCACGCGCACCGTCACTTTGAACTCGCTATTGTCGCAGGTGACTTTGCCGACGTCGGTGCCGCAGCTCGCGCTGTCAATCTTCTCTTTGAGTGTGAACGAGAAGTCTTTTGTATTATCTTCGCCGGCGACGTCGGTGCCCTTGCTCCAGTTGCCGTCGTTGAACTCGAAGCTGAAGTCTACGTTGCCGTCTTTGTCGTTCTGCTTCTCCTCCGGCTTGCTCAGCGAGTCGCCGGTGAGCTGCAGCGTGAACGTGAAGTCGCCGCCGTTCAGTGTGCCATAGAGCAGTTGCTTATTGGCGTGGATGCCGGTGGAGTCTGGCACAGACGCCAGCAGACGGCCACTGTATGGCCACATGTGACCTTCGCCGTTGACTGCGATATTCTTCGCGATATACGTGCCGTTGAAGTTGCCGGACGTGCAGAACATGTTGATGTCTGCGTTCGGAGCGACCACGTGACCGTACTGCGTGCCCGAGCGCACGCCGTCCGGGTCGAAATCGATGGTGCCGGTGACATTCGGGAAGTTGAAGATGATCGGAATGCCGGGCGCTTGCTCGTCGGTGCCGATGCCTTGCACCATCTGCGCGTCCACATCGAATCTGTCGACGAAGATCACGCCTGGCAATCGAGCATCGGAGCTACCGCCCTCTCCAACGAAGTTGATGATCGTGTCGGGCATGTTCACGAGTTCGCTGTTCGGATCTTTCACAATGCGCACATTGAACGGGCGATTGTTCTTGCTGAGCAGCTCTCGGTATGCCTCGAAATTCGCATCGTCCTTGATCGTCACATGCGCGCCTGGCGCGATGACGATCTTCATATTCCCAATATTCGAGTCCACTTTCACTTTGGTCTCATCGGAAGAGCGCAGGCACAGCGTATTGCCGTTCTCATTGCATTGCTCAACCCTCACCTGCACTTGGCCGGCTTCATCGGCCATGGCCTGAGATTCTTCTTTGATCTCGTTCATCACCGAGTCGAAGTCGAGCCAATTGTCGTCGAACACGATTTTGCCATTGCCGAAGATCTCGTAGGAATCGGCGTCTTCCAAATATTTGAGCGCGAGGAACGGGTCGGTCTGGTTCGTCTCGCCGGCATAGAACGGCACCGTGTCTTTGTTGGAATAGGTGACGCCCGAGATGCCGCCGAGCTGGTCGGGCCAGCGTTCTTCGGTGGTTTCGACGAGTGGACCGTTGACGAACGACGGCACATTCCACACTCCGCCGTTGCCGAGAGGCAGATTCGTCTCGGAATAGTTCTTATATGTGGTGTTGGACGGCGCGCCTTCTGCGTTCGGGTCGACGAGGCAGTCTTGCACATCGGTCACGCCGTTCTTGCCTTCGCTCTCCAAGTGCTGCATGCAGCGTTGGAATGCGTCGAAGTCCTGGGCTTTGGCGCTGCTGGCGAACTGGCCGAAGCCGGTTGCGAAACCACCGACCGCGACCGGGCCCACGATGTGGGTGCTGCGGAGGTCGCCCGGCGTGAACACGTTGTAGTTCGAGAGGATCATGCCGAGCGTCGAATATGTGTAGGCGTTGCCGTTTTCGTCGGTGTATTGGCTCTTCGGCGAATCGAGCAACCACTGGCGGAATGGCTTGTAAACGATGTTCGGGTGCTTGTCGCCGGAATCGGCGGCAGGCTGGGCATCGGCGTTGGCCTTTGCCTTGTTGCTCGAGCCGCTCGAGTTTGCGTCTGCCGAATTTGCGGCTTCCGCTGCATCAGCAGAATCGG
>Tephra_p2__coassemble_2627_pt1 | contig 16085 bp, 15 predicted proteins | sample Tephra_p2__metabat2_low_PE_021 | metagenome-assembled genome bin Tephra_p2
TCGCTGAGGAATGTGTTCGCACGAGCCACGCGAAGCGCGGCGAGCCCGAACACCCCTGACGAAGCGATGTTTCCCCGCCCCTCCCCGAACCCAAACCTTGCGGGCTCAAAAACCCGAACCTTCTAGGCTATAAATTCAGACGGCTATTGACAAAAGCCCAGAGAGCACTTAGCCCAGCAGTTCGATGATTCGATTCATCTCTTCCGGTGACGAGAACACGATTTCGATACGCCCATGCTTCTCGGACCCCTTGATCGACACCTTGGTGGAGAAACGCTTCTCCAGATGCTGCTGAATCGGCGACCCCGCCCACGGATTGTTGCGGTTCGTCTTCGGCTTGCGTGGCTCTTTGCCTGCGTTCATCGACACGATCTCTTCGGTGCTGCGCACGGAAAGACCTTCTTTGATGATGCGTTCGGCGAGCTTTTCCATCTCTTCGTCGCTGTTGAGCCCCAGCAGCGCACGCGCATGGCCCGATGACAGCAGTCCGGCTGCCACCTTCTTCTGCACGCTGGCTGGCAGGTTCATCAAACGCAGTGTGTTCGCGATCTGCGGGCGCGACTTCGACACCGATTGCGCGAGCTGCTTCTGCGTCAGTCCGAACTCGTCGATCATCTGCTGGTAGGCCGCCGCCTCTTCGAGCGGGTTCAGCGCCACTCGGTGCAGGTTTTCGAGCAGGGCGTCGCGCAGCATGTATTCGTCGGAGGTCGTTTTGACGATCACCGGAATCTCGTCGAGCCCTGCGAGCTGCGACGCACGCCAACGGCGCTCCCCCATGATGAGCTCGTATTCGCTGTCCATATGGCCGGCGAACTGGTCATCCGAATTGTTCTGCGGGTGCTTGCGTGCCTCTTCGATTTGTTCCTGCGGACGCTTGCGCACGACGATCGGCTGCAAGACGCCGACTTCTTTGATCGACTCCGCGAGTTCGCGCAATTCGTCTTCGTTGAACACGGTGCGTGGCTGGTAGAGGTTCGGTCCGATCTGATCTGGATGCAGTTCGATCAAATATCCACCTGCAACCGGCTTGAGTTCAGGCACATCGGATTCCGCGGTGTCAGACTGCGCTGAAGACGCTGACACAGACGCCGTTGACGCTCCTGCGAGAGGCGTTCCGTCGAAGAACATGTCGCTCGGATGCGCGGTCATCTGTGTGAGACCGGGCATCGTCGCGCGCTTGGTGTGCGAGGCTTTCTTCGGCTCTGTTTTCTTGCTCTCGACCGGATGATGCTCCGCGGCCTGCGGCTGCAACGTCATCGGCGCGGAGAGCTTGTTGACGGTTTCAGCGTGGATCGTCATTTCGCCCATCGACGGGATCGTCGAGCTCAGCGGCGAGATCGGCCCTTCCACGCTCACCGATGCCGATTCGCTGCTCGCTGCAGATTTCTCAGCCGGCTTCTGCGCCGACTTCGCTGCCTGAGCTGGCTTCTCAGCCGCTTTTCGCTGTGGTGCGGCGGCTGGCTTGGCGTTGTTCTGTGGTTGCGCCGCAGCCTGCGTTTCATGCTGGATTTCCTGCTCGTCCGGCAGTGTCGGGAACAGTGCGCCGAGTCCTCTGCCTAAGCGTGATTTCGATGCCATCAGTTCTCATTCCTCCTCGACGCAATGGTTTCCAGCACAACTGCGGAGCGATCGTTCATCTCGTACGCCGCTTCGCGATATGAAATAGCACCCAGTCCTCGCGGATCGTAGCTGATCACTGTCTGGGCGAAGCTTGGAGCTTCGGAGATCTTCACTGTGCGCGGGATCGTCGTGTCCAGCACAATGCTCGGATAGTGCGTTTTGACTTCCTGGTAGACCTCGCGACTGAGCAGCGTGCGCTTGTCGAACATCGTCACGAGCATCGTCGAGACGAGCAGCTGCGGGTTGAAGTGCTTCTGCACCAGGCCGATCGTGTTGATGAGCTGCCCCAAGCCTTCGAGCGCATAGTATTCCGCTTGGATCGGAATCAGCATTTCGGTGACCGCGCACATCGCGTTGATGACGAGCAGGCCCAAACTTGGCGCGCAGTCCACGAACACGTAGTCGTAGTGGGTCGGTGACTGCTCGAGGAACTGGTCGAGCGCGTCACGCAGCAGATTGTTGCGGTTCGGCATATCGGCGACTTCGAGTTCGGCACCCGACAGGTCGATGGAGGCTGGCACGACTTCCAGAGATGGGAAATCCGGGCAACGCTGCATGACTTCGGAGATCTGCGCGCGCCCTTCGAGCACGTCGTACACCGACGGATCGCCAGAATTGTGGCTGACGCCGAGCGCGGTGGACGCGTTGCCCTGCGGATCCATGTCGATGACGAGCACGTTCATGCCCGCTAACGCGAACGCTGCGGCCAAGTTCACTGTAGTGCTCGTTTTGCCGACGCCGCCTTTCTGGTTGGCGACGGCGATGCGGCGCGTGTCTGCCGGACGTTTGAATGTGAGTCGGTCGAGCGCATGGTAGCGCGCGGATGCGTCGGCGATTTCGGAGCCGACGCCAGACCCGTTATGGTCGGAGAATATGCGCGCTATGGTTTCCGATGCGCTTTCCATGCCAGGGATGTTCCCTTGTTCAGTCACGAAGACGGCCCTCCTGTTCAATACGTTCCAGTTTCTTCATTCGTATGGACAGTTTCACACGAGTTTTCACGAACACTTTTCACTGTGGATAACTTGTGGATAACTTCGTATTATTCACAGCCCGACTTGATTCCCCGCGGTGTTCGAATAGTTTGAAATTACTGATATTTCAGTGATTATTGACTATTGCACACGACGAAGAAACTGCTGTGGATAACTTGAGTTGAGTTATGCACAATGTGGATAACTTTTATTTCTTGTCGACAATGACGACTTGCGTTGACTCGAGCCCGTCTGCGACCGGAGCGGTGACGACGCGCGGCTTGATGCCTCCGAATCTGCGGATCACATCCTTCGCTTTGTCGATCTCCTGCTGCGCCGAACGTCCTTTGAGCGCCACAAGCGCACCCTTCGGTTCGACGAGCGGAAGCGCCCAGCCTGCAAGCTTCGTCATCGGCGCGACCGCACGGCACGTCACAACGGCGAACGGGTGGGTGATCGACTCGAACACTTCTTCCGGCACCTCGGTTTTGCCGCGCCCCTGCCCTTTATGCATGCGCAACGCCGCGATCGCGGCCTCGGCACGCCCGCGCACGACGTTGACGTTCGTGAGTTGCATCGCCTCGACGCATTCATCGAGCCATTCGATGCGGCGTTCCATCGGTTCGATCAGCGTCACCGTGTGATCCGGCAGCATGGCTGCGATCACCAGCCCGGGAAATCCTCCACCACTACCGAGATCCGCAACCGTTTTGAACTGCTTTCCCTCGGTTTTCTCGGCCACGAACGGAACGATAGCGGCTGAATTGAGCAGATGGCGCTCCCACAGAATATCGACGTCACGCGGGCCGATCAATCCTCGTTCTTCGCCCTCATTGCGAAGTTTCTCGTGAAACACTTCGATCGCGGGCAGAGCATCACCAAACACATCATGCAACACATTGGATTCGGCGAGCTGTTCATCGGTATGGATCTCAACACTCATAATGCACCATCCTACCGCGAACAAACGTCACGACACCACGTGAAACATTCAACTCATGTAAGCACACGTCTACAAAGCAGGCGCTGCACGGCGTTCATGAGTTACGATAATCGGCAGTCCGTGATCGCCGGTGCGTAGATCCCCTCGAGTGTCGGCGTCATCTCGGCTCTTGCCGCGGCACCGGAAAACCTGGTCTCCATAGCCGCGGCGCTTACAACAGTGGAGGGGCGCTCCCGAATGGGAACGCCCCTCCACTGCATATTCGCCTGTATGATCTCCGCGTGTATGCGCGTATCAGCAATCGCGATCAGTCGTCGACGAGGAACTCGTCTTCCTCAATGCCATCGTCTTCCGTCTCCGTACGCTTCAGGTACACGGTCACGTAGCGGTGCGGTTCTTCACCATGCGAACGGGAACGGAGCCCTTCGTCACGAACCACATCGTGAATGATCTTGCGTTCGAACGAGTTCATCGGCTTCAAATCGACCGGCTCACCGGTTTCGCGAACCTCATCGACGGCATCGAGGGCCATGTCGCGCAGCGTCTGGCGCTTGCGCTTCAGGAAGCCGTCGACGTCGACGATCAGGTGCGAACGCTCGCCGGTGGCCTGCTGCACGGCAAGGCGGGTCAGCTGCTGCAACGCGTCAACCACTTCGCCGTTGCGTCCGATCAGATGCTTGATGTCGGTGTCGTCGTCTGCCACGATCTGCACCATCGGGCGGCCGTTACGCACACCCATTTCGATATCGCCTTCGTAGTCGGCGATGTCGAGGAGCTCTTCGAGGTAATCGGCGGCGATGTCAGCTTCTTCATTGAGCTGATCGATTGTTTTCTCGTCATGTTGAACCATGGGCATTCCTTCCAAAATGACTGTCAAGATAAGCCAAAAATTGGCGTTACTTCTTCTTGTTACGGTTCTTTCGCTTCGGCTGCTGACGCTGGAATCCTTGCGAGACGCGAGCTTCGGCCTCGGACTTGGCGCGTTCGAGCTCTTCCTCTTCGAGAGACGGCTTGCCTTCCCTAGCACGCTTCTTGTTCTCGTTGTCGTGGTCACGAATCACCTTCGCTTCGGCGGCTGGGCTGCCCGGGGTCGGGAACTCACGCACCTGCCACATCGTGCGCAGAAGGTTGCAGATGTTGTTGGCGAGCCAGTAGATGAGCACTGCGAATGGCATCGCGACGCCGGAGAAGATATACATGATCGGGAAGATCCACAGCATCGCCTTCTGCATCATCGCGCTCTGGCGGTTCACCGTGGCGGGCGCAGTGTTGTGGCGCATCGAATAGTACTGCATGTACCACAGGCAGGCGCACATCAACGCCACGAAGATGCCAATGACGATTTTGCCGGTGGTGCCACTCGACGTAAACGTGTCGGTGATCTTGACACCGAAATACGTGGACTGCGAGAACGACTGCGCCGTCTCCACATCGAAGGCGCCAAGCGGACTGCGCTTGCCGCGGGCGATGTATGGGATCGCGGAGAGCACGTAGAACATACACATGAACACAGGGCCCTGCAGCAACATTGGCAGGCAGGATCCGGCTGGGTTCGCGTGGTTGTCTTGATACAGCTTCATCATTTCGCGCTGCATCGCCTCTTTCGAGGCCGGGTCGTTCTTGCCCTTGTATTTGTTCTGGATCTTCGCCATCTTCGGCTGCATCGCCTGCATAGCTCGCATGCCCTTCATGCTCTTGTAGTAGAGCGGGAACACGCAGGCCTGCACCACGATCACCAGGAAGATGATGGCCAGCGCCCAGGAAAGGCCGTGTTCAGGCATGCCGAGAAGCGTGAACAGCTTGTGGAACAGCCACATGATCTGCGTCATCAGCCATTCGATAGGCGTCAGGATTTTGTAAACAAACCCCCAGATGCCAGCGTCGAGAAGAAAGTTATCTGTATTCATTTAGGCTGCCTGCTCCTTCCGATGTGATGGCAGCGGGGTCAGTCTAGGCTCCTCATGTGCCTTCGACCATGAAAACCTGTAGAACAGCGAGAAGCGCTGGGGAACGTCGTCGATACCGCAGGGGCTCCAAGGCCTGCAGCGCAACAGTCTCAGCGCGGCGAGCATTCCACCACGGAATGCTCCGAACCGTTGCACCGCCTCAAGGGCATAGTTGGAACAGCTGGGGTAATAATGGCAAGAGGGCGGTGTGTTCGCTGAAATCCTTCGCTGATACCAGCGAATGCAACGAATCATCACACGCCCTACATACCCGGTCATGATTGCTCCGATTTACGCGTCACTGCGCGAAAAAGCGTCTGCATTTGCGCTTCGAGTGATTGAAAAGAGGCATGGGCAGCCCCCGGCTTCGCGCGCAGAACGATGTCGCAGTCTGCGGGAAGCTCGTCTTCGTAGCGATGCGCCAAAACGCGAAAGCGTCGTTTCACCGTGTTGCGTACCACCGCATTTCCCACCGATTTGGAAACGGCCAAGCCCAAACGCCTCGTCGGCCCCCTGCCGGTGTGCGGCGAATCCGATGGCGTGCGCACGATGTAGTGCAGCACGATATCCGCATCGGTCACGCGGCGACGGCGTTTGAGCACGGCGACGAATTCACGGTGGTTTTTCAGCCGCTCCACTTCGTCTGAATCAGTCTGGAATCAGGCGGAGAGGGTCTTGCGGCCCTTGGCGCGACGACGGTTGATCAGCGCGCGGCCTGCGCGGGTGCGCATACGGACGCGGAAGCCGCTCTTCATGTGACGGCGACGGTTGTTCGGCTGGTATGTCCTCTTCATAATAAACTCCCGGTTATTCGGCCATGCTGATGCACGGCTCCTCATGAGTCAAGCTCTACCACTTTACAAGTACCCCTTCCCCACTGGTTCCCCACTACTATGTGGGTGAATTATTTGGCGCACAAAATCACACTCAGCTTGTGGGTGAATCACCAAAGTTATCCACAAATGCGTTGAAATTCGGGGGATTACTTCGCCGTGTCGTCCACCGCAATGCACAAATTAGTGCAAAAACCCAGTGTTTTCAACACGCAACCCTGTGGATAACTTCTTTACGATGGAGTAATAATAGTGTATTGCACTTTGAAACGACAGAATGGGTGACGTGCTCGATGAACGCAGAGAATTTCGACCCGGCTACGCAGGCCGCGACCATATGGTCTGACACGCTTGCGTTGCTGCAGCAGAATTCCAGCCTGACCGCCCGTGAACAAGGTTGGCTCGCAGGAGTGAACCCAGAAGCCGTGTTTGGCACCACGATAGTTCTCGATGTGGAGAACGCGCAGACACTGCAGGTGCTGCAGACCGAGCTCAATCGCCCGCTGCTCGACGCATTGGAGATCGCGAACGGCGGCGAGCAGATGCTGCCCGCGTTCAAAATCATGCCCCCAGCGCCCGTTCCACAGCCTGCGCCGGCAGCAGAGCCAGCGCCGGCAGCGCCCGCTGCTCCAGTCGCAACTCAGCAGGCACCGGCGGCCTCAGCGCCAGCCGCTCAAGCGCAGCCGGCATCTCAACCGCTTCAGACCCCGGTAGTCGTTCCGCAACCAGTACCAGCTACGGCCACGCAAACCGTTCCTGCGCCAGCCGTCGCGCAGCAGCCGGCCCGTCGCGATTCGCATTACGACGAGGCGATTGTGCAGACGTTTGAAGACATCGATCCGGTGGCGAGTTTCGGCCCGAGTGTTGCCACCGCCACTCCCCCGCAATATGCCGCCACTGATTTCGATGCGGCTCCTTCCATCGCCCCAGACCTGGGTGCGGGTCAGGCGAACACGTTCCGCGATCCTCAGACGCATCTCAATAGCAACGACACGTTCGACACGTTCGTGCAGGGCGATTCTAACCGTTTTGCGCGCACGGTGGCGTTAGCGGTTGCCGAGGGTTCTGGCCGTGACTACAACCCGTTGTGTATTTATGGCGGCTCTGGCCTTGGCAAAACGCATTTGCTGCATGCTATCGGCAACTATGCTGTGCAGAATCAGAAGCCGCGTCCGCGTGTGCTCTATGTGACGAGCGAGGAGTTCACGAACGATTTCATCGAGTCGATTCGTACGTCGGGGCAAGACAAGGAAGCGCCCGGAATGGGCAATTTCTACCGCAAATACCGTGATGTGGATGTGTTGCTCATCGACGACATCCAGTTCCTCGGTGGCAAGCCGGGTACGCTCGAGCAGTTCTTCCACACGTTCAATTCGCTTTATCAGGCGAATAAGCGCATTGTTATCGCCTCTGATGTGCCGCCACGCAATCTCGAGGATTTCGAGGATCGTTTGATTTCGCGTTTCGAGCAGGGTCTCACGGTTGATATCAAGCCGCCGAATCTGGAGACGCGTATTGCGATTCTGCACACGTTGGCCGACCAGAACCATACGCGTGTGCCCAATGATGTGCTCGACCTGATTGCCGAACGGTTCACCGACAACATTCGTGAGCTTGAGGGTGCGCTCAAGCGTGTTATCGCCATGGCGTCGTTGACGCATCAGCCGGTGACGCGTTCGCTCACCGAGCGTGCGTTGCAGGACTTCTTCACGACGGAAGTGGAGATCAAGCCGACCGACATCATCGCCAGGGTCGCCAAGTATTTCCACCTGACCTTCGACGACCTGGTTGGCCCTGCCCGCCCAAGGAATGTGACGCTGGCGAGGCAGATCGCCATGTATCTGACAAGGGATATGACCAGTATGAGTCTGGTCAACATAGGCCAGATCTTCGGAGGCCGTGACCACACGACGGTGATGCATGCGTGTAAGCACATCAACGACGAAATGCAGGAGAAGCAGGAGATCTACAACTACGTCAACGAGCTAACCGCCGAGCTCAAGCAGCACATCAACGACTAGCCCTCCCCTTCACGCCGATTTTGCGCCGATTAGGGGTCCTTTACCCGTGTGGGTGGCGGCGCGCGGAGACCTGTGCTGAGGAATGTGCGCGCGCGAAGCTCGCGACACCCCTGACGAAGCGCGGGTCTCCGCGCGCCGCCACCCACACAGCCCAGTCACACTACGTCGGCAGAAAATCAAAAAATATCTGCGCGCCACGCGAAACAACCATGCAATCCATGCGCCAAGTCATGCGTCCCCAATATCGTGGGAAAAGCCCGAAAATTCAACGAACATAGCAATGTGCGGCGTGAAAATAACTTATCCACATGGTTATCCACATTTGTGGGCATCGCCGGTGGATTGCATGTGAGAAACGCCGAAACCCGCTGTGGATAAGGCTTTACGAGATGTGGATAACTTTTGGGAGGTTTGACGGCTGTGGAAAACTCGCCTAGTTATGCACACGAGATTCAGAAGTTATCCACATAGTTCGATTGTGGATAACTTGCGCGGTTTCAACACTTTCCACAGTTATCCACAACATCCACCGCGCTTATTATTACTACTTACTTACTTTTCTTATAAAGCTGATAACAGCAATAACTCGGGAAAGCAAAAAACATTAAGCACAGCTCGATCTACGAACCCGCTAGAATAAACAATCAGCACATAGCACGAAATCAAGCATCAAGAGCAAGGAACAGCAATGAAAGTTGAAGTCAACACCGCTGCATTCGCAGATGCAGTAGCTTGGACCACTAGCGTGATCGACGCTCGTCCGGCAAATCCTATTCTCGCGGGTGTGAAATTGGAAGCTCAGGATGGCACGATGCAGCTTTCGGTGTTCACCTATGAGATTTCTGCGCGAGATCACGTTGAGGCAGGTATTGATGAGGCTGGAACCGTTGTGGTGCTTGGCAAACTGCTTGCTGACATCAGCAAATCGCTGCCTGCTGAGAAAACGTATCTGGACGCCAACGAGACGACGATGACGATCACTTCCGGTGCTGCGAGCTTCACGCTGCAACTGATGCCGGAGAGTGAATACCCGGATTTGCCGGAACTGCCGCAGCAGCTCGGCCAGGTGGACGCGCAGACGTTCATGCAGACGGTGAATCAGGCTGCCATTGCGGTGGCTCGCGATGAGAATCGCCCGGTTCTGACCGGCGTGCACATGCGTTTCAACGGCGATGAGGTGACGCTGAGCTCTACTGATCGCTTCCGTTTGGCGCGTGCGAGCTTCCACTGGACTTCGCAGGATGAGCAGCTGGAAACCACTGCGTTGGTGCGTGGCGCGTATTTGACGAAGATCGCCCGTTCGATGGATGAACGCGAGAACGTCACGATTTATTTGGACGCCGAGAATCCTTCGCTCATCGGCATTGAGAACGCCGGCCGCGTTTCCACGGTGCAGCTGATCGATGGCGAGTTCCCGTCTGTTGACCGCCTGTATGCGGACTCCTACCCGATTCAGGCCGTCATCAACAAAACCGATTTGCTCGAAGCCGCCAAGCGCGTGTCGCTGGTCGCCGAGCGCAACGCCCCGATTCGCATGGTGTTCACTGAGCAACAGGTGCTGCTCACCGCTGGCGGTATTGACGAGGCTTCGGCGAAGCAGACGCTCCCTGTCGATCTCGATGGCGAAGACATCACGGTGGCATTCAATCCGGCGTATCTGCGTGACGGTTTGAGCGTGATCACCGAGCCATACATTCGCATGAAGATGACGACCGCGGTGAAGCCGGTGGAATTCAACGGCCAGCAGGAGCAGGATTCCGAGGAGTCGATGAACTACCGTTACCTGCTCGTGCCGATGCGTTTCAACGTCTGATCGTACGAAGTTCACCAATTTACGAATACTGATACTGCATACTGCGAGTGAGGGGAGCGGAGTGACATGATAACCGTCAGCAGACTGGTTCTCGACCACTTCCGCTCCTGGACTCACTGCATGTTCGACTTCACACCTGGCGTCAATATTCTGCAGGGTGCGAATGGGCTCGGCAAGACGAATATCGTCGAGGCGCTGGAAGTGCTGTCGACTGGCTCGTCTCACCGTGCCTCGTCTTCGCTCCCGCTTGTGCAACGCGGTTTTCAAACGGCGACTATTCGCGCAAATATAGAAGAACAAAAGTCAAATAATGAAGATTCGACAACAACTTTTGAGTTGACAATTCGTGCCAGGGGAGCGAATCGAGCGCGTATCAACGGCGGCGCCAGCATCTATATGCGCGATATAATCGGAAAAATTCCTTTTATTGCGTTCACTCCTGACGACCAACGACTGGTGTGGGGAGATCCTGCCGTACGCAGGCACTTCATCGACCAGACTGCGGCGGTGCTGGTGCGCGGATATGCGCAGCGGTTGCAGCAGTTCACCCATATCGCCAAGCAACGCGCTGCGCTGTTGAAACAGCTGGGTTCGCAAGATGGTGATGTGCAACGCGACGCTGCGCTGAGTGGACTGGAGATTTGGACGGGGCAGTTCATTGACATCGGATCGCAGATCACTAGAGACCGCAATCATATGATCGAACTGCTCAATACTTTTTTCGGTTCGATCGTCCGTGAATTGAGTGATGACGCTGAAGAAGCTCGGCTGGTGTATGAGCCGTCGTTCGACGAGCTGCTGACGATGGCATCCAATGACGAGGCGTATGCGGCGATCAGCGCGCATTTCCAACGCATCTACCCAGGTGAGGTGGCGCGTGGAGTCAATCTGATCGGCCCGCAACGCGACGATGTGTCGATCGAACTCAACGGCATGCCCGCACGCGAATACTCGTCGAACGGCGAGAGCTGGACGCTGGCGCTTGCCATGAAAATGGCGGTGTATCGCCTGCTTGAGCAGGAGCATGGCGAACGGCCGATCGTCGTGCTCGACGATGTGTTCGCGCAGCTCGACCCGACGCGTCGCGCGAAGATCATGGAGTTCGCAGCCAAGCAGGATCAAGTGCTGATAACCGCCGCCGCGCAATCCGATGTACCGCAATTCGCTGATGCGAATGTGATCGACGTGGCTCATGTGGCTGCGCAATCCGACGATGATCCGTTGCTTAAGCAAGCTGCGCAAGCCGCGAAACGGGGGAGCGCGGCATGAGTGACGCACCGATCGTAGAGCAGCTCAAACTCAACGAGCAGACATTGCCAGCGGAAGAGTTCGAAAGAATTTCCGCCCGATCAGGACTTATTGCGGAACGTCGAATCAAACGCGAGGAAGCGCTCGAGAACTTCGGCAAACCGGGGCGCGATGAAGTGAAACTCGGCTCGGTGTTCACCGCCGTTGCGAAACAGGCTGGCTGGGTTCCGCACATGAAGCTCGCCACGCTGCGCAACGACTGGGCGTCGATCGTCGGAGACGTGATCGCGCGCAACACCACAGTCGGCTCGCTCTCGAACGGAGTGCTCACGATTCATGCGAAATCACCGTCGTGGACGACGCAACTCACGTTCCTGATACCGGAGCTGCAGAAAACGATACGAGAAAAACTCGATGGGCTCGATATTCGCGAGATTCGAGTCACCGGACCGCAGGCGCACGGTCCTGCCACGCGGAAGAAGCAATACGTGCGCCAGAACATGCACTATCGCGCACGCTGAACAAAAATAATATAAATTATTATATAAATATAAATGAATAATTAATATTTGCGAGCATGGTCTCTCAGCGAGCTTTCAGAGAATTTGATGGCACGGTTTCGCTGGTTTGCAGTCTCCTCACGACTTCGCGCGGTCTACTTGAGCCTAACAAGTTGACCACTCTTTACGCAAGGAGGAGCGATGAGCCAGCCGGCACAACATCCGCGCACTGCGGGGCCGCGCGTACAACCGCTTATCGTAAGCGCCGCAGTGATCTCACTCGTTTTGGGTTTCGACTACGACAGCGAATTCGACACGAAGACCACGTGGACGATGGCATGACGCGGGCTGACAGGGGCTGACAAGCCGCTTTGCACAACGGTTTCTCTCTCTCCCCCCCCAGCACCCAAGATCACCGAATAATAGCAATACTTTGAAAGGAACACCCATGAGCAACCCATTCGGCAACAACAACGGCACCAACAACACCGATTCCGAACACACCACATTCACTCCAACGAACGCTTCGGCGAATACGTCGTCGCAGACGACCCCGATCGAACCGCTGAACGTGCAGATGAACACTGCGCCTGCTTCCTCCTCCGCCTCGGCTGTGGCGGCTCCGAAGAAGGGACTCGGCGGCAAAACGATAACGCTTCTGGTAGGCGTCACACTGCTGTGCGGCGTGGTCGGCGGCGTCGGAGGCGGATTGGTCTACACGTCTGTGGCAGGCAACAAGACCTCGACCTCGCAGCAGATGCAGATGCCCGGTGGCGGCATGCCTGGCGGCGGTCAGGGAGGTCAAGGTGACACCAGCCAGAACGGGCAGGGTGGCATGCCTGGCGGTCAGAGCGGAAACAGCAACGGCCAGAGCGATTCGCAAGGCGATAGCCAGAGCAACGGCAATTCGAACAGCAATTCCAGCTCAAACTCGTCGAGCTTCGATTCGTCGAGTTCAACGTCGAATTCCTGACCTGCATAGTTGAGACTTCGGGCGGCCGATATTCCCCATCCTGACCTTACCTACTCGCGGCCGCTCGACCCGGTTGGCCTCTTGGAACGCGTTTCCCAGAATGCGCGCGTTCCAAGAGGCCAACTTTTTTGTGTATGAAGAACGCTGAAAAAAGGGAAAATACGCTGTAAGGGCGCTACGCTTTCACGTCCCCACGCATGAGTAGAATATTTAACAGAGTAGTTGAACGCCCACAAGGGCGTTTTATTCGTGTTATAGGGCATATCGCTTTGTAGCGAACCCTTCAAACGAACTTCACAGAAAGGAATCTCTGTGGCAGATCAACCATCTGATTCCATGCCGGAATCGTCGGCATCGATCGATCCCAGCACGCAGAACAACGCCGATGACGCGCAGCTGGACGACACCCTGTCTCCTGAGCACTACGACGCCAGCGACCTCAAAGTGCTCGAAGGCCTTGAGGCGGTGCGCATCCGACCGGGCATGTACATCGGTTCCACCGGCCCGCGAGGCTTGCACCACCTGGTGTATGAGATCGTCGACAACTCCGTTGACGAGGCTCTGGCAGGATACGCCACGCACATCGAAGTGACGATTCTGCCCGACAACGGCATTCGCGTCGTCGACGATGGCCGAGGCATTCCGGTCGACGAAGTGCCGGGCGAAGGCATTTCCGGCGTTGAAACGGTTATGACGAAGCTGCACGCAGGCGGCAAATTCGGTGGCGGCGGCTACGCGGTCTCCGGCGGCTTGCACGGCGTGGGCATCTCCGTGGTGAACGCGCTCTCCACGCGCGTTGATGTGGAAGTGCGTCGTCAGGGCTATTACTGGACGCAGACCTACATCGATCAGCATCCGACCGCCCCGTTGAAGAAGGGCCGCGCTATGGATCCAGGTGAATCGACCGGCACGTCGGTCACGTTCTGGGCCGATCCGAAGATCTTCGAAACCACGATCTACGATTTCGAGACCCTGCGCAGCCGTTTCCAGCAGATGGCGTTCCTGAACAAGGGCTTGAAGATCACGCTCACCGATCTTCGTCAGGTGGACGAGGCTCGCGACGAGGTGGCCGGCGACGGCGACAACGCTGTTGAAGAGATGCACCAGACCGTCACCTACCAATACAAGAACGGCATCAAGGATTACGTGGCGTTTCTGGTGAAGTCGCGCAACACGACGCCGATCGAGCCTGATGTGATCGACATCGAATCCGAAGACCTGAACTTGGGCATCTCCGCTGAAATCGCGATGCAGTGGACGACCGCATATTCCGAGTCTGTGCACACCTTTGCAAACACGATTTCGACGACCGAGGGCGGCACTCACGAAGAGGGCTTCCGTGCCGCGTTGACGAGCATGATCAACCGTTACGCTCGCGACAAGAACATCTTGAAAGACAAAGATGACAACCTCTCCGGTGACGACGTGCGCGAAGGCTTGACCGCCGTCATCTCGGTGAAGCTCACGAATCCGCAGTTCGAAGGCCAGACGAAGACGAAGCTCGGCAATTCCGAGGCGAAGACCTTCGTGCAGCGCGTGATGAACGAGAAGCTCAGCGATTGGCTCGACTCGCATCCGACCGAGGCGAAGAACATCATTCAGAAGGCGATGGAGGCTTCGCGCGCACGTCTCGCAGCGAAGAAAGCCCGCGAGAACACGCGCCGCAAGTCGATTTTCGAATCCGCTGGCATGCCCGACAAGCTCAAGGATTGCCAGTCGAACGATCCGAGTGAGTGCGAGCTGTTCATCGTCGAGGGTGATTCCGCAGGCGGCTCCGCCATTCAGGGGCGCAACCCGCTTACGCAGGCGATTCTGCCGTTGCGCGGCAAGATTCTGAACACCGAGCGCGCGAGCCTGGACCGCATGCTGAAGTCCGACACGATCGAATCGCTTATCACCGCCATCGGCGGCGGCTACGGCGAAGACTTCGACATCGACAAGGTGCGCTACCACAAGGTCATCATCATGGCGGATGCCGATGTTGACGGCGCCCACATTGCCACGCTGAACCTGACGCTGTTCTTCCGCTACATGCGCCCGATGATCACCGCCGGCTTCGTGTATGTGGCTATGCCGCCGCTGTACCGACTCAAGTGGACGAAGGGTCCGCACGATTTCGTCTACACCGACGCCGAGCGCGACCGCGTGCTCGCTGAAGGCAAGGCGAAGGGGCGTCAGCTGCCAAAGGGCGAAGGTATCCAGCGCTACAAGGGCTTGGGCGAGATGAGCTATCAGGAGCTGTGGGAGACCACGATGGACCCTGATCACCGCATCTTGAAGCAAGTGCACATCGAAGACGCATTGCAGGCAGACGAGACGTTCTCGATGCTGATGGGCGACGAAGTTGAGCCGCGCCGCCTGTTCATTCAGCGCAACGCTCACAACGCTCGCTGGATCGACGCCTGAGTTCACGCGCGTATTCGTATTCGAAGAATTTGATTTTTTAAGGTAAAGGATTTCAAGTGGCAGACGAACAGAACACTGGCACTGATGACGAGCAGAACGTGCCCGACGGCTCGATGGAACCGTTGAGCCCGCAGGAGGCCGATCAAACCGATTACGGCCTGCTGAGCGGCCAGCGCGTGCAGCCGATCGACTTGCAAGACGAAATGCGTCAATCGTATTTGTCGTACGCACTCTCGGTGATCGTTGAGCGCGCGTTGCCTGACGTGCGCGATGGCATGAAGCCGGTGCATCGTCGCGTGGTCTACGCGATGTATGACGGCGGCTACCGCCCGGATCGTGGTTACAACAAGTGCTCGCGCGTGGTCGGCGACGTCATGGGTAAATACCACCCGCACGGCGATTCCGCCATCTACGACACTTTGGTGCGTATGGCGCAGAGCTGGTCGATGCGCTACATGCTCGTCGACGGTCAGGGCAACTTCGGCTCTCCGGGCGACGACCCGGCCGCTGCAATGCGTTACACCGAATGCCGTATGGCTCCGCTCGCCATGGAGATGGTGCGCGACATCGACAAAGACACCGTTGACTTCGTGCCGAACTACGACGGCAAGACGCAGGAGCCGACCGTGCTGCCTGCTCGCTTCCCGAACCTGCTCGTCAACGGTTCCTCCGGCATCGCCGTCGGCATGGCCACGAACATTCCTCCGCACAACATGCGCGAGGTGGCCGATGGCGTGCATTGGGCGCTTGACCACCCAGATGCCAGCCGTGAAGAGCTGCTCGACGCACTGATCGAACGCATCAAGGG
>Tephra_p2__coassemble_2632_pt1 | contig 16023 bp, 13 predicted proteins | sample Tephra_p2__metabat2_low_PE_021 | metagenome-assembled genome bin Tephra_p2
CGGTGACATGGATTCCGTATGTGAACCAGACGACGGTGTGGCTCACGTCGCCGATTCTGAACGTCGGCGCCGTGCTGCTGTCGATCATCGCATCGTCGTTCTCGTTACGCCGATATCTGAAAGCGTGAGCAAGTTCACGATTGCGCGCAGCCACTGACTTTCGCGCAGTATCTGGCGAATTTGTGGCGGGTGCAATTGTGCAGATTGTGTACACACGTTGAAGAGACGAGGTTTGCGCCCCACTTTTGAGTTTGAGATGCTAGTGTGGTGAACCAGCGTCGTAGAAAGGGACTTGATGACTAGCAGAAAGAGAAGCGTGCCAGTTGTGGCGTCTTCGTTGGCAACTGCACTGTGCATCACGGCTCTGGCCGTACCGATGTCGGTAAGCACACCGGTGGCATATGCGGATGCGTACAGCGATCTGGTGGACGCCCAGAACAGCCATCAGCAGAGCCAACAGCAGGAAGCCGCGCTCCGTCAGCAGCTCGCAGGCGTCAAAAGCGACTTGGCAGACAAGATTCTTGAGCTCAACGACTTGACGAGCAACCAGATTCCGGCCGCGCAGAAAGCCGCGGAATCCGCGAACGAGGCTGCGGCAGCTGCAAAGAGCGAGGCGGAAAGCGCCGCCGAACGTTTGCAGGCCGCGCAAAAAGACAAAACCGATCTTGAAGAGAAGATCAAGCAGACCGGCGAAGACTATGACGATGCCCATGCTGCAGTAGCGCAGATGGCTCGTGATTCGATGCATGGTTCCGACACCTCCGACGTGATGAGCGTGATGACCGGTTCCACCGACACGAAGCAGTTCATCCAGTCGATGCAATCTCGCGACGCATTGTCGCGCAACGAGGCGAACGCCGCCTCCGAAGCCGCGACCGATCTAAGCACGTCAATGAATCGTGCCGACCGCTTGAAGGCAATCGAAAAGCGCATCGAGGAGCGCAAGGCCGAAGCCGACGAGAAGTCCGCTGCAGCGCAAACCGCAGCCACGCAGGCGCAGCAGAAAACGGCGAATCTCGAGAAACTGCGCTCGCAGGGCGAAAGCGTCCGCACCGAGCTGGAAAGCCAGAAGAGCGAACTGACCGATCAGGCCGCTGCCCAGGCAGCGCAAACGGTGATGCTGCAGTCTCAGATCGATTCCGCCAACCAGCGCTATCAGGCTGAACAGCAGGCCGCCGCCTCCCAAGTGCAGCAGCAGGTGCCGCAGGGCACCACGCGTCCAAGCGGCAACAACACCAGCAACAGCAACACCGGTAGCAGCAGTTCCGGCAGTAGCAACACGGGCAGCAGTGGCGGTTCGGCGCAAACGCCGTCGACGCCATCAGGTGGATCTTCGGGCGGCCAAGGCACGTCGAACGGCGACTATGGCAACGCCTATGCCGCCGGCCAGTGCACATGGTGGGCCTACGAACGCCGTAAGCAGATGGGCATCGGCACGCCATCCTATCTCGGTAACGGTGGCGAATGGTGGAGCAGCGCGCCGAGCTATGGCTTGCGCGTCGACCATTCCCCACAGGTCGGAGCGGCATTGTCGTTCCTGCCGGGTCAGGAAGGCGCATCCATTCCGTGGGGTCACGTCGCCGTGGTCGAACAGGTCAATGGCGACAGCGTGCTGATCTCCGAATCGAACGTGGCTGGTCTGTATACGATCACCTACCGCACGCTCTACAACGCGAGCCGCTTCTGGTACGTGCACTGAGCACCAAACCAGAACCCACGAATGTGTTCACAACGCCGACGTTTGCAAAAACGTCGGCGTTTGTTTATCGCGAGCCGAACGTCTATAGTGAAACAAGTCTGTTTCAACGGCGATAGTTTCGAGAGGAGGAGAACATGGCGAAGAAGACTGACAGTAACGAGAAGATGATTGCGCAGAACAGGCGCGCACGGCATGATTACGAGATCGAAGACACCTACGAAGCCGGCATTGCGCTGACCGGCACCGAAGTCAAATCATTGCGCGAGGGTCGCGCGTCGCTCGCAGAATCCTTCATCAGCATCGACAAGCGCGGTGAAGTGTGGCTCGAGGGAGCGAATATTCCGGAATATTTGAACGGCACGTGGAACAACCATGCGCCGAAACGCAAGCGCAAACTGCTGTTGCACGCACAACAGATCGAGAAGCTGCGCAGGCAGATTCAGGCGAAGGGCTATACGATCGTTCCGTTGAAGTTGTATTTCAACGAAGACGGTCGCGCCAAACTGAGCATTGCGCTGGCACGTGGCAAGAAGGAATACGACAAGCGCCAGGCGTTGCGCGAGGAACAAGACAAGCGTGAGGCGCAGCGCGTGATGCGATACAGAAACATGCACGCGCGCGGGTAATCGAATACATGCTTGGTACTGCGTTTGCTGTGCCGGTGTCTGCAATGCGGACACCGGCACAAACTTTTTCGGCACAAATTTCGGCACAGTGCAAACACAGTGCATACCTTAGTTTTGCTCGCACAGCACGTTTTCTTGAACCGTACAATATTACTCAAATATAGTCTGTGTGAAACGCGCTGATAACATGCGGTTTTTACTCTGTCTGATGTTTCCGGCAACAACATTTCAATACGCACACTGCCGGCGGAACAGGGAGAGAGCAATGAAGAACATGTGGAAGACGGTTGCGGCGTTTGCCAGTCTCGCATTGTGCGCGAGCATGGCGGCGTGCGGCACCAGCGACGACAGCGACTCGACGCCGAACACAGCGAGCAGCACGGCGAAAACATTCGACGTGTCGAGCATCACGACCGATGAGAGCATCGCCGCGCTCGTTCCCGATTACGTGAAGAAAGACGGCAAACTCGTCGTCGGCACCGACACCTCATACGCTCCGGCTGAATTCATCGGCGAAGACGGCAAGACTCCGGTCGGCTACGACATCGACCTGACGAAGGCGATCGCCAAGGTGATGGGACTGGAACCGGAGACGGCGGTTTCGAAATTCGATATGATCATTCCTTCGATTGGCAGCAAATACGACATTGGCATCTCGTCGTTCACGGTGACACCGGAACGCCAGAAAGCCGTTGACTTCGTGACCTACTACAAAGCGGGCTCGACGTGGGTGACTAAGAAGGGCAACCCCGACAAGGTTGACACGAAGAACCTGTGCGGCGTGAAGGTGGCCGTGCAGATCGGCACGACGCAGGAAGAGGAGCTCACCAAGATCAACGAGCAGTGCAAGGCAGACGGCAAAGCCGAGGTCGACGTGCTGTCTTCCTCATTGCAGACCGATGTGACGACGAACGTCGCCACTGGCAAGGCGTCGGTGTTCTATGCCGACTCGCCGGTCGCCGGTTATGCGATTTCGCAGACGGACGGCACGCTCGAGGCACTTGGTGCTGATGAAGGCGTGACCGAAGAGGGCATCATCGTCAAGAAAGGCGACGAGAAGATGGCGCAGGCCGTGCAGAAGTCGGTGCAGAAACTGATGGACGACGGCACATACAAGAAGATTCTCGACAACTGGGGTGTGTCTTCGGGTGCGATCGAACAGTCTCAGATCAATCCGACTGCGTGAGCGCTTTCTTCTGAATACAGAGCTGGACTCTATCTTTTGAACGGCGTCGTTCCCGCACTTTCGCACGTATGTGTGCTGTGAATTATTGGGCAGGGTACTTAAAAAATAGGCAAATTATGGTGATTTGCATATGTGTGACGCAAGTACGGACTGCATAATAATTCATATCTAGGCATAAGTATACAGTGTAGGTGTTTGGGAACGACGCAACGCATAGTGCGGCGTCGAGTTCTCGCACACACGAGAATACTGAGAATGTGAAGTGAGAGGAAGAACAATGTTTGGTCAGGCACAAACTTTGTTGAAGAAGATCGCCGCCTGCGCACTCGGCGCGGCGGTGCTGATCGCACCGGCCGCATGCGGCACCACCGACGAATCGCAAAGCGCGCAGAAAGACGCGAAGAACGCCACGTCGATCGTCGATTCGGTGAAGAAAGACGACACCATCGCCGCAATGCTCCCCAAGAGCGTCGCAGACAGCGGCAAGCTGACCGTCGGCATGGAGATGTCGTATGCCCCAGCCGAATTCCTGGCAGAAGACGGCAAGACCCCGCAAGGCTACGACGTTGATTTGGCGAAGGCGCTCGGCAAGGTGCTCGGCGTGCAAACCGAATTCGTGTCGGCGAGCTTCGACTCGATCGTGCCATCGGTCGGCAGCAAGTATGACCTCGGCATCACTGCCATGACGATCACCGAGGAACGTGAGAAGGCCGTCGATTTCGTGAGCTATTACAAGGCCGGTTCGATGTGGGTTGTGAAGAAGGGCAACCCGAACAAGGTCGACGTCAAGAATCTGTGCGGATCGAAGATCGCAGTTCAGGTGGGCACCGTGCAGGAGGAAGATGCCAACAAGATCAAGGAACAGTGCAAGGCCGACAACAAGGCGGCCGTCGAAGTGATGCCGAGCAAGCAGCAGACCGACGCCGCGACGAACGTCGTCACCGGCAAGGCCGACGTGTTCTACGCCGATTCGCCGGTCGGCGGTTACGCGATATCCCAGACCGACGGCCAGCTTGAAGAACTCGGTGAGGTTGAGGGCACCGTCAAGGAAGGCATCGCCATCAAGAAGGGCGACACCGAAATGGCCAAGGCGGTGCAGGCCGCAATGCAGCACCTGATGGACGATGGCACCTACATGAAGATCCTCAAGACCTGGGGTGTGGAATCTGGTGCACTCGACAAGGCGGAGATCAATCCAAAAGACCTCGACTGACGTTTCACACGTCGTGCCGGCCGTAGCGTTTTTCGACACGGCCGGCACGAGTGTTTCGGCGTGACGCCGATACAATACACATATCTTGCAACACTTGTGAACAAGACGAAGAGATAGAGAAAGGCAGACGATGCCACATCACGTTGACCACGACAGCGAGAAGCTGCCGATTCCCAATCGCATCAAAGCCAAGCCGGTGAAGCGCCCGGGGCAGATCGTCGCAGCGGTCATCGTCGCGATCTTCGCCGCGATGATCATCAAAGGACTCATCACGAATCCACGCTTCGAGTGGAACATCGTGTGGAAATACCTGTTCAACGAGCGCGTGCTCGAAGGTGTGGGCTACACGTTGCTGCTCACGGTGATCTCGATGGCCGTCGCCATTGTGCTGGCAGTGCTGCTCGCCGTCATGCGCAAATCGGTGAATCCGGTGCTGCGCGGTGTCAGCTGGTTCTACATCTGGTTCTTCCGCGGCACGCCTGTATACACGCAGCTGGTGTTCTGGGGTCTGTTCGCAGTGCTGATCCCGAAGCTGTCGATCGGCATTCCACTGACTTCCATTGAATTCTGGAGCATCGATTCGCAGACGATCATCACCGCATTCAACGCCGCGTGGATCGGCTTGGCGTTGAACGAAGCCGCATACCTGGCTGAAATCGTGCGCGCCGGCCTCGATGCCGTCGACCCGGGTCAGGAAGAGGCTGCCAAGGCGTTGGGCATGAAGCGTTCGATGATCATGCGCCGTGTGGTTCTGCCACAGGCCATGCGCATCATCATCCCGCCGACCGGCAACGAGACGATCGGCATGCTCAAAACCACGTCGTTGGTGCTGGCCGTGCCGTTCACGCTCGACTTGCAGTATGCGACGAACGCGATCGCCAACCGCATCTACAAGCCGATTCCGCTGCTGCTGGTTGCCAGCATCTGGTACCTGCTCATCACCTCTATTCTCATGGTGTTGCAGTCGATGCTCGAGAAGCACTTCGGCAAGGGCTTCCAGGCTCGCCCAGTCGGCCCGAAGGGCAAGCAGCCGCCGCTGCCGGGCAAAACCGACGGTGAGCCGAAAGACGACGTCAACAAAACGAACCAAGCCGAATTCATGGGCTACACAGCCTAGCACGTTGAAGGAGATTGTATGAGCGAGGCTACGAAAGACGCCAACGGCGCGAAACAAGTTCCCGCCGTGCAGGCGAAGCAAGTGCACAAGGCCTTTGGCGATCTGCATGTGCTCAAGGGCATTGATATGACGGTGGAGCCGGGCACGGTCACCGTGATTCTGGGACCATCGGGTTCCGGCAAATCGACGTTCCTGCGTCTGATCAACCAATTGGAGACGCTGACGGGTGGCGAAATCGACGTCGACGGCGAAATGATCGGCTACAAGAAACTGCCGGACGGCCAGTTGCAGACGCTGAACGACAAGGAAATCGCACGCCAACGCGCCAAACTCGGCATGGTGTTCCAGAAGTTCAACCTGTTTCCGCACATGACGGCGCTTGAGAACGTGATGGAAGCGCCGGTGCACGTGCAGCACATGCCGAAGGCTCAGGCTCGCGAGCTGGCCATCAAGGAACTGCAGCGCGTCGGTCTTGGCGATCGTCTCGACTACTACCCGGCGCAGCTCTCCGGTGGCCAGCAGCAGCGAGTGGCGATCGCCCGCGCTTTGGCGATGAAACCGGAGATCATGTTGTTCGACGAGCCAACATCGGCGCTCGACCCCGAACTCGTGGGCGAAGTGCTGAACGTCATGCGTTCGTTGGCCGATGAGGGCATGACGATGATCGTCGTCACCCACGAGATCGGTTTCGCCAAGGAAGTGGCCGACCAGATCGTGTTTATGGATGGTGGAGTGGTCGTCGAGCGTGGCACGCCAGACATCATCGACCATCCGAAAGAAGCCCGTTTCAAGGACTTCCTGCAGCACGTGCTCTGACCCATATCTCTTATTGTGCTGGTGGGGATATAAAACTCTTGTAGCGTCGCATAGCGTGATGGCATTTTCGTTGGAAAATAGCGATTTTGCGAATCCGCATATGTGAGCGTAACGGAGTTTTATATCCCCACCAGCAAAATATGCGGGGCATTGCACCCCTTCGCACAATGCCCCTGACCCTAGAGACGTTCGCGTCAACTAGGTAAATGTTGCCTTCTCTCTCGCCATTCCAATTGTATGGTGTGTGAAACCGCTTACGCCAGCGTCTGTAGTCTAGTGGACTACAAAAAATTTCGGCGTGTCTCTAGAAAATATTTTTTGTATTATCTGATATTCAGAATTTAGTTTTCTGCGACCACTTGGCGACGGCTTCAGCCCGCGAACTGGCGTTGAGCTTTTTCATGGCTCGGCTGATGTAGGTTTTCACCGTCGATTCGCTGTCTCCGGTGATGTGCGCGATCGCGCGGGTCGACAACCCCTGCGCGCATAGTTCCATAACGCGTTGTTCGTTCGGAGACATGTTGATGACCGCCGGTTTGCCTTGCCTGTGCAATCTCAGATACGCCTTCTGCGGCGTTTCGTATTGGTCGCCGTTCGAGCGATGGATTGGTTCTCCCATGAGCAGTTGCTGCATGGCTGAAACCAGCGGAACGATTTCGCCTTTGAGCAGGAGTCCCTGCATGCCATTTTTGACGGCATCGACCTCATACGGCTGCGTCATATACGACGTGAAACCGAGAATCGGCGTGTGATCGTCTTCGAAACGAATGGTGGCGCTGAGCTCGAACCCCGACATGCCTCGCATCGAAAGGTCTGTGATGATCAGGTCGGGAGCATTGGTGGCGCTGATGATGCTGCGGTGATATGCGTTGACGGCATCATGCCCACCCTGCATCGACCAGCAGATGTTGAACTGGGGGAGGGAACCCAAATATGAGGCCAAGTAGTCGAGCACAATCGAATCGTTGTCTACCAAGGCTATGTTCCACGGATCGCCGTTGCCTTTGAAAACCGGCTCGACTTGCTCCATGGTAATTCTTCTTGTTAAGGTGCGACGAAACTATGTGAAAAATCCAAAACTGCGAATTTTTTATTCATTCTAGTCGAAAAGTTTCGAGAATAGGATGGAAAAAATCATATTGTGACGAATTGTCGGGGAATGTGGAATTTTTCGTTGCGGATATCGAGATGAAACGCGCCACTGATGTGTGGTGAAGAGGTACGTTTTTATGGCGATACCGAACGATCGTTTTTCGTGAGCGCCACGCCGAGGGCGAGACGTGGGGAATTCGCGAACAACGAAGCCAACCATAGCCAATTGCGCCGTTGTCCGTTATGCTTGTGTGCATGTGTGGAATTGTTGGATACGCAGGAAGCATTGTTACCCCCTCTAGAAAACCCTTGGAAGTATGCATTCAGGGCCTCGAGCGTTTGGAATATCGCGGCTATGATTCCGCTGGCGTCGCCCTGGCGAGCCCCGGCATGGATCACGTCGAGGTTCGCAAGAAGGCAGGCCGCCTCTCCAATCTCATCGAGAACATCGAAGAACATCCGTTGCCGGACGCGACCGTGGCGATCGGCCACACGCGTTGGGCAACGAACGGCGTGCCGAACGATGTGAACGCCCACCCGCATTCGAGCCAAGACGGCAAGGTGGCGATCATTCACAACGGCATCATCGAGAACGCCTCCCAGCTGCGCCTCGACCTGCAGGCCGAAGGCTACCGCTTCGTGTCGAGCACCGACACCGAAGTCGCAGCCAAGCTGCTCGGCAAAATCGTCGACAACGTGATCGCCGAAACCGGCCAGCCCGACCTGTTCGAGGCAATGCGTCGCTTGGGACGCATGCTTGAAGGCGCATTCACCATTCTGGCCATCGACTGCCGTCAGCCGGGCATCGTCGTCGGCGCACGCCACGATTCACCGCTCGTCGTCGGTTTGGGCGAGGGCGAGAACTACCTCGGCTCCGATGTGGCCGCATTCGTGGCATACACGAAGACCGCCATGGAGATCGATCAGGATCAGGCCGTGATGATCAGTGCGGACGGCGTGACCGTCACCGATTTCGATGGCAACATCGTTCCCGACCCGGTGGTCTACACGGTGGATTGGGACGCGTCCGCCGCTGAAAAGGGCGGTTGGGATTCGTTCATGGACAAGGAGATCCACGAGGAGCCGGCCGCCGTGCAGCGCACGCTGATCGGCCGTCTCGACGACAACGGCAACATCAACCTTGACGAGGTGCGCATCGACGAGCATGATTTCAAGATGATCGACAAGATCATCGTCATCGGCTGCGGCACGGCGAGCTACGCCGGTTTGGTGGCCAAATACGCGATCGAACATTGGGTGCGCATTCCGGTCGAAGTGGAGCTCGCGCACGAATTCCGCTATCGTGACCCGATTCTGACTCCGCGCACGCTGGTTGTGGCGATCTCACAGTCCGGCGAAACGATGGACACGCTGATGGCGTTGCGTCACGCCCGTGAACAGGGTTCGAAGGTGCTGGCCATCTGCAACACGCAGGGAGCGTCGATTCCTCGTGAATCCGATGCGGTGCTCTACACGCATGCAGGCCCTGAAGTGGCCGTCGCTTCGACGAAGGCGTTCGTGGCGCAGATCACCGCAGCCTATGTGCTCGGCCTGTACCTGGCACAGCTCAAGGGCACGGTGTTCCGCGACGAGATTCGCCAGACCCTCGACTCGCTCAAAGCGATGCCGGCGAAAATCCAATGGGTGCTCGACACGCAGCCGGAACGCATCAAGCAGGCGGCAGCCCAGCTTGAGGACGCGCAGTCGTTCCTGTTCCTCGGCCGTCACGTCGGCTACCCGGTGGCGCTTGAGGGTGCGTTGAAGCTCAAGGAGATCGCCTACACGTTCACCGAAGGCTTCGCGGCTGGTGAGCTCAAGCACGGGCCTATCGCGTTGGTTGACGAAGGTGAGCCCGTGGTGTTCATCGTGCCACCGGCTCGCGGCCGCAATGTGCTGCACGCCAAGGTGATCTCCGGCATCGAAGAGGTCAAGGCCCGCGGCGCATACATCATCGCCGTTGCCGAGGAAGACGACAAAGATGTGGAGCGTTATGCCGACGTGATCTTCTGGCGTCCGGAATGCCCGACGCTGATGAGCCCGCTCGTCGATATCGTGCCACTGCAACTGTTTGCCATGGACATGGCCAAGCAGAAGGGCTACGACGTCGACAAGCCGCGCAATCTGGCGAAGTCGGTGACCGTCGAGTGACCTCGCGGATTCACTGAACACATATGCAGTCTGCGAATACGACCGGCGCGCATCGCTGGGTGACCAGCGAACCCGAGATCCCATTCGATCTGCCGGTGATCTACGAAGACGAACGCATCATCGTTGTAGACAAACCGCGTTTCCTGTCGACCATGCCACGTGGCATGTGGTACAGGCAGACTGCGCTCATTCGCCTGCGGGAACAATATGACGATCGCAATATCGTTCCCGCACACAGGCTCGACCGCCCGACAGCAGGCATCGTCGTTTTCGTGCGTGATCCGGCGTCGCGCGGTGCCTACCAGATGTTGTTCCAAAACAAACTCGCGGTCAAAACATACGAGTGTCTGGCACCGATCCGCCCAGTGAAGCGGCCGCGTACCGGCACGATCGAACAGCTCGCGCGGCCGCGCCCGTTTCCGCTGCTGCGCCGCTCGCATATCATCAAAACCCGCGGAGTGTTGCGCGCGCAGGAAATCCCGGGAACCGTGAACGCGCAAACGCGCATAGAACTCGACGGTCTGCACGTCGGTATGAGCGAGCAGTTCGACGAGCCAATCGGCAGATTTACACTCACGCCGCTCACCGGCAAAACGCATCAGTTGCGCGTGCATATGAATTCAATCGGCATGCCGATAATCGGTGACGATTTCTACCCGAACATCACGCCGCGCGCATACGACGATTTCTCGCAACCACTGCAACTGGTGGCGCGCACACTGCGTTTCACCGACCCCTTCACCGGCGAACTTCGCGTGTTCACGTCGCGCGTGCCACTCGCGTAGCGTGCCAGTGGCGCGCGCGACGGCGCGTAATCTCAACTATTACTTTCAAATATTCTTCGAATAAATCGACATCATGCCCTTGAAAATGAGGTGCGGATCCACGATGTCGATAAGCGGAGTCTCGAATATCTTCGACATGCCACCCGTGGCCACCACTTTGAAATCGGTGCCGAGCTCGTTTCTGAACTGGGTGATCGTGCGTTCGATGCCACCCAGCGAATCGTAATACAGTCCAGCTTGTATTGCGTCCCTCGTGTTCGTTGCGAGAATCGATTTCGGTCGCATGATCTGCACCTCCGGCAGCTGCGCCGTCGAAGACGTCAGCGCGGCGGCCGCGGTGCCGATGCCGGTGGTGATCAAACCGCTGACTATGGTGCCGCGTTCGTCAACATAGTTGTAAGTAGTGGCGGTGCCCATGTCGATGACGAGCACAGGGCCGCCGTACGTGGTGTATGCGCCGGCGCAGTCTGCAAGCAGGTCCGCGCCGAGCGTGCGCGGGTCATCGATGCGAATGTTCATGCCGGTTTTGATGCCCGGGCCTATGATGATCGGCTCAAGCCCGAGGAATTTGATCACCGAAGAGATGAACGAGTGCATCACTTTCGGCACCACCGATGAAATGATCACGTCATCCACGTCGTCCGGCGTGAAATTGCTCAGCTGCAGGAATTGCAGCAACATCAACCCATATTCGTCGGACGTGTGGTTCGATTTCGTGGTGATGCGATACACGTCGGTCGGTTCGTCGCCCTCCATCAACCCGATGACGATGTTCGTGTTTCCAATGTCGACTGCCAGAATCATCTTCGCTCCTTGCTGTGCGTATGTTCTAACCTAGCAAATCCTGTGCCAACCCGCTCCGCGCGTCCGCTGCCTCTCCAAATGACCTGTATATATTGGCCGCGAAAACAGTTGAAAACGAGCTGTATATATATGGGTCGCACGGAGAGAAAAGCGACGCGTAAAACTTCGTGGTGACGCCGTATAATATCGTCGCGGTGGCCGACCCGTCAAGGGCGGTCAACCGGCAATCCGCGACGCCGCGCAGCACATACGCTCGCAACGAAGCAAGTCGCGGTGAGAACTAAGAGGAAAGAAAGAATGACACAACAGAACAACGGTTCACCAACGCCGCAGAACGAGCATTCGTCTGCGAGCGAGAACACTCCGAACACTTCAGCGAGCACCGACTCCTCGCTGCAGGCGCACGCGAAAAGCGAGAAACCGCGTTCCCCATGGAGAACCTGGGTGATCGCGATCATCGCCGTCATCATCGTCGCAGCCGCAGTATTCGCGATCGTCAACCACACCCGTGCGTCACGGTCCGCGCAACAGTCCGCTGGAGAGCAGGCAGACACGGTGACGATCGGTCTCAAACTCGCGCCGACGAACCTCGACATCCGCAACACGGCGGGCACCGCGCTCGACCAAGCGTTGATCGGCAACGTGTATGAGGGGCTCGTGAGCCGCAACTCGGAGAACAAAGTGACGCCCGGACTCGCCAAGAGCTGGGACGTGAGCAAAGACGGCCTCACCTACACCTTCCATCTCAACAAGAACATGCACTTCTCGAACGGCGACGAACTCAACGCGCAAGACGTGGTGTGGTCGATCGAACAGCTCGAAGAGAAGAAATACCACGACTACGACACGTTGCGTAACTTCAAGTCGGTGACCGCACCGGACGATGACACGGTGGTGATCACGCTTTCGAAGCCGTATTCGCAACTGCTGTGGTCGCTGAGCGGTCGCGCCGGACTAGTGTTCGACAAAGACGCGAAATACGTGGCGAAAACGCAGGCGGTGGGCTCCGGACCATACAAGCTCGCGAAGTTCACGCCGAACAATTCGATCGAACTCGTGGCCGACGAGAATTATTGGGGCGCGAACAAAGCGAAGACGAAGAACGTGACGCTGCGCTACTTCGCCGACGATGATGCCGCGGTGAACGCGCTCAAATCCGGTGACGTGCAGGTGCTCGCGCCGGTGAATGCGACGCTCGCGAAGTCGCTGGGCGACGACTACACGGTGAAGGCGGGCGACGGAACCGACAAATACGTGCTCGCGATGAACAACGCGAGCGGCAAGGCGACGGCCGACAAGCGCGTGCGCCAGGCGATTCGCTACGCCATCGACCATGAGCAGCTGATCGCTTCGCGTGGCGGGGCAGACAAGGCGCTCGGCGGCCCGATCCCGTCCCTCGACCCGGGCTACGAGGATCTGACGAACCTGTACCCGCACGATCTGGCCAAAGCCAAGAAACTGCTCAGCGAGGCCGGCTATTCGGCGAGCAATCCGCTGAAGCTCACGCTGACCTACCCGAACACGTATGGCACCGAGCTCGGCGACCAGCTGCGCTCGCAGCTCAAGGAGGCGAACATCGACCTCAAGGTGAACGTCGTCGAGTTCTCCACCTGGCTGCAAGACGTGTATACCGACAAAGACTACGACCTCTCGATGGTCGACCACAACGAGAGCCACGACTTCTCGCAGTGGACGAACCCGGACTACTACTACGGCTACGACAACAAAGAGGTGCAGGATCTCGCCAGCAAAGCGCTCTCGTCCACCGATGAGACGCAGGCTGACGAAGACTTGAAAGCCGCCGCGAAGATCGTGAGTGAGGACGCGGCCGCCGACTGGCTGTTCAACTACCGCGTGACCTCCGCCACCGCGAAGGGTGTGGAAGGATTCCCGTTCAACATGAACCAGACCGTGATGCCGCTCGCCCAGCTGACCTACACGCCGGCCAAGTAGCGCGCGAAGGGGCAGGCTATGAAATACATGCTTCGTCGTTTGGCGATGTTCGTGGTGGCGTTGATCGTCATCTCGATCATCGTGTTCGTGATGCTGCGCATTCTGCCCGGCGACATCGCCGCCGTGATGGCGGGCACGAACGCCACGCCGGAGCGTGTCGCCGCCCTGCGCGAGCAGATGGGACTCAACAAGCCGCTGGTTTCGCAGTATTTCGACTGGATCGGCGGCTTGTTCCACGGTGATTTCGGCGAGTCGATGCTCACAGGGCAGCCCGTCGCGACCGTCGTCGGTTCGCGTGCCGCCATCACGTTCCCGCTGATTGTGATGGGCATGGCGGTGGCGCTGCTGATCGGCATTCCACTCGGCTACCTCTCGGTGCGCACCACCAACCGTGTGGTGCAGTCGATCTACCAGAGCATCGCGATCATCGGCGGTGCGATTCCGGCACTGTGGGGTGGCCTGCTGCTCATCCTGCTGTTCGCCAAAGGCGTCGGCATACTGCCCGTTTTCCCCGCGCAAGGATTCCCCAGCACCGGCTGGGCGAACCCGGGCAAGGCATTGATGAGCCTCATATTGCCTGCCCTGACGGTGGGCATCATCGTGGGCGCGACGATCATGCGCTACACGCGCGCCTCATTGCAGACCATCTCATCCAGCGGTTACGTGGAGATGGCGATGGCCTGCGGCATGACGCGACGCAAGGCATTGTGGCACGTGGGTTTGCGGCTCGCCATGCCGCAACTCGTGTCGGTGGTTGGCTTGACCTTCGCCGAAATGATCACCGGCGTCATGGTCATCGAAAACCTGTTCGCACTGCCCGGCATCGGCACCGGGCTCGTCAGCGACCTTGGCCATCGCGACCTGATCGCCGTGCAAAGCGAACTGTTCATGCTCGCCGCGTTCTTCCTCGTCATCGGCCTGCTGGTCGACTTGGCGCATCGGGCACTCGATCCACGTTTGGGGGAGGAGAGCAATGACTGACGCAACCCCTCACAACACGCAATCCAAGCAATCCAAACAGTCCAAACAGCCTAGGCAGTCCAAGCGCCCCGAGCAGCTTCACGGCTGGCGGCGCACACTGCATCGCGCGGGCATCATCGTGTCAACGATGTGGCATCATGGCACAGGCCGATTCTCGATGATCGTGCTCGGCATCTGGGTGCTGGTATCGATCGTCTCGTTGCTCTGGACACCGCAATCGCTGTGGGCCACCGACGGCTACAACGTGTGGGCAAAGCCGTCGCGCACGCATTGGCTCGGCACCGACGGCACGGGCGCGGACGTGTTCAGCTGGCTGATGGCCGGCTCACGCACGAACCTGCTCATCGTGCTGCTCACCGTCATCTTCGCATTGGCGTTCGGCCTGCTGCTCGTGGCGCTCATGGTGTCGAGAAACACGGCGCTCGCGCACGGTTCCGTCGTCGCCATAGACGCGCTGATCTCGATTCCGACCGTACTGATCGCCCTGATGCTCGCCGTGCCGCTCGGCGCATCGATTCTGGGCATCGTGATCGCCTGCGGATTCGGTTACGGCCTGAACCTCGCACGCGTCGCCCGCCCGCAGGCTCTGCTCGCGGCGCGCAGCATGTATGTGCAGTCCGCGCTGTCGAACGGAGCCTCCGCCACGCGCGTGTTCTTCACGCACGTGCTCACCAATATTCGCCCGGTCGTCATCGTGCAATGCTCGCTGTGCGCGGGCACCGCAGTGCTCGCCGAAGCCGGTCTCACGTATTTGGGCGTCGGCGTGCCGTCCGGTGTGCCGAGCTGGGGCGTCTCACTCACATCATCGGTCAAATTCATCTCGATCTACCCGATGACGGTCATTTGGCCGGGCCTCATCGTCACCGTGGTCGTCGTCGCGCTGAACCTGTTCGGTGACGCGTTGCACGACGCCGCCGACCCGTTGAGTAATCCACGATTGAGAAAGGCGCAGTAGATGAGCGTCACACTCAGCAACGTCAATATCTCCATAGCAAGCAAACCGATCGTGCACAATATCTCGATGGAGATTCGCGACGGCCAGCGCGTCGGACTGATCGGCTCGTCCGGCTCCGGCAAATCGATGATCGCGCGCGCCATCATGGGACTTCTGCCACAGCAGGCGAGTCTGAGCGGCACGATCAGCGTCAACGGCACGCAAGTCGTGGGCATGAGCGACAACGAGCTCGCAAATCTGCGCGGCGCGGCGATGGGCATGGTCTTCCAGAACCCAGCCACGTCGCTCAACCCGCTGCTCAGAGTGCGCGAACAAATCGAACTGCCGCTGAAACTGCATTACGATCTGCCCTCCGACGACCGCGCCGCCCGCGTGGAAGCGATGGCACGGAAAGTCGGCCTGCCCGCAGAATTGTTGGGCCGCTTCCCGCACCAGCTCTCCGGCGGGCAGCAGCAGCGCGCAGGCATCGCCACAGCACTCATCACATCACCGCGTCTCATCATCGCCGACGAACCGACCACCGCGCTGGATTCGATCACGCAACGCCAGATAATCGACCTGCTCGTCTCGCTCGTTGACGAAGCGCACGCGTCGATGTTGTTCATCACACACGATTTCTCGGTGCTCGCGCACGCCACGCAATACTGC
>Tephra_p2__coassemble_2639_pt1 | contig 15939 bp, 12 predicted proteins | sample Tephra_p2__metabat2_low_PE_021 | metagenome-assembled genome bin Tephra_p2
GACCTCGGCCACCTGATGCTTGGTGCTGCGCCGCCTGGTCGAATGCCTGGCGCGCGACCGCACCAAGCATCAGGTGGCCGAGGTCACGTCGCTCGGACTCGTGCAGATGACCCGCAAGCGCATCGGTCAGGGTTTGGTCGAGGCATTCTCCGAAGAGTGCCCGGAGTGCCATGGCCGCGGCTTCATCGTGCACGACGAGCCCACGATTTCCGCTGATTTCGACGATCCGTACGCGCTGAAGGGCGGCGACCCGTTCGTTCGCACGAACAAGCACGGGCATGGCACGCCAGACGTGCACGCTCCAAAGGGTTCTTCAGCTGCTGTGAAGGCGAAGCTGGCGCAGATCGCTGCCGCCGCCGTCGCCGCAAACGTCGCTGAAGAAGCTGAGGAGAACGCTGCCAACGCCGACGATTCCGCTGATACCGCTGCGCAGAACAGCGTGGTCGAGGAACATGTGGAAAGCCAGATCGTAGATGATTCCACAGATTCCACCACAGACGACGTTTCTGTGACCGTGGAGGAAGAGAACTGAGTTTTCTCAAACTTGGCATTGCGAGGGGCGCCAGAACTTTGAATGGTTCTGGCGCCCCTCGCTTTTGGAATAGTCGGTTACGTGATAGCGCACAGCGATTAATGATTGCGTTTTAGTGTTGGTGTAAGGTATTTCACTTACGAGGCGACATTAATAGCCGATTCGTCAAGTACGATCGTCAGAAATCGTTGGAATACCGTCACCGATACACGTGGATATGCTCAATAATGTCGCTTCGTAAGCGAAATACTCCCGTACACCAACATTCAGCACACATTTGAACGTGCCGTTTTTATTGCGAATGTGCAATTGTGTGAATGAGACGTGAAGTTTCACGGTATACGCTGGCGCGTAGTGTGCAAACAGCGCATAATAGTTCTTGACGATTTCTTTCCCCTGATTTTTGAATCGTCAATTTGTTCGTGATAGCCGATTCGCAAACCGACTGTTATGATATCTCCTTCTCTCTCTAGGCGGCCGTTTTCTAACGGCCGCCTTCTCCGTTTCTAATGTGCGTTTCGAGGTCTACGTCTCCCGCGAGTTCTCCCAGTTTCTCGCGTACTGTGCTCGTCCGTTCATATCAGCTGACCTCTTCTTGCAAGATTTATTGCCATTGCTTGAACTGCTATCACTCTAATTTTGGAGAAAATGTAAAGAGTCGAATATTTTTCTATGCAGAGCGTCAATCTGAAGATATTATTATGCGCAGAGGTGAATAGCCTCATAGAAAATGTCTTCATCAACGGAGATGTTGACATTTTCTTGTTGAAAATCCTCGCAAATCGGCATAATACTGCGGAAAATCGTGTCTAGAGCATGCGTGCAAAATTTTGTGACGATATTTGAAAAGATTGTGATAATGAGATTTGTGTTTGCAATATTAACAATAACGCGCGTATTATGAGCAAAGTAGTTGCTTTCCCAATCTTATTGAGATCCCAACTCTTCTCCTTATATTGATCGGGGCCGTCTCTCCACCTTCTAGGCCCCGGTCTTTTTCTTTTCCGGCGAATGTGCTGAAAGCACCGGGGTTGTCAGCTTGTGCGCATGTTCGGTGTGCGTAAGCCGTGCTGGATGACGTCTTTTTCGCGATATTGACTCAGCTGCCGGTAAGTTCACACTGCAGGAATTGCCAATTGGCAGATATCGCCTTACTGAGCAAACCGCTCCAGCTGGCTACATTGCGAGCGAGAAAGCCTATTATTTCGAGATCACAGCAGGCACTTCTTTCGTTGCACTCGAGATGGCAGATGCCGGTGCGTTCGACTCGCAAACGGGTGCGCCCATTGATGGCGAAGTTGTTGCGGGCAACGCGATTGGCAATACTCGCGCAACCGGAAGCGTGGCATGGAGCAAGGTGAGCTCGGAGGAAGATGCCGATGGTTCGAAACCCTACCTCTCCGGCTCCGAATGGAAGCTCACGTTCACGCCATACTCTGCAACGGGTTCAGCCGAGACGATCACCGTTGACCTGATAACCGATTGCGAACAGGGGAGCGGCGCTTGCGAAGTGGGCGAGTGGCTCGATCAGAACAGCGCTCGCGGTCAATTCCAGTTGACGGAACTCGCGTGGGGCACGTACACGCTTGAAGAAACGAAAGCTCCAGCTGGCTACGATCTCCCAGAAGAGGGCGCGGTGTATACGTTTGAGATCAACGCGAGCAACGTCACCGAGACGATCCAGCTCAAGCTCAACAACCAAGCTGTGGCGGGCAACCTCATCGAGAATACTCCTGGCGTGGTTCTGCCTGCCGCCGGTGGTGAGACACCGCTTCCGCTGACACTGCTCGGCTGCGCCCTGGCGCTTCTCTCTCTCTACTTGCCGGTGCGCTCTTGCTTCGCCGCGAGCTCGCCTGATTCCCGAGCAATATATATAAGTCACTCAGCAACCTTTCGTGCACGGTGAGCAGCTTGCATCTGCTGAATGCATGTTATGCTGCTTCCTCGCATGCACTGAGCAAAACCGTTCTGCTGAGTGCACGTTAAGGGGATCCTTTACGCACTGTGAGCAGAACATTTCTGTTGAGTGTACGAGAAGGGGTTCCTTCGTGCACGTTGAGCAGAACCATTCTGCCGAATGTGCGTAAAGGAGCTTCTTCATGCACGTTAAGCAGAACTGTTCTGTCGTATGTGCGGGAAGCGGATTCTTCGCGCACGTCGAGCAGAATCTACCTGTTGAGTGTGCGTAAATGGGTCTCTCCGCGCACTGTGCGCAGAACAGTTCTGCTGGGCGTGCGTGAGGATCCCTCCTCTTGCACTGTGGGCAGGAGCTATCTGTTGGATGCACACCAGCGATAACCCATATGCACGTTGAACGGAACCGTCCTGTTGGGTGTGCGCAAAGAGTCTTCTTCATGCACTGTGAGCAGAGTATTTCTGTTAAGTGTGCGAGAAGGAGCTCCTGCGCGCACGGCGAGCAGGATCTATCTGCTGGGTACACGCCAACAACATCTTTCACGCACGCCGAGCAGCTTGTATCTGTTGAATGCATTCCCGCAGCTTCGCAATCTCGATATTGTTCGCGAAGCGAGATGCTAGTACACTGAAATAATTGCTTATATTCAGCGTAAGACCGGAAGGGAGGGCACATGCGGTCGTTAGATGTCGCGAATTATTTGATTGCAAATTGGAGTGATCAACTCGATCTGACCAATCTCAAACTGAACAAATTGGTTTACTACGCGCAGGTCATTGCTCTCAGGAAATACGGTGAGCCGCTATTCGAGGATCCCATTCAAGCTTGGGAATATGGTCCTGTTGAACCTGCAGTGTACCGCGAATTCAAGCAGTATGGGAGCAGATCTGTTCCGGCACCCCACGGCAAGGTGATTGAAGATGCTCGTCTCAGTGCCGTTGCTGATGAACTTCGCCAGACCTACGGCAAGTTGATGACTTTCGACCTTGTGCGGCTGTCTCACCGCGAGGGCGGCGCTTGGGAAAAGACGTATGAGGAAGGTAAGAACAACGTTATTACGCCTCAGATGATTCGTGACTCCGTGGATTTCACTGCTGAAGTTCCGTGGAAACACACGTTTACTTGGGGTGTGCAAGAGGTCGATCGGCGTTGGCCTAATGCGCTGCGAATGCTGGAGAACTCATGAGCATCTACGCAAGTGATGGGCGAGAGCTAGTACTCCCGCCCATCACTCTTAATGACGCATATCAGCAAGCTTTTGTTGAGAATATCAATTCTTTGCACAAACTATTAGTGCAAAGTTCAGTTGCTTTCAATATATCTGCGAACACGTCTGCGGAATATGAAGAAAGAACTCTTGGTAGGCTCGGTAGTGTTGTCGCTGCAGTTTTTGGCAGTGTGTTTGGGCAACCGCCGGCAGATAGATATGCCGATATTTTTGAGCAGGTGAGCATATTTGCTGAGCACCTTGCCCAAGACCATATTTTCGCAGACGGTAATAAACGAACGGCGCTTCGTGCATCTGTGGCTTTTTTGGAGGACAATAACATATCGCTGACGTTCAGTGATTCGCCGGATCCGTCACAAAATGAAATGTATCAGTGGATTCAAGATGTGGTTCAAAGAAAGCACACGGTGAACGAACTGGCTGCTTTCCTGCGCCAGCGAGCACAGATACTCTACTAAGGAAGGCATTGACGAGGTTTCTTTTGAGAGCATTTCAGCGTATGTGCTTGTCGTCGTCAGTTTTTAGTGCCGAAAGCTTTATGGCGATGCCTTCGTGGGATTTCTTGCGATTCGCGAGTATCTGCATTGTTAAGAGCTGCCGTTTGTTTCGCCTCAACGTACCACTTTGTAGCATTCTTATGAATAATCTAACTTTTTGTATTTCTGCAGAATTGATCTGTTCAGTGCGCGCTAGTGGCAATCCTCGCGCACTCTGAGCAGTTTGTATCTGTTGAATGTTGCGCGAGGAGGCTTCTTCGCGTGCGGCGAGCAGAACCGTTCTGCTGGGTGTGCGTAAAGCGGATTCTTCGCGCACGTCGAGCAGGATCTATCTGTTGAGTGTGCGTAAAAGGGCCTCTCCTCGCACCGCGGACAGAACGGTTCTGTTGGGTGTGCGTGAAGAGATTGCTTCACGCACAGTGAGCATGTTGCATCTGCTGGGTGTGCGTGAGGAGGTTTCCTCTTGCACTGTCAGCAGGATCTATCTGTTGAGTGTGCGCTAGCAGCATCTCTCGCGTGCAGTGAGCAGAACCATTCTGTTGAGTGCACGCCAACGATATTCCACATGCACGGTGAGCGGAACTGTTCTGTTGAGTGTGCGCGAGGGGGCTTCCTCTTGCACTGTCAGCAGGATCTATCTGCTAAGTGCGCGTGTGCGGTTGCTTACACGTGCTTCCAGTAGCATTGTTCTGCTACGTGCACGCCAGTAATTCCTTTCACCTGCAAGTAGCAGGTTCGATCTGTTGGCGGAACACAAGTGGTTGCTTGTAATGGTGCTGGCAGTTCAAAAAAAGATGAATAAAACTGATATGGCATGTTCTTTTTGAGAAATATGGGGAAATTTTGAAGAATGTGCTGGTTTTGTGAATACTGCTAGTTTCTGAGAGAATGGCGGAAAATAGCCAAAAGTTTGCAAAGAGCGCGAATTGCTGACAAATATGTGCGCCAAACTGCCATTTGATTGAATATTTGACTAGTGTTTGCCTAGTTTTATAGGACTATATGGTAGTGATAACTAGACAGACATACAGTAATTTGTGTTCATATTGCGAACTGCTCGTAAGATTTGTAGTGTTCAAAAGTGGCGAAAACATCGGAAAATTGAGCAACTGTGATTATCGAGTCTGAATGTCGAATTTGCGAACAGCGAACATTTAGCATATAGTTTGTTTCGAAGCTTGTTCTAAACGCTGTAAGCATAGCGTTTTAGCGCACGGCTTGATAACTGAATGATTTGACAAAGTAATTGCGAAGAAATGGAAAAGAAATCCATTTCTTTCTTTTGCTACCCGTCTGATGATCGTAGAGTCATCTACAGCATCAGATCTGTCAGGTTATTGGGATTGGGGCGCGCAGCTGCCCGGGCCACACTGGCGCGGTCACGAGCGCACGCATCGACCTTGACGCGACCCGTTCCAACAGCAAACACAAGGGAAACGTGGCAGACCTTGGCAGGGCTCTTTTGCGAGATCTCTGCCAGAAGTTCAAAAGGAGAGCGGTTTGCTTCCGTTCCCGAAGTGCACACAAATATAAGGAGAACAACATGAAGAAGGTTTGGAAGGGTGCGGCTGCCGTTGTTGCGGCTCTCTCCCTCGGTGTTACCGGCTTCGTCGGCGCCACCTCTGCTTACGCAGCACCTAATGATTCGACAATCACGGTCAAACAAGATGATGCCAGCAAGTTCACGGCATACCAGATTTTCACTGGTGATGTGAACGCTGAGGGCAAGCTCACCAACGTCAAGTGGGGGTGCGGATTCCACCGGCAAGGTTGGCGATCCGGTTGACAAAGCTACTCTGGATACCATCGCTTCGTGGGAGAAGGATGGAGATGCCAAGAAGACAGAGGCTCAGATCGCAGCTGCTCTCAACGGTTATCTGAAGGCCGGTGCTACCGGCACTGTGCTGAAAGCAGACGCTAACACTGTAGATTCCGGCTACTACCTGATCAAGCAGACCACTTTCGATAGCGACAAGGAGAGCATCAAGAGCCTTGATATGGCTAAGATCGTTGGCACGAATGGCCTGACCCTTGATCCAAAGGACGGCACTGTTACCTCGCAGAAGAAGGTGCAGGAAAACAATAAGACCGTCACGGGTAACACAGATCCTAACCGAGTTACCGACTATACTCTGGAAGAAAAGTACAATGACGTCGCTGATTACAACATTGGCGATACCGTTCCGTTCGAGTTCGTCGGTACGATTCCTGCGAACTACGACAAGTTCGATACGTTCAAGTACATCTTCCACGATACGATGTCCGATGGCCTGACGTTCAATAAGGGCTCCGTTAAGGTCTACAAGAACAACACCAACACAGATATCACTTCTGATTTCACCGTGGCTGATGGCGCAAACGGTGAGACCTTCACTGTTGCTCCGAATAACACGGATCAGGATCTGAAGAAGATTTCGACTAAGTTCGCAACGGGCGACAAGATCATCATTCGCTACAACGCAACTCTGAACTCTGATGCGGAGATCGGTCTGCCGGGTAACCCGAACGAAATGTATCTTGAGTTCTCGAACAACCCGAATGACACCACTGGCACTGACACGACCCCGGTCGATAAAGTTGTGGTATTCACCTACAATCTTGATGTGACCAAGGTCGATAAGGGCGACAACAAAAAGAAGCTGAAAGGCGCTAAGTTCAAGCTGCAGGCCACCGACGGCACCCATGCCAACAAGTGGTACAAGGCCACCACTGCTGATGATAAGACCACTGTGGAATGGGTCGATGCAGAAGCTGATGCTACAGAACTTGAAAGTGACGCAAAGGGTGCGTTCTCCATCTCCGGTCTTGATGCTGGCCAATACAACCTGAAGGAAACTGTTGCTCCTGACGGCTATACCCTGCTCAGTGCTCCAATCGCCATTGAAATCAAGGCGGTCACTGTCAATAACTAGGAGTTCGATGGAACTGCTTCTAATGCCCTGACCAAGTTGACCGTGGTCGTGGCTGGCAAGGAATCCAATGAACTTGATCTGAACGATGGCGCTGTTCCGGTCACCGTCGAGAACGGTGCTGAGTCCTCGCTTCCGTCGACTGGTGGCATGGGCACCACGATTCTCTACACCGTTGGCGCGATCATCGTGCTCGCCGCGGCCGCTGGCCTGACCATTGCGCTGCGTCGCCGCAACGCCTGAGAGCCGACCAACACTCCAACCGAATAGGTTGACTTGAAAAGCGGGCATTCCATTGAACGACCTTCAATGTGGAGTGCCCGCTTTCCCGATATTCGCATGCGCTGCACGGTAATCCGTGTAAGTCTACGCAAATAACGCACAGCTAGTAGATGCAAGGCAATGAGCAAGGAACAACACACCACAGAAGAGCGTAGCGCCGCTACAACCAAGAAGAAAAGCAATGCGGTGAGCAACGCCATCATCGCTTTCTTCGCAGTGGTTCTTCTCGTCGGTGTGGGCGTGCTCGCATACCCGAGCGTGGCGAACTGGTGGAATCGCATGCACCAATCGCGTGCAGTCGCCGGCTACGTTGAGCAGGTCGAAAGCTTGGAGCCGCAACAGCGCGCGAAGATGCTCGCCGAGGCCAAGGCATACAACGAAGAGCTCAAAACCTACCCCGACCGCTGGCATTTGGAAGACGACAAGGCCATGCTCGAGCGCTACAACAAGACGCTCGACGTGACCGGCACCGGCATCATGGGCTACGTGTCCATTCCCGCGATCAAGGTGAGACTCCCGATCTACCACGGCACCGATGAATCCGTGCTGCAGATCGCCATCGGCCACCTGACCGGCTCGACGCTTCCCGTGGGCGGTGAAGGCACGCACACTGTTGTCTCAGGGCACACCGGCTTGCCGAGTGCCAAACTCATCACCGATCTTGACCAGCTCAAAAAAGGCGATATTTTCCAGTTCCACGTGCTCGACGAGACGCTGACCTACGAAGTCGACCAGATCAGCGTTGTCAAACCCGCGGAAATGGACAAGCTCAATTTCGAAGACGGCAAGGACTACGCCACGCTCGTCACCTGCACGCCGTACGGAGTCAACTCGCACCGTCTGCTAGTGCGCGGGCATCGCGTCGCGAATCCGGTGACGCCGGACTCGACTACCTACGACAACCCGACGTCGATGCTGTGGACTGCGGTCGCTGCCGCCGGTTTGCTGGTGCTGATCGTGCTGCTGCTCGCCATCTGGCTCGTGCGCCGGCACAATCGCAGGAAACTGAACGACATCACGCCGAACGGCAAGTTCAAGCACCGCGCTCCTTACAGCAGGGATCACAGTGCCTGACCTAGCGCACTGTTCCGCTTGCACAGCTGTCGAGTTGAGCTGAGCACTCACTTTGCGTGACTTATATAAAGGTTGCAAAAGAGCAGAGTTGGAACAGGTTCGCTCACGATGTGAGTGGTGGAGCTCGCAACGTGGACGAGATAAAAACTCGACAATATAATCGAATTTGTATAAGGAGAATGCGCTGCGCCGGCACTGCGAACGCTGGCTCGGCAAAGAAGGAGAAAACGATGACCAAGGAATCGTTTGCAGCAAAATGGCGACTGCTCGCCATGGCGCTCGTCATCGCGCTCGTAGGGGGATGGTGCACGGTGCTTCCTTCTGCGCACGCCGCCGAAACGGGCAGCATCACCGTGGATTTCAACGTGACGAAGAACGGCAAAGATACGCCGATTCAGAACGCTGAGTTCAATTTATATAAGATCGGCGTGTGGGACGGCACGAAGGGCAAGTATGTGCCTGTCGCACCGTTTGATAATGAGTTTTATTCATCGATCGGCATGTTCGATGAAACAACCGGCACTGAGATCAGTATTGTCGATATTATTGGCGCCAGCGCAGAGCAGCTGCGCGGACTCAGCGACACGTTGAGTGCCAAGATCAAGCAAGCTGACGCTGAAGACAGTGTTGACAACAAAGCAGAGCCAGTGATGACTCGCTACACTCACTTGGCTGAAGAAGGCAAGGATTCTGGCGGAACGACGGTGCTCGGCCAGGCTGTGTTTGACGGACTTGAGCGCGGACTCTACTTGGTGGACGCTCCAATTCACCAGATTGCTGGCACTGGCACTACGGCACAGGGCAAGATTGAGAATGACAAATATGTTATTTCTTCGTCGCTCGTTGGACTGCCAAGCGCTGGCGATGATGACCCAATGAACGTGACCATCTCGGCAAAAGCTGATTGCGCCACCGGCGTCGACCCTATTCACGTTGAGAAGGTATGGAAGAACGACGATCCGGCAACGCGCCCGAAGTCGATCACCGTGTCGCTTTACTTGGAGGGTCAAGATGACCCGATCGGCACTGAAACGCTTTCGGAAGAGAACGACTGGAAGTGCGTGTGGGACAACCTGCCTGTTGGCGATCGCTATTTCGTGGTTGAAGATGAAGTGCCGGAAGGCTACAAGGTGTTCATCGATGAAGACATCATCAACCCGGAAACCGCTGATTTCACGATCACCAATTCGAAGCCGAGCAAGCCGAACGAGCCGACTGTGCCGGTTTCGACCACCACGCCGAACCGACCATCCACCGCGCACACCGGCGCTGAGGTCGCTTCAATCGTGGCCATCGCAGTAGCGTGCGTGATGATCGCGCTCGTGCTGATCCGTGAAGTGCGCAGGTCGCGCGACAAGTAATCTTCTTCATGAACTCCATATATAAAGAGGTGGGTGCTGAAATCAGCACCCACCTCGTATTTTGCTGCGTGAACTATCTATCGGTAGTAATACTCGCTAATTAGCTACGAGCCTTGCGAACCAACAGCACAGCCGCGCCCAGCGTCAACGCGAGAGCTGCCAGTGCAGCGATAATCTGCGTTGAAGCGCCGGTGCTGGCAATCGCAGCGCCCACATATGGTTGCTGAGCTTCCTTCGCCGCGGTATCGGCAGGCTTGCTTGTGCCAGCAGCGGGCTGCTGAGCTGCGGTGTCATGCTTGCCGGAGGCAGCGTTATTGCCGGTGTTGCCAGCAGTTCCGGTATTGCCGGTATTTCCAGTATTACCAGTGTTTCCAGTATTTCCGGAATCGCCAGAGCCGGTCTCGCCAGTGTCTGCAGGAGTCTTCGCGGCGACCTTCACGGTGTAGGAGTCGGAGATCGACGGGTCAGACTTCAGCGTCACCGTCACCTTGGCGGCGTCGTTCGGCTTCGAGAAATCATAAGCCAGCAAATACTGATCCGGCATAAGAGCGACGGAACCCATGCCGCCTGCGTAATTGCCAACCACCTTCAGGTCGGCGTCGGCAATCGTGTCGCCAACCGTGTAGTCAGTCTTCACCGGAGTGATTCCCAGCGCGAAGATCTGCTTCTTCGCCAACGCGTTGATGGCGTCGTTCACCATCTTCGTAGCGGCGGTCACATCGTCTGCAGTGGCGTCACTGCCGGCGAGCAGCACATTGGCGGACTCAACCGCGTTGTCGAGCGCGGCGAGCGAGTCGTTCGTGTAGTCGTCGCGGGAAACGGCCTTGGCCTTGTCGATCGCGTCGGTGAGCGCAGTGGTGTCGGGCTTCGTGGTCTCGGCTTGAGTCTTCGTGAGCGAAATCTCGTCGATGCTGCCCCAATCTCCGGCAGCGAGCTTGCCGTTGATGGTGATAGTGGCAGTGCCGTCATCACCAACGGTCACCTGCACCTTCGGGCTGTTCCACTGTTTCCAGCCGGCGAGTTCGAAGTTCGCGGAATTCGTCTTGCCGTTGCCGTTGCCACTCAGCGTGAGCGGGTTGTCTGTGGAGTTGCCGCCCACGTATGCGCCCTCGCCCTTTGCGGTGAGCGTGTATTCGCCGGGTTCGAGGCCGGTGATCGTGCGGGTCACAGTGAACTCATACGGAGTGCTTGCCCAGAAGTCGAGCGCGCGTTTGCCGTCAGACGGGTTCTCCGTGCCGATTTTCACGCCGGTGCCGGAGAGGGCCCAGTCGGCGTCGTGAGTCTGATCTTCGAAACTGCCGTCGGTCACATAGTTCTCAGGAGTCGCGGCGTTCACCGTGATCGTGGCGGTGGCCGAATGGTTCGCCTTCGTGGTGCCGGTGATCGTGTATGTGCCAGCGCCGCGGATCCAGTCTGCGGCGGCGGTGTTCCACGTCACGTCTTCAGTCTCGTTCACGCCATCCTTATATTCAGCGGTCACCTGTGCGGGCAGCTTCGCCTTCACAGCGGCGATGACCGCGGCGTTGTCGCCGGAATCGTCAACGGAAATCGTCACTGGCGTGATCTGAGTGAACGTGTGGTCGGTGACTGCGCCGGTGCGCAGGTACTTCGGCGTGGCAAGCGACGGCAGTGCGGTGCCGTCAAACGCGAACAGTGCCTGATTGTCAACGCCGGATCCGCCCCAGTTCTTGCCTGCATCGGTTGGGTCGTATTCGCCAGCGGCCTTCGTCGCCCAGCCACCGCCGTATTCATTCCACTTCTTCACGAGCTCGGCGTTGGTCTTGCCGCCCGTGCCCACAGGAATCCAAGCGGGTTCCCAATAGAACACGCCAAGGCCGTCGTTCTCGCCGTCGCCGTCGTTGTCGCCGATGTTATTGACGGCATCGGAAACAGCGCGGAACTCGTCTGCCTGGCCTTGCGCGGAAATCGCGTATGTGTTGAGCGCGTCGGCAGACACCTTCGACGGCACGGTGTTCGAGTCGCCGTCGCCGTCTTCGAGCGTGTATGCCCACGAAGTCTCCGCTACCATGACGTCTTTGTGATACCTCTGAGCCACAGCCTTGAGCTGCTGCGTCAGATTCTCCGTCGTGCCATGCCAGAACGGGTAATATGAGCTGGCGAACACGTCGTAGTCAACGTTGTATTGATTGAGCGAATCCGCGCGCGTCAAATAATCCTTCTTCTCGGGGTTGGTGAAGTGAATCGCCACCTTTGCGCCCGGCAGCACTTCGCGCACGGCCTTCGAACCGGCGTTGAAAATCTGTGCCATGTTCTTCCAGCCCGAGATTCCGGCGATCTTCGAATTCGTTTCATTGCCGACCTGCACCATGCCAACGTCGACGCCGGCGTTCTTGAAGGTAGTGAGCGTCTGCTTGGTGTAGTTATACACGGCGTCGGCGGTTTTGGCGGTGTCGCCGTTAAAGCTCTTCCAAGCTTTCGGCACCTGCTGCTTGCCGGGATCGGCCCAGAAATCGGAGTAGTGGAAGTCGACGAGCACCTTGAGACCTGCCGCGGTGGCGCGTTTTGCCATAGCGAGCGCGCGGTCGGCGTTCACGTTGCCGCCGCCGTAGCCCTGACCGTCTGCGGTGAACGGGTCGTTCCATACGCGCAGGCGAACGTAGTTCCAGCCGTTGTCTTTGAGCAGTTTGAAGAGATCTTCGGTGGTGCCGTTGGCGTCTTTGAAGCTGACGCCGCTTTCCTCGAGAGACATCATTGACGAGATGTCCGCGCCGCCGATGAAGTCGGTGGGCAGGTTCTCGATTTTCTTCACATTGATATCTGCGTGCACTGCGGTGGCGTCTTCTGCGGCGTTCGCGGTGACCGCTGTGGCTGCGCAGACCGCGCCGCCCGTTGCCAGCATGGCAAGCGTTGCCATAGTGGCCAGTGTGGTGTGCATGAATCTTCTGTGATTCATATTGCTCCTTGATTTATTTCTCTGCTGTTTCTCTTATTTCTTGTTGTGTGTTATGGTTGTTTAAGAATTTGGTACAACAGTGTACCAAATCTCAATATTTCAGTATAGTAGCGTGTGTCAACCAACGAAAATATGTGCCGAGGCGTGCTGAGTTTGGTATATTCGTCGAGTTAGCGCTTTGCGCAGATTGCCGAGCGTCTGTATCTGCCTCCTGCGGCACCGCTGCTTTCTGCGGCAATGCAACACGCCGGGCAGTCCATGTGTTGTTGTTCGCGGGGTTGTGTATATTTGATTGATGGTGTCTGGCCGTGAGGCTCAAACGTGCTGGGCAGTAAGCTTTCCAAGTGAATAAAGGAACAGATATGTACGCGATTGTGAAGGCCGGTGGCCATCAGGAAAAGGTCGAGGTCGGCGATACCATTCTCGTCAACCGTCTCGAAGCCAAGAACGGTGAAACCGTGGAGTTCCCGGTTGCGCTGGTTGTGGACGGCTCCAAGGTTGTGCTCGCGGCCGCTGATCTCGCGAAGATCTCCGTCAAGGGCGAGGTCGTCAACGACGATGCCAAGGGTCCGAAGATCCGCATCCAGAAGTTCAAGAACAAGACCGGCGTTGCCCGCCGCAAGGGCCATCGCCAGAAGCTGACTCAGGTCAAGATCACGGCAATCGCCTGATTTCGAGTTCAGCAGTCAGTTAGGTACCGAAAGGAACAACAATGGCACATAAGAAGGGCGCGTCCAGCTCGCGTAACGGTCGCGATTCAAATCCTCAATACCTCGGCGTGAAGAAGTTCGGCGGCGAAGCTGTTGTCGCTGGTAACATTCTCGTTCGTCAGCGTGGCACCAAGTTCCACCCAGGCCACAACGTTGGTCTCGGCAAGGATCACACGCTGTTCGCACTGGCCGACGGCAACGTTCGCTACGGCATCCGCCGCGATCGCAAGGTCGTCGACGTCGTTACCGAGTGACGCTGGCGTTCATAGCGCATAGTTTTTAGCAAGCCCCTGCATATGCGGGGGCTTTTGCATATCTGGCGGTGGGTTATGTGCATGTTGTCTCAGCCACATAGACAACTTGCACGGTTTGGGCAGCGTAAGTGTGCATGTTGTCGCGTTTGCTCAGACAGTATGACCATGTGAGAGTGTGTCTATGTGCATATTGTCGTCTTATCTGCGGCAACATGCACATTTTGGCGGCGCAGGCAGCCATGTTGTCTAAACTGACTAGACAACATGTGCATTCGGCGGAAAATGGTCATATTGTCTACGGACGTTATGCGACATGCACACTTTGGCGCAGGATTCGGTCGGCTTGTCCATTGAGTTTGGACAACTTGCACAGATTAGGTAGTAGAAACAGTCATGCTGTCTATCTGTGCTATACAACATGCACAGTTTGGCGGCGGGGATAGTCATATTGTCTAAGCGGACTAGACGAATTGCACAGTTTGGTGGCGGAAACTAGTTGTGTTGTTTATCTGCGTTAGACAACATGCGCGCAGGTTGCGGAAGAGATAGGCGCAGGCGCGGGTTGAAGCAAGCGGAACGGACTGAAATAGCAGCACAAAGCTTGAAATAGCAGCACATAGATAGAATGGGGCGTTATGAGTGATTTTGTGGATCGTGTGACAGTGCATGTGAAGGGCGGCGACGGCGGCAATGGGTCGGCCGGTATTCGCCGCGAGAAATACAAGCCGCTGGCTGGGCCGAATGGCGGCAATGGCGGCAAGGGCGGCTCGGTGATTTTCGAGGCAGACCCGAACGCGAACTCGTTGCTTGACTTCCGTTTTGTGCCGCACCGCACTGCGGAAAGCGGCACGATGGGGCTCGGAGACACCAAAGACGGCTCACAGGGTGCAGACTTGATTCTTCCGGTGCCAGTCGGCACTGTGGTGTTCGAGGCGAAGGGCGCGCAAGGGCAGCCAAAGCACCCTGGCGCAGTGCTCGCTGATTTGCGTCATGCAGGCGACCGCTTCGTCGCTGCTGCAGGTGGCGCAGGCGGTTTGGGCAATGCGGCGCTCGCCAATAAAACGCGTCGCGCACCAGGGTTCGCGCTGCTCGGCGAGCCGGGTGAAGAGCGAGACCTGATTTTGGAGCTCAAGTCGATCGCAGACGTGGCATTGGTGGGCTTCCCGTCGGCAGGCAAGTCGTCGCTTATCGCGGCGATGTCGGCTGCCAAGCCGAAGATCGCGGACTACCCGTTCACCACGCTCGTGCCAAATCTGGGCGTCGTGCAGGCCGGCGATATGCGCTACACGATCGCCGACGTGCCGGGACTCATCCCGGGCGCCTCCCAGGGCAAGGGCCTCGGCTTGCAGTTCCTGCGTCACATTGAGCGCACGGAGATCATCGCGCACGTGATCGATTGCGCCACGATCGACCCCGATCGCGACCCGCTGAGCGACTACTACGCGCTCGAAAAGGAACTCGGAGAATACGCGAACGAGCTCGAACTGCCGCTCGGTGCGATCCCGATTCCTGAGCGTCCGCGAGTCATCATCCTCAATAAGGTAGATGTGCTCGACGCCAAGGAACTCGCCGACTTCGTGCGCCCGGACTTCGAGAAGCTCGATCTTCCGGTATATGAGATCTCAACCGCATCTCACGAAGGACTCAAAGAGCTCAACTTCGCGCTCGCCAAACTCGTCAAGCAGATGCGCGCGGATATTGCACAGCGCGAGGAAACCGTTGAGGAAGAGCGCGTGGTCATCAAACCGCTCGATGACGCGGCAACCCGCCGTCGCAACGGCCGTAACGCAGACGTTGCCGAGTTCGACATCGTGCGCGAAGATGACGGACACGGTAATTTCTGGTTCACCGTCACCGGCACGAAACCGGAACGCTGGGTGATGCAGACGAACTTCGACAACGACGAAGCTGTGGGTTACCTCGCCGACCGCCTCGCCAAGCTGGGCGTGGAAGACGCGCTGCGCAAGAAGGGCGCGCACGCCGGCGACGAAGTGCGCATTGGCCGCGGCGATCGAGCCGTTGCGTTCGACTGGGATCCGACGATTGCCGCCGGCGCCGAAATGCTCGACGGCGCGCAGCTCGGCTCGCGCGGTAATGATCTGCGTTTGCAGGAAGACAGCGGGCGTTCGCACAGGCGCACGAACACGGAGCGTCGTCGTGAATATCACGAGATGATGGACGCGCGCGCAGCAGTTCGCGCAGCCATGCAAGCCGAGCGCGAGGCCGGCCACTGGGCGGATCCGTCGGTGGACGACGACAAGCA
>Tephra_p2__coassemble_2645_pt1 | contig 15846 bp, 12 predicted proteins | sample Tephra_p2__metabat2_low_PE_021 | metagenome-assembled genome bin Tephra_p2
GCAGCAGGAGTCCGAAGAGAACGCCAAGGCCGCAGCTGAAGCCACCGCAGACGCCGCCGATGCCGAGACTTCCGAGAAGAAGGACGACGAAGGCGACGCTGAGGGCACGCTGACCCCGCTTGGCCAGGCCAAGAAAGAGGCAGCTGAATACTTGGAGGCATTGCAGCGTGAGCGCGCGGAGTTCATCAACTACCGCAACCGCACCCGCAAAGACATGGATCGTGCCCGTCAACAGGGCATCATCGATGTGCTGACGGCAATGCTCCCCGCGTTGGACGACATCGATCGCATTCGTGAGCATGGCGGCGATATGGGGGACTCCTTCGAGGCCGTGTCTGCGAAGATCGACAAGACCTTCGAGAAGTTCGGTGTTGAGAAATTCGGCATCAAAGGTGAGGATTTCGACCCGAACAAGCACGAGGCGATTCTGCACAAGCCAGATCCGGAGGCCAGCAAAGCAACGGTCGACACCGTTGTTGAAGCCGGCTACCGCATCGGTGACCGTGTGATTCGTGCCGCGCGCGTTGTGGTCGCCTCTCCGCAGAACTGAGGCTGATCTGCGAATGGCCGTGAACCGCAAACGATTCACGGTTCACGGCCATTTCTATAGTTGCAGACTTTGCACACACACTATTCGATTTTTAATATTGACTTTTATTTTGAAGCCTCGAAAGGAGGCACAGCAGCATGGCTGAGAATGAATGGCTGAACAAGGATTTTTACAAGACCCTGGGTGTCTCCAAAGATGCCACTGAGCAAGAGATTACGAAGGCATACCGCAAACTTGCCCGTAAGTACCACCCAGATATCAACAAAACAAAAGAGGGCGAAGAGAAGTTCAAGGACATCTCGGAAGCCTATGACGTGTTGAAAGACAAGGAATCGCGTCAGAAGTATGATGCGATTCGCTCGCTGGGCGCAGGCGGTGCTCGCTTCACCGGCGGTGCGGGCAACGGCTCGTTCAACGCAGGTGATTTCTCCGACATCTTCGGCTCGATGTTCGGCGGCGGTGGCGGACGCGGCAATTCGCATATTCGCTTCTCCACCAATGGCATGGGCGGCGGCGCTTCGAACCTGAACGACATCTTCTCGATGTTCGGTGGCGGCGCAGGCGCTGGTGGTAATGCATACGCTGATTATGACGACGGCGCGTTCCAAGGCTATCGCCCGAACCCCGTTCCGGAAGACGGCGGTGACCTGAACTCGAAGATCACGCTGACGTTCCGCCAGGCAGCCAAGGGCGCGATGGTGTCGCTCAAGGCTGGCGGCAAGAAGTTCAAGACCCGCATTCCTGCCGGAGTCAAAGACGGTCAGAAGATTCGTCTCGCCGGCAAGGGCAAGCCAGGTCAGCATGGTGGCAAGCCGGGCGACATGTATCTGCAGGTGAGCGTTGCCGAAGACCCGAAGTTCACGATGAGCGGCGTCGACTTGGTGATGGATCTGCCGATCACCGTTGGTCAGGCGGTCAACGGCGCGAAGGTCGAGGCGAAAGACCTCGACGGCGAATCGGTGACGTTCAAAGTGCACGCAGGCACGTCGAGCGGCGACGAAGTGCGCGTTTCCGGCAAGGGCGTGAAGACCCCGCGCAAGACCGGCGATTTGATCGGTCGCGTGCAGATTCACGTGCCCGAGCACCCTGGACTCAAGGTGAAGAAGGCGGCGAAGGAATTCGACGCAGCAAGCGGCGATTTCGCCACTGAGCTTGCACAGCAGCGGGAGGCGTAACACTCATGGCGCGCATAACACGGCAGCAGCGCAGGCTGTATGAGATGTGCGCGATGGCGATTGTGGAACGTCGAGCGAATCTCGACGGTGCTTCGCATGTCGGCTTCGACATCGACCTGCCGGTCTTCTCGGTCGGCAGGGTCGGTGAACTGGCCGACATTCACCCGCAGACCCTGCGCCAATACGATCGCCAAGGCTTGGTTGTGCCTGGACGAACAGATGGCGGTGCGCGCAGGTATTCGCTGCGTGACGTCGATCGTCTCGTGCAGGCGCAGCATCTGAGCCAAGACGAGGGCATCAACCTGAGCGGAGTGATGCGCATTCTCGAACTTGAGGAAGAGAACAGGCAGCTGCGCCACCAAGTGCAGGAACTGACCGGAGTCGCTGGATTCAGCGTGTTCACTGCCGATATGGAAGGGCGCATCACGCAAACGCGGCGCTCGCATCGCGCACGCCAATGGCGTGGCGCTGCGTTTGGGCATGACGTGCGCGAGTTGACGGCGGGGGAGTCGCACCGCGCGCAATCCAAATCGGTGATGCTCTGGCATCAGTCCGACTGACACGCATTTCTTTCAAGCCTCTGGCGGCATTGAGTCGCCAGAGGCTTTTCTATATGCGGGTGCGGGAGAGCTCGCGTTATGCTGGCACAGGCAACAACGAGCCGCAGATAGTGACGAGTACGAGTGCGCGAAAGAGGTGGCAGATGCGTAACGACGAGGGTTTGCTGGCAGTGTTCTGGGACATGGACGGCACACTGATCGACTCCGAACCATATTGGCACGAAAGCGAGCTCGTGATCGCCCGCGACAACGGCGGGTATTGGGACATGGACCTGGCGTGGAAAGGCTCTGGCAGGCCGGTTCCGCAGATCGCCCGCGAAATGATCGAACTCGGGTGCACGCTGTCCGCCGACGAGATCGGCAAGCAGATGATCGAATTCGTAGCCGCCAAAGAACGCGAGCACATGCCGTGGATCGCCGGCGTGGAGCGCGTGCTCGCAGATCTGCGCGACGCGGGCGTGCCGAATGTGCTCGTCACGACGTCGCCGCGCGAGATGGCGGAAAACCTGATCGCGCAAGCGCCGGCGAACTCATTCGCAACCTACGTGTGCGGCGATGACGACACAGAGAAGAAGCCGAGCCCCGCGCCCTACCTGCTCGCCGCAGAGCGGGCGGGAATCCCACGCGACCGCATCCGCCAATGCATCGCCTTCGAAGACTCACCGAGTGGCCTCGCCTCGGCATACGCCTCCGGCATGCTGACGCTCGCGCAAACCATCTGCCGCAAGGGCGGCGAGTCGATCGACCCGAAATACCGCACTGTGCACGGCTACGATGGCGTGACCGCCGAATCCCTCAATGCGCTCCTTACACAGACCAAGTGATTGAACACATCGAATCTGCGTGACGCGCGCCGCCGCGACTGAGACGGTCTATGCAGCGGTTGTGACGTGCTTCGCACTGAGCGCAGCACCGATCGCTCCTACTGGCAGGTCGGCTGGTACGAGTTTGAGGCGTGACGGCAGGTGCAACGAGTCGATGAATTTGCTCGACTGCGCTCGCTGACGCAGTTCCTTGGTGATTGCGTGCAGCAGTGGTTCGCCGGTTTTTGCCATGCCTCCGCCGATGATGATTGCGGCGGGGTCGACGGTGACGGCGAGTATGTCGATGGCGTCGGCGATCGCATTGATGATGATATGCTGCACATCTTGCGCCTGCTCATGCCGTGCATCGTGAGGATTATGAGCCGCGGCAAGGATGGCGGGCATAGGTGGGTCGGCATACGGCCACAGTCGCTTGGCAGCACCGCCACTCGCGGCGGTTTCCAAACATCCACGCTGGCCACATGCGCACTTCCATCGATGTGGCTCGACTGGGATATGCCCGATCTCGCCAACGGTGTTGCTTGAACCATGGTCGAGCACGCCATCACGCAGTATGCCGGCCGCCAAACCTGTACCGAGGTTGAGGAACGCGATGGTTTCTGTAGCGTCATCGCCGAAGAGCATTGAGCTTGCACCGAGTGCCGCTGCATTGACGTCGTTCTCCACCACTGTGGTCATGCCGCAGCGCGCGCTGATGGCCCGCGCGAGTGGAACATAGTCTATGGAAAGGTTCGCGATGGCTCGCACGTCTCCGGTGCGCCCATCCACAGTGCCAGGTGTGCCAATGCCGATCACGCTTGCACGTCGTGTTTCACCGCGCTGCGCAAGCTGTGTGTTCAATGTGTCTATGACTGCGACAATGCAGTCGATAAGGGCGTTGGCTCCTCGTTGAGCCGGTCGCTGTGTTTGAGCGAGCACGGTGACGCCTTTACCTGCCAAGTCGTCTTCAATGACGACGCCTGCTATTTTCGTGCCGCCTACGTCGATGCCGATCATCAGCGGTGGTGCATTTGTACCCATGACGCCTCCTTGCGTATGGTGCGCGGTGTGCTGCGCAATATGTTGTGTATGGGCAGCCGATGCTATTTCGGCTGCTCCTCAAAATTGCGAATGTAGGGCACCAGCCAGCGGATGATGCTGATGGCCTGCCCTCGCAGTGATGCATCCGCTCCTACCTGGCAGCGGTGCAACTGCGGAATCGTCATATAGGCGGTGTTCATGGCGGCGCTCAATTCGCCGCCCATTGCGTTCAGGAAGGTTTCGCCGCCGATGTCTGCTGGCGCGTCGATCGATACGTCGTGCAGATTGAGCAACGCGAGCGGTGTGGCCATGACCCTGCCGAGCAGTTGGCCTGCACCGGTGAGAATCTCGGAGCGGCGTGATGGGTCAGCGGCTATCTGTGCATACAGATTGTTCGTCGACAAATAGGCTTCGAGGCATCCTCGTTTGCCGCACGCACAAGCAGGCCCCTCCGGGTCGACCACTACATGCCCGATTTCGCCAGCCATGTAGTGATCTCCTTCCACGATCTGCCCATTGACGCATAGGCTGGCGCCGACGCCTGCGCCGATGCGAATGAGCATTGAGTTGTCGGAGCCCTCGCCGAAGAATCGCTCGGCAAGCAATGCCATGTTCGTCGCGTTGCACACGCACACGGGAAGTTCGGTCGCCTCGTGCAACAGCGTGCTGGCGTCGATGTTCTTCCAACCCAGCTGCACGGCACTGGTCACATTGCCTTCCGGCGTGACGACGCCAGGCACCGCCAATCCGATGCCGAGCACCGGTTGCGGGCTCATCGTAAGCAGTCGCTTCGCCGCGTCGATTATCGGGTCGAATGGCATCACATCGTCTTCCACCGGAATTTCCAAGCGGTCGATGATGCGCCCGCCCAGGTCTGTCAATGCACCTTTGATGACGTAATGTTGGGAGAGATCGATCGAGATGATGCGCCAATATGAGGTGTCTATGCCGAGCAACACGGAACGTTTGCCACGGCCGGAACGTGTGTCTTCGCCGACTTCGCGGATAATGCGGTCATCGAGCATCTCGCCGGTTACATCGGTGGTGGCCATGCGGCTCAAGCCGAGTCGTTTTCCCAGTTCGCTGCGTGACATGGTGGTGGAGGGGAACAACAGATTGAATGCAGCCATGATGTTGCGCGCACGAATATCGGATGGTACGGTCTTGGTTTGCGCGTTGTCTGGCACGCGATGAAACGACGGAAGAGTCATGATGTCTCCTTATACGTGTGCAAGCGTAGACGTTCAATGTGTTGTTCATATGTATTGCATATGACCCTCGCCGGCTCACGTGCGCTTTTCTGCATTCTCCTCGGCGTGGTCGCTGAGCGGTGATTGTTTTTAATACTACTAGATTTTGCTTTTTATGTCAATGAAGTATACATAATTATGCTGCCGTAGAAAAGTAGAATTTCTTTGTTTTTCTAACACTTTATGACAGTGCTGTAGGGTCAATAAAGCTAATCAGCTGCGTATTGTCAGGAATATTGCTGATGTTGTTATTGTCGTCTTCAGGCAAGTTCGCAAAACCGAGATACGTGTTGCCACGGTATTCGATATGTGAGCCGCGCGGGTGCCACTGCGCGTGTCCTGGCCGCGTCTCGGCACTGATGAACATGTTGTGTTCGATGCGCGCAGTGCCGTCCGCGCGCGCTGTGCGCAAGGGCTCGGCATCTGTTGCGATGATGAACACGTTGTCGTGAATGAATGCGTCGGGATTGCGCGGAATGTCAATCGCCCCCATGCGATCGCGGTCGCTGACGTTGTTGTAGAACTCGGAATTCACGGCTTTCTCGTTGCAGAACATAACAGCGCCACCCGAGTTGTTGTGTGAATAGTTGTGGCGGTATATGGTGCCGTCGCCGTAGTCTGCGTCCCATGCCTGCCCGTCGCCATTGCCTTGGTCGGCATTCAGCGTGTCAAAGGCCATGTTGTATTCGAACAATGCGTTTTTGCAGCGCCACGGCCAGATGGCGGCCGCCACTTTGTCATTGAGCGTCGCTGTATAGATGTCATCGCAGATCTGTGCCGCTGCTTCACGTGAAACATTATGGCGGATGATCGGGCGATCGCAATACATGACGGTGATGGCGTCACCGCCGGCGCGCTCCACCGTATTACCCTCAATCAGCACGTTCGTAGCGCCATATGTGGCGATGGTCTCGTTGCTTATTCTGCCGTCGCCGTAATCGAACGTGTTGTTCCACGTGCCATCGGCATCTTTGCCGCCGTTGTCGATGTAGTTGAGATAAGCCGTGTAGCCGACGCCGATGCCCCAACGATTCACGTCGCGCACGGTGTTGTTCAGTATGCGCACGTCATCGAAACGTGCAATGCGTCGTTTTGCTCGAGCTGGATCGTTGGGGAAGTGGGCGATCACGTAGATGCCTCCGTTAGCCATGTGCTTGTCGTAAACGTTGCCGTGCACATCGTGCACATACAGGTGCTCGAGCACAATGTGCCGGCACGTGCCATATTCTTGGGCGATAACGGTCACGCCAGTGCGGTCCATCACGTCAAGGTCGTTATATGCGTGCCCGTCCGAATCGTCTAAACGGCGGTTGCTGATCTCCACGTCGCGCACCTCGATGTATGAGCAATCAAACAGCAGTAGCGCTGTGGAAACCTCGCCTTTGCTGCGGTGCGGGCAACCGCCGATTGGCGCGTGATAATCCTCAAACCACACGCCTTCGCCGTCGCAGTGTATGGCGGGTCGGGGGAGTGCTTCGTTGCCGTATGCTCCAATGGTGATGGGGCGTTTCGGAGTGCCGTGCGCGCCGGTCAGGTGCAGGTAGTCGCGCTCGAACTGACTGCCGCGCTCCAGTGCAATGCCATCGCCGGGGTTGAGTGTCAGGCTTCGCAATTTCGTGAGTGTGCGCCATGCTTCGTTCGGTGATGTGCCGCCTGCATTATCGTCTCCGTGCTCACTTGAGCAGTAATAGATCGTCATACATACTCGCTTCGTGGTTCGAGATGGGCTCAGTTCGTCGGTGAATATCGCCCTTCGATGAATAGGTGGTTTGAGTATAACTCATTTGCTAATTAACTTGACACAAGTGTTTTGCTACAAAAAACGTTGCTATTTCAACCAATTATGAAATATCACGCTCTAAGAGAATTGAAAAAGTAATCTAAATTGACATTTACGAAACGATTCGCTATCGTAAAGACCACCACCACGAAGAAGTGGCGTCAAGCTTCGATAACCGGATGGAAAAGGCATCCGATCTGAACGCAAAGGAGCGCAGAGCAATGAAGTGGAATAAGGGTTGCATGACGGCGATCGCTGCAGTGGGGGCCATGTGCATGGCTCTCGCTGGCTGCGGTGCCACCTCGGGATCATCGTCATCGAGTTCAAGCTCGAGCAGCGGCGGCAAAGTCGAGCTCACCTACATTCACCGTCTTCCCGACAAGGCCGGCATGACCACCGTTGAAGAAACGGTTGCCCGTTGGAACAAAGATCACCCGAACATCCAGGTCAAGGCGATCCACTTCAACGGCAATGCCTCCGATCTGATCAAGAAGTTGGAGACCGACGTCAAAGCAGGTAACGCTCCAGATCTGGCGCAAGCCGGTTATGCGGAACTTCCTGAGATGTTCACGAAGGGCATCGTCGAAGATGTGACCGCCGAAGCCTCGCAATACAAGAAGGATTTCGCGGCCGGAACATTCGACCTGATGAGCATCGGCGGCAAGACCTATGGCTTGCCGCAAGACACTGGCCCGCTCGTTTACTTCTACAACAAGGCGGAATTCGACAAGCTCGGCATCGAAGTGCCGAAGACTCAGAGCGAATTGATCGACTCGGCGAAGAAGGCTGCGGCCAAGGGCAAATACATCATGTCGTTCCAGGCAGATGAGGCCGGCAACATGCTGACGGGCTTGGCGGGAGCTTCAGGACCGTGGTATCAGGTTGAGAACGATGCTTGGAAGGTCGACACCGACACCAAGGGCTCGAAGGCCGTGGCTGACGTATATCAGCAGTTGCTCGACAGCAAGGCGGCAACCACATATCCACGTTGGGATCCGTCGTTCGACTCCGCGTTGCAAAAGGGCGAGCTGATCGGCACAATCGGTGCAGCTTGGGAAGCGCCGTTGCTGATGGATTCGATGGCAGACAAGGGCAAAGGCGATTGGCGCGTTGCGCAGGTTGGCGATTGGTTCGACAACGGCGAGAAGACCGGCCCTGACGGTGGTTCCGGTGTAGTGGCTCTCAAGGGCTGCGAGCACAAGGCCGAAGCCATGCAGTTCCTCGACTGGTTCAATACCCAGATTGAAGACCTCACCTCGCAGGGACTCGTCGTGGCTGCAACAACCGGCCAAGCCAAGACCCCTTCGAGCTGGTCTGAATTCTATGGCGGCCAAGACGTGATGAAGGAATTCGCCACGGCTAACTCCAATCTCGGTGACTTCTCGTATATCCCAGGCTTCTCGGCGGTTGCCGCCGCCATGCAGAACAAGGCCGCGGATGTGGCCTCCGGCAAGGCGAAGGCTTCGTCGATATTCGAAGAAGCGCAAACCACTTCAGTCAATACGCTGAAAGACTACGGCCTGTCGGTGGCGCAATAGTCTCAAACAACGCGAGGGCGGGCCTTGTGCCCGCCCTCCTGATCTCTTTCGCAAAGGAGCGGTGAGATGTCTACGATAACGTCAACGAAGCCGAAGTCGGCAGGAGCCGGTGCTTCCCGCAAGGCTGCTCGCGCAGTCAAGGGAGCCAACAGCGCAGATGGCAAAGATGGCATGAGCGTCAAGCAAAACAAGACCAAGCAGAAGATGTCTGCGGCTGCAAAGCGCGAAGAGCGCACTGGCTGGATGTTCATGCTCCCGTTCGTGTTGCTTTTCCTGCTCGTGTTCATCTTCCCGATCTTCTATGCGATCTATTCGAGCTTCTTCCAGCAGGTCGCCACAGGCGGCGGCGCATATGGCGGAGGCGAGCTTGTCAACAAATTCGTCGGTTTCGAGAATTTCAAATATGTGATCACGTCACATGACTTCTGGGCTGGCATGGGCAGAGTGATGCTCTACACCGTCATTCAAGTGCCATTGATGATCATCAGCGCATTGGTGCTCGCCATGCTGCTCGACTCGTTCATCGTCAAGCATGTCAGCGGATTCCGTTTGGGTTACTTCCTGCCATACGCCATTCCTGGCGTCATCGCCGCGATCATTTGGGTCTACCTCTACAACGGTCAGATTTCACCAATCGTCAAAGGTCTGGCTGCCATAGGTATCAACGTCGATTTCTTTGCCAGCAACATGGTGCTTGCCTCGATGATCAACATCACCACATGGACGTTCACCGGCTACAACATGCTGATCTTCCTCTCGGCATTGCAGGCGATTCCGCATGAGCTCTATGAGGCCGCCCGCATCGACGGCGCGAATGGCTGGCAGATCGCCACGAAGATCAAACTGCCGAACGTGCGCGGCGCGGCCCTGCTCGCCATGCTGCTGTCGATCGTCGGCACGATCCAGCTGTTCAACGAGCCACAGGTGATGCAGACCGCAGATCCGGGCATCTCTCGCTCGTACACGCCAATGATGATGGCGTTCAACACATCCCGTGGCTTCTTGACGCCGAAGGGTGATGGCCCATCGAACGCCATCGCCATCGTCATGGCCATCATCGCAGGTCTGCTCGCCATGATCTATGCCTTCGTCGAAAGGAAGGTGAACGAACAATGAGTTTCGCACACACAACCCACGAGAACAGTGCATCCGCTCGTGCGCAGAAGAAGGCCGATCGCAGGCGCGAACGTTCGGAGAACGATCTGCCACGCTCGATGAAGCCACGGCCAGTGACGAAAACGATCACCATCATCATTCTGGTGTTCGCTCTCATCTACTTCCTGTTCCCGATCTATTGGGCCATCATCGCCTCGACGAAGACGCCGGCTCAACTCACCAGTTCGAATGGTTTGTGGTTCGCCGTGCCGTTCAACAAGCTGGGAGATGCCATAGCCGCCAACTATTCGGTTCTGCTTGGCTGGACGCGCGGCAACTTCTGGCGCTGGGTGGGCAATTCGTTCCTCTATTCAACGGTTTCGGCGGTCATCGGCACAATCGTGTCGGTGATGGCTGGCTATGCGACCGCGAAATTCAGATTCCGTGGCAAAGGCATCACCATCGGCATCATCATGGGTGCCATGCTGATGCCAGCAGCACTGTTGACGATTCCGCAGTATGCCATTTTCAACGCGCTGCATCTTGACAACTCGATGCTCGCCGTGATCATCCCATGCTGCGTCTCACCGTTCGGCTTCTTCCTCGGCCGCGTGTATGCGCAAAGCTCGGTGCCGAACGAACTGCTCGAAGCCGCACGCATCGACGGTGCGAGCGAATCGCGCATCTTCTTCACGATCGTGCTGCGTTTGCTCGCTCCGGCTATGGTGACGATCTTCCTGTTCATGTTCGTGGCCACGTGGAACAACTTCCTGCTGCCGCTCATGATGCTCTCCAGTGAAAATCTCTACCCAGTGACGCTCGGACTTTACGGCATGGTGTCGCTGGCAGTGTTCAACGACCGTGGCGCACTGATGATGGGCGCACTGCTCGGTGTGCTGCCGGTGATCATTCTGTTCCTCACATTGCAGCGTTTCTGGCGTGCTGGCTTGGCGGCAGGCTCCGTCAAGGGCTGATTCCGCCGCTCGCCACACCGTTTACCGCTGGGAGGGGCATACCGCTCCTCCCAGCGAATTCAATTACCTATTTCATATTTCATTACCCGTATTCAACTATGTGCACTGTTGTAACAGTGCAAGGAGCTTTCGATGACAAACACTGGCCGTTTTACCTTGCCCAGCGAAGAGAACTTCGCAGAGGAGACGAAAAGACTCGCACAACTATGGGGAGCGGATGCTATTCGCAACTCTGATGGCACGCATCTTGACGAGGCAGTAGAACGCCTCGGCAAGAAGATCTACAGCGCATATTTCCCGACCCGAGCACATAACGAGTGGATCAGTCTGCATATGGATGAGACCCCGCAGGTGTACCTGCTCACCAACCGCGTGCTCGCCACCGGCAAGACGGTGGATGTGCCATTGATGGCGGGATTCTATGCCGAACAATTGCAACCGAACCGCGACGCCGACCCACATGTGTATTGGGAGGTGATCGACCGCACAACCGGCAAGATCGTTGACGTGTCACACTGGCATTACGATCCGATCACTGACATCGTGCATATCGAGCACGTCGAAGAAATGCACGAATACACGGTGTCGTTCCTCGCCTACATCATCTGGGATCCGGTGGAGATGTATAACCACCTGACCAATGATTGGGGAGACAAAGAGCACGAGATTCCGTTCGACATCTACAATCCCGCTACGCGCGACTTCGTGTTCCGCACGTTTGAGGATTGGCTTAAGAACAATCCGCAGACCGATGTAGTGCGCTTCACTACGTTCTTCTACCAGTTCACGCTGATCTTCGACCAGCGTCACCGCGAGAAGATCGTCGACTGGTTCGGCTGCGCATGCACGGTGTCTCCGCAAGCTCTTGATGACTTCGAGGAACAATACGGTTATCGGCTTCGTCCGGAAGATTTCGTTGACGAAGGCTGCTACAACTCCACGTTCCGCATTCCACGCAAGGCACAGCGCGACTGGATCGAATTCCTCACCACATTCGTGCGTGCGAATGTGAAACGATTGGTGGATGACACCCATGCCGCTGGCAAAGAGGCGATGATGTTCCTCGGCGACCAGTGGATCGGCACTGAACCATATATGGATGGGTTCGAAGAGCTCGGACTCGACGCAGTGGTCGGCTCGGTGGGTGACGGCACCACATTGCGCATGATCGCCGACATCCCCGGCGTCAAATACACCGAAGGCCGCTTCCTGCCATACTTCTTCCCCGACACGTTCTATGAAGGCAACGATCCGAGCATCGAAGGACTCGACAACTGGCGTAAGGCTCGCCGAGCCATTCTGCGCAGCCCGATCGACCGCATGGGCTACGGCGGCTACCTCTCCCTGGCCGCCAAGTTCCCGAAATTCGTAGACACCGTGACAGGCATCGCCAATGAATTCCGCGACATCCACGAGCGCACCGGCGGCAAACCAGCGGAAGGCGAACTCAACGTGGCACTGCTCAACAGCTGGGGCAAGATGCGCAGTTGGATGGCGTTCACGGTGGCACACGCTTTGCCGAACCAGCAAACATACTCGTATTACGGCATTCTCGAAGCGCTCTCCGGCATGAGAGTTAATGTGCGGTTCATCAGCTTCGACGACGTGCTCGAGCACGGCATCGATCCATCGATCGACGTGATCATCAACGCAGGCCCTGCGCGCACATCGTTCAGTGGCGGTGACATCTGGCAGAACCCACGGCTCGTCGCCACAATCCGCCGTTGGGTGCGTGAGGGCGGCGCGTTCATTGGCGTTGGCCAGCCGAGCGCCACTAATTGGCAGGGCAGGTTCTTCCAGCTTGCCGACATCTTCGGCGTCGATCAGGAGGTCTTCCAAACACTGTCGGTCGATAAGTATTGGCCGCAGCCGGAAACCGATAATTTCATCATTGAAGATCTGCCTGACGGAGTGGAAGCCGCAAATCTCGGCGAACCAATCCTCAACACATACCCGATCAACGAGCAAGTGCACGTGCTCAAAGCAAGTAATGGCAGTGTGCAGCTCGCGGCCAATGAATATGGTGCTGGACGCGGCGTGTATATCAGCGGTCTGCCATATTCGGCGACGAATGCGCGCCTGCTTGAGCGAGCGCTGTTCTACGCAAGCCGTAACGAAGATCGGTATGCGGAGTGGAGCTCGACGAATCCGGAATGCGAAGTCGCATATTTCCCGGAACGGAAAACATACTGCGTTATCAACAACACCGACCAGCCGCAGCGCACGCAGGTGCAGCGTGCAGACGGCGGCGTCGACGAGTTCGATCTCGCACCGAGCGCCATCGCTTGGCAGCAGCTCTGATGCAATGCTGAGCCTGTTCGCGGAGCAGCAAGTTCTGCTCCGCGAACAGCTCGCCAATAGCAATAATCCGTATGTACAGCGGGGTACATGGGCAGGAAGGGAACGATCATGGAGCAGCACGCACTTGATCCAGAACTGGCGCACGTGGTCAGTCAATTCACCATCGTGGGAAACGTCGAATCAATCGAGCCATATGGTGATGGGCACATCAATGTCACCTATCTGGTCGTCACCAGTCAGGCGCGGTATATTCTGCAGAAAATGAACACCACGGTGTTTCCAGATACCGCACACCTGATGCGCAACATCGAGCTCGTCACCGGTTTTCTGCGCGAACAGCATCAGGAAACGCTCGACATCGTGCCCACACGCGACGGCGCCAGCTATTACACCGACGAGCATGGTGCATGGCGTATCTACAAGTTCATAGAAGGCACCATCTCGTACAATCTTGTGGACGATCCGCTGATCTTCGAGCGTGCGGGAGCCGCGTTCGGCGCGTTCCAGCGCAGACTCGCACAATTCGATGCGTCCGAGCTCACTGAGACGATCGAGCACTTCCATGACACGCCAAAACGATTCCGTGACTTCCAAGCAGCAGTTGCAGCCGACCCGCTTGGTCGCGCGAGTGGTGTGCAGCAGGAGATCGAGTTTTACCTTGCGCACGCCGGCGAATATAGCGAGATCATGGACGCGCTCGCCGACGGCTCAGTGCCGCTGCGCGTGACGCACAACGATACGAAACTCAACAACATCCTGATGGACGCGAAAACTGGGGAGCCGCGCGCGATCATCGACCTCGACACAGTGATGCCGGGATCGATGCTCTTCGACTTCGGCGACTCCATCCGTTTCGGCGCATCTACCGGTTTGGAAGACGAGCGTGACCTGAGCAAAGTGCACTTCAGCCTGCCACTGTTTCGCGCCTACGCGAACGGATTCCTCTCGCAAGTCGGTTCCAGCGCCACCGAGTGCGAACTCGAGCTGATGCCGATGAGCGCGAAGATGATGACGATGGAATGCGGCATGCGCTTCCTTGGCGACTATCTGCTCGGTGACGTTTACTTCGCCACCAAATACCCCGAACACAACCTCGTGCGCACGCATACGCAGATGCAGCTCGTGCGCGAGATGGAAGAGCAGATGCCACAGATGCATGCGGCAATCGAAAGCGTGATGAACCATGACTGACACAGTTGCGCAAGTAGGTCAACAGTCCGGTGAACTGGGTGTGATCGACGAACTCGTCTCCTACGCACGCGAGAACCTCTCCGTCGACCAGCGTGATGTGGATTGGACGCGCAATCGTCTGCTTGAGTATTTCAGTGAGCACAGCGAGTCATTGAGTGAGCTCGCGCAGTCCGGCGACATCTCCGGCGCTGCACTGAACGATGACGCGGTTATGGGCATACTCTCCGCGCCCCCGTCGCGCGTCGAGGAACTGTTCGCAATCATGCGCGAGGAACGCGGTAGCACGGCAGCGATGCAATGGTTGTTTGATTACTGCGTGGCCAACGGGTATGTCAAGAAACGGCAGCTCGACCGCAATATTCGCTACGTCAGCAATGGTCTGATCGTTACGATCAATACGGCGAAACCCGAGTTCAAGACGATGCGCAATGCAGCCTCCGGCAACGCGGTGGACAGCAGTTTTGCGCAGTGCACGATCTGCCGTGAAAACGAAGGACTGGCTGCGCGCGGCAAGCGCACATTGCGCACAGTCGACGTTGCGCTGGCGGGAGATTCGTTCTTCTGGCAGTTCTCACCATACGGGTACTTCCGTCAGCACGGTATCTGCGTGAATCAAGAGCATACGCCGATGCATGTGGATCGCCGCACGTTCGAGCATCTGCTCGCGTTTGTGCAACAGTTCCCCGAGTATTTCCTCGGCTGCAATGCAGCGTTGCCGCGCATAGGCGGTTCGGTACTCGCGCACGACCACTATCAAGGTGGCGGCGAGCTGATGCCGATGCAGTCCGCGCCAGCGTGGAAGTCGTTCGCGTTGCCAAGTGAGCCTGACGTGCGCGTTGAGATTATTGGTTGGCCGGCGACCGCGCTGCGCGTGCTGTCTGCCGACACTGACGCTTTGGTGCGCGTATGTGAGCGGATTCGCACGGCATGGGCGGACTACGACAATGATTCTCTCGATATTCATTCGCATGATGAGCAGGGGGAGCGGCAGTCTTCGGTGGCGCCGATCGCGCGCATACTGCCCGCCGATCGCGCCGGTGAGCCGCCACTCTACGAGATGAGTCTGATTCTGCGCAACAATGCGGTGAGCGAGCAGTATCCACTCGGCGTGTTCCACGCGCACCCCGAGTACTTCTTTATTAAACAGGAACCGATCGGACTCATCGAAGCGATGGGACTGTTCGTTCTGCCTGGACGCTTGGTATCTCAACTCGACGCATTGGAGCGTGCGCTCGCCGATGGCACTGCGCTGCCTGAGCAGATAAGCGATTTCGAGCTTGCGTGGAACGAGGTGCGTGCTCAGCTCAGCGGCAACGAATCTGCAGACGGCGTGCGCCGCATCGTGCGCGATGAAGTAGGCAGTATCTGCCGCAGAATCCTAGGCAACATCGCAGTCTTCCCGCAGTTCGCGGACACTGAGCGTTTCTTGCGCGACCTCGGTTGCAGATCTCTACAACAGTCTGTCTGATATGTGTAAGTGAACATGCGGGAAAATAAAAAGCCCGCTGCGGTGGAATGAATGCAGCGGGCTTAGTGGAGCTGATGGTAATCGAAACCACGACCTCTTCGATGCGAACGAAGCGCTCTA
>Tephra_p2__coassemble_2663_pt1 | contig 15725 bp, 13 predicted proteins | sample Tephra_p2__metabat2_low_PE_021 | metagenome-assembled genome bin Tephra_p2
ATTTACAGTCAGGTCCCTTTGACCGCTTGGGAAATCCGCCATCGTTTTCGGTTGAAACCTCAACCGGCAACTTGGCTAGTATGGCACGCGAGGTGAACAAGAGCAAGTTCGGGCGTGTCGTTTTTGAAGATTTCGTGCCGCAGCCCTTGCGTTTCAACGGCTCAGCTTATCTCTGCTCTCGCAAGCTATCTTCTGGTGATCTGCATATACGCAAGCATGTTACAGATACGCAAGCCCATGCACCACGCGCAGGATCATCCTGTTATCTGCACGCCTACGCCACCGCCCGCGTGCAGTTAACAGCTTCAATCTGCTCAGAGCACGCAGAGAGCGAGCGCCGCGCACACCCAGCAGAACTGATCTGCTAATTGCACGCGAAGATACTCCTTCGCGCGCTATCCGCAGAATGGTGCTGCTGACTGCACGCAGGCGACGTCCCCTCGCACACTGCTGGCAGAATAATCTTGCTAGATGCACACGAAGGTAGGCCTTCACGCACGCCTAACAGAAGGAACCTGCTATCTGCACGCATAGGGACTTCTTCGTGCACTACCCGCAAGACAGTTCTGCTAACTGCATGCGAGCAACGATCCCCGCGTGCAGTCTGCAGAGCCGTCCTGTTAATTGCACGCGGAAAGCGGCCTTCATGCACACGCAACAGAACGAATCTGCTCAAAGCACGAGAAGATAATTCTTTGCATACTATTCGCAGAACGATCCTGCTAAGTGCACACGAAGAGCTACCTCCACGCACTATCTACAGAACCATCCTGCCAGCTGCACGTAAGAGACGATCCCCACGTGCAGTCTGCAGAGCTGTCCTGTTGGCTGCACGCGAAGAACCGCATCCATGCACTGCTAACAGAACAATCCCGCTAAATGCAGGTGAAGGTAAGCCCTCACGCACACCCAGCAGAACCAATCTGCTACCTGCGCGCGAAGATACTCCTTCGTGCACCGCTAACAGAACCATCCTGTTAAACGCACGCGAAGAAGCCCATCCCCGCACTATCTACAGAACAATGCTGCTGACTGCACGCGGGCGACGTCCCTCGCGCACTGTTGGCAGGATTGTTCTGCTAACAGCACGCGAACAGCTATGCCCGCGCACTACTTGCAGAACAATCCTGCTAAAAGCAAACTAGACCACGCTCAAGCAGCTAGAACACCTTGCCGACTGGCTACTGCTTTGCTTGATGTGGATAACTCGTCCTCCGACCACATTGCCCGCTCCAGCTGTTCATTTCTTCGCAATACCAATACAGTGTCGAGGAACATAGCCGAGAGGAGTCCAATATGAGACGAAACCAAGCAGTGGAGAAGCTGCTCGACGACAGCGAAGCTCAGCAGCAGTGTGCGTATGCAGCGAACCGCGCAACCCGGCAAGCCATGCACTATCGCGCAAGTCAAGGACTTCTTATGGAGCCAGCCCAAGGCATCTTCGCCAGAAAAGAATTCTGGGAGGGACTGCCAGCTGCGGCACAAGTGAAACATGCGTGCAAAGCGCTTCACAAAAAGCACCCGTCGCTGTGTTTCACTGGTCCTACCGCGGCGGTCATCTATGGATTTGAAACACCATACCGTACCATGCAACAGCCATATGTTTGCGTGGGGTATGGAAGAGAGTATGTGTCGCACGGCGTTCGCTACATACACAGTTCGAGCGCGCGGGCTGTGACCATAGATGGGATCAAAGTAGCCTCAGTAGAGCAGACATTGATTGACAGCGCGCTTGTGCTCGAATTTCCGTATGCGCTCGCCATTTTTGATTCGGCAGCAAGAAAAGGGACGAATATGCTGGCGGTGCATCGAGCAGCGCAACGAAAACGCCACCCTATCGAGAAAGTGCTCCAAGTATTACGCTATGCTGACGCGCGTAGTGAGAACGGCGGCGAATCGGTGGCGCGAGGAACAATAATCAGCCTTGGATTCATGGTGCCGCTCACTCAAGTTGAATTCTATGATGCGGAGACTGGCAAAATATACCGCGTGGACTTTCTGTGGTGCCTGCCTAACGGCGAACTCATTGCCGGTGAATTCGATGGTTCGCAGAAATATCAGGATCCGAAAATGCTCGGTTCAAGAACGCTCCAGGAAAAGGTTGCAGAGGAGCGTGCGCGAGATGCAGCGTTGGCGAGATGCGGGATCACGCGCGTTATTCATTTCACTCCGAGTGACGTGCGCCGCGTGGCTCCCATCAAACAGAAACTCGAACAGGGCGGAATTCCGCTGGCCAGCGAAGTCAATAGATTCGCTTTGCAGCGGTAGAGACGGCGTGTGGGATTCCTGCATGCAGACGAGACGCTCGGGTTTGCACGAGAATTGGCGCTCAAAGCGCTCAAAGTTTTTGAGATTCCCGTATACGGACGCGGCACTCTCGAGGGTAGCGCTCAACAGCAGCGAAAACGCTGAGTGAAGCGCCAAAACAAGCTCCGTCGTGCTGCAAGTATGCAAAAGGGCCGGCTCAAGAGCCGACCCTAAGCACAAATCCCCTAACGGGTAATCAAAATCAGGCGTTGACGACCGCGAGAATGTCACGAGCCGAGACGATCAGGTATTCAGCGCCCTGGAAGTGAACTTCGGTGCCGCCGTACTTCGAATACAGCACCTTGTCGCCAACCTTGACGTCCATCGGAATACGCTCGCCCTTGTCGTCGCGGCGGCCAGGACCAACAGCGAGAACTTCGCCCTGCTGCGGCTTCTCCTTGGCGTTATCTGGAATGATCAGACCCGATGCGGTCTGAGTTTCGGCTTCCGCCTGCTTGACAATGATCTTATCTTCCAACGGTGTGAGTGGGAACGACACTGCGCGCCTCCTCTTTCTTTAGATTCAGTGTTTCCGCGCCAGAATCTGCGGCGGCGGCTGACGAACACCGTTGCACACTCCTTTGCGCTACTGCACATCCTAGCGCGTTCATTAGCACTCTGCCAACTCGAGTGCTAACGCTTTGAGAGAACAGCGCTCATGTGCCGAGGTAAATATCTGCAAATATCGGCGTGTCATATAAACAAAAAGCCCCAGCGCAACGGCGCTAGGGCTAGAGAATATCTGTGGTTTTTACAAGATCAGTTTCCACGGCGTGCGAGAATCGATTGCAGGTCGACACCCAGCGAGTCAGATGAAGCATCCGGCGCTTCGACGTTCGCCTGGGCTTCGCTGTTGTGGAACGCAACGGAATCGTTCACCGACACTGCGTCAACGGTCTGCGTCTCTTTTTCGGAGTTTGCAGCACCCTCAGCAGAGTTCACGTGGGCAGCATCTGCCGCATCACTCGAGTTATCCGCCTCAGTGTCGCTCGCCGCTTCCTGACCTTGAGCCGTAGGCTGCGGAACAGCCTTGGCCACCTGGCGAGTGGACTTGATCTCCATGCTCTGCACAGCCTGAAGCTCGTCGATGGAATCGGAACCGAGCGAGAACGAGATGAGATCCTGGTTCGCAGCCATGTCGAACGCGTCTGGCGCCTTCGAAGCATTGATTTGCGAAAGCTCATTGGTGCTGTCGTCGGCCTGCACTGCCTCTTCTTCGCGAATCACCAGACGAGCGCGGTTCTTAGCCATCTCTTCTGCCTCATGCACCGCCTGATCAACGCTGGCATGTTCGGCGACCTCCATAGCTTCCGCTTCCTGCTCACCTACGACCTGCTGACGGCGAGCCAATGCCTCGGCCTGCTCTTTGCGCGCCTGCATCAGCGCGCGACGAATCTCACGCTTCTCCATCACGTCGGTTTGCGAATCATCCTGCGACTGCTCTACCTGCTGGGTTCGTTGCGCTTGCTCAGCCTGCTGCTGGCGAGCGCGTTCTTCGACAGCGCGCTTATTCTCCCGCTTTTTACGTTCTTTTTCTTCGCGCAACCTCTGCGCACGCTTGGCTTCCCATTCACGAGCCTGCTTCGATGCACGGGCTCCGAGAATGAGTACGATCGTCATCAACGCGATGGGGATCAGCGTATAGAGCACATTGAAATCAAGCACAACAGACAACACGAAAACGAGTATCGAAATCGCCAGCAATGCCCCAACCAGCATTTTACGACGGCGTGCGGCGGCACGGCGAAGATCGCGCACCTGTGCCACGTATTCACGTTCCCGAGCGGATCCGGTGTATCCCGAAGCCATGGGCGATCCTTTCATATGCAACGCTCGCTCGTCCGAAAATTTCGTGCCATCTGCCTCGTTGATCAAATGCAGCGACGACGAATACCTGTCGGATCGGTGCTTTATCACCTGCGTCATGCCTTGAACCGTGCGTCGTGGCAGCCAAGACACCATCAAAATAACGACGATCACTACCAGAACAATGGTGCTGATCGACTCGTAATCCATAGTTCTTAAGAATAGAAGATCTTATGACAAGTTGTGTGCACTTTCACTTGGCGTGTCGAAAAAAGACGGTTGACAAAACCGTGCGGTGCGTCAGCAGCAAGCAGACTGTATGACTCATGGTCTCTCCACTCGCCTCTCACATACATGTATTTTCTACGCACACCTTCGAATGTTGCGCCAACTTTTTGCACTACTCTGCGTGAGCGTTCGTTTTCCGGCACAATATCGATTTCCAAGCGGTGCAGCAAGGGTCCAGCGGGCTCAAGCAGTGCCCAGTCTGCGAGCATGGCAACGGCGAGCGGAGTGAAACCGTTGCCTGCGTGCCGCTCGTCCACCCAGTAGCCCACGATGCCGGTGCGCATCGGCCCCTCATAAATCGCACCAAGCGAAATCTGCCCAATCAATTCACCGCCGTGTTCCATCACGAGAATAATCGACGTGCCTTTGCGTTCCTCTTCTCGCTGCCGCGCGATCCACCCGCGGAACGTCATCGGCTCGCCGCCTTGCGGGTCTGCGGATTCCCACGGTGCGAGCCAGCGCTCGTTATTTGCGCGCAGGCGATCCCACTCATACTGATCGTCGAAATTCATTGTTCGCAATGTGAGCTGCGGCGCACCGTCGGGAGATTCCAGCACGACCGGAGCCTCATATGCGTTACCAGTTCTGCGGTTGAGGCGACGGCGAATGGCTTGCATAACAGACATAGTGCTCATTGTGCCACGTGCGCGACTTCTCTGCCGAGATAAAACATGAGATTTCAATTCTCGAATACTGGTATTTCGATAGACTGCTGATATGGGATCACTGGGTTCGGAGGGAACCGCACAACACGTTGCCGAGGCGAAGCGCGTGCTCAGGCACGAAGTATTTCGCAAGCGCAAAAGCACTACTGCGAGCATGAGTATGCGCGCCGGTGAGCAATGCGCGCAGATTGCGTGCGAATCCGGATTGTTTGACGCGCACTCGAGTTGCATCGCCTGCCATGTGTCGATGGGAACGGAAGTCAGCACGATTCCTTTGCTTTCTATAGCGCTGGGCTGCGGCTACCGCGTGCTGGTGCCGAACGTCGGCGCGGATTTGAGTGTGGGATGGACTCTGCTCGCGTCTCTTGACGATCTTCTGCACATGCAGACACCGCAAGGCGAACACGCAGGCATGCCGCCGGAGTCGCGCGGTGAAATGCTGCCTCCGCAAGCATTGGAGGCATGTTCGAGGATTATTGTGCCGGCGCTGCTCGTCAATCTCGACGGCGTGCGTCTCGGCCGCGGCGCCGCGTGGTACGATCGCGCGCTGCGCTACGCGAATCCGCGCGCCACGTTGACCGCTATGTGCTGGCCGTGGGAATTTGTAGACGCTCCCCTACCCTGCGAAGAGCACGACGTTCGCATGAGCGCTGTGCTCACGCCGCGCGAATACCGAGATCTGTGCAGTCCCCGCTAACCCCCTCCCCATCATTACGAACATTCATTCCGGAGAATTATTCTCTGATTGAGGCGCGTGTAACTCACACGAATATCCATTCTGGAGAATTATTCTCCCAGTTAGAGCGTGCCAATCATTACGAACATACCTTCCGGAGAATAATTCTCCCAGTTGAAGGGCAGCTAACCATTACAAATATCTGCGCGAGAGAATAATTCTCTGATTGAGAGACGGCTAACTGAGAGAATAATTCTCCGGAATGGATGTTTGTAATGGGTAGAGCATTCTACATCAGAGAATAATTCTCCGGAATGGAGCGAGATGGGCAGCGAAGAAAAGGGAACTGCACGTTTCGCTGAGGCGAACATTACGCTGACCTCTGTCGGGAGGCGTATTAGGATTATGGCAGATATGAATGCGTAAAGAGGCTTATTGAGCAAGGAGCTTTTCGTGCCAACATACCATTATCGCTGCAAGAACTGCGGTTACGACTTTACCAAAGAGCAGTCGTTCACCGACCAGCCGATTGAGATCTGCCCGAAGTGCGGCGCTAAGCAGGTGCATAAGGTGTATTCCGCCGTGCCGATCACGTTCAAAGGCAGCGGATTCTACCGCACCGACAGCAAAGGATCGTCTAAATAATGTGATTGTGGTTTGTTGACGAAGTTAATCAATTAACTTCGTCAACAAACCACAATTGCCTGTGAGACTGGACTCTCGATTCCACTCAAGCCATCATCGAAACATGATGGCTTTTCTTATGCGATTTCTTCACCGCGACGGTGATGACGCGAACGCCGCGAAAGGCGAGTCACTGCATGCGCGACGCATGCTCTGGCAGCTACGCCGATACATGATCGCGCTGCTCGCCTCCGTAACGGTGTTCTGCATACTGCAATGCATCATCGACGCCACCGCCACACGGACTGTGGTTGTTGCCGATAGATCGCTTGACGCGGGCACTGTGCTCGGCGTGAGTGACATTGCGGTGGTTGAGGCACCGGCGTTCGATGCGCTTGACAATGCGCTCGTGAGTACGGATAAGGCCATTGGGTTGATTACGCAAATGCCTTTGGAGGAAGGGGATATTCTGCTGGCCTCGAGCGTGAAGGCGACGCCGAAGGTTGGCGAACAGCAAACGGTGATCGATGTGCGGCTTGCGGCCGGGCAACACCCGTTTGCGTTGGGAACCGTTGTGGAGTTGCGTTCGATGAACGCTTGCACTGAGCAGGCGCGAGCCTCTCCCGATGGGTGCGTGGTCAGCACACGGGCAATTGTGATGGCTGAACCACGACTCGATGACAGCGGGGCGTCGCTCACTGCTATGGCACTCGACGTCGATGAAGCGATGGCAGTGTTGAAAGCTCAGGAGCAAGGTGCACTCATAGCGGCGATGGCGCGCGCGTGAACGCGCCAGCCGGTTGGCTCATACTGCTTCGGCTGCATGGTTGCGGTAACGAACGTATGAGTCTATCGGAAGCTGACAGAAGCTGTAAGAGGCTTATTGGCGTTCTTCGAACACGCCCCAGTGGGGTGGCAATTCGGAGAGAATGCGCTTGTCGTCGTCTGCCTGCCGCTGCTGGCTCGTCATGGCCTCTGACGGATCGAGTTTGACGCCATCGGCGTCGAATCGTTCCGTACCCTGATGCACCACGCGCTTATGCACTCGTGGGGTGCGGCGCGTGGCGCTGTATGGGCGTGGTTCAGAATCGTTGGAATCGGTCATGCTAACGCTTGTCTTGGTAGATTTCGCCGAGTCGTGCCACCACGCGGTCGACTTCCTTTTCGGGGTTCACGAATGCGCCGACGCTCCAAATGGTCATAACCGACCATCCGAGGCTCTCGATCTCCTGCGGGAGAATGCGGTGGCGTTCGCGCGTGGATTGCATGCTCATGAACTGTGCATCATCAGTGAACACTGCCAAAGCATATGGCTTGTCTTTGAGCCCAACGACCATCGGCAGCTTCAGATCGCCGTCATAGCCGTAGTTGACAGCCACGTTCAAGCCGCGTTCGCGAATGCGAGCCGCGAGATCGTTGAACAACACGTTTTCGTCGGTTTCTTCGATCTGTGGACGCACCACCATGGCTTCATCGAGGTCTTCCGCCCACTGCAGCAGCACTTTGAGCATCTTCGGACCGTCTTGATGCAGGCGTTCGTCGTCGAGGTCGCTGGCTCCGAAAGCGCTCACGATGTCGAGATGATGATCGCACAGCGCCAACGCATCGAGCAGCATGCCTCGGCCACCATCGTTCTCAAGAGCGCCGAACTGCTGAAGCAGCCTGCCGTGCGTGGTTTTCGCATAGCTCATCGACAGGATCACATCGGTGGCACGTGCACCGGCGACGTCAACGATGTCTACGATGCGCACGTGACGCAGGAAGCGCCCCATCGCCTCGCTCTTGGCGGCCAGAGAACGCAGTTCGGCGCCAAGACGCGTGCGGAACGTCGAGGTAAGGCACACCACGGTGAGCAGATAGCTCGGTGGCACCAATGTGAACGTCTGAGCGCGTTGCGTGATCAGACGCACGACTTCGGCGATCTCCTGCTGGGAGCTCTCCACCAACCCACTTGCCATGAGCGGCACGCCCGCGGCTTCGATCTTGTGGAAGCGAATGTGACCCTGCATCGGTTCGCGCACCACATCGCCCTTGATCTTGCCATAGCCCTGCTCTTCCAGGAACAGGTTGACGCGTGGATCGCGGCGAGTGGGGTGAGATTCCACCGAGATGTTCGGCAACATCGACATCAGTATGCGAATGCCTTCGCTCGTCACCGTGCTGTGGTGAGCGAGAATAACCACTTGGCGTGCACGGCACAGAATGCTGAGCAGCAACACCGATGGCAGGTGCGCGGCGGCGTCGATGATCGCCACGTCAGCGATAGGCGTCGGGTTCGTCACGGCAGCCAACGTAGCTGGGGTGGCCATGATGATCGGCTTGGCGGCAGCCAGAATCTCGGGGTGATCCTGATGGATGCGACTCAACGAGATGTTGGAAGCACCGGCGAGCGCCGTGTGCATCATGTTCGCTTCCTGAGTGCGGGAGAACAGCAGATCGCACAGGCGACGCATCGATTCCTGCATCACCATCGGACCGATCGACCTCACATGCTCCACGTCGACCTGCACGAAGCGGTCGGAGGCAGCCTGCAATGCGGAACCGTCTTGGTTCGAGATGATCGCGGAGGAATGCACGATGTCGTCGAACACCGTCGTCCACCAGGCGAGCTTGAGCTCGTTGCTGACCGCGTTGACGTCCACTTTGCGTTCACGCAGGTCTTCAACGAGTTCAAGCAGCCCTGCTCGGCTGAGTTCGCGTTCGATCACGCAACGCTCCGGCAACGTGTCGAGCGCCTTGCGGTCGTCGAACAGTGCCTTCAAGCGTTCTTCGAGATCGTTGAAGTCTTGGCTTTCGAGATCAGCGCCAGCTGGCGTGGTGGCCAGAACCGTGTCGAGCGCCGTGAGGTTGCCCATCAGCTGCTCTTGCGTGTCGATGATGTCATCGAGCTTCGGAGGCAGAATCGGCCAGCCGCCGTGCGGCACGAAAAGACGCCATTGTTCGGCCTGCTTCTTGACGACGATCAGCGCCTCATGCAGGTTCTCCACCTGAGCGCCGACGCGCAGCATGCTCTTGGCCTCTTTGACGTGGCGGCGACGATCCCAGAATCCCATCTGTGAATCGTGAGCTTTGCGCTCCTGCTTGGTTTCGGTGGCTTCGATCATCGCATCGATGTCGCGCTCGAAGATCTCCGGCTGGAACACGTCGAGCACGCGACGCAAATTCTTCAGCACGCTCACCTGACGACCCCACTCCTGTGCGCTTTGCGGCACGGAGAAGCCGCAGATCTTGACGGTGGTGGCAACCTGCTCACGTGTGGCGGGCAGCAATGTACGCAGCACGTTGACGACGCGCTGGTAGGTTTCGATGGCTTCCTCTTCGCTATACAGCGAAGCGCCGAACCATGCGGTGTCGTCAGGACCGATCGTATATTCGCCGAGTTCGCCGGCGCGTTCGAGTTTCTTCGACCAATCGTCAAGCGACTTGCCGACCGACAGCGCGCACTCCTTCGACAAACGCACGCGGGTCATCGGGTGAGCGTCGAGCTCAGAAATGCTGGCGAGGTTCTGAATCGTCTGATATGCCGAAACGCCCCACGTCTGGTTCACACCGTGCAGATCGCCCAAATAGCGGGTTAGGCGTGAGCGCACACCCACGAGTTCGTCTGCCAACTGTTCGAAGCGTGAAGTCGCGACGCCCTGCTGGTAGCCGACTGCGCTGATGAGCTGGTGGTCGATGGCCGCATTCGCGTTCGGGTCTGCCACGTCGAGCAGCTGGTCACCGAGTTCGTTGGCCTTCATCAGCATCGTGAACGTGCGCTTCTGCGCGGTCACACACGGCACATACAGCACCGAGCGGCCAGCCATCACGCAACGTGAGGCTATGGCCGCGGCCTGTTCAGCGGTGTCGTTGCCAAGTGTGCCGTCAACGAATAGCGAGTGACCGGCGGCAGCCATATTCGCCGCATATCGCACCGTGTTGTCGACATCGCCAACCTCATATTCGGAGTGCGGGTCGCCGTCGAACGGGCTATATGGAGGAAGTTTCACTTGCGAAAGCTCGGCGGCGGCCTCGGGGTAGCCTGCCAGCGCGTTCAGCATGACGTTGTTGATCGGCCCTTTGGCGAGGCGCTCGATGATCAGCCTGCTTTCCAGCAGAATCTGAGTGGACGGGTCGACGAAACAGCCGAGAATAATCTGACGTTCGATCGAGAAGTCGGCGAACACCTGCTGGGCGGCCTTCGTGATGACGGCGAACACCGCCGCAGTCTCGGGCGTGCCGCTGGCGTAGTTGGAGCCGTCGAACAGCTGGCGCTCGTCAAGGCTCACACCGTTCTCGCGCATTGCGTTGAGGAATGCCGAGTTCAGGCGCACATGCCCGGTGAATGTGATGGTCGTGTGGTTCTCCACCGGAGTGCCGTCTCGCACCACTTCCACCGGATACAGCAGAACCGGCATCTTGTTGCCCTTCCACGTGGCCACGCCGACCACGAGGGAGAGTTCAGCGACGCCGCTGACGCGCTTTTTTGCGCTCTGATCGTCGAACACGCGTTCCGCACGGCGAGCCGCGGCGCGCAACATGCCACTATCGCGGAACAGTGAGTGCAGTGGGGCGCTGCCGCTGGCGAACAGCTGCGAAATGCCCGATGGGTGGGCGTGAGTCAGGTCTAGTTTGGCGCTGAGCTGGTTCACATCTTCCAGCGGCGAGGCCATCAGACTCGCGCGATATTCGTCGCGCCAATGACGCAGCTGGTCCAAGGAAGCGCTGACCTGCTCTGCTTTACTTACATTCGTGTTGTCAGACATCGGGCTCACTTTCCCATCGCATTGCGATAGTCTTCATAACCTGCGTTTTTACTCAGTGCCTCGTCAATATCAGCATTGCCTTGCGCCGCCAACCAAGCGAAGAGGTCATCATACAGCGATGGGTTCATCGCCAGGAACGGCAGCAGTTCAGGGTGCCGTGCCATCTGGAACTGTTCGGCGAAATCGTCGCTGCGGCGTGCGTCATCCGAAGTGAATCCATCGACTTCAACGAGCGGCTCCTGCTTATTGAACTCACCGTTCGCCACTTTTTCGAACACCGATCCCGGTTCGAACGCGGCGGTGTAGTCCCCCGCCTCATCTGCGACGTTCGCATCGGCATCGTTCGCGGACGCCGACTGCTCGGCGTCTTCGGCGCCGCGCTGGAAACGCGAGTAATCTTCGTCCACGCTCACGCTCGCGGATTCCTCGGATTGCTCGGCCTGCGCAGCCGCCTGCGCGTTCTGCTCATTGTCAACCGATTCGAGCATGTCTTGCGCGGCCTGCGCCGCGGTTTCCGCGGGCGCTTGCGCAGACTCGGCGTCGGCGTTATTCTGTGCGTCAGCATGCTCGGCTTCCGCATTCTGCGCAGCAGATTCATCGGATTGCGGCTGCTCCGTTTGCGCTTGCTGCTCAGCAGGCTGTTCGGTGACCGAGATCTCCGTAACGGTGGTCGCGTTGACGGCAGCTTCGGCTCGCTCGCTCTCCGCAGCTGCGTTCGTCTCGGCGGAGTTCGCAGAGTTTGCAGAGTTCGCTGAGTTCGCAGATTCCGCAGTTTCCGCAGACTCAGCTGATGCCGAAGTGACCGGTATGCTTCCAGTGGTGTGCGTGATCGATGCCGCGGCAGCTTCCTCCGCATTGCGCGGCATGCTGCTGTGCGCCTGCGGCATCGTCTTCGGACGTGCTGAAGCAAGTTCGGTCACGCTGATCAGGCGATCGGCCGGAGCGCCCGCGTGCTTCGGCTTGTCGGAGAGTTGCTTGACGAACGGCTGCTGTGTGGCAGCAGGTTCTTCGATTATGCCTTCGGCGACGTTCTTCGCATCTGCGAACAAGTCACGCGGAGTATCTTCACCAGCGTCTTCGTCATCGAGTTCTTGAATAGGCAGTGGATTGATCGGCTGCGTGAACGGCACGAACGACTGTTGTTCGGCCTCGTGCAGCTGCGTGGCGCGCGCACGCACATTGCGCGCGTTGAAAATATCGGTCGGTTCGCCTGCGCGCAGATTCAGAATATCGTCAACAGACATGTCTGCGACCTCCGGCTCGTTCGCCGAGCCGTCGACTGCATAGTCGAACAGGTTCACCACTGGGGTGTCGTCTTTGGTGGAATCGTCATCTTCGATGAATTTCGCAAGATCCACGGGCACGTCACCGAACTGCACATGCACTGAATCTGACTGCAGCGGAAAATCAACGCCGCTCTGCAGACGCACGAGTTCGTCGCCGGTGCGCACGAGGAACGTGCCGTTGGTGGAGTTGAGGTCACGCAGAAAAGCCTGACCGTCACGTGCCACTGTGAGCAGTGCGTGCCGTTTGGAGATGGATCGTGAATCGTCGAGAATCTCCACGCGCTTCTTACCGTCGTCGGGAAGCGGTCGCAGTGGTTTTCTGCCGATTTCTACGCTGTTGCCGGGCTCTACGCTCGCTAACTGCGTGCCATCAACAAGAATCACCCATTTGGTCGCCGCACCTTGCTCGCTGCTCACTGTTGGCCGCCCTTTCCCGCCATGTTCATCTTGAATATGCACTATTCTACGTAGAGTTCCGCTCGCGTTGCGACGGCATGCTCGCGCATCGCACACTCTTTTGCAATTCTAGCAATGAAGCAAACAAAATCGTGCGAAACTGGCGAGCCCGCTGCTTTTCACGCTTAGGGAGGAGCGCCGCGCGCGCTTTGACTACCTCCGCTTTCCCTTTCGACCAATATATATTGGTCGATTTGAGCTCGCTTTGCGACACTTATGTATATTGGTCGAAAACGTAGCGAGATAGCGCGAATAAGAAAGTCCCGCACGAAATACGTGCGGGACTTCAAAACGCTAGAAACTCCAGCAATTCACGCGGCTAAGCCGCACAAATCACTTGAACTCGACGGTGGCGCCAGCTTCTTCGAGCTGAGCCTTGGCCTTGTCGGCGTCTTCCTTCTTGGCGTGCTCGAGAACCGGCTTCGGAGCGCCGTCAACGAGAGCCTTGGCGTCGGCCAGACCGAGGTTGGTGATGGCGCGGACAGCCTTGATGACCTGGATCTTCTTGTCGCCAACGGCGGAGAGGATGACGTCGAACTCATCCTTCTCTTCCTCAGCCGGAGCAGCGCCCGGAGCGGCAGCGGCAACAGCGGCAACCGGAGCAGCAGCTTCGACGTCGAACTTGTCTTCGAATGCCTTGACGAAGTCGGACAGCTCAACGAGGGTCATCTCGCCGAAAGCTTCGAGGAGTTCATCCTGAGTGAACTTAGCCATTATGGCTTCCTTTCATTCATGGTATTGACGGTTTGTTCTACAGATAGTTAAGAATCAATACCTAAATTTTTGTTTTCCGGATTGTTGTGAACTATGCGGCTAAGCGCACAGTGTCAGGCAGCCTTCTCCTGCTTGTCGCGCAGAGCGACAATGGTGCGAACGGCCTTGGTAGGCAGTGCGTTGAACAGGTAGGCGGCCTTGGACATCGTGCCCTTGAGCGCACCGGCGAGTTCTGCAAGCAGTTCCGGACGAGACTTGAGGTCTGCGAGCTGCTTGGCACCTTCTGCATCGTACACGGTTCCGTCTGCGAAACCGCCCTTGATGATCAGAGCCTTGTTGGTCTTGGCGAAGTCACGCAGCACCTTCGCAGCTTCGATGAAGTCTCCGTTGACGAAGACGACAGCGGAAGGACCCTTGAGCATCTCGTCGAGACCCTCAATGCCTGCTTCCGAAGCAGCGATGCGGAACAGCGTGTTCTTAGCCACAGTGTAGGAAGTATCGCGGCCTAGCTTTTCGCGCAGATCGGAGATCTGCGGAACGGTAAGCCCGCGGTACTCGGTCAGGTAGACTGCGCTGGCGTTACGGAACTGTTCCGTAAGCTCGGCAACCACCGCTTCCTTTTCGGGCCTCTTCATGGCGTTCCTTCCTAAGTCGGCCGTTGACGTGGAGTTCGGAACGCTGGCATAAAAAATGCCCTGCACACAGGCAGAGCAACATTCGGCCGCAAGCGGCTACCCGATAACGGGCGAGTATTTCTCAACCTGCGCTGGCTTGGCGAACCAAACTTCGTAGAGCCTTGCGACTCTCAACCAACGGTCTGTGGTTTACGGGTAAGAATGTACACGTAGTTGACGACTTTCGTAGATTTTGCAAATTATCGGCGTGTTGAATCACTTTATTGAGAATGATTCTCAGTTTCTGCTATTGTATCTTTCACAAGCATGCATAGCACAATATGCAACGGCACAAATACTTAAGTAATAGAAATACTTAGTAATTAGTAAGTAATAAGCAAGAGACTCAACAGTAGAAGAGGCATTATGAAGAAACTCATGCGCACCATCGTGGCGCTGCTCGCCGCGCTTGCCACGGTGTTTGCAGTCAGCGCGTGCTCGAGCAGCACGTCGCAAAGCAGTGGCAACAGTTCGGTGATCACGGTGATCGCGTCGGCGAATCAGTGGGGGTCGCTCGCCAAGGAACTCGGCGGCAAATACGTCGACGTGACCTCCATTTTGAACAGCACGAACACCGACGCGCACGATTACGAGCCGACGACGAACGATATCTCGAAATTCCAGCACGCGCAGGTTGCGATTGTGAACGGCGCGGGCTACGACGAGTGGGCGTCCAAAGCCACCGAGCAGTCGAACGCGATCGTGATCAACGCGGCGGACGAGGGCGGTAAGAAAACCGGAGATAATCCGCACGTCTGGTTCTCCGCCGAGGTTCGCAATAAAACGGCTGACGCGATCACCGCCGCCTATATCAAGCTGATGCCCGCGCAGAAAGCCGAGTTCGAGAAGCTCAATAAGCAGTGGCACACCGAGGAGAACGAGCTCGAGGCGGATTTGAAGAAAATCTCGCAGGAGAACGGCAAGATTCCGTACGGCGCAACAGAAGCTGTGGCTGACTACCTGATGCAAGACATGGGTATGGAAGACAAGACTCCGCAGGGATACAAGAACGCGACGAGTAACGAAAGCGAGCCGACCGCGTCTGATATCAAGAGTTTCACCGACGCGCTCAAGAACGGTGACATGGATATGCTCATCCAGAATTCGCAGGAGGAGTCGCCGCTGAGTCAGCAGTTGGTGAGCGCCGCGGATTCGGGCAATATTCCGGTGATTGACATTACCGAGCAGATGCCGAGCAAATACAGCACACTGACCGAGTGGATGAAAGCGATTGCGAAGCAGGTGCAGGAGGCGGAAGCCAAGTCTGCGAAGAAATAATATAATTATTATTTAATATAAAAAGTGCCGGTGCACACACTGTTCTTGGTGTGTGCACCGGCACTTTGTTGCTGAAACCCAGTGCTGGTGAATCTAGCGAGCTACTAGAGAATCGCCATGCAGATGAAGTCGAGAATGAAGAGTGCAGAGACGATCCAGACGATCGGGTGCACTTCGTTCGCCTTCTTCTTGCACACCTTGACGAT
>Tephra_p2__coassemble_2717_pt1 | contig 14956 bp, 11 predicted proteins | sample Tephra_p2__metabat2_low_PE_021 | metagenome-assembled genome bin Tephra_p2
AGCGAGACGAGGTCATGACGTTCTTGAAGTCCACAAAAATGCCCTGCGCGGTTTCCGGGCGCAGGTAGTGCAGCGAGTTCTCGTCTTCCACCGGCCCGAGGTGCGTGCGCAGCATCATGTTGAAGTCGCGAGGCTCGGTCCAATTGCCGCGGGTGCCGCAGTCCGGGCACACGATGTCTTTGAGACCGTTCGGCGGAAGCTGGTCGTGATGCTTTTCGGCATACGATTCCTCGAGCTTGTCGGCACGGTGACGCTTGTGGCAGGTGAGGCATTCGATGAGCGGGTCATTGAACACGGAGACGTGGCCGGAAGCCACCCACACTTCGGATGGCAGGATGATCGACGTGTCTACGCCAACAACGTCAGGGCGGGTGACGACCATCGAACGCCACCATTCACGCTTGATGTTGTCTTTGAGCGCCACGCCGAGCGGGCCGTAGTCCCATGCGGAACGCGTGCCGCCGTAGATCTCGCCGGCCGGGAACACGAAGCCGCGACGCTTCGCAAGAGAGACGACTTCATCGATTTTGGAATTAGCCACAATGCACCTTCTGGTTTGAACGGTTTGGGGTCTTATACGAGCCTTCAGCCTATCGTTCGCCGCCGACACGCCGACCATTTCCGCCCACTGTGACTTGCGCCTTCCGCGGCTCTCCATCCGCCGAGCCTCTGCACACTTTCGACCAATATATATTGGTCGAAAAGAGTCTGAGCACCGCAGAGCACCGATTCGCCGTGAGCAACACACGCGCTGGGCATGCGGGTCTACGGCGTCGCATAAGTTCGAAATGACATGTCAGGGGAGCTCGAAGAGCTGAGAGTGGCACACAGCCTAACCCTTTGAACCTGTTGGCTAATACCAGAGTAGGGAGTACAGACACAGTGAGCACTGTCGATAATCTCAATAATTCCAATGAATCTTCGGTCTCGTTGCGCGAAGTGGGCGCAGACGATCCGATCCGTGAACAGATTCGCCAAGTGGCAACGGCGGTGCGTGAGCAGACGCCGCTCGCGCAGTCGTTCACCAATTTCGTCACGATCAATCTGGTGGCCAACGCCCAGCTTGCCGCCGGTGGCACCGCTGCCATGAGTTTTCTGCCCAACGACATCACGTCTCTCGCCGAGCAGTGCGGAGCAACCTACATCAATGTGGGCACTCTTCTGCCGTTCTACCGCGACGCGTTGCAGGAGATCAGCGAGCATCTGAGCCGTCACCAATGCCAGTGGGTGCTCGACCCGGTGGCTGCGGGCATCGGCGTCGCGCGCACCGAAATTCTCAAAGGATTCAAGGATTACCCGCCGACGATCGTGCGTTCCAACGCCTCCGAAGCACTGGCGTTGCACGACATGTGGGATCTCGCCGAAGAGGACTCCTCTGAGGAGCATCAGGGTCCTGCCGGCGTGGAATCGGTCGACAGCGTGGATCAGGCGATCGGCGCAGCCAAAGACATCGCCAACTATTTGGCGCAGCACTCCCCCACGCACACCGCGGCTGTCGCGGTTTCCGGCGCGGTCGATCTCGTGACCGATGGCAAACGCGTGTTCCGCCTGCCAGGAGGCAGCGCCATGATGACGAAGATCACCGGAGCAGGCTGCTCGCTCGGCGGCGTCACCGCCACGTATCTGGCTGTTGCCGATCCGCTCGTCGCCGCGCTCTCCGCGTCGATGCTCTACAACGTCGCGTCGCAGATCGCGCAACGGCATTCACATGGCCCGGGTTCGTTCCAAGTGGAGTTCCTCGACGCCCTGTGGAATGTCACCCCTGAAGAAATCGCCGCGGCGCCGTTGCTGTTGGCCTAGAATCAAAGTGGAATAGCCGCGTGCCCCCAGCCAGCCATGGCGTTAGAGCGATGTACATGCATCACGACGCATGGCTGCTGGCGCAACGGCATATATAACAGAATCAGGTGTGTATGAAAGCCTTCCCATATTCGTCGCTCCGTGAGCGTTTCGATCCTCGTTTCTATTTCGTCGTCGGCCCAGATGACTGCGGCAACCGTCCGATTCTCGACGTGGTGGCCAAAGCGCTGGATGGTGGCGTGAGCTTCGTTCAACTGCGTGCCAAAACGCAGGACGTTTCGCAAATCGTCAGCTTGGCGAGCGATATCGCCAACGAAATCGCCGGTCACCATGTGAGCGATTCGGTCGCGTTCGTGATCGACGACCGCGTGGATGCCGCTTTGCAGGCCCGTCAGCAGGGCATCAAAGTCGATGGCGTGCACATCGGCCAAGATGACCTCGACCCCGTTGTGGCGCGCAAGCTGCTCGGCCCCGACGCGATCATCGGATTGTCGGCGAACACCGTCGACGAGGTGCGCGAGGCGAACGAACTGCCAGCGGGCACGATCGACTACATCGGCGCAGGCCCGTTGCACATGACCGCCACGAAGCCCGACAGCGCAGTGCTTGACGGCAACGGCGAGGCAACGACGCTTGACGCGGAATCGATCGACGCCATGTGCACGATCAGCAAATACCCGCTGATCGTCGGTGGCGGCGTGAAGATCGACGACATTCCGATGCTCGCCAAAACCAAGGCCGACGGTTGGTTCGTCGTTTCTGCCATCGCCGCTGCAGCTGACCCTGAGCAGGCGGCACGCGAACTCGTTGACAATTGGACCGCCATTCGCGGTGACGAAACAGTGCGCTATGCCGATCGCAAGCATTCCGCCACGAAGTTGCCTGCCGTGCTGACGATCGCCACGACCGACTCGTCCGGTGGCGCTGGCGTTCCTGCGGATCTGAAGACGATGCTCGCCAACGACGTGTTCGGCGAATGCGTGATCGCCGGCATCACCGCCCAGAACACGAAGGGTGTGCAGGAGATCGCCGCCGTCGACCCGAAGATGGTGGGCGCGCAGATCGATTCGGTGTTCGACGACATTCGCCCGAGCGCCGTGAAGATCGGCGTCATCGTGGGCGTGGAGTCCGTCAAGATGGTGGCTCGCAAGCTCAAGGATCATGAGGCTTCGAACATCGTCGTCGACCCGGTGATGGTCGCCACCTCCGGTTCGAGCCTTGCCGCCGACGACACGATCGCTGAAGAGATCAAGGAGCTCTTCCCCATCGCCACCGTGATCACGCCGAACATTCCAGAGGCGCAGGTGCTGGCGCAAATGCCGATCGGCAACCATGCCGACATGGAGACGGCAGCCGTTCAACTGGCCAAAGACTACGGCATCGCCGTGCTCGTCAAGGGCGGCCACGGCGTCGACGACGCCAACGACGTTCTGGCATTGCCAGACGGCCGCACCACGTGGTTCGAAGGCGAGCATATCGACAACACGAACACGCATGGCACCGGCTGCACATTGTCTTCCGCCATCGCTTCATACCTGGCACTGGGCGAATCGCTTGAAGATGCGATCACCGATGCGAAGGCATATTTGAGCGGCGCGTTGCGCGCGAATCTCAACCTTGGCGCAGGTCACGGTCCGATGGACCATGCCTGGACCATGCACTGAGCCGCCGTGAGTCACCGAACTGCTGACACAAAGGAGAAAAGTATGCCCGGCACGATTGACCGCAATGCCGTCACCCAGCAAGTCCCCATTGACGAAACCACCGGCAAGCCGATCATCAACACCGTCGCTGCAGTCGCGATCGCCCCGAGTGGCGTCGGCTCCGAACTGAGCGAATATGTGGCGCAAGCCATCGGCGTCATCCGCGACTCCGGTTTGCCGAACGAGACGAACGCGATGTTCACGAACATCGAAGGTGATCTCGATGACGTGCTGCGCGTGGTGCGTGACGCGACGATGAAGCTCGCAGAGCAGGGCTATCGCACCGGCGTGACGCTCAAACTCGACATTCGCCCCGGATTCAGCGGGCAGATTCACGAAAAGCAGCAGCTCGTCGACAACATCATCGACGGTTCGAAGAACTGCTAAACCGGAACCGTCGAATACGGTCGATCACATGCCATATACCCGGCAATGTGGTTTTAGGCCCACCCGGACGCTGTGCGTTGGATGATGCACATCGTCCGGGTGGGCCTAAGCTTGAACCATGACTACTATGAAGCAAATCGCGCAGGCGGCGGGAGTTTCCGTTTCCTCGGTCTCGCTTGTGCTCAACGGCCACGATGCAGGGCGCATCAAGCCTGCCGTTGCCGAACGCATTCGCCAAACGGCACGTCAGATGGGATACCAGCCGAACGCATTGGCCCGATCCCTGCGCACGAACAAGACCCGTATGATCGGCTTCATAAGCGTACAAGTAGCCACCACACCGTATGCGGGCGGCATGATTCAAGGCGCACAGGACGCCTTGAGCGAACTCGGTTATATGCTGCTCACGGTAAGCGGCGATGATGCCACGGCGATAGAATCTGAAATACGCGCGTTGAAGCGCTACGGCGTGGACGGCTTCCTCTATTCCGCCATGTCGAACCGTGTGGTTGACATCCCTGATTCCCTAGCCGAGTTCCCGCTTGTGTTGGTGGATGCGACCGATGAGACGAACCGGTTCCCCTCGGTGGAGCCCGACGAGCTTCGCATCGGCTACGACGCAACCACCCGACTCGTGGAAGCCGGATGCGAGCGCATCGCCTACATAGGGTGCACCGAGCCGATGATCGCCCAAACGGGCCGCTTATCCGGCTACCGCCAAGCATTGGAAGATGCAGGGCGCACGCCGAACGAGCGTCTGATCTGCGACGTGCTCAACAACGGTCCGGCGTTGCAGGCCGTGGAGCACCTGTTCGACGCCGAGCAACCAGACGGTTTCTTCTGCTTCAATGACGCACGCGCCTGGTATGTGTATGAATCGGCCGCACGGCGTGGACTCACCATCGGACATGACCTGAGTGTGGTGGGAGTCGACAACCACCGCGTTTTTGCCGAAACCTTGGATCCAGAGCTGACCACGATCGAGCTGCCCCATTACGAGATGGGCTACTGGGCGGCGAACAAGTTGGTCTCGCAAATAGAGAAACGACCCATCAACGAAGACGCATGGCCGCATACGACGGCGATGATGCCACCGCTCAACACTCCATCACCCGTGCGGATTCATTGCACGCTGATCGAGAAGGGCTCCGTTGCGACACGCCGTGCATCACACAGCAAATGATTCGGTGAGGGCACGCTAATCCGTCAAACGATTGACATTAATCGTTTCAGCGAGATCCATTTTTGCGCACCACAAACGTCAATCGTTTGACGTCAATCGTTTGACGAATTATAGTCATAGGTACAAGGAAATCAACCAGGTGAAAAAGGCAACTATTCAGTTCGAACCGATCGCCCGTTTCCTCCCCCATCATCTGCCGCAAGGCACCGAAAACAATGAGGTTTTTATGGCAAGCACACAATCAAATGCCAAGATATGGCGCAATCCATCGTATCTGCAAAGCTCAACGGGAATCTTCCTGTTCTTCTGCTCATGGGGCATCTGGTGGTCGTTCTTCCAGCGCTGGCTCAATTCCATGGGTCTCAATGGCGCCGAAGTGGGCACGATCTACTCGATCAACTCCCTGGCCACGCTGCTGCTCATGTTCGGGTACGGCATCCTCCAAGACAAGCTCGGACTGAAGAGGCATCTTGTACTCGCCATATCGGTCATCGCCGCGCTCATAGGCCCATTCGTGCAATTCGTGTATGCGCCTCTCATGAGCGTGAACATGATGGCCGCCGCGCTCATAGGCTCCATCGTGCTGTCCGCCGGGTTCATGGCGGGATGCTCGCTCATCGAGGCCCTCACCGAACGCTATAGCCGCCGGTTCGGATTCGAATACGGCCAGGCCCGCGCTTGGGGTTCGTTCGGCTATGCCATTGTGGCGCTCGTGGCCGGCATCGTGTTCAACATCAACCCGATGATCAACTTCTGGATCGGCTCCGCGTTCGGAGTCGGCATGCTCATCGTGTACCTCACGTGGTATCCGGCGGAGCAACGCGAGGCGATCAAGCAGTCTGACGAGCCGAGCGCGGAGCAATCCAGCCCCTCGCTCAAGGACATGCTGCACGTGCTGCGCATGCCAGCCCTGTGGGTGCTCATCGTGTTCATGCTGCTCACCAACACGTTCTATACCGTGTTCGACCAGCAGATGTTCCCCACCTACTACGCCTCACTGTTCGCCAACGAAGCCACCGGCAACACCGTGTATGGCATGCTCAACTCAGTGCAGGTCTTCTGCGAATCCGCGATGATGGGAGTCGTGCCGATCATCATGCGCAAGATCGGCGTACGCAATGCGCTGCTGCTCGGCGCCACGGTCATGTTCCTGCGCATCGGACTGTGCGGCATCTTCCACAATCCGGTGGCCATCTCAATCGTCAAGATGTTCCACGCCATTGAAGTGCCACTGTTCTGCCTGCCGGCATTCCGCTACTTCACGCTTCATTTCAATCCCAAGCTTTCGGCGACGCTCTACATGGTGGGATTCCAAATCGCCTCGCAGATCGGGCAGGTAGTGTTCTCCACGCCACTCGGCATGCTGCACGACCGCATGGGAGACCGTACGACGTTCCTTACGATTTCCGGCATCGTCCTGGCCGCCACGATCTACGGTTTCTTCGTGATCAAACGAGACGACCAGCAGGTGGACGGAGATCCGTTCATCCGCGACTCCCAAAAGAAGCCGACACTCGCCGCCGACGAAACGATTCTCGCCGCGGATTCCGAAGACATGTAGCCGTCCGTCTTTCCCCACGCTTTCAGACCGCACACCCCCATTCGTTTCTCATGGAAGGATTCATCATGGAATCAACCCCGAACACCGCGTACGAGATTCCTCAATTCACCCCGATCGCCGATCACGCCGAACAGCTAGCACGCGCAGAAGCCGGCGTGGCGAGCATGCGAGCCACGCGCAACGACCGATGGTACCCGAAGATCCACATCGCCTCCGATGGCGGGTGGATCAATGACCCGAACGGACTCTGCCGCGTGAATGGCCGCTGGCACGTGTTCTACCAACTGCACCCGTACGGCACGCAATGGGGCCCGATGCACTGGGGGCATGTCTCCTCCGCCAACATGGTCGACTGGCGCCGTGAACCAATCGCCTTCGCCCCCAGCCTCGAGCAGGAACGCCATGGTGTGTTCTCCGGCTCTGCCGTGATCGGCGATGACGGAAAACCGTGGTTCTTCTACACGGGCCATCGCTGGGCGAATGGCAAAGACAACACCGGGGGCGACTGGCAGGTGCAGATGCTCGCCAAGCCAAATGACGAGAATCTGAAAACCTTCACCAAGGAAGGCATGATCATCGACTGCCCCACCGACCAAGTGAATCATCACTTCCGCGATCCGAAGGTGTGGAAGACGGGGGACACATGGTACATGACCTTCGGCGTCTCCTCGAAAAGCAAACGCGGCCAGATGTGGCTGTACACGTCGGAGGACATGGTGCACTGGAGTTTTGAACGCGTGCTGTTCGAACATCCGGATCCGAACGTGTTCATGCTCGAATGCCCCGATTTCTTCCCCATCCGGGACCCCCACGGCAATGAGAAATGGGTCATCGGCTTCTCGGCCATGGGTGCGAAGCCACACGGGTTCAGGAATCGCAACGTGAACAACGCCGGCTACATCGTGGGCGCATGGGAACCAGGAGGCTCCTTCATACCGGAAACCGAGTTCCGCCCATGGGATGAGGGGCATAATTTCTACGCCCCGCAGTCGTTTAACGCCGACGGCAGGCAGATCATGTACGGATGGATGAGCCCATTCGTCACGCCGATTCCGATGGAGGAGGACGGCTGGTGCGGCAATCTGACGCTTCCACGGCAGATCACGCTCGGAGACGATGGCACGCTCCGCACCGCACCCGTTGAGGAAATGACCGGGCTACGTGAAAACAATGTCGGTTTCGACACGCTTGAACTCGGCACGAACCAAAGCGCCACGATTCTCGACGATGACGGCGGCGCCCTGGAGATCGAGATGACCCTCGACCTTGCACATACGAGTGCCGAACGTACCGGCCTGCACGTGCACGCCACGGGGGACGGCCATTACACGGCCATCGTGTTCGACGCGCAAATCGGCGGAGTCGTGATCGACCGTCAGAATGTTGCCAACGGAGACAAGGGCTACCGCGTGGCGGTGCTCGGTGAAGACGAGCTCGCCTCCGACACGCTCGATCTTCGGGTGTTCATCGACCGCGGTTGCGTGGAAGTGTATGTGAACGGCGGCCGCCATGCCATGAGCTCATATTCGTTCCCCAACGGCGGAGACCGCGCGGTGCGACTCGTATCGGAATCGGGAACAACGTCCGTCCCCTCCCTTACGTTGCATAATCTCAAATCCATCGGCCTGGAATAGAGACTCCACCATTGCGCACAATCCACAGGTGGCGAGCGCCGCGCATGCCGGCGCTCGCCACCGTTTTTTGTGAATCTTCACCATGCCTTGTCAATGCCCATGGTCGGGGCTATACTGTTCGCTTGTTTTCGAACACGAGTAACTTTTCTGGTTGCGCGGCGGTAGACTCCTCACCTTGCTGCCTGAAGCCGGCAACCTTGCGGCATCGCATGATGCAGAAAGTAAGGTGCACATTGGCTTCAGGCTCTTTGCGCATATCGCCACACGACACGGCCCGCACTGCGACGCGAAGCGCGGCGCGCAAGTATCTACCCACCGTCATCACCGTCGTCGTACTGCTCGCCATCTGGCAGATCTGGGTTGATGTGGCGCACCCTCCGACCACGATGATCGCCTCCCCCACCGAAATCATCTCCGCAACCGTGCGCTCCTGGCCGACGCTGTGGCCCGCCACCTGCATGACCGCGATGGAGGGCGTGTGCGGCTTCCTGATCGCCTGCGTGCTCGGTGTGCTGCTCGGCATTGGCATTCACTGCTCACGCACCGCGTATTCCGCGCTGTTCCCGCTGCTCACCGCCGCGCAGACGCTGCCGCTCATCTCGATCGCACCGCTGTTCTTGATCTGGTTTGGTTTCGAGCCGATCGGCAAAATCGTGCTCGTCGCCGTGTTCGCCATCTTCCCGATTGTCGTGCAGACGATGCGCGGATTGCAAGCCGTGCCGCAGTTCTATGCCGACGTCGCGATGACCTGCGGCGCCTCGCGCGCATGGACGCTGTTCCACGTAGAGCTGCGTGTGGCAGCGCGCCAGATTTTCGGCGGCGTGCGCGTCTCCGCCGCTTACGTGTTCGCCACCGCCGCCACCGCCGAATATCTCGGCGCGCGCAGCGGTCTCGGCATTTGGTTGCAGGCGGCATACAACTCGTTCCAAACACCGCGTATTTTCGCGGCGACGCTGGTGATCATCGTCATCACCGGCATACTGCTGCTTCTCGTGCACGCCGTCGAACGCCTGCTGCTCGGGGCGCCGGATTCCGACGCTGACCCAGATGCCGACGCGCAGTAAGCAAATAACAAATAATACATAAATAATAATTTTATTTTCTATTCAAGGAATACTTATGCTCTCTTTCAGCACCGCCTCCCGCCGCGCAGTTCGCCGTCTGCTCGCACTCGTGCTCGCTTTGTGCACGGTGTTCGCGAGCGCGGCCTGCGGTTCCGCCGCGAGCACTGATGCCAACGGTTTGCGCAACGTCACGTTCATGCTGTGGTGGGCGCCCGACACGAACCATATCGGCGTGTATGTGGCGAAAAACAAGGGGTATTACCGTGAGGCCGGACTCAATGTGAACGTCGTGGCAGTCGCGCAGTCCGGCGCGGAGCAGGCGGTGAACAACGGCGTCGCTGATTTCTCGCTGTCGACGCTGACCAATGTGAGCACATATGCCACGAAGGGCGCGCAGCTCAAGCAGGTGATGCAGGTGCAGCAGAAGCCAAGCGCCATCTGGTGCGCGCTGAAGTCGAACGGTGCGATTCACCGGCCGCGCGATTTCGACGGCAAGACGTTCGCCACTTTTGGGTCGAGCGAGTCGGATGCCGTGGTGCGTCGCATGATTCAGACCGATGGCGGCACCGGCACATTCGACAAAGTGACCGTCGGCACATCCACTTTCCAGACGTTGACTTCCGGCCGCGCTGATTTCGGCGGATTCTACTCGACGTGGGAGGGTGTGCAGGCGGAACTGAACGGCCCTGAACTGCGCTGCTTCACCGAACCGGATTATGGCGTGCCGGGCAATGCCGATTCGATCGGCGTGATCACCAGCAACAAGATCATCTCCAGCGACCCGGACTTGGTGAAGAAATTCGTGCAGGCCACACAACGCGGCTACGAGTACGCGTACGAGCATGGTGACGAGGCCGCGCAGATTCTCGTCGACGAGGCGCCCGAAGCGAATCTCGACATCGCGCTCGTCAAAAAGTCGATGAAGATGATTATCGACGGCGAGTATTGGGGCGACCGCGCGAAGATCAACTCCGGCGAGCAGACGTTCGGCGCGATCGACTACGACGGCACGCAGCAATACTTTGATTTTCTTGCGCAATCTGATGCATACACCGACGCGAACGGTGACGTGGTGACAACGGCTCCGCAGTCAAAGGACCTCGCCACAGACACCTATCTCGCGAAGTAAAAACAGTTATTTAACACCACCAAAACGACGATCACGATGAATATAGCGGTCGATGGAGCCCCACAGCACCTCGCGACCGCAGTCGGGGAACAGTTCGGGCACGAAATCGAGTTCCGCGTAGGCGGCCTCCCACGGCAGGAAGTTGCTCGTGCGTTGTTCGCCGGACGTGCGGATCACCAGATCGCAGTCTGGGATGTCGGGATTGTAGAGATGCTCGGAGATCATCTTCTCGGTGACGCGATCGCCCTTGATCTTGCCGTCGCGCACTTCACGCGCGATCGCGGCTGCGGCATCGGCGATTTCGGCACGGCCACCATAGTTGATGCAGAACACCACGTCGATCACTTTGTTGTGCTTCGTGCGTTCCATCGCCACTTCGAGCTCGTCGATAACCGACTTCCATAGCTTCGGGCGACGCCCTGACCAACGCACGCGCACGCCCCACTCGTCCATCTGCGCGACACGTCGGTGAATGATGTCGCGCGAGAAGCCCATCAGGAAGCGCACCTCCTGTGGCGAACGCTTCCAGTTCTCGGTGGAGAACGTGTAGAGGCTCAGGTAGCGCACGCCGGCTTCGATGGCACCGGCGATCGTGTCGAACACCACTGGTTCGGCGGCCTGATGCCCTTCGGTGCGAATCAGTCCGCGCTGCTGCGCCCATCTGCCGTTGCCGTCCATGATCACGCCCACGTGACGTGGCACTTTGTTCTTCGGGAAGTTCGGAATGATCGTCGGGTCGGAGAACGGCGCTGCCGGCACGCTCAACGATTTGTAGTCCACTGCATCAAAAGCCATGGTTTCAATCTAGCAAGCCTAGCGAACGAATCGGTCGTTCGAGATAATACTGCGCCCATTCGCGCACGATGTTCTCGGTGCGTGCGTCGATCGGCAGCAGCTCGTCGACGCTCTGCCAGTCCCCCTGTTCGAGGGCGCGCAATTGTGCGAATACGCGCTCGTCCACGCGCGTGGCGTCGGGTGTGCGGTCGTCCGCGCACATCGCTCCGCCGGCTGGCGCGGAGAAATATGAGATCTGCTGCCTGCCGCACACGACGCACGAGTCGAGCCGAATGGTCCAGCCAGCCAGTGCCATGGCGCGCAGAATATACGACAAACTGATCGCCTGCGCATCATGCGCATGTCTGCTCAGCGCGCCGAGCGCGGCGATGAGCAAGCGATATTGCGCGGGCGCCGGCTCATGCTCGGCGGCGAAGAGGTCGCTCGCCGTTTCGCACATCGCATTCGCCGCGGTGTAGCTGCGGTAGTCGCCGGTTATTCCGGCGGCATACGCGGCGAGCGACTCCGCCTGCCGGATGCTGTCGAATGTGCGGCCTTCGTTGAGCAGCAGGTCGACGCGCATGAACGGTTCGAGCCGCGCTCCGAAACGCGATTTTGTTCTGCGCACGCCTTTTGCTACGGCGCGCACTTTGCCGTGCTCTTTGGTGAGCATCGTGATGATGCGGTCCGCCTCGCCAAGTTTCGCGGTGCGCAACACCACCGCTTCGTCTCGATACAGTGCCATTTCTCAGTTATCGCCAAGCTACATATTTTTACGAGAACCTGAAGAGTCCCCAGAACGCGAAGCACATCAGCATCGTGAACATCGTGAATGCGATGATCCAGAAGAACACGCGGCCGAAACGCGTCTGCGCGATGATCGGATCTTCGTTGTGCGCGAGTGCATGCCAGGTGCCGCGCTTGATGGGCCATTGCAGGAGTCCGCGTTGCGAGGCGATCTCGATGATGTGCTCGAACATCGACGCCCACGTCCACAGCACGACCACGCACACGAGCTGCGTGACCGGCCAGCTCCAATACATCATGCCGGCGCTGTCTGCGGGGGCTTTGCCCCACGCGAGCTCGACGACCGCCATGACGACTTCCGCGAACCCGCCGAGGAACAGTAATCCGGCGGATATCGTCATGATCGTCACGAATCGCAGTGCGCGCGCGAACTCTCGGTTCATGCCCATTGTGTGCGGCTTGTGGCGCACGCGGCGCACGATCGCGCGCACGAGCGTCACGATGAGCAGCACGAGCGAGACGAGCATCATCAGCAGGTTGAGTCCGAGCACTATGCAGCCGTAGGTCGTCATCGCCGGCCTCGCGTGCAGCTCATATGGCACGCTGATCGACTGGTACAGCGAGGTTCCCGCCACTTTTTCGCTCGTCTGTGTGAGTCCTCGCGACGTGCCGACTGCCCACGACACAGTGTCGGCGACGTAGGTGTCGGCGAACGGCGTGCCCTCCATCGCCTCGTCTCCGAGGCGCAGCACGTGGTTGGCGATTGGGTAGCTGCGCAACGTAACGTCGTAGTTGCCCGCCTTATGCGCTTGCTCGAGAATGTCTTTGAATCCCTGCACCTGCGCGGTCATCACGTCTTTGGAACCGTATGCGACGAGGGTTGGGATGCTGTATGAGGTTGGGGTGTTCGTGCTGATGTCGAAGTTGTGCATGCCGAACATTTCGCCGTCGAGCGAGAACACGCGGCGCACGATCGACTGGTAGCCTTCGTTCGCACCGACGAGCGCGAAATCCTGCACGGCGAGGAATCCGAGCGCGTGGCGCGGTGAGAACACCATCGGCGAGAGCAGAACCTGGAAGGCGATGTCTTTGTCTTGCTCCACGAGATATGAGGCGATCCACGTGCCTTCCGACGTGCCGTAGAGTCCCACTTTCTTCGCATCCACGTTACTGAATCCGCGCATCATGTTGATCACCTGATCGTAGATCGCGGCCGACCCTGGGTAGTCTCGCGTCAGATCGTTCGTAGACCACACCGGCTTGTCGATGACGGCGGTCACGAATCCCGCTGACGACATGGCGCTGGCGATGTCGCCGAACGAGTTGTCGCACGTGCCGTAGCCCGCTCCGTGCAGGAAGATCATCGCTGGCAGATTCTTGCCCGCGTTCTGTGGCTCACGGAATGCGATGTTGATCTTCTGGATCTCACCTGTGCTTGGGCGCTTCGCGTCGATGCTCTGATGCCATTCGTGAACTTTGTAGGTGCCGTTCGATGGGAGTTTTTGCGTCGTGTCGAACGTGACCGACGTGTCTGATGTGAGTGTGGAGAACGTCTGCCCGGTCGGTGAGTTGTCGATCGGCAGACTTGTGTAGTTCGACGCCATGACCAGAATGCCGAGCAGAATGATGAAGATCGGCAGTTTGATCATCAATCTGCGGGACCGGCTGAACTGCGGCGCTTGCTCCTGCGCGCTTGTGTGCTGAGACTGACGTTGTTCCACGCTCACGATCCTATCGAATCGACGAAACTTTTCTAAAGATCAGTAGTTGCAGTATTACTGAACTGCTCACTGTTGAGTAATGCCGAGCACTGCTTGCGCGCAGTGCTCGGCATGCGAATTACTGTTCGTTGCTTTTGCTCGATTATTGTTCGGTTATCGGCATGACGATCGGACCGGTGGCCATGCCGTCTTCGTCGCCTTCCATTTTCGAGGCGATGTCGCGCGCATATTTGAGCAGTGTCTCCACGATCTGGTCTTCGGGAACCGTTTCGACCACCTCACCTTTGATGAAGATGCGGCCTTTGCCGTTGCCCGATGCCACACCGAGGTCGGCTTCGCGCGCTTCGCCCGGACCGTTGACGATGCAGCCCATGACGGCGACGCGGATCGGCGCGGTGATGCCTTTGAGTCCTTCGGTGACCTCGTTTGCCAGGTGGATCACGTCGACTTGCGCGCGGCCGCAGCTCGGGCAGCTGATGATGTCGAATTTGCGTGGGCGCAAGCCCAGATATTCGAGGATCTTGCAACCGACTTTGACTTCTTCGACCGGCGGTGCAGACAGCGAAACGCGGATCGTGTCGCCAATGCCTTCTGCCAGCAGTGCTCCGAAGGCCACGCATGATTTGATCGTGCCCTGCCATGCGGGGCCTGCCTCGGTGACGCCGAGGTGCAGCGGCCAGTCGCCTTTGGAGGCGAGCAAGCGGTAGGTCTCCACCATCGTCACCGGATCGTGGTGCTTCACCGAAATCTTGAAATCATGGAATCCCACGTCTTCGAACATGTGGGCTTCCTTAAGCGCCGAGGCGACGAGCGCTTCCGGCGTCGGGCCACCGTATTTCGCATACAGTTCTTTGTCGAGCGAGCCGGCGTTGACACCGATGCGCAGCGAGATGCCGGCGTCGGTGGCGGCCTTGCAGATCTGCGGACCGACCTCGTCGAATTTGCGAATGTTGCCGGGGTTCACGCGCACTGCGGCGCATCCGGCGTCGATCGCCTCGAACACGTATTTGCTTTGGAAGTGGATGTCGGCGATCATCGGAATCGGCGATTTTTTGACGATCTGCGGCAGAGCGTCGGCGTCTTCCTGATTCGGCACGGCCACGCGCACGATGTCGCAGCCGGCTGCGGTCAGTTCGGCTATCTGCTGCAGCGTCGCGCCGACGTCAGCGGTTTTCGTGTTCGTCATCGACTGCACCGAAATCGGTGCGCCGCCGCCCACCGGCACGGGGCCGACCATGATGCGGCGTGACTTG
>Tephra_p2__coassemble_2718_pt1 | contig 14921 bp, 9 predicted proteins | sample Tephra_p2__metabat2_low_PE_021 | metagenome-assembled genome bin Tephra_p2
ATATTAAATAATTGAATTATTATTCACTAATTTGCCGTTGCCGACAGATACTCTACAGCACCTGCCGGCAACGGCAAATCCATCTGTCAGGACATCAAATCTATAGAGCACAGCGACAAACCACCTGTCAAAACGTCAAATCTAAATATTAGAACGTCAAATCCAATCGACAAAACAGCAAAACAACCGATCATTTGCCGTTTTACCAACTGGTTTTGCTGTTTTGACTTACATATTCATGCCAAAAGCAGTAAAAACAGCAAAATAATCTGCAAAAACAGCAAAAGTATCATATTTGCTGTTTCTACACTTTGTTTTGCTGTTTTAGCATGTTTTATGGGATGAAATACTGTAAAAACGTCAAATCCATATGTCAGAACAGCGAAAATACAGTATTCTTGCTGTTTTGACATATGGATTTGACGTTTTGGCATATGAATTTGCCGTTTGCGCAGTCGCATGTGCCGCTGCCAACAGAACTCGGAGAGAATCTGCCAACAGCGGCAGCACTAGTTTTGCTGGGGATTGCAAACAGCTGAGGATTGCAACGACCAGATATTAGCGGCCGCCGAAGGAGCCTCCGCCGGAACCGCCTCCGGAACCGCCGAAACCACCGCCACTGAACGAGCCACCGGAGCCGCCCGACGAGGATGGTGCGGCGGCACTGATCGTGGACTGAATCGACGAGAAGCCGGAGCTGATCTGCGTGCCGAGGTCGCCGAACCCAGCCGAGAAGCCACCGTTGCCGGATGCAAGATTGCCGAAGCCAGCGCCCGCGATCGTCGATGGTCTGGTGGACCAATACACCAAGCCCATCGTGCTCGCGTTGCTGTCGAGCCAACCGGGGTCGTTCACTTCAGGGTATGCCTCAGCCAGCTGCTGCAAAGCCTTCTTCGAAATGCCGAACGCGGTGGCGTAGACCAAGTACCTGTCCCACAGCGTCAAGTCAAGCACACCACGGTCGGAGAACTCACTGAAGTCTTCCAGATAGTGCGCCAAACCGAGCACCTGACCGGCATATGGCTGGCCGGTATCGGTCAAACCGGTGTGAACGCTGTATGAAGCCGCGAACACGCCCGCGATCGCAGTCGGCAAACTGATGCACAGTGCGAGCGCGATGTTATTGTCGACGCTGACGAACACGAACGCGCCCAACAATGCCAGAATGATCGAAAGCGTGCCGCATGTTGTCGCCGCACCGCCCACGCTCTTCGTGGCGTTCAGCTGCGTGAGCTCCTGCTCGCAGGCAGAGTCGAAGCGTTCGACAGCCTTGTAGCCCTTCTCCCACTTCTTGAAAGCGCGATTCATCTGGTCGAAGTCGAACACCGGCGTGTTCAACCGTTTGTATGCCTCTTTGAAGATGTCGAGCAGGCGCTCCTCCGACTGGCTCAGATTGAGTTCGGTGTGCACATCTGCAAGCGCACGCGGCATGATCACCACAGTGCTTGTTTTGCTGAACTTTCTGTTGTGTTCCGCCTGCATCGAAATCATCTGTGCGAGTGAAGCGGAATTCGCGCGACTCATGTCGATGCCACGATAGGTGTCTGCATTGCCCGGGTAGATGGCGATCGCGCCCTTGCTCACCAGCGACATGGCTGTGGCTGCCATCTCCCTGTTGCTCAACGTGCCACTCTTTTTGCCTGGTGCCACGACGTCGTAGAGTCGTGCCGCAGCAGCTGGGCTCATTTGCGGCGGGTCGCGCCAATATGTGATGTCGCCGGTGTATCGGCTCGCCTTCACGCTCTTGATTGCGGAATAGATGCCGAAGATCGCGAGCGCCAAGCCAGCAACTGCGAACGAAATCCACACAACCAGTCGCTGAACGGCCTGCTTGTGCTGTCGCTCACGCCATTGCTGTTCCTGCCGTGTTTCGTCGTCGATCGTCCACTGACGAGTATCGGAGTTGTTGTGCCGTTTCACACCCTTCATGAGGTTGGCGTTCACCATGACCACCATGTCGAGGTATCGCCCTGCATCCACGTTGTAGGCGGTGAATTGGAGCTTGTTCCCCCGAGTGACTCGTAGTGGAGTTGCCGGCATAGTGCAGCCACGCCCACATGCTCTTGCTGTTCGCGCCTTCCGGCAGCGTCACGGTGGTGTTCATCACCTTGATCGGCGTCGGGTTCGATTCCCCGAACGGCTCCCACTGGAATTTTGCGACGTCGTTGTATTCGGTCGTCACGCCTTCCCAGGTCATGTCGATCTGGAACCGCAGGCTCGACCGCGACTCGGTGGCGGGAATGTTCCAGCCGATCTCCACAGTCTTCGCATCATCGTCGTCCGCGCTGCTCGCCACCCCATCCGTTTTCGTGTCGAACGGCTGAGGATCATCTTCGTCGTCGGTGACGTCGGCGATATACCAATGATTCGCATATTTACTGTTCCACGTGCTCAGCGGCACGTCACTCGGAGATTGCGGATCTATCTGCGAATACTTCTTGCCGGAACTCAGATTCGTCACGCTGATGTTCGTGATATTCGTCAACTTCGACGGATTCAGCGTGTACTGCTGAAACAACTGCTTCCACGGCACGGTGTTGTCATCGTCATCAGTGCGCGAATCCAACTTCATATCGATGGTCTCGCGAATGCGCAGATCGCCGTTCTGCTCGACGGTCACGTCGTAATCAAGCGAATTGTAGGTGAGATCAGAGTCGTTACCATTCGCTTCCAGCACGCCGAACATCGCGACGATGGCGACGAGTATCACACTGACCGTGATCGACGTGAACGCTGATTTACCCAGTCTTTTCATCGGTTTTCCCAGTTCTATTGCACACGCTTACCGCTCGCATATGCGAGCACACACAATATTCGGCGTGTTCGCGCAGCACAATGAGCTGCACGAGCACGCCGGACACTGACGCTAGAACTTGACTTGCGGCACGTTCTGACGCGTCTGCTCGTCGACGTTGAAGTATTGGGCCGGCATGAAGTGGAACATGTTGGCGATGATGTTCGTCGGCACCTGCATGATCTTGTTGTTGTATTTGAGCACAACATCGTTGTAGAACTGGCGGCCGTACGCAATCTTGTCTTCCAAACCAGCCAGCTTCTGCTGCAGATCCATGAAGTTCTGATTCGCCTTGAGATCTGGGTATGCCTCGGCAGTGGCGCGCAGATTGACCATGGCATTGCTCAACTGCTGCTCGGCTGCCGCGCGCTGCTCGAGCGTCGTGTTCGGATTGTTCGCCGCCGCGATCACTCCGGCGCGCGCCTGCGTCACCCGCGTGAACACGTTCGACTCGTGCCCGGCGTAGCCCTTCACCGTTTCCACGAGATTCGGAATGAGATCGGCGCGCTGCTTGAGCAGCACGTCTACCTGAGCCCAACCATTGCTGACGCGATTGCGCATGGTGACCAGGCCGTTGTACATGCTGATCACCCAGATCACCAGCACCACTATGATTGCGATGACAATGATCGCAACGATTCCACCACTCATGTTCTCTCCTTGAACTCCGGACGCCTCCTAGACTCTGGCATCACTAGTTACAAATTATCGCATCTCTACATTTGCTTCACAAAACCTCGTCCAGCTCGTGGGCTGATGCGCGCGGTTTGACTAATAAACCGAGAGGGTGAGGCGGCAGAGCCAACCTCACCCTCTCAGTGATTATCGTTGAATTATCGGTCAGTCGTTGTAAGACTTAGCTTCGCGACGACTGTGCTCGCAAAGCACTATGGCGAGCGCGATCGTCACGAGCAATGCCGACAGTGCAACCGGCCAGATAACCGGCGCACCCGTCTGCACCAAGCCGACGGCGTGACGCTGTTCACCTACGGCTGCTTCGCGCTTGCCGAGCGTTGTAGCCGGTGCTTTGGCGAATGGTTTCACGGTAGATGCCGGCAGGCTCGGCTTGCCGCTTGGCACACCGGTTTGCGAACCGGAAGTTCCGGCGTTCCCACCGGTGTTTCCGCTTGGCACAGTCGGCGTAGTCGGTTCGGCCGGTTTGCTTGGCGTCGTCGGCTCATCAGGTGTGGTCGGTTCGCCAGGCGTATCCGTCTGTTCGACGTCGTTCACATGCTCCTTGCTCTGCAGGAACGTCGCTTTTGCGAGTTGCACATCGGTATGCAGCACTGGTAGACGTTCGCCTGCAGCGGTGGAATATGTGACCCCGTTGAGGTTCGGGAACACCGCACGCACATATTTCGTGCCTTCCGGCAATGAGTAGGCGTCGAACGTCGTGCGAGCGTATGCCGGGTAGTCTTCAACGTAGTTGTCGACCACGGAAACCGTCGCCAGCTCCCACGTCGCCCCGTCTTTTGATGTTTCCACACGGAAGTCGATGTTCGCGCCGTCGTTGAGTCCGGAGCGAATGGAGTAACCGTGCCATTCGTTCGCCGCGTTCGACCAGTCGTATCGATCGTAGATCGTCTGGTAATACGCCGTCAGATGCGCGTCTTTCGCGCCCGGCACATACCATGTGATCGACTGATCCGCGCCCGCATCTTCCTTGGTCATGACGCGGTTCGTCTCATACCTCGGCTGGCCTCCATAGAAGAAGTTGTTCTTGTTCTGCCATTGCTCGCTGCCGTTCGACACGGTTTCCAAACCGTCGGTCGCCGCCGACGAGCCGATGCGATACGCCCCTGCGGGGAACTGCTTGGCATCACTCAGTCCTTCGAGATCGTCAAAACGCACCTGATCTTGGTCTGCGCGCTGATACACGCGCACCCAGTCCACGAGGAAGTCGCTGTTCTGCTTGGTGTTCTGGCGTGAATAGTCCACGTCTCCCACCCAGCCGTCACCGACCTGCGTTTCGAGAATCGGGAACATCGGGCGATTATGCATGCCGTCGCGCCCATCGTCACGCCCGCGCGTGCTGGTGAACACGAACCGCCCGTCGATGTACCAGTTGATGCGTTCCGGGCTCCACTCCACTTCGTAGACGTGGAATGCCTGGCTCCACGCCTCCCAGTTGGTGTTCGCCTTGCCATCAGACTGCTTGTTCTTGTCGAGAATACCGAAATGGTTGGTGGTCCAAGCCGTCCATGGATCCTGCCCCAAGTATTCGAGCACGTCGATTTCGTCGTGACCCGTTTCGTCTTGCGACAGCATCCAGATGGCCGGCCAGATGCCTTGCGAATCGTTGACTTTCGCGCGAACCGCCATGCGCCCGTTCTGGAACGAATATTTGTTCTTCGATTCCAAGCGGCCGGATGACCACGTCACTTTCTTCTCGTTGAGTTGCGTGCCGTAATCGTCGTAGCCCACGGCTTGCTTGAGCGCTTGGGTCGAGCCGTAGTTCTTCGTGTTGATCGCAAGGTAGCTGTTGTCGCCGTCTTTGGTGATGCCGACTGCATCGCGGTTGTAGATCGCACCGTGGTTCGCCATGCCATCGATGATGTTCCACTTGCTCTCGTCGATGGAGTCACCGTTGAACTCGTCGCTCCACGCAAGCGTGTCGTATTCCGATTCCGGCGACACATATTGCGCGCGCGACTCATCGTAGGAACTGCCAGTCGCCCAAATCTGCACTTCCGAATATTTCGTTGGACTGTTGGCGTTCCTGTTGACGGTGAAGCGCACGTCGGAGCCTTGCATGTCGGTTTCCACGACGATCGGCTCGTCTCCCACGGTGACGTTGCTGTGCTCGTAGACCGCGGTTCCACGCGAACTTGGCGTTGACGCTATGCTGACGCGAATGGAATCGTAGGTGCCCGGTTCCAGTTTCACGACTATTTTGCGAATGCGATACGTGTTCTTGTATTCGAACTGCAACCAGTGCAATCCGAGCGAGTTGTGCACAGCATAGTTGCTGTCCATCTTCCCGTCGTTGATCGCCTCGATATTCGTGGGTGCCAAGCCATACACGTATGGAGTCTTGCCCAGCGCGATATTGTGCAGCTCTTCTTGTGCGGGAGGTGCTTCCGAATCCTTGAGTTTGGCGAGCACTTCTATTTCGCGGAACTGCACGCCATTGCTGTAGCCAGCCCACGATGAATTGGTGTTGCGAATATAGTGCCCTCGCTGCCAGATTCTGACGTAGCGAGCGTCGATCTGCCCTCCGGTCGGCACGATTTTCTGCGCCGCCAAATGCGTCGCAGTGGTCTCCTCGTAGTCGGCGGGTCCGCTGATCACCGTGGACTGCGAGAAATCCGCGGTATTCGAGACTTCGACTTTTACTTGCTTGAATGTGGAGACGGCGTTCTCGTACCCGTTGTGGTAGAGGTTCACTGCGGTGATGCTGCGGCTCTCCCCCAGATCGTATTGCAGATACACGTCGTTCCATTGCGCGTACCCGTTGTCTTCACCGCCGGTTTCGGCTCCTGCGTTGACTCGGGTGGAGGCTGCATCGCCGAGATCGGCATATGTGCCGTCGGTTGCAGCCGCCGGATTGAGTATCGTCACCTGAGGCACGGTAGACATTCCGGTGTCGATGAGATTGGTGCTGTTCGTCGTCGGCTGTTTGCCCAGCAGCACGTTCCCGACGTTCGCTGTTTGGCTCGATTCCTCACCGCGCGCTGGTATGCACGGCAGTGCGGCGAGGGATGCCGCCGCGAGCACGGCAACGACGGCTCGCGATACGTTTTTCGTGAGTTGCATCATCGTTATTCACTTTCTTGAAAAATATTGAGATTACTCACTTCACTGCGCCTCCGGTGATGCCGCTGATGATCTTGCGCTGTGCGAAGGCGAAGACGATGAGCAGCGGGAGACTCATGAGAATGATGTAGGCGAAGATCAGATGCCAGTTGTTCAAATACAGACCGGCGGAGGCGACGTTATACAGATTGAGCGGCAGAAGATTTACCTTCCCCGACAGAATGAACAGCGAATAGAACACGTCGTTCCAAATGTAGAGCGTCACGAGAATCGTCGCTGTAGACAGCGTTGGCAAAAGCAGCGGCAGCACGATCGTGAAGAAGATGCGTGCAGGGCCAGCGCCGTCAATGCGTGCGGCTTCTTCGAGGGAGACTGGAATCGTTCGGATGAAACCGGTGACGAAGAAGATGACGGTGGAGAGGTAGATGCCCACATACACGCCGATCATGCCGGGAATCGTGCCAGACAATCCAGTCATTTTCAGCAGCATCATCACTGTGACGACTGCCGGCGGCAGAATCAAGCCGGAGATAGACAGCGCGTATACGATTGCCATCGGCTTGGTGGTGCGGCGGGCGAGCACCCAGGCAGCCATCGAGCCGAACAGCAGTGCCAGGAACACCGATGGCACGGTGACGAGCACCGAGCCGAAGAACGCCGACACCATCTTGCCATCTGTGATGACGGTGCGGAAGTTCTCCAACAACTGCCAATGCGACGGCAGGCTCATGTTCGGATTGATGGCCTCGGCTTGGCTCTTGCCCGCCGTCACGATGAGCAGCCAGAACGGTATGCCGAGCAACAGCAGCATCACGACCACCACCAGAATGGCGTGCACGATGACATGCGTTTTGCTCATTTTGTTGACGGCTACCGAATCATTCACTTTGGGAGCAGCCCCATATGTTGCGGAACTCATAGCGTCTTCGCCTCTCTTCTGCGCAGGAACCAAATCAGCGGCAAGGCCACAGCCGTCACCATGACGAACAGCACGAGGCTCATCGTCGTAGACTGCGAATACAGCCCCTTGCCGAATGTGCGCCACACGAATATGTTCAAAATCTCCGTGGAACCTCCCGGCCCTCCTGCAGTGGTTGCCTGAACGATGTCGAAGCCGTTCATCGAGCCGAGCAGAGCCGTCGCCACGTTGAACGTGAACGCCGGAGCGAGCAGCGGGAACTTGATCTTCCAGAAGATCTGCCTACGGTTTGCACCATCGATCGAAGCGGCTTCAAGCACATCCGGGTCGATCGTTTTGAGACCGGCGAGGAATATCAGCATCGACAAGCCCATCCACTTCCAGCCGTGAATGGCGGCGACGAGCACGAGCGTCCACACTGGGCTGCCAAGCCACGCGATTTGCACATTGGCACCGGAGATCAGCGACAGCAGCGAGTTGAGTGCACCATCGGTTTTGAGCACCGCCTGCCAAATGTAGCCGACAGCGAGCGCCGACATGATGACGGGGATGAAGAACATCACTCGGGCGAAGCGGTTGAGTCTGGTGTCTTCTTCGAGGAACACCGCCAGAATCAAGCCGAATGTGTTTTGGAAGATCGCGACGAGCACCGCGTAGATGAACGTCGTGCGCAGGTCGCGTGTGAGCGTGCCGGATTGGAAGAGGTCTCTGAAATTGTCGAGGCCATTGAAGTCGATCGTTTTCGAGAATGCCGACCAGTTCGTGAATGCGAACACGAAGTTGAGGATTGTCGGAACGAAGAAGAAGAACAGCAGAACCGCGATCGCCGGAACGATGAACCGCACCGGGTAGTTCTGTTTCATCAGTTTGATGCGGGCGTTGACGCGATGCGCGGGTTTCTTCGCTGAAACCTCACCCGTAGTGGTGGAAGTTGTAGTCATGGTGTTAGCTTTCTGGCCTGCCGAGCCCCATTGCTCCGGTTGTAGTGGCCATAGTGTTGAAACATGGCGGTCACATGGTGCGGGCGGGAAATCATGGCACCCGCACCATGCGCCGTCATTGCAAAAGCCTTAGAAGCCCTTGGCTCCCTGAGCCTTTGCAAGCTGTGCGAACTGTTCCTGCGTGGCTTGCGTGACCTGCTCAGGCGTCTTCATGCCTGCGATCATCTCGGCCAGATAGAGGTACAGATCGGGGTTGGCGATGGCTAGCGACTGCATCGAGCCGGCGCCAGTCTTCACGCATTCGGAGGCATCCATCAGCGCTTGAGGAATCGTGCTTGGGGACTCGACGGTCTTCAACGACGAGATGACGTTCTGGTCTTTGACGAAGTCCTCATAGCCATCGCTCATCCAGTACGAGATGAACTGGCGGGCAGCGGCATCCTTCTTGGAGTCGCCGGTCTTGAACGAGACCACCGCGTTCGTCTGTTCCGGAATGATCGTGCCGATGTTGTCGTCGGTCGAGATCGGGAAGAAGCCGATCTTCTCGTCCAACGCTTCCTTATCGTTATCGGCGAGGGCAGCCACCGAATTGAACAGGCCACCGACGGCGATGATCATGCCAGTCTTGCCGTTCCACAGGGCCGCAGCCTCATCGGAGTCCTTTGCGGTTGTGGCGTTGGAGTTGTAGAGGCCCTTGTCGAAGAGGTCTTTGTAGTTGTCAACGGCCGTCTGCACGGTGCTGTCGGTGAACTTCTCCTTACCGGTGTTGATGCGCTCCCACAGGCCCTTCTTGGCTGCGTCTGCCAGCTGCACCGACACTGCGTATTGCGTTGTCCACTGCGAACCGCCTGCTTCGAAGAACGCCGAATCTGCCGCCTTCGTGCTCTTGACTTTCTGCGCCGTTTCGACGAGTTCGTCCCAATTCTTGGGCAGCTCGTTGATGCCGGCCTTCTTGAACACGTCTTTGTTGTAGAACACGCCTTGCACTGATGGCGAGGAGATCATCGCCGCATAGCGCACGTTGTCAACCACACCGCCGGCATCGGCAATGCCATCGGCGTAGTTGCTCACCCATGGGGCGTTGTCGAGTTTCTGCAATTGGTCTTGAGCCACGAAACCGGCGAGCATCGAGCGGGTCGGCTGCCACATCAGCAGATTGGGAACGTCACCTGTGGTGACTTTCGTCTGCACATTCTGCTCGTAGTTATCGGGGATCGTTTCGATGGTGACTTTCGCTCCGGTTGCTTTTTCGAAGTTCTTCGCCACTGTCTCAGGGATCTTGTTCGACGTTTGCGCCGCCCAGAACTTGAGCTCCACGCCGTCGAGCTTGCCCGTGGCCGAAGGCCAGTAATCCGCTGCGGAAGTGTCGGCATCGGATCCGCTCGATGAACTCGTTGGATTCGAGCATCCCGCCAAGCCAAGCGATGCGGCGAGCAAAACGGCGACTCCTGCGGCGACTCGCCTATTGAGATTGAACTTCATTGTTCTACCTTTCTTTTCTTCTTTGTGTTGACGCCATACCGGCAAGATGCCAATGCGACGCCGCGTTTATGTGCACATCCGCGAACTATGTGTGCGAGGTCGTTGCTCCTCTCTGCGGGTTCGAGATGTCCAAGCATTCGATGAGCACGGCATGTTCCGGCGCCAACTGTGGCGGGCGGATTCCCCATTGCGTCAGGAGGGCGGCGTCGAACACCATGCCCTCGTCGCACCACCAGGGTTGTTCCGTTCTGGTGGAGGGGCTCATTTCGTGCAAATATTGGTTGGCTCCGCCGAAAGGCCGCACAAGGTAGCGATGGCCAGTGGTGAGACCGGGGAATCGGATCGCGCCGTTCGGGTAGGTGTTCGAGCTGGAGACGACGGTGTAGCGATACAAGGCGTGCGAGCCGTCTTGCGACACGATGCCATCGACTCTGACGGCGGCATCATCGATATCCGCATGCACGAGGTTTCCCTCATGCATCCACCCACGTTGCTGCTTGTACAGCGATATCCACTCAGTAAGCTTCTCCAGGTCTTCCTGAGGTACTTGCAGCAGATTCCATTCGACGCCCAGATGCCCGAAGAACGCCATGGCGATGCGGGTCATCAGCGTCGTTTGACGTAGTGTGGCATGGTTCGGTGAAGCAGAGATATGCGTTCCCATCATCTCTTGCGGCACGATCAAGCTCGTGCCTCGTTGAATGTCGACGCGCTCCATCGGATCGGTGCAGTCGGACGCCCAGACTCGATCTGTGCGCTGCAGCATAGCCATATCGATGCGTCCACCGCCCGATGCGCAGCTTTCGATTTCCAGCTGCGGGTAGCGTTGCTTCAGCGCGTCGATCAGCTCATACACCGCCTCGGTTTGCGCATGCACGGCAGGTCGTTCGGAATACAGCGATACCGCCTCTACAACCGGCCTGTTGTGATCCCATTTGATGTAGTCGACGCCACAGTCGTCAATGATGGCACTCAGCGAATTGAAGATGTAGTTGCGCGCGTCAAGGCGACTCATATCGAGAACGTACTGGTCACGTCCCGACAGTCCCAAACGGGTTACGTCAGGTGACAGAATCCAATCCGGATGCGAGCGTGCAAGTTCGGAATCCAAATTGATCATCTCAGGCTCGAACCAGAGTCCGAACTCCATGCCCAATGCGTGCACATGGTCGGCCAGAGCTTGAAGTCCGTTCGGCCACACGGCATCGTCCACTTGCCAGTCACCGAGTCCTGCGGTGTCGGTGCGACGCCCGAGGAACCAGCCATCGTCGACGACGAAACGTTCCACGCCGACCTGTGCGGCAACGTCAGCCAGCTCTAGCAGCGTCTGCTCGTTCTGGCCGTAATACACAGCCTCCCATGTGTTCAGCGTTACCGGCCGCGGCCTGAGTTCGTGAGTGAGTCGCACTGTTTCGCGGAAGCGTTCGCTCGCCTCGTTGAGCCCGTTGCCCAACGAAACCTCCAGCACAGGAGATGCATACGCCTCGTTGTTGTCAAGCGTCACTTCACCGGCATACAGCGCCTCTCCACCGCCCAGCAGTGAACCGCATTGCGGAGTTTTCTCAGCGAAATGCACGGTGTTGCCGCTCCACGCCACGTGTGCGCACATCACACGGCCTCGCTCAAACGAGAAGTCACGCGTACCGGCGCACAGCAGCGTCGTCGAGTCGAATCCGGTGCGACCGACCCACGACTCTTTGGCGTGCAGGCCACTGGTGAATGGCATTCGTTCGATATGCCGCTCACGAAGATGATGCCCAGTGCAGGTCTGCAATTCGGTCATGGAATCCGGCACCGGCACGCTGAGCAGCAGCGAACGCACTTCGAGCGGATCGTCAATGAGATTGGTGAGCCGCGCATGCTGCAGAATCAAGCCAGCCTCATTAATCGAGATCATGATGGCGAGCTGCACGCCGCACTGCTCGTCCACTGCTTCTATATGCGCCCAGGTCTGCGCATTAGTCAGCTCTGTGACGGTGAATCGAGGGAACAACTGCACGCCGTCACGAGCGAGCACCAATTTCGGGGCGCCCAGCCAAGCCTCCGATTGCGTGGGCACAACGCTGGGGTTCTGTGCATGGTCGAGATATGCGCCGATCACTTGAGGGCCACTGACCCCACCAGTTTCGGCGGGCATGTGAGGTGACTGCTCTGAAGCAGAGATGGATGTTGGCATCAGCAGCATCGACTCGATGCGCGGCAGCCCTTCGCTCGGCACGTGCAGTGTGAGCGATGTGCCGGCCATACCGTGAAGACCATTTCCGGCGAGCACTATGGTCGAGGGAATCTGAGTCATGCGATGCCTCAATCTTGAAGAGTTCTGTAGCTTCGTTGCTAAGAAGCAAGCATATCATGGTAGCGGTTACATGGCAATGGGTCTCGATGCTCTTTCTCTGCAAACAGAACTAGACATGTTGCAAAATCGTTGGAATATAAGGTAAAATCAAAACAAATCGACTGAAGTTCGTAAATATGCAAATACGTGCGTATCGTACAATAGAAATCGGTTTCATAAAGAATTGACAGTGACGTCACTGGCCGGCGAATGCAATGCGGCACCGCCAGCCATCGCACCAACTCCTCCACCGCAAAACCTAGAATGAGGAATATCATGATTAGGAAGAAACGTCCGGCCGTCATCAAAGACGTGGCCGCACTTGCTGGCGTCTCAGTCGCCACGGTGTCTCGGTATCTCAACGATTCACCACACATGAGCGACGAAACGCGCCAGCGCATCGCGGAAGCGATCACACTCCTCGACTACCGTCCAAGTCACATCGCCCGCGGTCTTGCCACTTCCAAGGTGCAATCGATCACCGTGCTTTCAAGCGAAACAACGTTGTTCGGCTCGGCATACACGATTCAGGGCATCGAGGTGGCAGCGCAGCGGCAGGGGTATGTGATCAACATCTCCAAGTTGAACACGCAGTGGTCAGATGAATGCAAAAGCACCGTCGATATGGCGCTCGACCAGCATCCAAGCGGCATCATCATTCTGCAATACGACGCCACCGCCATCGAATCGATTCACTACATTCCCGACGATCTGCCATGCGTGCTCATCGGAGGGCGGCCGGACGGCAAGCACGCGCACATCTCATTCGACGAGTATCACGCAGGCTTTGCGATGACCGAGTATCTGCTGTCAACGGGTGTGACGACCGTGCACCATGTTTCTGTTCCTGGTAAAGGCGGCGGCGATGACCGCACCAAAGGGTGGGAAGCGGCACTGCGGCAGCATGGGGCTGTGATCTACGAGCCGACCACTGCGGTGTGGTCGCCGGAAAAAGCACGCGAGCTTGGGCGGGACTATGCGCATGACAGCACGGTGGAAGCCATATTCGCGGGCAACGATGAGATCGCCATGGGCATCATCAGCGGTTTGATGGACGAGGGGCGCCGCGTGCCCGAGGATGTTCGTGTGGCTGGGTTCGACGACAATCCGTTGTCGTCCATCTGGAGGCCGGCGATCACCACATATCATCAATATTTCACGCAGGGCGGCGAAGATGCCGTCACCATGCTCATCAAGCAGATCAACGCCTCGCAATCAGCGAATGCAGCAGAGGCAGTAGCTATGGCAACGCAGCCGGAGTCGTTGTGCATCAAAGGTGATCTGCTTATTCGCGAATCCGCGTGAGTGTTGCGCTGTTGCGTGACTTTCATTCACATACAAATGAGGTGGGGTCTGGTTTCCCAGACCCCACCTCACAATTCACAGTGACGTTGGCGTCACATCAGCGAACGATCAGTCGTCGAACGGATCGAAGTCGCGGCGCACACGGCGACGCGGACGCTCGTGACGCTCTTCGCGACCTGCACGGTATTCGTCGTAGTTCTCGTCTGCAGCGTAACGCGGGTTGCGATCGTCGTTGCGGCGCGAACGGCGCGGGCGGTCATCACGGCGGCGATCCGAGCGATCATCACGGTCATCACGGTCGTCACGACGGCGACGCGGACGATCCTCATAATCGCGATCGTAATCACGGTCGTCGCGATCGTCACGGCGGCGACGCGGACGATCCTCATAGTCATCGTCGTAATCGCGGCGGCGACGTGGGCGGTCATCGTAATCGCGATCATCACGGCGGCGATCCGAGCGGTCGTCACGGCGGCGGTCGGAACGGCGACGGTCATCACGGTCGGAACGACGGCGATCGTCACGACGTGGTGCCGACGATTCCTGATCTTCGAAGCCAGGAATGGCGAGCGAGATCTTGCCGCGATCGTCAACGCCCTGCACGACCACCTCAACGGTGTCGCCTTCCTTGAGCACGTCTTCAACGGAGTCGATGCGCTGGCCGTCTGCCAGGTTGCGGATCTGCGAGATGTGCAGCAGACCGTCGGTGCCTGGGGTCAGGTTCACGAATGCGCCGAACGACGTGGTCTTGACGACGGTGCCGTTGTAGGTTTCGCCGGCTTCTGGAACGTGCGGGTTCGCGATCTCGTCGATGATCTTCTTCGCCTTCTGCGCGGCTTCGCCGCCTTCGGAGGAGATGTAGACAGTGCCGTCGTCTTCGATTGCGATCTCAGCGCCGGTGTCTTCCTGAATCTGGTTGATCATCTTGCCCTTAGGTCCGATGATCTCGCCGATCTTGTCGACAGGAACGGTGGTGGTGATGATGCGCGGAGCCAGCGGGCTCATCTCGGCTGGGCCGTCGATGCACTCGTTGATGACTTCGAGAATCGTGGTGCGGGCTTCGTGAGCCTGCTTCAGTGCGCCGGCGAGCACGTCGGCCGGAATGCCGTCGAGCTTCGTGTCGAGCTGCAGGGCTGTGATCAAGTCGGCGGTGCCGGCGACCTTGAAGTCCATGTCGCCGAACGCGTCTTCAGCGCCGAGAATGTCGGTGAGCGTCTTGAAGATGTGCTGGCCGTCGACGTCGCCGGAGACCAAACCCATGGCGATGCCGGCAACAGGTGCCTTGAGCGGCACGCCAGCAGCGAGCAGCGACAGCGTGGAGGCGCAGACCGAGCCCATTGACGTGGAACCGTTGGAACCGATGGCTTCGGAGTCCTGACGGATGGAGTA
>Tephra_p2__coassemble_2722_pt1 | contig 14911 bp, 8 predicted proteins | sample Tephra_p2__metabat2_low_PE_021 | metagenome-assembled genome bin Tephra_p2
CGCCACCGAAAACGCCGTCACGCGTCCCGCACCGAACCTCAGCGTCAATCTGTCGCTGAGCAGCGCGGAGATGATCGTGCCCGCGCTGATCACCATCGACACACCGCCAGCCCACGACAATGGCGCGTTCAGATCGCCGCTCATCGTCGGCCATGCCGCCCCAAGCAGACCATCGGGCAAACCAAGCGAAATGAACGCCAGATAGATCACCGCGAGCAGAAGATTCGTCATCGCACACCTTCACAAGCTGTTATCGAAAATGTTTATTAGACTGAATGAATTCTATTCTTCGGTAAAGAAAAAATTGGTTGATCGCCACGCCGATTAGACTGTGTAGTCATGGCTTTGAAAATCGGCTTCGTATTCGACGACACACTGGATGTGCTCGATGGCGTGCAGCAGCACATCGTCACCCTCGGCTCGGAGTTGAGCCGGCGTGGGCACGACGTGCATTATCTGGTCGGCGAGACGCACGACTCCCCCGTTCCCAACACGCATTCGATGTCGAAGAACGTGATGGTCAAATTCAACGGCAACCGCATGCGCGTTCCATTGCCTGCGAACAGTGCGCGCATTCGCGAGCTGCTCGACGCCGAGAATTTCGATATTCTGCACATTCAAGCTCCCTATAGTCCGTTCATGGGAGGCAAAGTACTGCACAACGCGCACCCGCGAACAGGTGTGGTCGCCACATATCACATCGCCTCCGCCGATTGGGCTTCGCGGGTGGGTGGCCGTCTGCTCGGCATGATCAACGCGCCGACACACCGCCGCGTGGACCGTGTGATCGCCGTTTCGCAGGTCGCCGCGCAATACGCGCAGGCGACGGCGCATGTTCGCGGCGTCGTGATTCCCAACCCCGTCGATGTCGAGCAATTCCAACGAACTGCTGCGGGCATAGACGCTGCTGCTCGCTTCCGCCGCGGCAATCATGTGGTGTTCCTAGGGCGTTTCGTTCCTCGCAAGGGGGCGTCGCTGCTGCTCGACGCGATCGAATACGGAGAGCAGCACGGCCTGTTCCCCGACGGCTTCCACGTGAGTTTCGCGGGCAAAGGACCTCTTCTTGAAGAGTGTGAGCAACGCGCACGTTCGCTGGCAACACCAGTGGAATTTCTCGGCTTCGTGAGCGAAGAAGACAAGCCGTCGCTTTTGGCGAGCGCCGATGTCGCCGTGTTCCCCGCGACCGGTGGCGAATCGTTCGGCATCGTGCTGCTCGAAGCGATCGCGTCGAATGCCGGCGTCACATTGGCCGGTGACAATCCGGGTTATCGTTCCACGATGCTGGGTGACGAGGATGTGCTTTTCCCCGTGAGCGGCGACGGTTATCCGCGCGCTCTCGCCGAACGCATCGCCAGAGCGTTGAGTGACGATGATTGGGCACGCCGCGTGCATGATCGCGAGCTGAAGCTGCTCGACAGGTACAACGTGAAAACCGTTGCCGATCAGGTTGAACAGGTGTATGAGCAGGCTATTGCCGACAGGCAGCACTGACTGTGAGCATAGATAAGCGGCGGTGGCTGCCGAAATAGAGTAATTTCGGCAGCCACCGCCGCTTATCAGCTGTTATACGTTATTAATTATTCTCACACTCAGATTACTGATCTGCCTGCGCTACACATGACTCTTCGCGCACATGCGGTGCCGAGTCGTGCGCGTACACGGTATTATTCAGTAGGTCCATCTTTGAAGATGACCGTCTCCTGCATGGCGTTGCGCTCATTGCAGGTCTGCCGTCCGTTGATCACCTCCATGACCAGCTGCCTGAATTCAGCGTCAACCTGATCCATTGGCTCATCGAGCAGTCTTCCCGCGTTGAAGTCGATCCAGCGCTTCTTTTTCATCGCCAATGGCGTGTTTGTGGCGATTTTCAGCGTTGGCACGAAGCAGCCGAACGGTGTGCCACGGCCTGTGGTGAACAGAATGAGATTGCATCCGGCGGATCCTTTCGCCGTCGTCGACACCATGTCGTTGCCAGGTGTCTGCATCAATGAAAGGCCGTGTTCCTTCACGCGTTTCCCATATGGGATGACATCTTCGACCTCACAGCGACCTCCTTTGCGAATGCACCCGAGCGATTTGTCTTCAAGGGTGGTGATGCCTCCGGCCTTGTTGCCCGGAGACGGATTCTCGGAGATCTTCTCGCCGTATTTGCGGAAGAAGCCTTTGAAATTGTTGATCAAGTCGACGATGTCGTGGAACACGTGTTCGTCGCGGGCTTGGCTCATCAGCACCGTTTCGGCGCCGAACATTTCCGGAACTTCCGACAGCACCACTGAACCGCCTTGTGACACCAGCCATTCCGCGAATCTGCCGACCATCGGGTTTGCTGTGATACCGCTCATGCCATCCGATCCACCGCATTCAACCCCGACGGTGAGCTCGTTCATTGGAATGGGCTCGCGTTCGTCGAATTTCGCCTGCTCGTTGAGCTCTTCGAGCAGTTGCGCAGCGCGGTCGAGTTCATCGTCTTCTTCTTGGCAGATCATCGTGCGAATACGGTTCGGATCGATGTTGTTCAATCCTGCGGTGAACAACGACATCTGATTGTTCTCGCAACCAAGTCCCACAATGAGCACGCCGCCCGCATTGGGATGTTCGACTATGCCGCGCAAGCATTCCTGCGTCCACAGAAGATCTCCGCCCAGTTGAGAGCATCCGTATGGATGCCTCGCCACTATCACCGAGTCGAAGCTGCCATTGCCGTTGTGTTTCGACGTGAACATGCGTGCCATCGTCTCCACCAAGCCATCGATGCAGCCGACCGTGGGCACAATGTAGAGATCGTTTCGGATGCCGACCTTCCCGTTGGCACGCCTGTAGCCTTGGAACGTGGTTGTGGGCTTGCCCGGTTTGACGGTGTTGGATGTCGGATGGTATTCGTAGCTCAGGTTGTCGCCCAGATTCGTGGCCAGATTGTGCGTATGCACCCATTCGCCACGTTTGATTGGGCGGGTTGCGTGGCCGATTTCGAAACCGTATTTGCGCACGTTGGCGCCTTCTGGAATGTCGGTGAGGGCGATCTTGTGTCCGCGCGGCACATCGTCGAGCACGGTGAGCGTCTCATCTCCGACGCGCACGGTGTCTCCTCGGTGTATCGGGTGCGCTGCGACGCACACCATGTCTCCGGGAGCAAGCACGATCGTGTCTTGCCCACTCTGTTCAGGAAGATCGGCCAGATAGTCATGCTTCCTGCCACCCATGTCGCCACAGGTGTGAATGAATTCGCCCTGCACCGGGTTCCCCAGCGATGCTGCTGCACGAATGGACGCACAGGAATCGCGATCGTTTGGCGTGAATAGTTCTGCACTCATGGCTCCTACGGTATGCGTTGTGCAACGTACAACGGCTATCTGTTGCCAAGCATTGCACCATTGCTATAGCTCTATGAAAAGCACGATGGGTGTGGGGAGGTCTCTTGGCCAAGAGACCTCCCCACACCCATCGTCTGTATTCCGGTCTCACCTGTCACATGTCACTACCGGAATCAGCGCCTGCCTGTGTCCTCACTTTCTAGTGGAGTGCATGTGCCGACCGCGAGTCAGCAACACACCTCCGGCAACCAGTAAGGTCACGGCTGCCGCGACGATCAATGCGATCGACGATCCGGTATGCGCCACCACACCAACGTTGGCATGGTCCTCCGCGGTTGCCGTGTTCTTCGGAACGGAGTTCTTGGACTGCGGCTGATTGTTTGCATTGGAAGATGCCCCAGTGTTCTGTGATGGCTGGCTGGTGGTTCCGGTGTTGCCGGCATTGCTTTGGTTGCCGTGGTCGTGATCACCGGCGTTGCCACCAGTGCTGCCTCCGGTATTGCCGCCCTTGTTGTCGTCGGGTTTGCTTTCGACTGGAGTGACAGTGATGCGCATATGCGATTCGTTGGATTCTGCACCGTTGTTCGAGGCCTTGAATCCGAATGAATCATCACCATGGAATCCAGGCTCCGGCACGTAGGCATAGCTGCCATCGGCATTCAATGTGAGTGTGCCATGCTCGGGCTTCGCCGTAGCAGCGAACGTCAGAGCACCGTCATCTGAAGCTTGTGCGTATGGAGCGAGCGAACCCGTCAATGTCACGCCTTGCTTCGTCTGAGCCGTCGCGTCGATTGTGATCGGCGTAGCGGGAGCCGGGGTTGGCGCAGCGAGCACATCAGGATCCCAGGCACCGTCCACGTTGATGCCACCATCAAGCCCGAAGATGTTCGGCAACGTGTATTGCGCGGCCTCGTCATCGGTGAGCTGCTTGGCCCAAGGCACACGTTTGTCTGCCCCGGCGCCGTCGCCGGTGCTCTTGTATTCGGAATACCTTGCGGTTTGCTGGTTCGACTCCTTGCCCCAGTCGTTCCACCCTTCAGGAAGAATGTGGTTCTCCATCGTGGTGTTCAAATATGCCACGCTCGAATATGGGCGCCATGGCCTGCCCAGATATGTCTTGAGCTTGCCGCTGTATGTGTGTTCCGAGCTGAGCGTGCTGTTGCGGAACACCAGCCCATACTTCTGGTTCTGCGGGGTGCTGGCTGCCGTGACGTAGCCGTTGAGCATCGAATGGATGTTGCAGTTATCGAATACGCCGATGCCCGCACCGAAAATGTAGTCCACGGAGCCGCTGATCGTGCAGTCCTTGAAGTACGAACGGTTGGAACGCAACGTGGTCTGGTTAGGCACGTTGTCGGTTTGCGAGGTGTCGGTGTTGTTGCGCAGCAGCAATGTGTCTTGGTAGCCGCGAATGTTGCAGCGGTCGAAGCGAGCCCTGTCAGCGTAGACATCCAATGCCACTGCCTGGCCCACAGACGATCCTGCCGTCGTCTCGATCGTGATGTCGCGTGCCGAGAAGTCATTGCCCGTCACCTGCATCGTGTAGTCGCCGTAGGTGCCAAGTGGCTTGCCGTCGGCACCGAGTGTGCTCGGCCCATCGTTCCAGACGATCGACGTGCTGTCGGCGCTTTGGCCTGCGATCGTGACGTATGGACGATCGACGCGAATCTTCTCGCGGTATTGACCGGCCTTGACGAAGATCACACGGCGTTGTGCATTGTTGCTTGGAATCGAATTGATGGCTTCGGTGATCGTACGGAAATCACCCGTGCCGTCTTGGGCGACGACGATCGGCGTCACGCCTTCGACGATCTGCGGAAGCACGAGCACGCGAGCTTTGGCCTTGAGATCGGTGCCGCTCACTGTGCCAAGCACTTCGATGCCATCGAGGTTCTGGTTGGCGAGCGCCGTCTGATCGATGCCGTCCCACGTCACCGGCAACAATTTGCTGCTACCGTCATTGAGCTTTGCCGTGACGGCGATCGGTAACTTCGGCATGACGCCAGGCGTCGTTTTGATAACCTGTGTCGGGATCGAACTGATCGAGACTGGGCTGACGGTGACCGTTGCACTCACTTCGGTGTTCGCGGCAGTGCCTTTGACTTGGAAGCTGCCTTCTTTGGCTACGTTGGCGGCGTCGATCTTCTGCCACGTTGCAGCAACTGGCACCACCGTGCCATCGCTGTTGCGCTGGTAGATGTATGCCGGCATCGTCGGCACCACTCCGACGGCAGTCAGGATCTCCACCGGTTCGAATCCGGTGCGTTCCTCCTGCCCGGTGATCACGACGGTCCATGTTCCCATCGTCCCGGAACCGTCCTTAGCGGTTGCCGACACGACGACGGTGCCGTTTTCCTTGGCGTTCAGCAGACCGTTCTGGTCAATCGTCGCAGCCTTGGTTCCACTGAAGTCAGGCTTGGTGACCGCCCAGGTTACACCGGTGTCGGCATTGGGATCGTTGGTCACAACGTTGGCATGCAATTGCATCGTGCCGCCCTTGGTGCCGATGGCATGCCTGTCGCCGTCACTAGACACTTCGATTGCGGAGATCTTCGGCTGCGAGGCATCTGCCTTCGCGCTTGCCGCCACGTTGTCGAGATCGAGCACCACCTGATCGGTGTTGTTGTTCGGCAGGTTTACGCGGAACGATGCGATGTTCGTGGCTTTCTTATCGGAGAACGCCAGATTCTGCGCACCTTCGACGTTGGTTCCGGTCGAGGGATCGTAGGCGCTGATCTTCGCATTGTGGATGTCGAGAATGAGGCCTGTGTTGTACCAGGTGTTCGCCTTGACGTCATCGATGATCACAGTGTCGCGGTTCTTCGCGTCACGGAGCACCAGCTGGGCTTTGCCGTTGGAGTTCCTGAACGAGTACTTCGTAGCGGTGCGGTTGTCGGATGACTTGAACGCCATATCGGTGTTATGCAGACGTGATGGATCCGGGCTGCGGAAGCGGAATGAGAAGTCCACGGTTCCGTTTTGTGAGCTGAAGGGGCGGTAGATGCGTTCATAGCCCATGCCGTTGTCGGTCAGGCGCAGGAACGAATCCGTACCATCGGAGGTCACGGCCATTCCGCCACCGGTTTCGCTCTGTTCCGTCTTCCAGGTGGATGGCGAAGTTCCGACCGCCTCGTTGTCGAACGTATCGGAGAACGGGAACGACGCATCTTTGTATTGCTTGCCGTCTACCGTCACGTTCACCGTCTTGCTCAAACTCATGCCGTTGAACAGCTGCGAGTTGTTGAAGGCGATGTTTTGGGCCGCATTGACGCTTGCGTTGTAGAACTTCACATTGTCGAAGGTGAAGTTCTTCAGGTATTTCACTCGGCCTTCACCGAAGTCGGAACCCGAAATGTCGATCACGTTGCCCTTGCCGTTGTTGTTGTTCCAGTTTGGCGCCGTGATGTTCGAGAAGTGGAAGTTCTCGATATCTGGCAGAGGCGTGTCATCGAGCTGACTTGCTGGGGTCCTGTCGTAGTTCGTGATCACGCCGATTTTATTGATGACGCTATCGCGCACTTGAATGTTCTTGACGTAACCGCCGCGCTTCGGACTCACCTTGACGCGAATGCCTTGATTGACGGCGCTAGAGCCAAGGTCCACCGGCACGATCGTTGAATCTTCGACGAAGACGTTGCGCACGCCTCCCGACATCTCGCTGCCGATCGTCACGCCGCCGTGCCCAGAGTGGAACACATCTCCGCGATAATACAGATTCTCGCTGGGGCGTGCAATGCTGCGTCCTTCCGCATCTTTGCCGGATTTGATGGCGCTGCAATCATCTCCGGTGGAGAACGTGGTGCCGAGCACCCAGACGTTGCTGCTGGAGTTCGGGTCGAAGCCGTCGCCGTTGTGCACGGAGGTGACCAGATCGAGATTGTATGCGGTGATGTCTTGGCTATACACCGGTACGATCGTCCACATCATGCCGTTGCGGATGTGCACGCCGTCCATGTAGACGTTGCCGCAGTTCTTGAGGCTGATGAGGCTACCGCCACCAACATGCTGTCCGCTTTGATACACGTCTGATGGGATCGGCAGATCACCGCCGTTGCCATTGTGCGTGAAATCATCATATGCTTTGCGCAATGCCAGACCGTTGGCTTCGTCGCCGATGGTGCCTGCGCCCATGATCTTGATGTTGTGGGTTGTGGCCCCTTTCGAATGGTCCATCGTTCCCACGTTGAGAAGACTCGAATACGCTGGGTTGCGTCCGTAGATGTCTTCGATGTCGTGGCGTGCATCGGTGAACGGATAGTCTGCGAGGTCGGTGCTCGGTTTGAGCTGTGCCCCTGAATCGACGTAGAACGTCATGTCGTCGTGCAGGTTCAATGCGCCGCTGAGGTAGGTTCCTGCCGGCAGATATACCTCGCAGTTCTTTTCCTTGCAGGCGTCTATGGCCTTCTGGATCGCCTCGGTGTCTTTCGTTGTGCCATTGCCCGTCGCACCGTAGTCACGCACGTTGTATTTCTTCGGAGTCTGCATGGTGCGCACTTCAATGGCGTCGGACGGATACGATTTGACATTGCCGGATGCATCCACCGCCCGAACGGTGAACTCATATTGGGTCGACGGTTTCAGACCCGTGACCTTGAAATACGTCATGTCTGTGGAACCCACATACTGATCACCAGCGTAGACGTCGTAACGAGCCACGTTGGAGTAATTCGCTGGCTTGTTCCATGTCAGAACCACTGACGTATCGGTGTTCGAGGCCGGCGCCATTGCCAGTCCCGTCGGCGTTTGCACAGTGGTATCGTCCGCCTGTGCCGCCGGGATCGTCAACGCGCATGTGGCCAGCATGCCTACGCATGCCGCGGTGGCGACCGCTACACTAAAACCTTTCTTCATCTGCTTTCCTTATGTTGATCGACATTATTGCCATTTACAGATGTGCCCGGCCCAAAAGCGATTTCGAACCGGGCACCGCGCCTATTGAGCGCCGATCATTCATCCGCGATGCCTCTCGCGGAAACTTCGGCAGCCTCCTTTCCGGCCGTCGTCTTCGACGGTCTGTGCACAAAACTCATCGTGTATCAATGAAGTTCGTGGTAGTTGAACGACTCGAAGTCCGCATGCGAACCGTGTGCGTCGAAGTCCTGCGCGCATATGCCCGCCATCGCACCGGTGAACACGGTGCGTCCTCGCCACTGGCTGATGTGTTCATCGCTCAATATTGTGGAATCGAGATCTTGCACCAAGGTCATCCAACGATCCTCCGGCACGTCTCCGTCGGCGATCACTTCGACATCGAAGGCAATCGCTTCATCCCGCACTCGAGCGCGTAGACGGACGTCTGATCCTTCCGGCAGTGGCATAGGGTCACAGGCGAAATGGAATTCGTCGTTGTCGTTGACGAGCACTTGCACATAGCGTTTGGTGCCCTGTTCATCATCGGCAGTGACAAATTCATACATCCAGTGCTGCGTGTCGTAGAACAGCACGAGCCCTGCGCTTTGTTGGAAATTGTCGGGTTGGAAGTCCAGCAATGTTTCGACGTCGAAACGTGTGGACTGCCAGCGCCTGGCGAACAGCGTCTGTCGGTGAAGGGAGGACAGGCTTTGGCCGCCATAGAGTCTGAGCCACCCTGGGCGTGCGGAGAGGGAATAGTCGACGTTCTCGCGCAATGGCATGCGCAGTGTTTTGAAGGTGCTCGGCAATGGGGTGTTTTCGGAGAACGCCACGTATTGCGACCAGTCGGTACGTTGCTTAGGTGGCTGCCCGCCTGTGGGCACGTCAACTGGAATCGTTGTACGCAGATCAGGGTGCGTCGTGCCGTTCTCGAGCATTGGCCAGCCTTCGGCATCCCAGCGTATACGCGTGATGGCAGTTTCCCTGCCCAGTACGCACGCGCCGCGAGGTGTGAGTGGCCTACCGCACAGGAATGTCGCATACCAGTCATCACCGTTGTTGATGAACGAGCAATGGCCTGTTTTCTGCAATGGCCATGCAGGGTCATCACGAGTGCTCATCAATGGTGTGTGTGGTGATTCCTCCCACGGACCATATAGGCTGCGTGATCTGCTCACTGTCGCCGCATGGTTGTATTCGGTGCCGCCCGCGGCGCAAATCAGGTAATACCAGCCGTCTTTTTTGATGATCTGGGGTCCTTCGCACACGCCGAGCGATGTTCCTTTGAAAATATGCGCGCGTTTTCCAACAAGCGTCATCGTGTTCAGATCGATTTGCTGAATCACCGTGCCAACGAAGCGGTCACGATCTTCACCACGCCAATCGAAGAGCATGTTGATGAACCAGCTGGTGCCGTCGTCGTCATGGAACAGCGATGGGTCGAATCCCGATGCCGTGACGAATGTGGGTTCGCTCCATGGACCGGTGATGCTTGGTGCGCTGATGACATAGTTCAATGTGTCTTTGAACTTCGTGGCCGATTTCACATCGGTGTATGCCAGCCAGAAACGACCGCGTGCATAGCTCAAGTGTGGTGCCCAGATCGATCCGGAATTGTAGTTGCCGGCCAAGTCTGCTTGGCTGGTTCTACTGATCGGATTGCACACCCATTCCCATTGCACCAGATCGGTGGAATGGTAGATTTCCACGCCCGGCCACCATTCGAAGGTGGAGGTTGCGATGTAGTAGTCGTTGCCAACCTTCACCGCACTTGGATCGGGGTGGAATCCCGGTAGGATCGGATTCGTCACCGTCACGTTCACCTTCTCACCCCGACGTGTCACACGTTGATCGGAGTTGAGAAGCAATGCTGTGTTGTCTGTCATTTTATTCGCTCATTCCTTGACGGCGCCGGATGCCAGACCGGACTGCCAGTACTTCTGCAGGAAGAGGAAGGCGATGATCAGCGGGATGATGGCGAGCAACGAGCCCGTCAGGATGAGGTTGTTCGGTACGACGTGGAAGCTCGCGTCGCCCGCCATCTTCATCCACACGTTCAAGCCGACGGTCAGCGGGTAATCATGCACGTCGTTGAGCATGATCAATGGCAGGAAGTAGTTGTTCCATACACTCACCAATGCGAACAGCAGTGTGGTGACGAATCCTGGGCTGAGCAGCGGGAATGCGATCTTCCAGAAGATCGTCCATGTGTTGGCACCATCAATGCGCGCCGCCTCGACGAGCGAGATCGGTATCGATGTTTGTGCATAGATGATCATCAGATACAGACCGAACGGATTGCTCAACTGCGGCAGGATAACCGCCCACGGAGTGCCGGTCATACCGAGTTTCGAATAGAGCAGGAACAGCGGGACTGTAATGACTGTTGACGGAATCGACATGAACAGCAGCGTGACCCAGATGAGCGCCTTGCGCCCATGGAATCGCATCGTGGCGATCGCATAGCCCGCGAATGTGGCGAAAAGCGTGGCGCCAAGGCCGGCGACCACTGCGTAGACGATCGTGTTGAGCAGCCAACGGGGATACACGCCGCCGTTGAATTGGAATGTGTCGACGATGTTCTGCCAAAGCGCGAAATGCTTACCGAACCACATGCCGTTCGACGTATACAGGTCTTCGTTCGTCTTTGTGGACGAGAAGAACAGCCAGACCAGCGGAATCAGGCAATACAGCACCATGAGAGCCATGACCACGTGCAGCAGTACGTTGAGCACGCTTTGGGTCGGGGTCAGCTTGGCGGCCATGCCTCCACTCGAATTATTTTCCCGCTTCCGACGTTTGCGTTCGCGCAGCTCGTGATCTCGTATGGCTAAGTTTTTATCGCGTTTCTTCAGTGACGCGGAACGTGTTGCCGTTGTCATCACTTCTCCTCCCACTTATTGCCGACGATCTTCACCGCGGAGACGATGATCATCGTGAACAGGCCGACCACCATAGATACTGCAGCGGCGTAGTTCAGGTCTTGCCCGGAGAAGGCAAGGCTATAGGTATACAGATTCGGGGTGTAGTAACTGGTGACCACCTCAGGGGCGATCGTCTGCATCATGCTCGGCGTATTGAACAGCTGCAGTGCATAGATGATGTTGAACAGCAGTGTCATGACCACGGAAGAACGGATCTGCGGCAACTTCACGCTCCATGCGATGCGGAATTCGCTAGCGCCGTCCACACGTGCGGACTCATATAGATCTTCAGGCAACGCGCGCAGCGATGAATAGTAAATCAGCGTGTTGTAGCCCATCGACACCCATGTCGAGATGTTCACGAAGCCGAGCACCATCAGTTGGGCGCTCATCATATTCGGCGGGTTCCACCCGAATGCGTGGCAGAACTGCCCCACCAAGCCGTAATCGGTGCCGTAGATGTAGCTCCACATCAATGCAGCGATCACGTTCGGCACTGCGTACGGCAGGAACAACAGGATGCGCGGTATGGCGACATGCCTGATGCGCTGCGAATCGAGCATCAGTGCGGCCATCAGCGAGAGCACGGTCATCAATGGCACCTGAATGAGACCATAGATGAGCACCCTGCGGAAGCCGTTCCATAGCAGCGGATCCGTCAACGCCTTCGCATAGTTCGCGAATCCGGCGAATTGCTCGCCTCCGATCATCTGCTGTTTATACAAGCCCAAGTAAAAGGCGTAGCACATTGGAATGATGGTGCCACCCAAGAACACGATGACGTACGGCAAGCACCACAACATACCTATATGCTGCATTCGTTCCTTGCGAACCGTCGGTTTCGCATGGCTGGAACCGGTCTTCGTTGACGGCCCAGGCCTCTTCTGCGCAGTAACAGCCACGTTGCTCATTACGCGCTCCTTTCAAATGAAAGCGCCGGTGGAAGAAGGAAGGAGATAAAAGGGAGCAAGACTTCTTCCGCCGACGCACGTTATGTTGGCGCGTTCTGCACGCGTCTTCCCGAAAGCCGGGTGCGGTTCATCTGACCGCACCCGAATCGGGAGTGTTCCTCACAAGGCGTTCAGAGGCTCATCGTCACGAACCGATGCTCACCTTGAAGCCCTGATCCTTTGCATATGTTTCGAGGCTGGTCTGCCATTGGGCGAATGCGGCGTTGAGGTCTCCGCCCTTCTTCATGGCCGGAACGATGATGTCCTTGTACTTGGTGGCATACTGCGAGTTGAATGGAAGCACGCTCCAGCCCTTCGACAGCAACGATGCCGCTTCGAAATAGACCTTGTTGGCCTTCATGCCGAAGTACTTGTCGACCACATCGGCCTGCGTTGGATCATCCTGGAAGCTCTTCGCGGCGAGGAATACGGAGCCTGCGTCTTCGATCGTCTTCACGGAATCCTTGTTCGAGCACAGATAGTTGGCGAATGCGATGGCGGCTGCCTGCTTCTCCTTGGCAGTGGCGGAAGTGACGGCGATCATCGAACCACCGATCTCACCCACCAGATGCTGGCCGGAACCGTCACCCCACGATGGGGTCAGGTATGGTTCCAACTTGCCGCCGGCGAGCTGTGGTTGTTGCTTCGAGAACGACGTGCCCTTCCAGCAACCATCGAACTGCACACCCCAGCGTCCTTCAGCGAAGCCTCTGTTGTATTCATCGGACTTGTTCGCAACCGGTTCGAGCACATCTTCGTCGATGAGCTTCTGGATGAAGTTGACGGCTTGCTTCACCTTGTCGCTGGTCATGTCGAGCTGCACGTTCTCAACGCCATTGACCTTCCAAGGAATTGCGCCGGAATCACGCACGATCTGCATCATGTAGCGCACGTCGGTCGTATCGATGAAGCTCATGTATTTGTTCGGATCCGCCTTGTGCAATGCGATGCCGGCCTGTTCGAACTCATCCCACGTGGTCGGCACCTTGATGTTGTATTTGTCGAGCACGTCGTGGCGCACGAACATGATTTCAGGACCTTGGTCGAATGGCGTGCCGTAAAGGCCTTCGGCCACGTGGCTGCTCTGCCATGCCGCGGTGTTGTAGAGCGAACCCATGTCTTTCTCGATCGTCGGATCGGAGAAGTTGAGCAGCGCTCCGGTCACTGCGAACTGCGGCAGGTAGTCGTATTCGAGCTGAACAACGTCAGGGATGTCTTTGCCGGCCTTGATGACGTTCTGGAACTTGGTGTAGTGGTCAGCTGCCGCACCCGTCGAGGTGACGTTCACCTTGATATGCGGGTATGCCTTTTGGAACGAATCGATCAGCGGCTGTTCGATATCAGTGCGCCAGGTCCAATAGTTCAATGTGATGTCTTTGTCGGATGTCAGCGCATTGTTGACATCGGTCATGGTGATTCCCGCCGATTTCGATGTCGTGCTGTTTCCGCTCGACGAATTGCTTCCTCCGCACGCTGCCACGCTGGCCAGCATGGCGATGGCTGAGATTCCTGCTGCAATACAACGTCCTACAGATGAGAACTTCATGATGCAACCTTTCGATAATCTTCATTGATTATGCGATAAGTTTTATCGCTCACTTTTCATTGTAGGAATACAAAATCGACACGCCGATTGACGCAAACTCTTCAAAAATGTGACCAAGATCACGCATAACCCTATATTTCGCAACGGAAAACTGGTGTAACCTCAATGAATAAGCCAATTCACATTTATGAACATTCCGACACTTTACTTAACAATTCGAAAATTTACGTAAATCTCTCTTAAACATGTGCTATCGTTTGAGCATCGCATAGGGGGTTTGTATGGCACAGGATCATAGAACGACGCTTTCCGATGTCGCCAATGCAGCACAGGTTTCAGTGGCAACCGTTTCGAAAGTGGTAAACGGGAAAACAGATATTTCAAGCGATACTCGCGAAAAGGTGGAACAGGCGATCGAGCAACTGGGGTACTTCCATTCCAAGCAAAGCAACCATCCATCTGAGTTCATCGACATGGCATTCCATCATCTCGACAGCAGCTGGACCATCGACCTGCTTCGTGGCGCAACTGAAGCTTTGAAACCGTCGCACGCACGCATCGTTGTCTCACAAGCAAATTCAACGGAGGAGCTGTGCGGTGAATGGCTCGAGGAAGTGGCTGCCAGACAGCCTCTAGGAGTTATCGTCGTTTTTTCGAAACCTACGATAACGCTTGCCAAGCGTCTGGCTTCCCGTCAGATCCCCTGCGTCTATCTCGACCCATGGGGAACGCCTGCTTCCGGACCAGGAATCATGTCGGTACAGACCGATAATTGGTCTGGCGGTGTGTTCGCCACGCGTCATCTTATTGAGCTTGGTCATCGGGCGATCGCCACGATAACAGGGCCGACGTCGGTGATGTGTGCGAATGCGCGTCTTGATGGGTACCGCAACGCGCTAACCGAGGCGGGTATCCCCGTGCAGGAAAAATACATTCGCCGCGGCGAGTTCACACAAGACAGCGGCTATACACTGGCGATGGATCTGCTCGAGCAAGATGACCGCCCCACCGCAATATTCGCACAAAGCGACTTCCTCGCATTCGGTGTCTATCGTGCGGCACACGTGCTCAATCTGCGCATTCCCCAAGATCTTTCAGTGATCGGTTACGATGACATCCCGACGTCTCAACTGCTCACTCCCCCATTGACGACGATCGCCCAACCCACCTCTCAGATGGCCGCCGCCGCAGTGCATATGATTCAGGATTATCGTGCCGGTAAATCGGTTGACGAGCGCTTGATCATGCCCACGTCGTTGGTGTTGCGAGAGAGTACAGCGGCTCCTGCCACATTGTAGGCGACTTGGAAAACGGAGAGGGGCTGTGGCG
>Tephra_p2__coassemble_2739_pt1 | contig 14650 bp, 13 predicted proteins | sample Tephra_p2__metabat2_low_PE_021 | metagenome-assembled genome bin Tephra_p2
TCACCGTCTCCGTTTCGGTCACAGTCTCGGTGATCGACGGCGCGGATATGCTGCCGTCTTCGTCAAGGCGACGGTATGATTCGAGCTGATTGAGCAGATCCGCGCAGGCGGCGAGATAATAATCCACCTGCCGCTGCTCGTACCCGCGCGCACCCTTCTGCACGGTGAACGCCACGTCTTCCACAGACTTCGAGTTGATCTTCGGGAACGGATCCTCGCCCGCCTGCGCGTTCGAACCGTCGGCGGTCACTTCGGAGAGCTCGAAGCGCGCCTTGTCCATGATGTTGTCGATCAAACGGTCGACCTGCTTGCGCTTGTACGAGAGGTGCTTCTTCTGCCCGGAGGCGAAGCGCGCGCCGTGATCTCGCGCGGCGTGCTGCTCGAGCTCGTGCAGCGACGACTCCATCTGCGCCTTCCAAGCCACGCGCCCGACCTCGTTGATCTCAGCGAGCGTTTGGCGGTCGCACAGCACGTTCTTCAATCTGTCGAGTTTGGAATCCACGTCCGCCGGCACATACCCGCCCTTGACCATCGAGAACGAGGCGTTCTGAATATCCGCGAGCGTCAGCGAATTGCCGCCGCTCTCATATTCCTTATGTGCCTGCTCAAGGAACGTGTCGACCTGGCGAGGATCATAGCCCCTCGAATGCTTTCCGACGTGCGGGATGGTGGTGGTTGCGCTATCAGATTCCTTTGCCTGCGCCATCAACGTTCCTTCCATACCAATCTCAAGAATATTTGCCACGCAAACTCACATATTCGCGTCACATGGAGTTTCGTGCAAGTCCTATTGTAGATTACTCACCGACTCATTATGCTCGCGGTGACGCATATCTTCTCACTCAACGATTCCCGCCGCATTGCGCAGAGGCACGCGAAGCGTGTTGCTTTTCACACCATCATGTATAGTGGTTTCGTTCATAATAATCGTTTTTGAGTATTATGAGTGCGCACGGGCGATTAGCTCAGCTGGTTAGAGCGCCACCTTTACACGGTGGATGTCGGGGGTTCGAATCCCTCATCGCCCACTTTTTCTTGGGTTTTTGCCAAAATCACGTATTACTGAGCTGCGCAATATTGCGCAGCTATCTGACACGCCGTGTTCCCTATGCAGCGTTTTCTATATAGATATATGCAAGCTCACATATGCAACTCGCGACCTGTTACATTTAACAGGTCGCGAGAAATCAGTGAATAAAAATGGTATCTATTACTTGCCTTTGCCGAACGCGCGCAGGTGAATGCCGTTCCAATCATCACTGACAGTGAGCGGCGTGGCTGCGTTCATGCCCGCGGTTTTCGCGGCGTTCTGCACAGTGCTCGGGCTTGGAGCTCCATCGCGTCCCGGCTTCGGGGTCAGCACCCACAACGGGCCATCTTGCCCCAGAACGGCGTAGGCGTCGACGATCGTGTCGCAAAGTTCATCTTCATCATCACCGTCACGCCACCAGATGATCGCCCCGTCGACGGCGGAATCATAGTCCTCGTCAACCAAATCTTCACCGGTGAGCTTTTCGATTTTCTCTCTGATCGCGTCATCCACGTCGTCGTCCCAGAGCCATTCCTGGACCAGGTCGCCATCGTGGAAGCCGAATTCCTCAGCGCTTTCTGATGCTGTTTGATTCACGCTCGCCAATATACCAAAGCCATTGAACAGAGCGGAAAACAGCCGTTCACTTCTCAAACACGCGTTGACAAACGCGCGCAAACCGAAAATATTATTTGTTCGATTCGCTGGAGCTGTCGGTGCTGTTCGCTGTGCTGCTTGCGGTGACGGTGCAGTGTGGCAGCGAGTCCGCCTTGCCTTCGCCTATTTTCGTGATCGCCTCATACGCCTCAGCCAGCGTCGACACCTTCACATCGCGCAAGCCGCTTGGCACGTGCCCCACCACTTCGTCGCAGTTGTCGGCGGGTGCCAAGAACCATGTGGCGCCGGCATTGCGTGCGCCGATCATCTTCAGGTCGATGCCGCCGATTTTGCCCACTGTGCCGTCGTCGCTTATCGTGCCGGTTCCGGCGATGGTCACATTGTTCGCCTCATTCTGCGGGGTCAGTTTGTCGACCACGCCAAGCGCATACATCATGCCGGCGGAGGGACCGCCGATGTCGTCGATGTGCATCGACACGTCGGAGTCCTTCACATCGGTGACGCCGAGTTTCTTTGCGTATGCGACGCCAGCGGTGATCGCCGAGTTCATCGAGGAATCCATGTCTTTCTTCGATTCGGCGTTGTATTCCTCACTGCTCTGCCCCACCGGGAACACCGCTTCGCTGGGCAGCACGTTCATATGCGGGTTGAGCCAGCCGACCAACGCCCAGAAATTCGACGTTTCGTAGCCTGGCACACCGCTCGCGTTCACTGTGGTGAGCAGCAGTTTGCCGGAGTCTTTGTAGGTCTTCGCGTTTTTGATCGTGATGACTTCCTTGCCGCCGCTCTCCCCGAGCACGTTCGCCGTCGGCCCGGGCATCTCGACCACGTACGGACTCGGCAACGCGAGCAGAACCACTGCAATGAGCACGGTGAGCATGCCGATGAAATAGCGCTTCGGCCTGCCGCTCCACCGTTTGCGCAGGCGGGCGAACACGCTTCGCTTGCCGCCGGTTTCGCTTGGCGTCTCTGGCGTGAGTTCGTCGTCTGCTGCAGTATTCGCTTGGTTCATAGCTTCATATTATGGTTCACCGCACCCACCGCAGCTTCGGCGCGCGGCACGAATACCGCGAACTGGAATATTTCCCCGCGATTGCGAGTAGAAATGCTAGAAGTCTAAGAATGAATACTTGTAAGGAAGGATCAGCGTATGAATGAAGATGCGATCCGCCAATGGCTCATTGAGTGCTTTGGCCCAGAGCAGGGCGAGCAGGCGTACGAACAGCTGTCGCAACTGCCGGAATCGCTTCGTGACCAGCTGATGAGTCAAGATCCGTCGGCGCTGCCGAGCCCTGAGCAGATGAAGCAGATGATGCAGATGTTCATGGGTGGCGATTCGACGGCCGCGTCGATGTTCGGCATGGGCGGCATGAACGGTATGAACATGGGTGGCTCCGCGAACGGTGACGCTCACGTGCCAGCCGGATTCCGCAGTGCGGCTGCCGACGCACAAGCTAATGGTGCTGACGGCGCTGCCGAAGCAAGCGCAGACGCCGGCAATGCCAGTGACGCCGCGGTCGACGTGAACATCGCGAAGACGATCGCCCATCAATACACGAGCGATTCCTCGAGCGAGTCGGTGGTGACCGCCACCGACGGCGAAACGATGCGCCGCGCGATGACCGAGGCGAATCTGTGGCTCGACACGGCGACCGAGTTCAACCCCGTCGCCGGTGACGCCGAGGCGTTGACGCGCACGAGTTGGATCGATGGCACGATCGACCAGTGGGCGAAGTTCGCCGCACCTGTGGCGTCGTCGATGTGCGACGCGATGAACGATGTGATCAACGACCGCTTGGGCGACCAGTTCGGCGGCGAGATCACCGGCATGTTCGCCGGTCCGATCCCGATTCCGATTCCTGAGAACATGCGCGACCCGAAGAAGCTGATGAGGCAGCTTGCGAAGGCGACGTTCAGCATGCAGCTCGGCAATGCCGCAGGCGCGCTCTCGCATGAGGTGCGCGGCAGCTTCGACCAAGGCTTGGCGTTGCTGAAGAATCCAGCTGGCGGCTTGATCATGCAGAATGTCAAGGAATACGCGAAGTCCCTGGAACTCGATGAGGACGAGGTGACCACGTTCCTTGCGCTGCACGAGGAGGCTTACGCCCGCTTGTTCGCAACCGTGCCGTGGCTTATGCCGCGTTTCGAGGCGCTGCTCGGCAAGTACGCGCGCGGCATCACGATTGACTTGGACGCGATGGAAGACGAGTTGCGTGACGCCGATGGACTCGACCCGGATTCGCTGTCGGGCGCTCTGAATCTCACGAACGTGGGCATGAGCGAAGACACTCCGGAGCAGAAGGACGCGATGCGTTCGCTCGAGAATCTGCTGGCTCTCGTCGAGGGCTGGGTGGATTGCGTGATGTGGCGCGCTGGTATGGCGCACCTGCCGCACATCGACCAGTTGCGTGAGATGATGCGCCGCGAGCGCGCTGTCGGAGGCCCTGCAGAACGCACATTCGAGAACTTGATCGGCTTGCAGCTGCGCCCGAAGCGCATGCGCGAAGCTGCCCAGCTGTGGGAGAAGATCACCGCCGAGCAAGGCATTGAGGCTCGTGACGCGATGTGGTCGCACCCCGATCTGCTGCCGCAGCTCGCCGCCGAGACCGACGACGCCGACGCGCAGGAGAACGCGAACACCGAGGCGGATTCCGCTCCCGCGAAAGACTCGATCGACTGGGACGCCGAGCTGAGCAAGCTGCTCGACGAATCCGCTGATGATGGCGACGCTACCGACTCAGACGCTGGCAATGACGGCGAACGCAGCGATGCCGACAATGCTGGTGACGATAACGCCAACGGCGATTCAGGCGATGGCGACGGTGGTGATGGCGGCTCTGATTCCGCTCCGTCAACGCCGAGCGACACTCCTGCCGATGACTGATCTCAACTGATAGTCACTTGTTGACATACAACGTGGGGCTTCACACTGAACTAGTGTAAAGCCCCACGTTTTTATATATTATTATAAATAATTATTATCTCATATTTACAATAACTGAAGTAAATAAATAATCACAATAACGAATAATAACTACTAATATAATTAATCTCACTAATGTAGGAAGCGGCTCAGCTGGCGCACGTATGCCGTCTGCTCGTCGGCTCGCTTCGCGAACGACAGGTGCAGCGTATCTTCCGCGCGCGTCATCGCCACATACAGCACGCGCCGCTCCTCCTCCACTTTCTGCGCGTCGGTGGAAGGCTTGTATGGCAGCAACCCGTCCGACAAGCCGACAACGAACACATGCTTGTATTCCAAGCCTTTTGAGGCGTGGATCGTCGAGATCGTCACACGTCCCGCGGAGACACCGAGTTTTTCCACACCTTCGTTCGACGTGCTCGCCGCGACCGGTCCGGCGAGCGCCGACGACTGCCACCCCGAGTTTCTGCGCACTTGGTAGGGAATGCCGGCGGCGCGCAGAGCCTGACCGATAATCGCCTGCTGCCCCGAGACGCGCGTGAGCACCGCGCAGTCACTTGCCTTGCCGCCGTGCGCGATGATGCGTTGTATTTGCACGGCGACGGCCTGCGCCTCCTGCGCGTCGCTGTCGTAGATGTGACTGATCACGCGAGCGCCGCCGTCGCGCCCCGAGTTGAGTTTGATGTAGCCATCGCGGAACTGCGACTGTGCGAGCACGCGGTTCGCGTAACCGACGATCGGCGCGACGGAACGGTAATCGGTGCTCAACGCGATGTCGGCGGCGAGCGGTTCGAACTCTTTGGCGAAGTACTCGAGGTAATAGCTCGTCGCGCCGGCGAACGAATAGATCGTCTGCGCCGGATCTCCCACCACGCACACGTTGCGATTGCTGCCGAGCCAGTTCTTCATCAGCAGGTGTTGCAGTGGCGACACGTCTTGGTATTCGTCGACGGTCAGCCAGCCGATGCTGCGGCGAATCTGCTCAGCGACGTCGGGGAACGCGTTGAGCACATGGCATGCAAGCAGCAGAATGTCGTTGAAATCTATTTGCATGCGCGACGTTTTCTCAGCCTCGTATTGGTCGTACACCTGCGCGAACTGCTCGGGTTCGAGCCCTGCCGGTGGCTGGCGATGCGTGGCTGCGCAGACGCGCGCATAGTTCTTCGAATCGACGAGCGACACCTTGCACCAGTCGATCTCCTGCCCCACGTCTGCCACCGCCTGCTTGAGCGGCTCCTGATTGGAGAATCGGAAGAGCGCGCGTGAGACGAGCGGCTCTTTGCTGTCTGCGACTTCGGGGAACGGGCCTTCGCATATCTGCGGCCATGCTTCGCGCATCTGCCGCAGTGCCGCGGAGTGGAACGTCGACGCGCGCACTCCGGCAGGCACGTGCAGTGCGTCGAGTCGTTCGCGCATTTCGTTGGCGGCTTTGATGGAGAATGTCACTGCGAGCACGCGGTTCGCATCCCACTGCTCGCTTGCGCATGCGTAGGCGATGCGGCGGGTGATCGTGCGCGTTTTGCCCGCGCCTGCCACGGCGACGATGCGCACGGGGCCGTCCACCGACTGCGCCGCCGCGCGCTGGGACTCGTCGAGTCCTTCCAATATCTCGTTCGCCGATTCACTCATGTCGCCATTGTGCCACGCTCGCGCCGACAGGTGAAGCGGGCTTCATGGCGTGTCCGTTTCTTTCCCCGACCAATATATATGTGTCATCAAGCGCGCCCCTCACGACCTGTGTGCATTGGTCGCAACAGTGCGCACGCACGCGTTCACAACTAACGTAAAGCGTTGCAATCATTGGATTTTGTACTAGCTACATGTCATGATAACAGTGTGAGTGAGCGAAGCAATTTCAAGTTGGCGGCCTTGGCTTCGGCGGCTATGCCAAGCGTGTCTGTGGCCGGTGTGCGCGATAGCGAGCAAGATAACGACACCGATCGCGCGGTCGGCATCGAACAAGCCGTGGTGCAAGACACGCGCGGACGTCTGTTCAACGTGTATGCGGCATTCGATGCGCGCGGTAAGAAGCGCCTGCTGGCACGTGGTCGTGCCGCACAGGTGGTGGATCGTTCACGTGAATTCGCCGGACTCGGCTTCGCCACCGAGCATGTGGTGGCATTCCATGCTGGCAAGAACGGCCCTGAAGACGCTTCCGTGCTCATCACCACGCATCCCGATGGCGTCACCCGTTCGCTCGACCTGCTGACGCTCGACGATTGCACGAGTTTTGGCACGGCCATCGGCGCGATTCACCGTTTGCGCCCCGATTTCATCACGAACGCACACTATCCGGTGTTCACCACCGGCCAGATTCACGCGCAGCTCACCGCGTGGATCAAGCGCCTGCGTCAAGCCGGCCACGTGCCGCCTGAGATCACCAGCCGTTGGGCAGCAATTATGGAAACAGAGGGACTCTGGTCGTTCTCCACGCGCCCCGTTCATGGCGGTTTTTCCGATGGTGACCTGATCTATTCGGGCTCGTCGATCACGGCGATCACCAACTGGCAAGACATGCAGATCAACGATCCCGCCCGCGATTTGGCGTGGGTGTTCTCGAAGCTCGACGAAACGCATCGCAACGCCGTCATCACCGCGTATGGCCGTGTGTTGGGCAATCGTCTCGACGACCTGATCATGCTGCGTGCCAATCTGTGGGTGCAGATGGAGCAGGTCGGCGACTTCATCAAGGCGCTGAACGCGGGCGACAACGAGCGCATCATGGAATTCAAGGTGCAGGTCGACAGGCTCGCCCACAAACTCGGTGTTTCCGCGCGCTCGTCGCGGGCGAACACGGCGCGCCCTGCTTCCAACGCTTCCGGCGCGTCGGCCAGTGCCCCGAGCACCGTCACCGTCAACACGCTGCTGCGCGATAATTCGCGTAACACCGCGTCCGGCGAGTTCGCCGACGATTCGACGAACGAGTCCGACATCACCGGCGATCATCGCGTCTCCTACACCGAAGTGATCGAAAACCGCGACGCCGCACACGCCACAAACACCGGCGCAACCAATGTCACAAACGCGCAGGACGCCGATAATACGAACAGCTCCCCCGTGCTCTCCAGCGAAACGCTGATCATCGGCATCAACGACAGCTCCTCGCGCGGCACGCGCATCGTGCGCGAGGAAGATTACCAGTACGAAACCGACGACACCAACAGCGGCACGTATGCTGCCGAGCCAGCGACTAATTCCACCGCGACCAGCAATGTCGCGCGAAGCGACAGCGACGCGCAGACCACGGTGATTCCGCTGCTCGAGCGCGAGGAGCAGGCGATGCGCGACGCGCGCGCCGGCTTGGAGAACGTTCGTCCGGCATCGTCGGCGGGCACTCCGGCCGTGACGCCCGACTCGCAGGATGACGACGATGATACGCGCGGCTGATTCCGCCGCGTGTAACCGCGTTCAGCAATGCGGGTAAATACGCGCACGCTGAAATAAGTTCAGCTTCCGGCAACTTGTATATAGCAGGAATCAACCTGTTGAAAGGAACATTATGGACATCGAAATCGGCATTCAGAACGTCGCTCGCACCGTCACGTTCACCACCGACGAAGCAGCCGAGGAAGTCACCGCAACGATCGATCGCGCGCTCGAAGAGCACAAGCCGATCGTGCTGACCGACAACAAGGATCGTCGCTTTGTTGTGCCCGCTGATTCGCTCGGTTATGTGATCATCGGCTCCGAGCAGCGTCACACTGTCGGCTTCGGCAATCTCGCGGACTGATTAATTTTTCTTGTCTTTACAAAAGTGCTGAATATCTCAGTATGAGATATTCAGCACTTTTATTTTATGTATTGCACGCAAATTATTGCGCGTTAATACCGGCTAGTCACACAGTGAGATCGCGCCGCGTCTCACGATTTCTCGCACGGTGGCGTCATCGGTCAGATTTTCGCCGAGTTCGTTCGGCTTGCCCGCGCCGTGCCAATCCGAACCGCCGGTGACGAGCAGATCGTAGCGCTCCGCGAGCTCGAGCAAACGCGCGCGCTCCGACTCGGGGTTGCCGCGATGCCACACTTCAAGTCCGCCGAGTCCTTCGCCGGCGAGCTCTTCGATCTGCGCGTCGGAGAGCAGCGTGAGATTGCGGCTCGGGTCGGCGGCATGCGCCACAACGCTGACACCACCCGCATCTTTCACCGCATTCACCACTTCCGAAGCAGACGGCGACGGCGTTGGAATGTAGTATTTACTACCCGTGCGAACGGCGTGCGCGAACGCTTCGCTGCGGTCTTTGTAGACGCCGGCGGCAACGAGCGCGTCAGCGATATGCGGGCGGCCGATTGTGGTGCGGCTCCCCTCTTTCACCTGCTCAAGCACACTCTGCCAAGTGATCGGGTAGTCTTTCGACAGCAACTCCACCATCTTTTTGGTGCGAGCCACGCGTGCACGTCGTGTTTTTTCGAATAATTCGCTTATCTGACGATTGTTTGGATCATAGAGATACGCGAGCATGTGCACCGACACGCAACCGCACTGTGCGGTTATCTCAGTGCCGCGCATCAGCGGGAAATGCAGCTCTTCGGCGGCGTGCATCGCCTGCTCCCAACCTGCCGTCGTGTCGTGATCGGCTATCGCCACGCCGTACAAACCGCGGTCACGGGCCTCTTCGAGCAGCTGGCGCGGAGTGCGCGTGCCGTCCGAGAACACCGTATGGCAGTGCAGATCCCAGCCTTCGCGCGGCGGCTGGGTCGGCATAACATAATCAGTCATATCTCCATCGTAAACGAGTTCGTGCCCGCCGTGTGCCCGTTTCGAGTCGGCGTGCCCGCGCTTTGCCTGCGACTCATATATTTATCGGTCGCAATTGTGCGCAAAATGTTGACGCTTGACTGTTTTATCGCCCACCTTGCGGTATCGTAAACGCCAGAAGCGCACATCGACGCGCGTTGAGATTTGTATTGCATCGATTGGAGATTGGCATGAGCAGCACGGGCAACAAGGCGGCGAATTCTGCACCATCCGAGAGCGCGGCCACCACAAACACGGCCACCGCGGAGTTGGTGAATCTGCGCCCGACCGGATGGCGTCATGGAGCCACGTGGACGTACCTGATCATGCTGCTCGCCTCCGGCGTGGCACTGCTTGTCTCGTTCATCCTCTCCGCCGAAACATTGCAGCTGGCGCGCCACCCGAACCAGTCGCTCGGCTGCGATGTGAACGCCGTGCTCTCATGCTCGACGGTGGCGGAGTCGTGGCAGTCGGAAATCGTCAAATTCGGCGAGCTGAGCTTCCCCAACGCGTTCTTCGGCATTGCGGCGGAGTCGGTGTTCGTCACGATCGCCGTCATCGGACTGGCCCGCATGAAAATGCCACGCTGGTTCGCCACCTGCACTTGGCTCGGATCGCTGGCGGCGCTCGCCTATTCGTATTGGCTCACGTCGCAGTCGTTGTTCGTCATCAACGCCTTGTGCCCGTGGTGCTTGGTGCTTATGTTCGCCACGACGATTCAGTTCATGGCGGTTTCGCACGCCACCGTCACCGTGCAGCATCTGCCGTCGAAAGCGCGCCGACTACTCACCTGCTACCGTCTCAACATCGATCTGATGGTCGATGTGGTCTGGGTAGTGGCGCTCATCACGCTGATCCTGGTCAAAGATGGCGCAATGCTCTTCCGCTGAATACGCTAGAGGAGCTGGAATTCGGCGGTGAGGGCGGCAGGGCCGGTGAGCATCACCGAATCATCGGTCACATCAACGCGCACAGTGCCACCGAGCACGTGAATGCGCCAGTGGTCGATCTGCGTTTTGGCGCGGAGCACGATGGCCGTGGCGCACATGCCCGTTCCGCAGGCCAGCGTCTCACCCACGCCGCGCTCGTACACGCGCATTGAGGCGTCGCCCAAGTCGCGCTCGGTGTCGAGGTTGTCGATGCGCGCGAATTCCACGTTCTGGCCGTTCGGCAGTTCCGGCGTCACGTCTGGCGCGTGGGTCAGCTCCAAGTCGCCGAGCACGGGCAGTGTGGAATAGGCGTCTTCGACGATCGTCACCACGTGCGGATTGCCCATGTCGACGAACGTACCCTTGCCCTCGCCTTGCGAACCGGGGATGGTCACCGTGTATTCGTTCCTGGCGCCCATGGACCATTTGCCCATGTCGACGCGGAACAGTTGAGAGCCGAGCTCGGCATCGTCGGGCAGATGCGTGATGCGCTTGGCGCCGGCGCGAGTGCCGAGTTTGAACGACTCGTTCTCACCCAACGAGATCAGCCCGCGCTGCACCAAAAACTGCGCGGTGGCGCGAGTGCCATTGCCACACATCTCAGCCAATGAACCGTCTGCATTGCGGTAGTCCATGAACCATTCCACGCCGGCATCGTGGAGCGCCTCAACCGTGTGCTCGTCCAAATCGTCAACGTATTGCGGGTGCGTGACGCGAATAAGCCCGTCCGCGCCGATGCCGAAGTGTCGGTCGCACACCTTCACGATTTCCTTCTGCGTAGGCGCCGCTTCACCATTCGGGTCGGCATACATGATGAAATCGTTGCCGGTGCCCTGCGCCTTGATCATATGTTCTGGCAAACTCATACGCCCCACTCTACCTCAAAAGCCATCTCTCGAGTAGAATAAAATGCGATCGGAAAAAGAAAAGAGGCCTCATGACTTCCACTGCCCCAATCGGCGCATTCGATTCCGGACTTGGCGGCATCTCCGTGGTCAAGCAGATTCGCCAAGATCTGCCGAACGAGCACGTCATCTTCTTCGGCGACTCCGCGCACGCACCCTACGGCACGAAAACGCCGGAGCAAGTGCGCGAACTGTCGTTCGATATTGTGGAGCATCTGGTGCAGCAGGGCGCCAAGGCAATCGTCATCGCCTGCAACACCGCCACGTCGAGCGCCGTGCAGCAGCTGCGCGAACACTACAGCATCCCGATCATCGGCATGGAGCCCGCGCTCAAAGTCGCCTGCGACCGCGGTCATGGCGAGCGCCAGACCGTCATCGTCGCCGCCACTCCGCTCACGTTGCGCGAGAAGAAGTTCGCCGCGCTCATGCACCGCTTCGAGAACGATCACACGATTTACAAGCAGCCTTGCCCGAAGCTCGTCGAAATCGTCGAACATGGGCAGCTCGATGACCATGATCTCGTGATGAGCACGCTGCATGAATACTTCTCTCAGTACGACCTCGACTCCGTTGACTCGGTGGTGCTCGGCTGCACGCACTTCGTGTTCTACCGCGACTACTTCCGCGAGCTGCTGCCCGACCACGTGGCGATCATCGACGGCAATGAGGGCACTGCGCATCACCTGCATGTGGTGCTCGAATCGCTCGGAGAGCTCGCGCCCGAAGACCAGCAGGGCAGCGTGCAGCTCGCGAATTCCGACACGAGTCCGCGAATCGCCGCACTTGCGAACGAGCTGCTCAATCGCCCGCTATAACTCGCTCTAATCCGTGGGCATGCGGCCCGCCAAATACTCGCGCAACACTAGACTCAAACGTATTTACGGAAAAATCTTGCGTGCGAAATATCACGAGAGAATATTGCAGAGACATCGAGAAATGAGGAGAACTCATGACCGCAGCACCCGCCAGCTCACACACGAACGCGCATAAAACCGGCGTCATCGACGTCGGCGGCGGCTTCCGCGCGATTTTCGGCGCGGGAGTGGAAGATCGCCTGCTTGAAGAGGGCATCAACTTCGACCGCTGCTACGGCGTTTCCGCCGGCTCCGCGAACCTGACCTCGTATATGGCGGGTCAGCTCGGCCGCAACCACACGTTCTACACGCAGTACGCGTTCCGCAAGGAATACGCGAGCGTAGACAACTTCATTCACAAGCACAATTTCTGCGACCTCGACTACGTGTATGGCACGCTGAGCAATCACGACGGTGAGAATCCGGTGGATTATGCGGCGTTCGAGAAGAACCCCGCCGAATTCACCGTGGTCGCCTGCAATGGTGAGGATGGCTCCGCGAAGTATTTCACCAAAGATGACGTGCACTACGACGACTTCAGCATCATGAAGGCGAGTTCCGCCGTGCCTGTCGCCTGCCAACCGCAGTTCATCGACGGCGTGCCGTATTTTGACGGCGGCATCGTCGACCCGATTCCGGTGCAGAAGGCGATTGATGACGGCGGCGACCGCGTTGTGGTGATTCTGACGCGCCAGCTCGACGTGCTGCGCGAACAGCATCACGACGTCGCTCCGGCGCGCATTCTGCGCCACTCCTACCCCGCCGCTGCCGAGCGACTGCTCAACCGCTACAAGACGTACAACGACGAGGTGGCTCTCGCCAAGAAATACCGCGATGACGGGCGCGTGCTTATTCTCGCTCCCGAAGAGCTCTACGGGCTCTCCACACTGACGAAGACGTTCGAAGGACTTGAGCGCATGTACCGTGCCGGTTACGCACAGGCCGCGCAAATCAAAGACTTCCTCGCTTCCTGATTTTGACCAATATATTGGTTAAGCAGAACAACATCTCTCGAGGCACGTACTCAAAAGCCCTACTGAATACTAGTTCGCAGTAGGGCTTTTGCATTTTTCGACCAATATTTATATTGGTCGAAAAAGTTTGGCGCGTTCGACTGTGACGAACTCACTGCATAGTTTTCGCATTATCTTGAGCTGTGAGCGAATCAATATGCGGATTCAGTGTTTCACATTATGAGACACTCGCTCGACGCCATATCCGGCTCCCGAACAGCACGCGAACTGGCATGCTTCTTTCAGATACTCTTGAGCTATTGCGCCATGACGAGAGAAAGAAGGAAATCATGGGCTCGTTTATCTCGCTCATCGTGTTACTGGTGATCGTGATCGTGCTGGTGTGCATGGCGATTTACGTCGTGCCACAGCAGCAGGCATACGTCATCGAACGCTTCGGCAAATTCCGCGCGGTTCGCTTCGCCGGCATTCACCTGCTCGTTCCGTTCGTCGACCGCATCGCGATGAAAACGAACATGCGAGTTTCACAGCTCAATGTGAAACTCGAGACGAAGACGCTCGACAATGTGTTCGTGACGATTGCTGCATCGACGCAGTATCGCGTGAATCCCGACAACGTGGCTAAGGCATATTACGAATTGCGCGACCCGCAGGGGCAGCTGCGTTCGTACATGGAAGACGCCCTGCGCTCCGCGATTCCTATGCTCACGCTTGACGACGCCTTCGCGAAGAAGGATTCGGTGGCGGCTGACGTGCAGCAGACCGTCGGCACCGAAATGGCCCGCTTCGGCTTTACTGTGGTCAAGACGCTGATCACGGCGATCGACCCGAGCCCGCAGGTGAAGTCTGCAATGGATTCGATCAACGCCGCACAGCGCGAAAAGGAAGCGACTCGTCAGCGTGCCGAGGCCATGCGCATTCAGATCGAGACGCAGGCTGCCGCCGAAGCTGAGAAGGTGCGCCTGCAGGGTGAGGGCCAGGCGAACTATCGCCGCGAGATCGCAGACGGCATCGTCGACCAGATCAAGAGCCTTCAGGAAGTCGGCATGGACATCTCCGCCGTCAACAACGTGGTACTGTTCAACCAATACCTCGATGTGCTCCGTTCGCTATCCGAATCGAAGAACGCGAAAACGCTCGTGGTTCCGGCATCGACTCCAGGCGGCTACTCCGATCTGTTCAACCAGATGACGCAGGCGATGCTCACCACGCAGGATTCCACCCCACAGAACAATTAGTAAGTTTCACCGTATCGCACACAAAACACTGATTGGGCGTCCAAGTATTGCTGAAAATACTTGGACGCCCAATCGTTTGCCGGTGCTGTGTCACCGATTGCTGAGAACGTAACGCTACGCACGCGCACTGCGGCGATGCGCGCGAATCGCGCTACATACGCGTCGCCAATCAACGTACTGCAGCAATGTATTGATGATGCCAAGGACGATTCCTCCGATGATTGCCGCGCGTTCCGTTCCATTGGCGCTGTGATTTCTGCGCAACGCCACAATGAACAGCACGAGTCCAAGCGGTGGAAAAACCAGTGCGCAAACATAGCACAACACGATGAAACGGCGGGCACCGCTGCCGAGATTATGCGCGCTGGCATGGGCATATGTCGGTTCCGTAGTCATAGCAGGCTCTTTCTCTGTGAACGATCTTCCTGCACACAACATATATGC
>Tephra_p2__coassemble_2770_pt1 | contig 14380 bp, 10 predicted proteins | sample Tephra_p2__metabat2_low_PE_021 | metagenome-assembled genome bin Tephra_p2
AGTCATCTCAGGCACCGAAGAAGCCGATCTGAGCTTCCTGGCCGCCAGCAGTTCGGTCGAGAAGAATCCAGCAGTGCAGGCGCCATATCTGGTCGTCGACCTCGGTGGCGGTTCATGCGAACTGGTGCTGGGCGGAGATGGCACGAACACGCCGACCACAAAGGTGGAGTCTGCGTTCTCGATGAACATCGGATCAGTGCGCATGACGGAACGTCACCTGCACCATGATCCGCCGACCGACGAAGAGGTAGCGGCGGCGGTCGACGACATCGACGCACATATCAGCGAAGCGTTCGAAACAGTGGAAGCGGGGAAAGCCAACACGATCATCGGCGTGTCGGGCACTGTGACCACGATGACCGCCTTGGCGATGCGCCTTCCCGAATACGATCATTCAGCCGTTGACGGCGTGCGCATGGATTTCGAGACCGCATTCGCCGTTGACGACAAGTTCTTGCACATGAGTCGAGCCGAACGCGCCACCTACAAGACCATTCATCCAGGGCGCATCGACGTGGTCGGTGGTGGGGCTCTCGTATGGAATCGCGTGCTGGCTCGCGTTTCCGAAGCCGCCAGACGCGATCACGGCGCACATATCGATTCATATGTGGCGAGCGAGCACGGTCTGCTCGACGGTCTGATCCTCGATCTGGGCCGCTCATTGCTCGATGCGCAGTGATGTGGCATAATTGAACAGTTGCCTCCATGGCGAAATTGGTATACGCAGTTGACTTAAAATCAATCGCTTCGGCTTGCGGGTTCGAGTCCCGCTGGAGGCACTTCTCACGTCCGCCGTTTTCGGCGGGCGTTTTTTCACTCGATGTTTCGTGGGTGTTGACACAAGTCACCGAATCGTAACACCGGACGACACACGTGTTTTTTACACTGGCCATATTGCCCGACCGAACAAATGAGGGAGCGAGATGGCAGCAACACAACAGGGGAGTGTCACGGTTCACGAGAAAAGCGGCATGCCGATCATGCTGACACAGGCCATCATCATCGCCGCGACGCTATGCGTGTGCGAACTGGTCTGCGCGCCGATGTATGTGGGATTCATCCCCAACCTGTTCCCGCTGCTGCCGTGGGCGCTCGTCGCCATGCTGCTCGCAGTGGCGTTCACCTATATCGTCGGCTTCGCATTGCTCTGGTGTGCGGAATCGTTCGCGTACCGCATGAAGCGAAAAGCCCAGCCGATCGTTTATTCGATCATCGGCGCTATAGCATTCGCTGTCTGGACCATCTGGGTGGTTCTTGGCATCATGAACATGATCGCAGGCCCTGCCACAGGGCAGATCGTGTCGAAAAACAACACGGTCATGGCGGGAATCAACGGTGGTATTCTCGGATTCGCCTCATTCTTCTGCGCCTCTACGCTGGCCGAACGCGTCGCCAAATATCGCAAGACATTGATCGTCGTCGGCATCTGCACGATAGTGCTTGCCATTGGTGGGGGATTCGTTCTGGCGTCAATGCTTAACGCCGTTCACTTGACGGTTTCCTGACCGTTTTCGCCAGCTATACCGTGAGCATATAGCACCGTTGCAGAGTGCTGTGCCATGCGGGAACCGAGTAGAATGCCATGTGTGTTTAGTGTTCTCGATATGTTCTCGATCGGCGTAGGCCCAAGCTCATCGCATACGGTTGGCCCGATGCTCGCGGCGAAACAATATGCGTCCACTCTTTCGGATGAGCATCTGTTGGAACGTGTGGCGCATGTGCGCGTCACATTGTATGGTTCACTGGCTCTCACAGGGCTCGGCCATGGTACGGATCGTGCGGCGGTCGTAGGCTTGGAGGGCAACGACCCGACAACGGTCGACACCGATTACTTGGCTCGTATTCATGAGATCTGCGATGATCGCCACACACTCAGACTCAACGGGTCTCATACGATCCCATTCGACTATGACGCCGACGTGCAGTTCGACCATTGGCGTCGGTTCGCAGCGCATCCCAACGGCATGAGATTCAGCGCCATGGATGTTGACGGCGCGACGGTATTCGAACAAGTATGGTATTCGATCGGCGGAGGATTCATACAGCTCGGTCTCGTCGACGACCCCCTGATCCCGATTCACGGTAAGGCTCCCGAAACTGCGGCTCTTGACAGTCAACAGGAACTGGAAGACGATTCCGATGCGTTCCAATCGGCGTTGTCTGTTTTGCCATATCCGTTCACGACGGCACATGAACTCATCGACATCTGCAAGCGCACGCATATGAGCATCGCCGATGTGATCTGGGCCAATGAAACATCGAGACGATCGGCGGAGGAACTGGATGCCCATATCACGGCGATATGGAAGACGATGCGAGAATGCATCCACGAAGGGTGCACCAGCACGCAACAGCTGCTGCCAGGTGGTTTGAATGTGCCACGTAGAGCGCCGGCCATGTATGCGAGGTTGGCTGGAAGCGGGGATCTGCTCAATCAGCCGGCCGCAGACAGCATGCGCGAACTCGAGTCGTCGAACGAGGCGTGGGTCGATCTCTTTGCGTTGGCGGTGAACGAGCAGAACGCCGCCGGAGGACGCATCGTCACGGCACCCACCAACGGGTCTGCAGGGGTTATACCCGCCGTACTCATGTATTACTGGCATTTCATCGCCAATGCGAACATGGCCGGTGTCAAGAAATTCCTGCTCACTGCTGCTGCCATTGGATATCTGATCAAACGAAACGCTTCCATCTCCGGGGCCGAGGTGGGTTGCCAAGGTGAGGTGGGCTCAGCATGCTCGATGGCCGCGGCTGGCCTGTGCGCAGTGGTCGGAGGCAATCCGAAGCAGGTTGAGAACGCCGCCGAAATCGGCATGGAACATCATTTGGGGTTGACCTGCGATCCCATCGCCGGATTGGTGCAGATCCCCTGCATTGAACGTAACGCGATCGCGGCCAACACCGCGATTTCGGCGGTGCGCATGGCGATGCTGGGAGACGGTACGCACATCGTGACACTCGATCAGGTGATCAAAACGATGAAAGATACCGGAGAAGACATGATGGCGAAATATAAGGAGACGGCTACCGGCGGCTTGGCTCTCAACGTTGTTGAATGCTGAGAGAACCGTGACGGCGTTTTAGGGCAACATGCATATACAATATGCTCATATATGGCGTGCGAACGATTGCGCCGTACAAGATGCCGCGGTTTTTGTGCTAGGCTGATGGCGTTCAAGGAAGGAGACTGATATGGCAACACAGATGCCACAGGTCAAGGGTGATTTCGGCGATACGCCGCAAATCGAATTCCCAAGCGAAGAGGCTCCACAGGGGCTGAAGGTCGTGGAACTGGTCGAAGGTTCGGGCCCGATGGTTCGCCGTGGCGACACGGTTACCGTCAACTACCATGGTCAGGTGTGGGGGCAGGATAAGGCATTTGATTCCAGTTTCGAGCGCCACCATCCGGCCAGTTTCGGCATCGGTGTCGGTCAGGTCATCAAAGGCTGGGATCAGACCGTGCCGGGGCACAATGTCGGTTCCCGTCTGCTGATCTCCATCCCGCCGCAATATGGGTATGGTTCAAACGGTGCTCCGCAGGCCGGCATCAAGGGTGATGACACACTCGTGTTCGTAGTGGACATCATTTCCACCCGCTGAACAAGCCAGAAACGAGCGAAAGATTCATAACATCGGCACCGGCTCTCCGGTGCCCTTGTGTATCGGGTGCGGTGAAGCGCCCATGGAGGTTGACATGGAACAAGAAGAAAAGGTGGTGCTCCTGACCCAGGAGGCCTACGACAAGATGCAGGAGGAGCTCGCCCACCGAGAGGGTGAGTACCGCGACGAGATCACCGAACGTATCGCCGCAGCACGCGCCGAAGGCGACCTGTCGGAAAATGGCGGCTATCAGGCTGCTCGTGAAGAGCAGAGCAAGAACGAGGGGCGTATCAACGAGCTCATCGTCAAGCTGCGCAACGCGAAGATCATCGAGGCGCCAGCCGCAGGCACCGTTGGCAATGGTTCGCTGGTGACGATCGACCTGGGCGGCAACGAGATGCAGTACGTGATCGGCTCACGCGACATCACCGTCGCCACCGACTACGACGTGATCAGCCCTGAGTCTCCGATCGGCGGCGCGATCATCGGGCATAAGGTCGGCGACGTGGTGACATACGCGGCTCCTAACGGGCGTCAGATTTCAGTGACGATCAAAGAAGCGAAGCCGCTGAACTGAGCTGTCGTTCAGATATCGCCAAGGTGTAGCTGGCTAAAGCAGATTTTTGGGTGAGCGTGAACTGTTGAGGTTCGCGCCCACCCTTATTGGTTTGGTGTGGAAGTGCTTAATCCGTTGCGGAGTCTCTGCTCATGACTGCGCTTCACCGGGTCGCTGATGTCACAGCACTGCCAGATGACATACGACGAGATAGATCGCCACCACATGGCAGGCATACCCCAGCACGGTTCCGGTGTGGAAGATCTCGTGGAAACCGAAAACGCGCGGCCATGGGTCCGGCTTGCGTTTGGCATAGACGATGGCACCGGCGATATAGCATGCGCCGCCTGCGAGTAGCAGCCAGACGACGGCGGGGCCGGCGACTGGTGACATCCAGAACAATCCCATGAACCCCACTCCGGAAACGCCGAAGATGATGTATACGATGACATACAGCCAACGTGGTGCATTGATCCACACCATGTGAATGATCAACGCGATGAGCGTGCATGACCACATGCCGATGATGATCGCATTGCGCCAGAACGGTTCGAGTGCGAACGACACAGGCGTGTATGTGCCGGCGATGAGCAGGAATATGTTGACGTGGTCTATACGTCGGAGCACGTCGGTGACTCTCGGCGACCAGTCTCCCAAGTGGTAGAGCGCCGAATTCGTGAACAGGAACGTGGAAGCGGTCATGAACACCGCGCACGCCCATTTCAAAGCCGCGCCGTGCGCTAGGCAGATCAGCACGATGCCGGAAGCCAACGCGAGCGGGGCGGCGCAAGCATGGATCCAGCCACGCATGGCGGGTTTCTCGCGGCCATGCACGTCGAGTCGAATCTTGCGTTCGATTTCCTGAGGCACGATGCCCTCGAGCTTCGCAGCCTTTTGTTCGCCCTTTGCGATTGCCTTGCGTGCCTTTTGCTCCGCTTTCTGCCGAATGTTCGCAGCCTTGGTGTGTGCTTTGACACGCACCATTTCCGCCTTCGCCTCAAGTGCCTGTTCACGTGCCTGCGCCACTGCAGCACGTTTCGCTTCGATTTGCTCGGCAGCCTGTTTCGACATCATGCCTCCACTCATTGTTACGCAACCGTAAGTTACGTTACCGTAGTCTATTGACAGCCGCAACGACATGCAGATAACGCGATATGACGCTCAGTGAACATGATGTCAGTATGATGGAGACATGGCTGATTTTTCACAGATTCTGGCAACTCGACCTGATTTCGACGATAGTGACAAGGAATGGCTTCATCATCTTGTTGCAGATTGGCAGGTGATTTCCGATCTGAGTTTCGCGGATTTGCTGCTGATCCTGCAAAAAGGCGACGGAAGTTACGTGTTCGCGGAACAATGCAGACCCTCGACCGTGGTGAGCATGCGCATTGACGATGTGGTCGGGCAGGAGGTCGACCCATGGATGGTCGAGGAATGCAACAAGGCCATGAAGCATCACGGCGTGTATAAGTCGGAGAACATGATCACCGATGGCGACATGAACATCTGCAACACCTACGCTCCCATCCGCCACAACGGCAAGACCCTCGGATTGGTGCTGCGCGAAACGAATCTCGAGAATCGCGAGGCGAACGGCAGATATGAATGGGAGAGCATCAGCGTCGGCAGGCAGCTGTTCTCGATGATCGCCCGCGAACAGTTCCCATACACGGACGCGGTGATGAACCAACGGCACAATGCCCGCGTGTCAGATGGTTTCATGCTGCTGACCAAAGACGGCGAAATAACCTATGCCTCTCCGAACGCGATCAGCTGCTTCCGCAGACTCGGCATGATCGACACAATGCCGGGAAAGAACCTGGGGGAGATAGGCACCGCATTGCTGCACGAAAACGATCCTGTGCCAGAAACGCTCCCATTGGTGCTGATGGGCAAGGCCGCCGTTGACTCAGAATTGAACGCCAACCATTCAGTCGTCTCCATCCGGTCGATGCCTCTTATGGACGAGCAGGGGCGCACCGGGGCGATTGTGCTCTGCCGAGACATCACTGAATTGCGGCGCCGTGAAGTGGAACTGCAGACCAAGGATGCGACGATCTCCGAGATCCACCACCGCGTCAAGAACAATCTGCAGGCAGTCTCCGCGCTTCTTCGACTGCAGGCCAGGAAAACGAAGTCCGAAGAAGTCAAAAAAGAGCTGCATGAGGCGCAACGTCGCGTGCAGACGATAGCGATGGTGCATGAGGGACTGAGCCAGACCGCAGACGAGAACGTCGACTTCGACAAGGTCATCTCGAATCTGCTGCGTATGAGCGTCGACCTCGCTTCGATGAAAGATCAGCATATCTCCATCGATTTCGTCGGCAAGTTCGGCAAAATGCCGGCACAAGACGCCACCCCTCTGTCACTGGTGCTCACCGAGCTCATCACCAACGCGGTGGAACACGGGTTCGAAGGACGCAAAGAGGGTCACATCACCGTTTCCGTGGGGCGCGAAGGCAAATGCCTGAACGTCGTGGTGGAAGACGACGGCAACGGTATGGACCAGGAGGAGAACAACGGCATGGCACGCTCCTCGGGCTCCGGACTCGGCACGCAGATCATCAATACGTTCGTCACGAACGACTTCGGTGGCAGTGTGCGCTGGGAACGTGGCCGCGAAGGTGGCACACGTGTGATCCTCGACATGACACTGCGCGCCGCCTGAGGGTAAGCCAGCCAATTCAACATTGCTCAGCAATAAAAATAGAGTTGGGCTCCCAGTACTACTCAGTACCGGGAGCCCAACTCTATTGTATTACTGCAGTTTCTATTTCGAATACGTCAGATCTGCATCTGCATGGATTGCGAACGACGAGCGCGCATGGCGCGGCGTTTCAGAGCGCGACGCTCATCCTCGCTCAAGCCACCCCACACGCCATAATCCTGATTGGTGTCAAGCGCGCACTTCAAGCAAGCATCGATGACCTTGCATGTGCGGCACACCGCTTTGGCTTCTTCGATCTGCTGATACGCGGCACCGGTATTGCCCACTGGGAAGAACAATTCCGGATCCTTGTCGCGGCACGCTGCCTTTGCTCGCCAGTCGAAAGCACTGCTCATGTGATTCCTTACGCTACTGTCTTGAATTACGCTACAAAACGTATGCTATGCAATTTTCGAGGTTTTTTCAAGGGTTTTACCGAAAATACCAATACTTTTGCATGCCGGCGTGCGCGCGAGCATCACATTTCGAAGCACTGCAGCAGCGTCGCCGACCCACGTGACAGCAGAACCGCACGACCAGCACATGTGAGTTCGTCGACATTGCCGTTTGCATATAGATCCGTTGGAATGCCGTCTGCCAGATCTGTGGTGCGCTCGCCGGTAGGGAAGATGACACGGGTGGCCGCATGCTCAGGAACGCGCAGAAAACGCGTTGTGCGAATACGGAACACCGTGAGATGGGAGTCGTCATGAAGACTGCGATGCAGCGCATTGCCGGGATTGGCCATTCCGAGCGGGTCAAGCAGATCATCGGCGTCGTCGAAACATTGCGCGGCGATGCCAAGCTCCCGTAGCTTACGCTCAAGATAGCGCAATAATGTGCCGCCCCCACGGTGGTGCTGCGCGATGATCGCGACGTTGCCTGCGGAAACGTCGATTGTGGCGGGTTGATAGAACACGCCATTGTCGGCGATACCGATTGGAACATGCCGCGCATCGTGGGTAACGATTTCACCGCCGACGATTTGCGAACAATCTCGTTCCGCAACATGGTGGGGCAGCGGCGCAGTGAACAATGGAGGCAGCTGCGCGTCATCGAAGAAGTGCGCGGCGCATCGGATCTGATCGACGAGCATATCGAGCAAAACGGGTGAGGCGCAACGAAAAAGCTGATTGTTGCCGTCACATGCAGCAAACGCCATTCCAGGGCAGGACGCGGGAATACGCGATGCGTCAGCCGAATCAATCATTTCCTGTGACTGCATGGCGTCTTGCACACGCAAACACAAACGCAGACTCATATTCGACTTCATCGACGCATTCACCTGAACCATCGGGTTCTGCGTGCAGACGATCAAATGCATGCCCAACGAACGTCCAAGAGAGGCGACTCTGACCAGTCGATCGATATAGTCGGGTAACTGGTCGCTCAACATATGAAATTCGTCGACGACGATCACCAGCCGGGCGGGAGGGGCACTCATCTGCCGAATATCGGAGACTCTGTGTTGAGCAGCGAGCTTTTCACGCGATGCAAGCTCAAGTTCCAATGCGCGTAGCGCCCGCATCGCGTAGTCGAGGTCAAGGTCGTTCACACACCCGCGAACGTGCGGGAGTTCGGTCAGGCGTTCGAGCGCGGAACCGCCCTTGAAATCGAGAAAGACGAATTGCAGCCGGCGTGGGGAATATCGGCAGGCCAGTGCGAGACACCAGCTCTGCAACAGCACCGATTTACCGGATCCGGTGGTTCCCGCAACGATCGCATGCGGCCCGTGATTGACCAGATCAAGCGAAAAGGGTTCATGGTTTGCGTCAATGCCGATTGTAGCTCTGAGTCCGGTGCTGTGCGCCGACGTGCACCACTGGTGGCAGATCGTGCGCATCGGTGCAGCATCGGCGTTGAGGCCGAGAAGCGCGGAGGAATCCATCTGGCGTATCGCGCGTATGCTGCCTGTCGTTTCCTCGCTATGCATGTTCTCGACGGAGTGTGGTTCGGCAGAGATGCCATCTGTGTCGTCCACATGCCGTCTACGCAGGTTCTGCACGCTTGCGGGTAGCGCGGCAAGCGTCGCCACGCAACTGGAGAACACGAGCAAAGCGAACAACCACTGGCGTTGCAGCAGCAGCGCAGTGAACATGACCAGTTGAGCAAATGCCGGAGCGAACAAGCAGAGCGGACGCAACCACCGTGCCGCACCCTGCGTGTGGGAGCGGTGGCTGCGCTTCCGTTCGTCTCCATTGCCGTTCATGCATCAACTATGAGCGCTGGGGGAGCCCCTCGTCAAGCCGAACCGATGAATGTGGATAACTCGTTCGAAAGCGCAGATGGGACTATTGCTGTTCCGACGTGGAACCGACCTGCCCGGCAGCATGGTCGCCCTCGCGCAGCTGCTTGAACAGTTCGAGATTACGTTGGTCATCAAGCAGCACGCTGGAGCCGACGCCATCGACGTAATACCCCGGATCAGACCAATACAGGCTTCCTGTTATACCGTTGGAACCGGAAGCGTCGCGGAACGCGAGCAGCATCTGCAGCATTGTCCATGGCGTTGAACGTTCGTCGACCGTCAGCGAGCCCAGAGCCGCTTCACCGGTTTTCTTGAGTTTGCCGAAGTTCATCAGCGTGCTGCGTGATGTCGCCTTCGATGCGATGGCGCCGATCACCTGACGTTGCCTGTCGGAACGCCCGAAGTCGGAGCGGGGATCCGAATACCTCATGCGGGAGAATGCGAGCGCTGTAGTGCCGTTAACCACATGGCAGCCGGCCTTCCATTGCAGGCCTGATTTCTCGTCGTCGACATCCTGGTCGTAGCACAGTTCGATGCCGCCGAGAGCGTCGACCACTTTGGTGAGCCCGCCGAATGTGAGCTTGGCGACGTGATCGATATGCTGACCGGTGATCGATTCGACTTGTTTCACCAGTTCTTTCTTCCCGAACTGTTGCATGACGGCATTGATTTTGAGCATCTCATCGCCCACCTGCACCAGCGAATCGCGTGGCACCGATATCAGAGAACTCGGGCCATGCTTCGGCTTGGTGAGGATGAGAATGGTATCGGTTCGTTCTCCTGGCGTGTCATCAAGCGCTCCGGTGGTACCGTCACGCTCATCCGAGCCGAGGATCAGCCATGAGGTTCCAGCGGTGTCGGAGGCGCCAGACAGCCATTCCTCTTTGTGGAGATTTGAGTTGACCCAGTTGTAGGTGCTGATAAGGCCGAACCCGAGCACCAATGCGAGCACGACAATGATGGTGAGAATAATATTGCGCACGCGGTGCTTGCTGTGCGCGCGCGTGGCGCCGCTGGACGGTTTGCCTGTGTGCCCGAAATTGTGCGCAGAAGGTGTGCTGTTGTGCGGTTTGGGGGAGCGGACGCTGGATGAGGATGCCTGTGAGTTGCGTGTGCTTCGCGACGCCGGTGCGAAACTCTGAGGAGCGGGCTGCGAGTCAGATCGTTGCCGTTCGGTATGTGCTCCGGAATGCGGGGCGAAGGAAGCTGGCATACTTTCGCCTTGATTGCGTTGCGAGGCTGTGTTAGTGTGCCCGGATGTGCGCGCAGGCTGGCTATGCTGCGATGTGCGTGACGTGGAACGATGCGGCGAAAAACTTGGAGGAGCCGGAGTCGATGGCCGCGCGGACGATTGCCCACTGTTGGCATGAGCCTTGCCCGGTTTGAAACTCGGTGGAAGCTGATTTCCTTGGTCGTCGTTGTTCGTCGACATGATGTTCCTCGTAGATAAGAACCGTGTTGTTCAATGCGTGCTGAATACGAAAGTGAGCAGGCTGTTCCCGTCAACTCACGTGACGGGAACAGCCTGCATGACCTTAGTCTTTGGAGACTTTGCAGATCGTGTTGTTGAGGTAACGGTACGATATGCCAACGTACTGGTTGGTGTTCGGATCCTTGATCGAACCGTCTTCCGGATCAACCACGCCGCCGGTCTCAGGATCGGTCAGCGTGCCATCGGAATGCACCAAGAGTCCTGTGGCTGCATCGAGCTTGGCTTCATCTTTCTGCTCGCTCTGACCGGAGGTGTCTGCGCCTTCAGTGCTTTCCGTGCTCTGCGATGGTGTTTCTGTAGCCTCTTCACTGGCTTCGGCACTAGGCGAAGCGGATTCGGTGGAAGTCTGCTCCTTGAGCAGGTCGTCCTTCGACGAATCCTTGTTTGTATCGTCGGTTTCCTCTTCCGAACCATAGAGGGGCTTTGATTCCTTGAACTTCGCCCATACCTCTTTTGCGGCGTCGGTCCACACCACGCGGTTCGGATCTTCAGGTGCGGCCTGAACCGGAACCGTTTGAGAATAGACATGATCCACTTTGAGGTTGCGTAGGCTCACGGCCAGACCCATCAGCGCGTTGGTGTCTGCCATGCCCTCACTGAAGCTCAATGATTGCAATGCATTCTTCACCAATTGATACAACTGGCTGGTCTGTGTGAACAGGTTCTTCGAAATGGCGACCTGCAGCACCGATTTGATGAGATACTGTTGACGCGTGGTGCGCATGATGTCGGAGCCGTCGGTGTCGTTGCCATGGCGACGACGTGCATAGTTGGTGGCTTCAGTGCCATTGAGATGATGCATGCCCTTGGTGAAATGCATGTTGGTGTTCTCATCATCGACATCGCTGGGGAAGCACAGGTCGACGCCGCCGATGGCGTCGATCATCTTGCTCAGACCGTTGAAATCGACGACGATGAAGTTCTTGATGTCGAGTCCGGTCAGCGCGTTCACCGCGCTGACGGTGCAGCTTGCAGCGGAGGAGAGATCTCCGCCTACCGAATACGCGTTCGCGAAGATGGAGTTGAATTGCACTCCATATTGAGCTGGAATGGTATCCTTCGACGTCTTGCATGCAGGAACATCGACGAGCGAGTCGCGTGGTATCGACACGAGATTCACATATTTCCTGCTCGCGCCAATCTGCACGACCATCGTTGTGTCGGCATTGTGTAAGCCGACTTCAGTGGATCCGTCACCGGAGACGCTGCCATTGCCGTCCCCGTCACGCGTATCTTGCCCGATGAGCACGAAGTTGATGGGTTTGCCTGAATTCGGATCGAGATAGGCATCTTCTTTCGAGAGCAAAGATCCGACCTTGTTCTCTTGCACAATGCTATTGATATTCAGCCACGTGGCAGCGGCAACGGCACCTGCGAACACGAGGGCGCCAACAACGATCATCGAAATGATTTTCACAACACGGTAGCGGGCATTTCGATATTGAACCCCGCTGTGTTTCGGTCGTTCGCTGATCGGCCCGCCGATAGTGACCGTGCGGTTTCTGTCATCGGTATGTGAAGCCAAAGCTCATACCTTTCTGTGTCGTCATCACTGCAAGACAACTGCCATGTCGCAGCTGCGCGCATGCCGTTTCCTTCTGCTTCGGCACGCAAACTCTTTCAGATTATAAGGTATTCACCTGAGAAAAGACGCTTTTAAGTAAGATCTTCACCTATTTCACGTCAGAAAAGCCGAATAGACCCTCTTGCGTACACTGGAGCGTATGAGACTTTCCGGCGACAGCGAGATCCAGCAGCTGATCAGTGACACACTGGCCGAACGACCGTATTCGCATGACCAATCCGTGCGCGATGACGTGACCGCCGTGATCACCGTGGAGAACGACATGCGTTTCTTCGCGGAGACGTTCGCCGCAGTGCTCCGGCAGAGCGTATTGCCCTCGACCATCGTCATTGCGGACTGCTCAGGGCAGACGTTGCAATCCGTACAGACCAGCTTCAACGTCATCCCCACCCGTGGCGACGCATTGCACCGCATGCCGCAGGAGCACACGATCCGCGTGCAGATCCTCAAAGTCGCCCAAGCGAAATCGTTCGGGGATGCAGTCACCAAGGTGCTGCGCAACGCCCAGATCGACACGTCGACGAAAACGCTGTGGGTATTGCACGACGATTCACGACCGGCAGACACAACCTGCTTGGAGCGGCTGCTCGACGCATGGACCAACGCCCCCACCGCGGCGCTCATCGGATGCAAGCAACTCGACTGGGATGCCGTGCGGTTGCATGATGTCGGCAAATATGCGAACAAGCACGCAGTGGTGTCACTCGTCGTAGACGGGGAACCGGATCAGGAGCAATACGATTCGCGCAACGATGTGTTCGCCGTATCGCTGGCGGGTGCGCTCATCCCGGTCAACACATTGCACAGTGTGCGAGGCATCAACCCCTGGTTTACGACATACGGTGAGTCCGAAGACCTGTGCAGGCGATTGTGCAGGGCGGGCAAACGCGTGGTCGTCGTACCGTCGGCGCGCATCGCGCATCGCCGTGCACGTTACGAGGGCGTGCGTACGCATGACGGGCATCCATCGGCAGAGGGCCGTGTCATAGACACATCGATGACACAACTCAACGTCAAGCAGAAGTATTCATACACCGACGTCAACGCAGGCTGGTGGCCGCTATTGTGGGTCGCCAGCATCTTCACCTGCCTCGCGAAATCCATACGGCTCCTGTTCCGCAAACAGCCATACCGTGCATGGTGCATGCTCTGCATGCCTTGGATCGCGTTGTTCAACATTCCGGGGGCTTTCGGCGCACGACACCGCTTGTCGGCCGTACGCTCGGTATCAAGGTCGCAACTGTCGAACCTGATCGCCGACCGTGATCAGATGAGAACATGGCATGCGCGTCTGAAAGCGTTTGAATCCGAACAGGGGGGCTTGGTTCTCGACCCGCTCGCGCAAGCGCATCTGCACAGGCGGCTCATACGGCGTTGGGTGCTGGCATTGATCGCGGCGTTCGCCGCATTCCTGTGCGTCATGGTCATCTATTGGCCGCTGTTCGGTCGCGCATTCGGCGGCGACTCACTCTACTCCAGTCAGCTGCTCGCTACGGATGCCACGTTCAAGCAGCTGGTTCAGGCCGCCACCACCACATGGAACTTCGGTGCGGGAACAGGCATGCCCGTTCCGCCTTCGCCATGGCTTCTGGTGCTGATGGTTGCGAGCATCTTCACCGGAGGGCACGTCGCCGCTGCCTTGGCATTGATCTTCTTCCTGTCGGCACCGGCCTGTGTGCTGAGCTTCTGGGCTCTCGCCGGTGTTGTGACGCGTTCCGACGAGATCCGCGTATTCAGCGGCTTGATGTGGTTCGCCCTCGCTTTGGCATTGGGACTGTATTCCAGCGCGAATCTGCCGATGCTCACGGTCATGGTGTTCTTGCCGGCGGCATTCGCGTTCTGCTTCAAGGCAGTGGGCATGTATCGCACCGAGCAGCCTGTGAATCCAAGGGCTTCGGTGCAGTCTGCCGCGGCTGCGGCGCTGCTGTTCATTCCGACGGTTGCAGCAGAGCCGCAATTGTTGCTTGCCCTGATCGTGATCTTCGTGGCCTTCCTTGTGTTCGTGCGAGACCACAGGGCGATGCTCGTACTGATCCCGTTCCCAGCGGCATTTGCCATGGCGCCGACATTGGTGAACTCTGTGAGGTATGCGAGCAATGGAATGATGAGGCAACTGTTCGGCGACATCATGGTTCCCGTGCAATCGGTGAACGGTTCGCCGAAGGTGCTCAATCTCACCGAACTCGTAT
>Tephra_p2__coassemble_2787_pt1 | contig 14176 bp, 10 predicted proteins | sample Tephra_p2__metabat2_low_PE_021 | metagenome-assembled genome bin Tephra_p2
GCTGCGCGTCGACCTCGCGCTGGTGCGACATTTGCTCGAGGAACAGATCTTCGGCGGCGTCTTTTTTGCGCGCGTCGGCGGCGTGATTGGTTTTGCTCATCAGGCACCTGCCTTTCGAGTGATGCGTCGCGCCAGCAGATTCACCAGGAACGTGATGAGGAACAGCACCAAGCCGGTTCCGATCAGCACGCTCACGCCCAGCGAATTCGCCTCGGGGTATTGCGCGGCGATGTTCGCGGCGATCGTCTGCGATTGCGACGCCTTGAGCAGATGGAACGAATACGAGAGTCCAGGCGAAAGAATCATCAGCACGGCCATCGTCTAACCGAGCGCGCGACCCAAGCCGAGCATGCACGCGGAGATGACGCCCGACTTGCCGAACGGCAGCACGGCGAGGCGAATCATCTCCCACTTCGTGGCGCCCAAGCCGAGCGCCGCCTCCTGCTGCAGTTTCGGAGTCTGCGCGAAGATGTCGCGCGAAATAGATGTGATGATCGGCAGGATCATGATGGCGAGCACCAGCGACACGGTGGCCACCGTGCGCGGAGGATTCGCGGCGGGACCTGCGAACAGAGGAATCCAGCCGAACGTTTTCGACACCCAGTTCCAGAACGGGAAGATCGACGGCACGAGCACGAGTCCGCCCCACAAACCATAGATGACGGAGGGAATCGCGGCGAGCAGGTCGACGATCGAGTTCAGCACGCTCGCCAGTTTTTTCGGCGCATAGAACGTGATGAACAAGGCGATGCCCATCGACACGAAGAACGCGAGGAGCAGTGCGAGCGCAGCGACGAGCACGGTGCCGAACAGCAGCGGCAGCACGTAGCCCCAGAAGCTGGATGTGCGCCCGCCTGAGAAGTTCGAGATGACTTTGGAAACGCCCTCGTCACCGAAGATAGGCCACGCCTGTATCAGCAGGAAGATGGTGACGGCTGCAAGAACCACGAGGATCAGAATGCCGCACGTCCATGCGAGTGCGCGGAAGATTTTGTCGGCTTTCTCGCCCGCCACCGGCTGGTTGAGAGAGCCGGAATCGCTTTCGCGCGCGACTGTGTTGGTTTGCATATCGAGTCCTTACGACTTGACTATTGGCCGTCGCTCATCGCGTCGACCGATTGCTTGATTCGAGTGGAAAGTTCGGTGGGCAGCGGCGACGATCCCGTCGCCTGCTGCGCTGTTTCCTGCCCGTCTTCACTGGTGACGTAGCTCATCCACGCTTTGGCGAACTTGCTCGTCATCGCGTTCTTATACACAGGGCACACGATGTTGTAGGAGAGCAGAACGATTGGGTACGCTCCCTCGCTTTGCGTGGTGTAGTTGACGTCGACGACCACGCGGTTGTCACCGCTCGTCTTTTCGACAGACGAATCCGCGATGGCTTTCGACCCCGCTTCCGCTGAGATTTGCGTGTAGGTGTCGCCCACTTTGACGGCGATCGTTCCCATGCTCGCCGCCTGCGAATAGTCAGCGTAGCCGATCGTGCCGTTGGCTTGGTCGATGGTGCTGACGACGCCGGACGTTCCTTTGGCCCCCTGCCCCACGTCGTTCGGCCAGTTTTCGCTCGGATCGTATGGCCACGCGTCGTTTGCCGCCGCATACAAATATTTGACGAAGTTCAGCGTGGTTCCTGATTTATCGGAACGATGCACGACGGTGATCGGCGTATCCGGCAATTGCAGATTCGGATTTTCCGCCGCGATTTCGGCGTCGTTCCACTGTGTGATCTTGCCGTCGAACACTTTGGCGATGGTTTGCGGAGACATGTTGATGTGCTGGTCTTCGAACCCGTCGAGACGGTAGGCGATGGCGATCGGCGCAATATAGACAGGCACATCGAACGCTGTGGTGCCGTCTGCGCACACGGATTTCGACTCCTGCACTTCGCTGTCGCTCAGTGGCTTATCGGACCCCGCCCACGCGGTTGCGCCGGTGAGGAAGGTGATGACGCCCGCACCTGAACCTGATGGATTGTAAGAAATAGTGGTGTCGCCGTTATTACGCTGGAATCCTGAGATCCACGCTTCCACAGCCGCTTGCTGTGACGATGCGCCGGCTCCTGCGAACGAGCCGGAAAGATCGGCGACTGCGGGCGCTGCGATGGTGCCGTCGTCGACTGCTGCGTTGTTTCCGCAGGCGGCGAGGCCAGTCAGCATGGCGATCGATACGGCGAATGCGATCAGCCGTTGGACCGTATTGCTACGCATGGATTCGACTCCCTCTTGTACGTTTGGAATCCACCGATATTCTAGCGCGAGCGCCCGTTCTCACGATGTGGTCGGAAAATCGTTGCTCACATCTTGCGCACAATTGACACGGCGAGTTTGGCGGCCGTATCCGCATATTCGGAAATATCGAAGTCTTTGAACTCCTCGTAGTCGGTGTCTGCAGAGTCGCTCATTGCACGGATGACGAGCGCTGGAACATCGTTGCGGTCGGAAACGTGCACGACTGCTGCACCCTCCATTTCCACGGCGTCAGCTTGCGTGGTTTCGATCACCTGCTCGACCTTCTCCGGCGTGTCGACGAAGTAGTTGCCGGAAGCGATGGTGCCGGCGATGTGGTTGATGCCCATCTCGTCGAGCGCCGTCTCCGCCAGTTTGATCAGCACGGGATCCGAATGGAATTCGCTCGTTCCCGGCTTCCACTGCCCCACCAAACGCATGTCGGTGTCGAGATAGCGCAGCGTCTTGCCGAGCACGATGTCGTTGATATGCAGGTTCTTGTTGAGATTTCCCGCAATACCGGAGAAGATCACGGCCTGCGGATGTGCGACGTCGATCAGGCACTGCGTGGTGGCTGCCGCGTTGACGAGTCCCATGCCACCGACGGTGACGACCACGTTGATCGGCTTGCCGTTCTCACGCTCCAGCGTGCCACTGACGATGTTCAGGCTGGCGTATTCGCGCGTGCTCACGTCGCTCAATGAGTCGGCGATGTGTGCGGCTTCCTCGTCCAGCGCGCTGATGATGGCGACCGTGTTCATAGTTCTCTTCTTCCTTCTTGTGCTCCGATATATTGTCAGTTCCAGCGACGGGCGCGAACCGCGTCGGCGAGCGTGTGCAGCAGCTGTTCGGTGACAGGCCAGCTCAGGCACTTGTCGGTTATCGACTGGCCGTACGTCAGTTCGCTGAGCGGTGCCGGCGCTTGGTTGCCGCCGACGATGAAGCTTTCCATCATCACGCCGGTTATGCCTTGCTCGCCTTCCGCCAGCCGCTGTGCGATTTCGCGCACGACCTGCGCTTGACGCACATCGTCTTTGCCGGAGTTACCATGAGAGCAATCGATGATCAGGGCGTGCGAGGCGGCGGATTCGTTTCCCATCATGTCGTGAATGTCGGCAAGCGCCTGCTGCACCGATGCGGCATCGTAGTTCGGGCCGTGGCTTGAACCGCGCAGCACCACATGGCAGTCAGGATTGCCGAGGGTTTCAACGGCGCAGGCGCGTCCGCGATGGTCGATGCCGAAGAACGTGTGCTGGTCTTCGGCGGCGATGCAGCTGTTGATGGCTGCTTTCACCGAACCGTCGGTGGCGTTTTTGAAGCCGATCGGCATACTCATGCCGCTGGCCAATTGCCTGTGCACCTGGCTTTCGGTGTTGCGAGCGCCGATCGCGCCCCAGCTCACGGCATCGGAGATGTATTGCGGGCTCGTCGGTTCCAGGAACTCGGTGGCGGTGGCGACTCCGGCTCCCAGCACGTCGAGCAACGTGCGGCGTGCGAGTAGCAAACCTTTTTGAATGTTGTGCGATCCGTCGATGTCGGGGTCGTTGATGAGCCCCTTCCACCCGATTGTGGTGCGGGGCTTTTCGAAATAGACGCGCATCACGATCAGCAGGTCGTTTTCAAGTTCGTCGCGCAGTTTGCGCAGGCGATGCGCATAGTCGAGCGCCGCCTTCGGGTCGTGCACCGAGCAGGGGCCGACGATCACGAGCAGGCGGTCGTCTTGCCCATACAGGCATGCGCGCACTTCATCGCGCGAATATGCCACGATGTCTTGCATCTCGCTGGTCAACGGTAGGTCGGAAAGCACTTGCGCAGGTGAGGGCAGTGGGTCGAGTTCGAGCACTCGACGGTTGATGATGCGATCCACGCCCACCTGATCTTCCCAACGTGGCACGTCTTGCAAACTGATCAGCGGATTCTGCCCTTTCGCGATGGCTCGGCGCACTTGGCGCATCTGCTCACGCGTGTATGTTTGTGCGCCATTGGGCTCAGGCTGATCGTTGGTGAGATCACTCGGCTGTGGCGCGTGTGAATCTTGCTGCATGCTACTCCTTATTCCACAGCCAAGAATAGCAAACCGCGCGCATTCACGATAGGCTTCGCGATGACCTGAACGTGCCGCTTACTGTGCAACTGATGAATATGAAGTTTTGCGAAGTATCGATGGGCATCAGTGGGCGTTGCGGCGGGTTCTCACTGCCGCGGCGAGTTCGCGCAGCACGTCTTGAGACACGTCCCATGGCACGCAGGCGTCGGTGATCGACTTGCCATATTCAAGCTGTGCCAAAGGCGCGGGATCTTGGTGCCCGGCTTGCAGGAACGATTCCATCATGATGCCGAGAATGCCGCGTTCGCCGCTGGCGATGCGACCGGCGATGTTCCTCACCACCTGCGCTTCCACGACTTCGTTCTTGCCGCAGTTGCCGTGGGCGGCGTCGATGACGAGCCCATATTCGCTCGGGCCTTCGGCTTTCGATGCCTTGAGGTCGGCGAGCGCTTCGGCCACCGATACAGCATCGTAGTTCGGGCCGTGGTTGGAGCCGCGCAGCACCAAGTGGCAATCAGGGTTGCCTTTGGTTTCGGCGGCGATCACATGGCCGTCGAGGTTGATCGAAAGGAAGTGGTGCTCGAACGCAGCCGTGTAGCAGGAATCGGCAGCCGGCTTGATGGAGCCGTCCGTGGCGTTTTTGAAGCCGATCGGCATGCTCAGGCCGCTGGCGAGCTCGCGGTGCACCTGACTTTCGGTGTTACGCGCGCCGATTGCACCCCAGCTCACCAAGTCGCACAGGTATTGCGGTGTGATCGGGTCAAGCCATTCGGTTGCCGTCGGAAGCCCCAGCGCCACCACGTCGGTGAGCACTTTGCGGGCGAGCCACATGCCTTTGCGAATGTCGAAGCGACCGTTGATGTCGGGGTCGTTGATGAGCCCCTTCCACCCGATTGTGGTGCGGGGCTTGGCGAAGTAGACGCGCATCACGATCAGCAGGTCGTCGCTGAGTTCCTTGCTCAATGCGGCGAGTCTTTCAGCGTATTCGTGTGCGGCCTTCGGGTCATGGATCGAGCATGGGCCGACGATGGCGAGCATGCGGTCGTCGCGGCCATGCAGAATATCGCGAATCTGCTGGCGTTGTGCGAGCACCTGCTTGCCCATCGCGTCGGTGAGCGGCAGTTCCTTGATGAAATAGCGGGGAGCGGGAATCGGGTCGAGCTGGCGAATGTTCACGTCAACCGTTTCGGGAACCACGGCGTTCGCGTCGAGTACTGCATCCTGCGAACTGTCTGGCCCGCGCATCCCTGCCATCTCTGCCTCCTGAAAATCAATATCAGGCGACATATCTATGACTTCGCCTGAATCTGAGCGTTCACCATAATATGCCGTGTCTGATATCTGCGCAAAGCAATGTTAAGTAAATGGACATCATTGAAAACACTTGTGGGGCATATGTATTGGTTGCAAAAGTGGCCAATACATATGCCCCACAAGGCAGTCACTCATGCCGCACCCATGCAAATGCAAACGTAGGCGCAGCAGTTCGAAAACTCAGGCGAGGGCACCCATCGGGTCCCAAGCCGGCAGCATCGTGGCAGGCTCTTCGAGCGCCTTCTGGTATTCCTCCGGAAGCATCGCCTTCGGCACAGCCACCTCGAACACATACTGGTCGAACCAGTCATCGCCCATCGTGAAGTAGCCCTTGTCTGCAATCTTCGTGCCCCACGAGTTCTCCACGCGCCAACGGCGGGTCGTCTTGTTGTCTTCGGCAACGTCAACGCCGACGAACGCCATCGCGTGATTCATCGCGGAATCGGCGAAGCGCACGCGCTCCTCCTTGTCCATCGTGAAGTCGTAGTCGTAGACCTTGCCGTATTCGAACAGATCGGTGGCCCATGCGCCATCCTGACGATCCATCATCGGGTGGCAGTCCGCGCCGAACCACACCGGAATGCCGCGCTCCACGAGAATGTCGCGCACGCAGTCCTTCATGAACTGGATCGGCACATTCAGGTATTCGGTCGGGTCGCCGCCAGCAACGTTGTTGAGGTGCTCAATGCCGATCTTCTTGCCCTTGACGTGCTCGTGACGTGGGTCGTCGACCAGGCAGACGTAGCTCTCGAGGTCGGCGTCGCCGACGTAGCGATTCCAGAAGTCGACCGGCGTGATCTCGCCGACGCGGTGGAACTCGCCGTCAGCGTCGGTGTATTCCCAGTCGAAGCTCTTCGGCGGTTCGCCAAGGTGAATCGTCAGAATGCGGTGGCCGGCCTTCGTCGCTTCGAGAATGATCTCGTCGATGCGCGACGGATCCTTCTCCATCTGCGAGACGGCGGTGTGCAGCATGCGACGCAGCTGCGTGTTCATCTCGCCGGTGTTCTTCGAAGACTCGGTTTCCGGGTAGAGGTCCTTCGGAACGGCGCCGTACTTCTTGTAGATGTTCATTGCCATCGTCCACTGACCGCCGTCGCCCATCACGTCGCTCAGCATGTGCTGGAATAGACGGGAATCGGTCGGCTCGCCCTCACGAATCAGGTTGGCGATGTCTTGCAGGAAGTAGTTGACGCGTTCGAGCTTGTCGAAATACATCGCGTAGTTCTGCGAGAACTCGAATTCCTTGATATTCATGGCTTTCTTGGCAACGAAACGCGCCACGTTGAGCGAGCTGAACAGCCAGCAGCGACCAGAACGGTCCTGATGCGTGGCCTCGCCGTTGTCGAGCGACGTGGAGAAGCGACGCTGCAGCAGACGCGCGCGATCATAGTTGCGCGCCACCTTGTCGATGCCCGCGGCGGTGACCGCGTTCATCGCCATCACGTTCTCTTTGCTGCCTTCGAACTCGCTCGTCAAATCTGCCAAATCGTGGCTGCTCAGCGGTGCGATATGCTCAGACATAACTCTCCTATTCTCGCGAATCTCTCGCGATTTCATCACATGTTTGTATGTATGTCTTGCGTTTGCTTGTTTTTGCCGCATGCGCGGCATTGCTTCTCACACTACGCCTGCGAGCATACGTGTTCGCTGACTGCTTGGCTTGCTGACAGATCTTGCAAACAGTGCTTCCGCACAGCTGAGCACTCGGTAATAACTAATACATTAGTAATAAAAACAAATTATTTTAAGCTCGCGTGATGCGGCTGAGTCTGCGGGTGCAGCGCATCGCGTGTCTGGAACACCGCCCACGTCAGCGTCAAGCCGACGGCGGTGAGATAACCGAGAAGCCACCACGGGAGGTGCGGCAAACCGGAGGATTTGCCGGCGGCGTCCGCATCTTGCTTCGGTGTGGGGAGCACTCGCTCGCCGGTGACGAGAATGCGGTGCGTGTTGATGCCCAGCGGCGTGCACGTGACGAGCGTCGCCAGATCCTTGCCCTCCACAGCTTTGACGGCTGCGCTGTCTTTCGGCTCGACCACTTTCGTGTCGTTCACGCGGTATGTGAGCACGTTGCCGAACACTTCCAGCGTGAACGTGTCGCCTACTTTGAGCTCATTGAGTCGCGTGAAGAGTTCCGCTTCCGCCAGACCGCGGTGTGCGGTGATGACCGTTCGCGTGGACTTGCCGCCGACCGGCAGTGACGTTCCCTCCAAGTGACCCGCGCCTTTGAGCAGCGTCGCGTCGTCGGTGCCGTGGTAAATCGGTATGTCAACGTCTATTTTCGGAATGCGAATGCGCCCCATCAGGCCGCTGGAATCTGCGGCGAGAATCTGATTATACGTCCATGTGCGGCCGCCGCTTTCAACGGTCGGGTTCGCGTTGGTGAATGTGCCGTTACCGCTGGGGATGCGCTGGTTCGGCAGCAGCTGCGCGCCGGAGATCAGCGCGTCGTTATACGCGTGCGCGGCGGCGACTTGTTCCTGCTCGTCGGGCTTGACCGTATCGACGAGCGATGAATAGTTATTGATGAGTTTCGAATAATTGTATTGACTCAACCACTGCGCTGCGGTTGGGTATACGAGCGAAGTCAGACCGCCGATTACCAGCAGCACGATCACATATGGCAGAACCAGTGCCGAGAACAGCTGTTTCGCTCTGCTTGGCGTGGCTTGTTGCTTGCTCATGGCGATCTCTTTCGCGTGCGACTCGGTTTTCGACCAAATATATATGTTGGTCGAAAGTGATCAAAAGATATATAGATATAAGGAAAGTATAAGGAAGGGTGGAGGGAGTTTTGGACTCCCTCCACCCTGCTTGGCTAGTGCACTCTGGTCTTGCGACTAGAGGACTCTATCGGAAGTTGCAGTGACCTGCGACTTGTGGTTCAGCGCTGCTGCTGACGACGACGTGCGTTCACCATGTAGAGGGACAGCGCGACGGCGAGAGCGACTGCAGCGATCGAGGTGAGCAGGATCGTGCCGGCAGCACCAGTCATTGGCAGCTTCGGGCCGGTCTGCTTGGTGTTGGTAACAGTGTCGCCAACAGTCTTGTTATCACCACGACCAGCGTGGATGTTAACAGTCTTCGTTTCATTGATTCCAGGGGTCACGAAGCCAGCAGGTGCCTGAGTTTCACGGAGGCAGAAGTCTGCGGTAAGGTTCTTCATCTGGTCATCAGTAAGACCCTTATTGCCCTTACCAATCAGCAAACCAGTGAAATTGACATAACCATCACTGCCAGACGTTGCAGTCATCTTTGCCTTGGCAGGAATATCTTTAGTCTCGACTGCGCACTGCTCAGTAGTAGCATCCTTACGCCAGATGATGAAAGTCGCACCAGAGAGAGCCTTCTGAGTGTCATCAACCTTCTTGAACTGGTAATCGCCGTAATATGGTTGATCTTCGGAAGGAACCGGAGGATTCTTCTCACCGTCAGAGAATGGATCATAGTCATTCGTGATCGGGAACACATCGTTCGGGACGCTAGCATCGGTCAGATCCTTGCTAACTACAGTAACAACATGGAAACGAACCTTGGAAACATTAGCCAGCTTCGTGCGACCTGCTTCCGTGAATTCAATCTTCACATAGTCATGCGCATCGTTATCACGCTTTTCATGGCTGACCGTATAGTCAGTATCTGCCGTGAATGTAACGCTGTTATCCTTTCCACCAGCACTATTGAGAGCCTGCACTTCAACACTGTCGTAAGTGACGTTCTCATCCATGCGATCGACGATGCCGAACTTCTTCAGCTTCTCGTTAGTGGAAAGGGACGGAACATCCTGATCAACGTTCCATGCCACCTCGTCACCAACTTTATAAGCACTCTTCAGACTATTTTCATCAACATGCTTGACGGTAGTGCCGAAAGAGTTCTTCGGGTACACAAAGACGTTGTAGTTCCAATTCTTGTTGGCGTTCGGGTAAGGCATGGAAACGAAGAATGGCTCTGCCTTCTGCGTGATCTGGCCTGTGCCGGAATAATTGCCTTCTTCGACATAGTAGAGACCGAGCGGCACCTCAGACCACGTGATCTGGCCGTTGGCTGCAGTCACACCAGTCTTGAATGGAGTGTCTTCAATGGTACCGACTGACTTAGTGCCGCCATCCTTAGTGGGAACCATTACGTTCTTACCTGATGCTGTCAGATTGGCAAGGTAGTCCCAGTTCTCCGCCTTAGTCATATCGAAGTTCTGCACTCGGTAGAGATTGAATGTAACTCCCTGCATCAAGTCGCCCTCAACGTTCGACTGCTGAGTACCGTCACCTTCCTGCGTTCCATTGGTGCTAGTCTGCTTGTGCTTCTCGATAGTCAACGTACCCTTTGTAGCCGGATCGATATTACCGGTTTCATCATCTGCAAAGGCAGCTGGTGCAGCAGCAAGACCAACGGTCATTGCGCTTGCAGCGAGAACGGCGATCGCCTTCGCGACGCCATTGAGCTTTCCACTCATTGTTTCTCCTTCAATTCTTATCTTCTAAATTATTGATTTTCAGTTATGAAATGCAGTTGCACATTTGAATTACTTGAGAAGTCTGGAGTTCAACCTCCTTCTGTTCTTCAGTAACACTCCGAGCCCTGCCAATAGCGCGCCTGCGAAAAGTCCGCCTGCAACGAATTTGTAGAGATCGGCGCTGGTTCCGCCCGAAGCAGGAAGCGTCGGGCCTGAAGCTTGCTTGTTTGTGATCAGCTGGTATTGAATCTGATCCACGTTATTCTGGTTGATAGTGAACGTGTATTCCAAGCTTTGGTTGTTGCTATCGACGTTCTTCAAGTAACCAAGTGGTGCTTGAGTCTCAGTGAGGGTATATGTACCCCATTTAAGGTTCGTCAACTTGAACAAACCGCCGGTGGCGTCACCATCAAGTAGCTGCTTGCCTTCATCGGTAACCTCGCAACCGTTCGACGTGCAATCAGCGATTGTCTTTGTCCACGTTGCATCCTCGGTGTTACCTGAGTCAGGTTTGTATGTCAGTTGCCATTGAGAGCCCGTAAGCGTGCCATGAGTAGGCAAAGTCTGACCTTTATTGATCGTTCCTCTTGCTGCCCACGTCAATGTTCCTTCGGCGTACTTGCCCCAAACAATCTGACCTTCCTTACGAACGTCATACACGCTTCTCGAAATCTCTTTCACACTCGAAGTCAGAGTGAAACTCTCCTCCTTCGCGTTCGAGTCAGCCTCCAACATGGTCTTATAGCCAGTCGGCGCAGAAACTTCGTGAATCACATATGTTTTACCAAGCGGCACGTTAGTCCACGTCACTTTGCCGTCACTGCCGGTGGTACGAACATCATTGGAATTAGCGAACACTGGTTCTCCTGAATCAGCTTTGCCGTTCTTATTCGTATCTTCAACGAGTTCGAACTTCGCACCTTCCAACGTTTTAGTTTTCACTGTGTCGTCGTATTTCACGACCGTCACCGTGCCAGTGTCTCGTTCATTCTTGACATCATTGCCTGACGTAGTTTCACCAGGCTTAAGTTCGACCTGCCACGCCGTGCTATTGAGCTTGAAGTCCATAGGGGCCTTCGTCTCAACCACGCAGAACCATGCCGAACTCTTCGTTTCGGAAGACTTCGCCTGGCCTAGCGGCACATTTTCGAACTTCACAAGACCACTGTCATCTGAGGGAACTGTCTTCTTGCCAGTGGGCTTACCGTCGGAGCCAAGAGTGATCGACGTGGCGTCGGTTGCAGGCACAGAGGTGCACTGACCGTCGCTTGGACGCGGCCACATCGTGAACTCGGCGTCTTTCAACGCATTGTTGGAGTCATCGATCTTCTTGAACTGGTAGCTGCCGTAATACGGCTTCGGTGGTTCAACGCCAATGCCATCCGCAATATCAGTGATCTCATTGGACCAGAAACCGAACGAAGGACCATTGGTCGTCTTATGTGAGCTTCCACCGCCCCACAGCGATTCATTCTCCAGCACCATGGCTTTCGGTCGACCTTCCTGATCAGCCGTCATGTGGTATGGCGGGTTTCCAGGAAGATCGAACACATCCGTCAGTGTTCCATCAGAGGTCATGTTGTACAGAGACTGCTCTCCAATAGGATACGACACATCTTGCATAGAGATCGTAAGATCTTCACTTGATTGTCCAAGCGAACCGATGCCAGAGATATACAAATCCTTTGGAGAACCCTCTGATTCTATTGGACGAGTTATCGGCAAACTGGTATTTGTATCCAACATTGAATCAGAATCTGGAACAAATGTTTTATTTGCCACATTCTCTACAGGAATATGAACACGTCGCACATAACGCGTGTACTTTGGAGTCATACGACCTGTTGTGGGATCTTTCGCAGCCTCGCTTGTATTCCAACTCAAGATCACAGTTAGATTGCCTTGCTCGTCGAATTCAATGTCGCTGGCAAGATTACTGAGCGCATAGTCACCATCGGTGAGCCTCAATGTGCCAGCTTTCACTGGTGTTTCACCGGATGTAGTGTAGAAATCAATATCCCAATTCGCCAACACACGTGTTTTAGAAGTTGTGGAGCAAGACTGTGAAACCCTGCTATTCGCAGTTGGGTGGCATTGGCTGCTATTCACTGCTGCGATATAGTATGCGCCAGTGGCTTTATCTACCGTTCCACCCGTCGCCATCTCTGTATCACGATTACTGTATGCGACGGGATTTCCAATCTGTTCCCAATACGTCTTTGACAGTTTAGATCTGGTGTCCTCTAACGTATAAGCAGGATTTGGATTTGAAGCATGCTCCTCACGCACATCCTTTGTTAGACGGTACACCTGCATCGTAGAAGATCCAGTATTTAACGTGGCCCATATGTCACCGTTTTCAGTATTAGATGCAAGCGCCTCATAGGTCCACCTTTTAGCGCCGCTTCCGCCTGTCAAACCTGGAGTGCGAACATAACGGTATGGATCTGTGCTTGCCAATGCTGTATTTATTATAATTTTTGCAGGAAGATACGGCAATGGGATTATGCACTGCGCAGCAACCTCGCCATTATTCGTAGTTACATCGCCAGTTGCTGGCAACTTGTTGTCTGGAACATAAACTTGATAGACCTCGCCAGTAGAGGTGAGCATGATCACGCTTTTGTCTCCGCAATAGCTCGGCACACTGACTTCGTCTGCAACCGCATTGCGCGGCGTAGCCAACGCGATCGTTCCGCACGCCATGGCGATGGCGCATATACATGCCACTACGAGAGCGGCAGTATCCGCGAACTTCTCACGCATGGTTGCGCTCCCTTCTTGAACCCTTCAATACAACTCCTTGTTGCAGTGTCCGATTAAACGCGAAGATTAGGTTCGAGAACAGTCGCTTTGCATGTTTGGCGCTTTAATCAGCATGTTTTGCAATAGATATGTAAATAATCCTTTAATTCCGAAATATATCAGCTACTGTTTCTATGATTTAGCAGATTTTTTGACACTATCTCTATTGTGAGCTAGATCACAGTATTTTTTATTCCTACGAAAAGTGATGAATACATACACATATCTGGGGCGTCCGATTGCCCTCTTCTTACATGCTCCAGATAGTGAGGTAAATGAAAATGCCCTTAAATAGAAATAAAGAAAGGCCCTCTCAATATGCATTGAGAGGGCCTTGAACTCTGTCAGCTACTAGTTAGTAAGTGCTAGTTCTCACCGTTCGCATTTTCGCCATTGTGGACGATCGGCTCGTTGTCGCTTTGGTCAAACATCGGAGCATCAGTGCTCGGCTCGTCAGCGTCGTGTGCGTCATCGCTGGCCGGAGTGGTGTCAGATGTTTCGTCAGTCGAGTCGCTGTTGTCGTCAACAGGTGTGACAACAGCGGTTTCAGGCTCCTCGTGCAGCGACGGCGCGACCGGCATCGCCAGGTGCGGCGTCGAGTGTGGCTGTGCAGGAGTGTCTTCAGGGTCGATCAGCACACCTTCGGAATCATCGTGCGTGGCAGGCGCATCGTCATCGTCTGCCACAGCGTTCACCACCGACATCGTGTCGGTGGAATGCTTGTCGATGCCGAAACCGAAACCGGCGAACGCGTTGGCGAACATCGAGCGAAGTTCGGAGACGCGCTGCGTGATATCTGCTTCGCGAGTCTGCAGTTCGCCGATGCGCTGGCGCAGACCATCGAGCTCGGACTGAGCAGCCTTGCGACGATCCTCGATCTGCGTGGAAGCCTCTTCGCCAGCCTTGCGCACGATCTCGCGCGCCTCCTGGTCAGCTTCCTCACGCTTCTGCGCGGCGTAGGCATCGGCGTCTTCACGCGCCTGCTTTGCCTGCGCGATCTCCTTCTCCGCCTCTTCCTTCGCGCTCTGGCGGCTTTCGTCAAGGCTCTTGAGCAGCTCCTGAACCTTCTTCGTCGCCTCGTCTTGCTGAGCGGCGATGTCGGTGCGAATCTGCTCGACCTCGGCATTCACCTGACTCATCGTCTGCGTGCGGTTCACCTCGGCGGCGTCGTTGATCTCCTGCGCGTGCGCCTTCGCAGCATCGGTGATCTCGCTGGCCTTGCGCTGTGCCTCGGTCATCAACTTCGACACCTGCTCGCGCACGTCAGCGAGCTTCTTGTTCGAGTCGGCAAGCGCAGTCTCGATCTGATCATTCGTCTCGCTCTTCAGG
>Tephra_p2__coassemble_2799_pt1 | contig 14033 bp, 9 predicted proteins | sample Tephra_p2__metabat2_low_PE_021 | metagenome-assembled genome bin Tephra_p2
GTCTGATGCAGCACCGTTCCGGGCACCGGGCCGGACTGCATCAGCACATTGCTCAGATCGACGCCCGCGGACTTCCAACGTTCGATCGCCTCGTTCTGGTCGAGGCATTCCACGTGGCCCACAGCCTCCTCCAATGTGCGGAATCCGAGCTGCGCAAGCAGTTCGCGCACCTCCTGTGCGATGAACATCATGAAGTTGACAACATGCTCGGGCTTGCCCGTGAAGCGTGCACGCAATTCGGGATCCTGTGTGGCGATGCCTTGCGGGCACGTGTTCTTCTGGCAGGCTCGCATCATGACGCAGCCCTCGACCATCAAAGCGGTCGTAGCGAAACCGAATTCCTCGGCTCCGAGCAGGGCTGCGATCACCACGTCACGGCCTGTTTTGAGCTCACCATCGCATTGCACGGTGATGCGCGAGCGCAAGCCGTTGAGAATCAGCGTCTGCTGGGTTTCCGAAAGACCGATCTCCCAAGGTGTGCCCGCGTGACGGATCGCGTTGAGCGGTGCCGCGCCGGTACCGCCGTCGTAACCGGAGATGAGCACCACGTCGGCATGGCATTTCGCCACGCCCGCGGCGATCGTGCCGACGCCGAATTCGGAGACGAGCTTCACATGGATGCGTGCCTTCGGGTTCGCCATCTTCGCATCGTTGATCAGCTGCTTCAGGTCTTCGATCGAATAGATGTCGTGGTGCGGTGGCGGCGAAATGAGTTCGACACCAGGCGTGGCATGACGCACCTCGGCGATCCACGGCGGCACTTTCGCACCGGGCAGATGGCCGCCCTCGCCCGGCTTCGCGCCTTGGGCGAGCTTGATCTGCAGGTCGGTGGCATGCACCAAGTAGTCGCTCGTCACGCCGAATCGCGCGGAGGCGATCTGCTTGATCTTGCTGCACAGTTGCGGATCGTTCAAACGCTCCGTCGACTCGCCGCCCTCGCCAGAATTCGAACGGGCTCCGATCGAATTCATCGCGATCGCCAGCGTCTCATGCGCTTCCTTCGAAATCGACCCGTAGCTCATGGCACCGGTGGAGAAACGCTTGACGATTTCGCTGGCCGGTTCGACCTCGCTGATGTCGATCGGCTTGCGCTTCGAATTGAATTTCATCAGGCCACGAAGCGTCATCAGACGGTTCGACGTGTCGTTGATGTGCGCCGAATACTTCTTGAACATCTCATAGTCGCCGCGTTGCGTCGACTGCTGAAGCAGGAAGATGGCCTCCGGGTCGTTGAGATGCTCCTCACCGGTGCGACGCCACTTGTATTCACCGCCGGTGCGCAGCACGCGATGTGGAGTTGCCGTCCATTGGTTCGGATAGGCCTCGTGGTGACGAATGGCCACTTCTTCGGCCAGATCGTTCAGATCGCAGCCGCCGACGCGAGAAACCGTTCCGGTGAAGTATTCGTCGATGATGTGCTGGTTCAGGCCGACCGCTTCGAAGAGTTGGGCTCCGCGATAGCTCATGATCGTGGAGACGCCCATCTTGCTCATGATCTTGAGGACGCCGGTCGACAACGCGTTGCGCAGATTCTCAATGGCCTGCTGGGGCGACACCTTCACATAGCCGCTGCGTGACAGCTCTTCCACGGACTCGAATGCGAGGTATGGGTTCACCGCCGCCGCGCCGTAGGCGATCAGCAGGGCCACATGGTGGATTTCGCGAACGTCTCCCGCCTCGACCACCATCGAGATCTGCGTGCGCGTATGGGTGCGCAGCAGGTGATGCTGCACGGCCGACGTGAGCAGCAGCGACGGTATCGGAGCCATCATATGGTTCGAGTCACGGTCCGAAAGCACCAGGAAGTTCTTGCCGTCTTCGATCGCCTGATCGATCTCGTCGAAGATCTCCTGCAGTCGCGCTTCCAAAGCGTCTCCGCCGCCGGCCACCTGGTACAGGCCTTTGACGATATACGGCTTGTAATAGCCCTCGAGCTGCGCGGCGCGGTCGATTCGTTTGAGCTGCGCCATCTCGTCCGAGGTGATGACGGGCTGTGGGATGATGACTTTCTTGGCGTGCAATGCGCAATCATCGAGCAGGTTCGGTTCGGGGCCGATCGCCGAGGCGATCGACGTCACGATCTTCTCGCGTTCCCAATCGAGCGGAGGATTGGTCACCTGCGCGAACTTCTGCATGAAATAGTCGAAGAGCATGCGACTGCGGTTCGACAGCACCGACAATGGGATGTCGTTGCCCATCGATCCCAATGGCTCCTTGCCGGTATTCGCCATTGGAGCCAGCACCATCTTAAGCTCCTCCTGCGTGTAGCCGAAGGCACGCTGGCGACGGTGAACAGAGCGATCCGAATAGTTGATGTGCTGACGTTCGGGCAGCTCCTTCATTTCCACGGTGTTGTTCTCGACCCATTCGCGGTATGGGTGCGCAGTGGCCAGCTCATGCTTGATGACGGTATCGGGAACCAGTTCGCCTCGAGTCGTGTCGATGAGGAACATCTTGCCGGGTTCCAAGCGCCCCTTGCGCACGATGTGCTTTTCTTCGACCTGTGGAAGCACGCCGCTTTCGGATGCGAGCACCACATATCCGTCATCGGTGATCTGCCAGCGGCCAGGGCGGAAACCGTTGCGGTCGAGCACGGCTCCGACGAGCTCACCATCGGTGAACACGATGTCGGCCGGACCGTCCCATGGTTCGATCAGCGTGTTGTTGTATTCGTAGAAGGCGCGAACGTCGGCGTCAAGCTCCGTGTTGTTCTCCCACGCCGGGGGCACCATCATCAAAATGGCGTGCGGCAGTGAACGGCCTGCGAGATGCAGCAGTTCGAGCACTTCGTCGAACGTGCCGGAGTCCGAATACCCAGGGGTCAGAATCGGCAGCAGATCATTCATTTCACCGAGCAGTTCGGAGCCCAGCCTGCCTTCACGGGCGGTGAACCAGTTGCGGTTGCCCTGAATAGTGTTGATCTCACCGTTGTGCGCGATCAGACGGAACGGTTGGGCGAGAGGCCATGACGGGAACGTGTTCGTGGAGAAGCGTGAATGGACGATCGCGATGGTCGTCTTCATACGCTCGTCAGAGAGGTCCGGGAAGAACGGTTTGAGCTGCATCGTCGTCAGCATGCCCTTGTAGGTGAGCGTCATGGCAGACAGCGATGCGAAATAGATGCCGACCTCATGCTCGGTGCGCTTGCGCACGCGATACACCTTTCGGTCAAGATCGATTCCGGCGAGGCGGCGTTCAGGGTCTGCGAGCACCAGCATTTTGAATGACGGCATGCTCGCCAGAGCCTGAAGTCCCAAGCCATCGGGGTTCGTCGGAACCTCACGCCATGCGAGCACTTCCAAGCCTTCTTCGTCGGCTATGCGTGCAATGGCCTGCTCCTGCTGCCCCGAAACCGCGATGTCGCGGTCGAGGAATGCGATGCCGGCCGCATAGTGAAGCGCCTCCGGCAGCTCGGCATCGATGACGGCGCGCATGAACTCATCGGGCATGCTCATCAGAATGCCGGCGCCATCACCTGTGTTCTCCTCCGCGCCTACGGCGCCACGGTGATTGAGATTGATGAGCACTTCGATGGCGTCATCGACGATCTTGCGCTCAGGTCGCTTGTTGAGGGTGGTGACCATGCCGACACCGCAAGCGTCATGTTCGGAAGCGGGATCATACATTCCCTCCGGACGATGAATCGTCAAATCTAGCGGGCTTGAAAAAGTCACCGCGATCACCTCTCCTTCATGGGCATCCATGGGTTTCGTGTTCCACTTAGGTTACCGGGCGCGCATGTCGAGACTACGCGGGTCTTCCGCATATCGGAGAACCCGGCTCCTGTCAATACTCGGCTCGCGCACGAACGGGAATCAAGACTTTCAGCATTCTATTTCCCGCATTATTACGGAAGTATGTCGAACGTTCGATACCAGTTCAGATGCCCAAATATTGAGATGAGGTGATGTGCGTGAGAGTTCAAATATTGATTATTCGAGTGAATCGAGAAGACGTTCGATCACCAGATCATTGAGCAAACGTCCACGCAGCGTCGCGATGATGCGCTCACCGTCACGCGTAACGAGACCCTCTTCTACCAAAGAATCCACAACATAATTCGTGATCCGCCTACCGGTACGCTCGGTGAACGCGTCGAGGTCGAACCCCTCGTGCAGACGAATGCCGAGCATGATGATTTCCTCGGCGTTCTCCGCGGCGCTGATCAGTTCATAGCCTTGCCATGGCACGCGGTGATTGGCCAATGCGACCGCCCAGACACGCGGATGAGGAATGTCCCAAGCACGAAGCGAGCACGCCTGTTCAGCAGTGCTCGCACTGGCTGCGATCTCAACACCCGCCTTGGCATCCTGTTGTTCAGGGTCGGCGACGTTGAACACTTCACCGTAGTGGCTGTGCGCTCCGGGGCCGATGCCAGCCCAATCCACATTGCGCCAATACCCGAGGTTGTGACGGCTTTCATGCCCCGGCGCCGCCCAATTCGAAATCTCATACCATTGCAAACCGGCTTCGCTCAGCATCGCATCGGCGATCTCGTATTTCGCTGCCTCGTCATCGTCGTTCGGTGCCGCTATCTGCCCACTGGCGATTTGCCTGCCCATCTTCGTATGAGGTTCGATCGTGAGCGCATACGCGGAGATATGGTCCACGCCAAGCTCGATCGCCGTCTGCACGCTTGCACACCAGTCGGCAAGGCTCTCCCCCGGAGCGCCGTAGATCAGATCGACGCTCACTTCGAAGCCGAGCTCCTTGGCGATGCGCACATTGTCGATGACGTTGCGCGGATCATGCGTACGGTCGAGTGTGCGCAACACATGCGGGACGCTCGATTGCATGCCGAACGAAATGCGCGTGAATCCGCCCTGCCGCAATGTGTGCAAGTATTCTCGATCCACGGAATCCGGGTTCGCCTCGGTCGTGATCTCGGCATGTTCTTCCATTCCCCACAGTTCACGCACGGTATCGAGCATCGTCACGAGATCCTCGGCCGGCAGGATCGTCGGCGTGCCGCCGCCGAAGAACACGGTGGAAGCAGGAGGCTCGTGTATGCCGTGAGCCTCCTGCCAAGCATGAACATGCCGCATTTCCAAGCATGCGAGCGTCGCGTAATTCGCGCGCGACGCCCCCTCGCCCAAATCCAGCGCCGTGTATGTGTTGAAATCGCAGTAGCCGCAGCGACGAATGCAGAACGGCACATGCACATACACTTCGAACGGTTGGCGCATACTAGCCTTCGCTCTTCTGCGCCGCACGGATCTTGTCTTTCGTGTCGCGGTCGTTTGCGCTCTCGCCGGTAGACAGCGCGGCTACGAAGGCCTCCTGTGGCACCTCCACATGGCCGAGCATCTTCATGCGCTTCTTACCGGCCTTCTGCTTCTCCAACAGTTTCCTCTTACGTGTGATGTCGCCGCCATAGCACTTCGCAAGCACATCTTTACGCAGTGCACGAATCGTCTCACGGGCGATGATGCGCGAGCCGATGGCCGCCTGAATGGGGATCTCGAACTGCTGGCGCGGAATGAGCTCACGCAGTTTCTTCGTCATCATCACACCATACGAATACGCCTTGTCGCGGTGCACGATCGCGGAGAACGCGTCGATTCTCTCGCCTTGAATCAGAATGTCTACCTTGACCAGATCGGCTGCCTGTTCGCCGTCCTCATGATAGTCGAGTGAAGCATAGCCTTTAGTGCGGCTCTTCAGCTGGTCGAAGAAGTCGAACACAACCTCGGCGAGCGGGATGCGGTAATGCATCTCCACGCGTTCGGTCGACAGGTATTCCATCGTGCTCATCGTGCCGCGATGTTCCTGGCACAAATCCATGACCGCGCCGATGAACTCCTTCGGCGTGATGATGTCGGCCGCGACCATCGGCTCGACTATCTTCTTGATCTTGCCTTCGGGGAATTCACTTGGATTCGTGACGATGTGCACCTTGCCGTCTTCGGCGGTGACCTCATAGGGCACGTTCGGGGCTGTGGAGATGAGGTCGAGTCCGAATTCTCGGCTCAGGCGTTCGGAGACGATCTCCATATGCAGCAGTCCGAGGAAGCCGCAGCGGAAGCCGAAGCCCAGTGCCACCGACGTCTCCGGCTCATAGACGAGCGCCGCATCGTTGAGCTTGAGCTTGTCGAGCGCTTCGCGAAGTTCGGGGAATTGGGCGTTGTCGATCGGGAACAATCCCGCGTAGACCATCGGCTGAGGATCCCTGTAGCCGGGCAACGGTGTTTTCGCCGGATTCGCGGCGGATGTGATCGTGTCGCCCACCTTCGACTGGCTCACGTCTTTCGCGCCGGTGATCACGTAGCCGACCTCGCCCGCTCCCAGTGCACGGGTCGGCATCATGTCGGGGCTGATCACGCCGATCTCGATGGGGTCGTATGTCGTGCCGACGCTCATCATGTGCAGTTTCTCACGGGAACGCAGCTCGCCGTCGACCATGCGGATGTAGGTGACGATGCCGCGGTATGAGTCATACACTGAGTCGAATATCAACGCGCGGGCGTCGCCCTTCGGGTCTCCTTTCGGAGCGGGAACGTCGACGACGATGCGGTCGAGCAGCTCCTTGACGCCTTCGCCTGTTTTGCCTGATACGCGCAGCACGTCACTCGGCTCGCAGCCGATCAATCCTGCGATCTCGTCGGCGTGCTTGTCGGGTTCGGCGCTCGGAAGGTCGATTTTGTTGAGCACCGGAATGATCGTCAGATCATGGTCGATGGCCAGATACAGGTTGCTCAGCGTCTGTGCTTCAATGCCCTGGGTGGCGTCCACCAGCAGCACGGCGCCCTCGCATGCCGCCAATGCGCGCGACACCTCGTAGTTGAAGTCGACGTGGCCGGGGGTATCGATCATGCCAAGCGTATATTCCTGACCGTCATAGGTCCAAGGCACGCGGACGGCCTGGGATTTGATGGTGATGCCGCGCTCCTGCTCGATGTCCATACGGTCGAGGAAGCGATCGCGCATCTCACGTTCGGGAACGATGCCGGAGAGTTGCAGAATGCGGTCGGCAACGGTTGACTTGCCGTGGTCGATATGCGCGATGATGCAGAAATTACGAATCAACGACTGATCGGTGAAACCCGGCTGGTTATGCTGCTGGCTCACGAACCCTCCTATAAATCGGTAACTGTATGATTCTACCTACATGTCACGGCAAGCACACCGCTCTTCACAGAACATTGCCGGTCTGCCATTTATCTGCGTGCCATGCTATCATCTCTTTTCGTATGTCCTTATAGAAATACGTCGTTTGGAGAATACACAGTGGCAAACATCAAGTCGCAGAAGAAGCGCGTTCGCACTAACGAGAAGGCGCATCAGCGCAACGTTGCGGTCAAGTCCGCACTGAAGACCTACGTCCGTCGCACCCGTGAAGCCATCGCTTCCGGTGACAAGGCCGCAGCCGAGGCTGCTTTCGCCATCGCCGGCCGTAAGCTCGATCAGGCTGCTGGCAAGGGCGTCATCGCAAAGAATCAGGCTGCAAACCGCAAGTCCAGCCTGGCTCTGCAGATCAACGCCATGTGATTTGATTCACATCGTTTAATAATGCCTCCGGTCACATGACCGGAGGCATTATTTATTTCCCCTCATTCTGTGTGTTTGTTATTCTGCGTGTTTGCTTTGCCGTGTGTGCGAATGGAATCATGTGCAGTAGAGTCCGAACTCTTCGGTTGTTCTTCAGCACGTTGAGCTGCAACTGGTTGAGGGACCAGCAACGGGTCGAAATCATCATCCGAATCGTCGTTGGGCATGCGGTTGAGCACTTTCTTCGGTAAATGCACGCGTTGTCTTCGCACGGCACCAGGTACTTGAATATTGAACTTCACCGAGCAGAGACGCAGCAGAATCACGACGAGCACAATACCGATGTCCAGAATCATCTCCGTCGCGTCCCCGATGCGGTGAGCGGTGTGCGCACGCCACACCCACACCGTGAAGATGCTGCCCAACACCGCCGGAACAATGTAAAAATGCGGGTCGCGGATCACCATAGGCACCTCATTGACGAGAATATCGCGGATCACACCGCCGCCCATCGCCGTGAACGTGCCCAGGAACACGGCTGTCATGCCCGACGTGTTGTAGAGCAACGCCTTGCTGGTGCCATTGACCGCGAAAAGCCCCAATGCCAACGCATCGATGGTGATCATCGACCATTTGAGCTTATTGACCTCCGGGTGCACCACGGCGACCACTGCACCGGCCGCGAACGCGGTGAGCACCGACCCCATGTCGGAGATGCCCACAGGAGGCAACGCGCCAAGAAGAATATCGCGCACAATGCCGCCTCCAAGAGCGGTGAGCCATGCGATGATGATAATCGACGAGACGTCGTAGCGTTTGCGTACGGCCGTCAAACCGCCACCCATGCCACAGCAGAAAATCGCCAGATACTCAACCGCCTGGAAAAAGGGCGTGCTCTGCAACGCTATCTCCATTGACGCTCTCCCCTCCCGCTTCTTTCTGCTCGCTAAGGTTTATATTTTCAGTACGAAACCAACAACAGCCTACAACGAAACTAGAACGACAATGGGGTTGACGCATGTGCGTCAACCCCATTCATTATGTCGGATTGAATGTATCCGCAAAGATCAGAAGATCAGCAAACCTTCCACATCCAGTTATGTGGATCCTCGATCTCACCGAGCTGGATGCCGAGAAGCTGGTTGCGGATTGCCATCGTCAGTTCTCCGGGCTGGCCGTCGGCCACGGTCACGTCGAAGGTCTCCGACTTGAAGCGGCCGATAGGCGTGACGATAGCAGCGGTGCCGCAGGCGAACACCTCGGTGACCTTGCCAGACTTGATGTCTTCGAGCAACTGGTCGAGGGCGATCATCGTCTCGACAACGTCATGGCCGTCGTCTTCGAGCAGCTGGATGATCGAACGGCGGGTGACGCCTGGAAGGATGTTGCCGGTCAGGCTTGGAGTCTCCACATGGCCGTCGGCATAGACGACCATCATGTTCATGCCGCCCAGCTCTTCAAGGTAGGTCTTGGTTGCCGCGTCGACGAAGCAGACCTGCTCGCAGCCTTCGGCAATGCCACGGTATTCGCCAAGCAGCGAGGCGGCGTAGTTGCCGCCGCACTTCGCGAAACCGGTGCCGCCAGGGCCGGTGCGGAACCACTTGTCTTCCACCCAGATGCTCACCGGCTTGACGCCGCCGGCGAAGTATGGGCCTGAAGGCGAAGCGATGACGCAGTAATCCACTTCCTCAGGAGCGCGCACACCGAGGAACGGTTCGGAGGCGAACAGGAACGGACGCAGATACAGCGTGTATTCACGGCGGGCAGGAACCCACTTAGCGTCTTTCTCGACCAAAGCCGCACAGGAACCAAGGAAATCGTCGATGGCGACCTCAGGCAGGTAGAGGCGCTTAGCCGAATTCTGCATGCGCTCCGCGTTGGCGTCCGGGCGGAACAGCCAGGTCGAGCCGTCCGCATGGCGGTAGGCCTTCAGGCCCTCGAAGCATTCCTGAGCGTAATGCAGCACCGAGGCGCCCGGGTCAAGCTTCAGCGGCGCGTATGGTTCAATGCGGCGATCGCTCCACCCCTCACCCTTGGTCCACGTCATGTGAGCCATGCTGTCGGAGAACACCTGTCCGAATGCTGGCTTGTCGATCAGTTCTTCACGCTTGGCGTCAGATGCCGGATTGTCGTTGGGCAGAACCGTCCAATTCTGCGCGAGCTTGTCGAGTGCTGCCGGATTGTGATGGGAATCATTGGTCATGATATTGCTTCTTCAAATATCGAATAGTGGTCGTGGATGGTTTCTACAGCGCTTGTGGCGCTGATTTGTCTGTTACTTTATGCAAGGCATGCTACGAAACCGTGCAGGTGATTCACAATATGAAATTTCTTTCCGCGAGCTGAAATGTCAGCGTGAGGTTTATTCGCGCGCGCGAAAAACAGTGTATTGCCATACAAATAGTGGGGTCTGCCCGTTTCCAGGCAGACCCCACTATCAAAATCAGACTAATCGTCTATGCCGTTCTTGCCATGAGATCAGGCTTCCGCAGCAGCGGTGTCGTCCTTCTCATCCTCGGCAGGAACCTCGTCGGCCGGCTCAGCGGTCTCGAAGTCAGCTGGTGCTTCCTGCGGGATCTCGACGGTGACGACGGACTCTTCCGGATCGGCGATGTCGAGTTCGACGCCCTCAGGCAGCTTGAGATCCTTGGCAAAGATGTTGTCGCCATCCACAAGACCTTCGACGGAGACGACGATGCGCTCCGGCAGATTGTTGACCTCGGCACGAACAGTGAGCTGCTGCATGTCGACAACGGCGATGGCGCCGCCCTTCGGAGTGCCTTCGACGAAGACTGGAACCTCGACCTCGATCTTCTCGCCGGCCTTGACCTCGTAGAAGTCGATGTGTTCGACGATGCGCTTGACAGGGTTGCGCTGAACGTCCTTGACGACGGCGAGCTTGGATTCGGCGCCGTACTTGATGGTGAACAGAGCGTTGGTGTGACGCAGAGCCAGCGTGGTCTCACGCATCGGCAGCTTCACATACACCGGCTGCTCGCCGCCTGCATAGACGGTTGCAGGAATTTCATGAGCGACGCGCATACGGCGGGCAGGGCCCTTGCCGAACTCGGTGCGCAGTTCGCCTTCGAGCGTGATGGTTGTGCTATTTGCCATATTTCCTCCTTGTTCTGAATTGACGCATCAACGAGCCAAAGCAGTGCTCAAGGAGCCCACTTTCTGCCGAGTCGATGACGGAAGCAACAGCTTCCCTCGCCAAAGCAACGTCTCTAGAATAGTGTTTGCATTTGACAACTCCGATGATGGTGGAAACACTACGGCAACGGCACGCATACGCTACGATGCCGGTTAGAGCATATGATTGGAGAATCTATGGCAACGCACTCTTCGAAGATATGGCCGTACGTCGGTGCCGCGGCAGGAATCGCCTTGACTTGTGGCATGGTGTTTGCCGCCGGCGAGACGTTGTTCTCGGTGGCGCTTGATTCGCAGTCGAAGCGTTCACTGTTCCGCCGTAAAACCGATGACGACTCCCTTGCGCAGCATGATCCGGCGAAGCAGGCCGGCGTTGACGAGCAGGCGTTACAATGGTTCGATGAGGTCAAGCATGGCGTCACTATTCGCAGCTATGACGATCTCACCTTGCATGCATGGCGTTTCGACGCCAACACAGCGGTGCCACTGCCTCACGCCTACGCGATCTGCTTGCATGGCTACACGGGTGAACCGTCCGAGATGGCATCGTGGGCTTTTCATTATGCGAACATGGGCATGCGCGTGCTGGTTCCGGCGCAACGTGCCCATGAGTTGAGTGAGGGGCGCTATGTGGGCATGGGGTGGCTCGAGAAAGAGGATCTGCTCAGGTGGGTGAATTCCATCGTCGCCAAAGATCCCGACGCCCGCATTGTGCTTCAAGGAAATTCGATGGGCGCCGCGACGATTCTCGACGCGTGCGCCGATCCCCGATTGGCCAGGAACGTGACGTGCGCGATCGTCGACAGCGGGTTCTCTGGCGAATACGACCAGCTGTTGAACAGCGTTGCCGGCATGCTGCATATCAGCAAGCTCATGGCCAAGCCGATCGTTGACTGCGGCAGCCTGATCAATAAGGTGAGGCTGGGGTTCTGGTTCACGCAGGCGGACGCGCTGGCACAGCTCCGCCGCACTACGCTGCCGATGTTGTTTATTCAAGGAGACCGTGACGAGATCGTGAACCCGCGCATGCTTGACACGTTGTATGCCGCATGTGCGAGTCCGGTGAAAAAGAAATTACGTGTTGAAGGCGCTGGGCACACATTGAGTCTGCGCACGAACCCGACGTTGTATTGGCAGACCGTAGACGCTTTTGTACGCCGCTGTTTTCATATCGCTGCATGAGTCACGTGCGGCACAATAGCTGAGGAATGCGTTGGATTATCAACGCGAAAGTGGTGTGGGGCGTTCCGATATCGGAACGCCCCACACCACTTGGAAACTGAATTATTGGAAAACTGATTATTAGTTCAGCAATTCCTTGACTGCTGCGATGACCTCCTGCAGACTCTGCTTGGCGTCGCCGAACAGCATCTGCGTGTTGTCTTCGTAATACAGTTCGTTCTCGATGCCGGCGTAACCGCGACCACGGCCGCGCTTCATGACGACCACGTTCTGCGACTTGTCGACGTCGAGGATCGGCATGCCGGAAACAGGCGTGCCCGGTTTGCGTGCCGCCGGATTCGTGACGTCGTTCGCGCCGACGACCAACGAGACGTTGGCGGTCGGGAACTGCGGGTTGATGTCATCGAGATCGATGAGCTCGTCATATGGCACGTTCGCTTCGGCGAGCAGCACGTTCATATGGCCTGGCATACGGCCTGCCACAGGGTGGATGGCGTATTCAACCTCGACGCCATGCTCCTTGAGCAGTTCGCCGAGATCGGCCAGTTCGCGCTGTGCCTGAGCCTGAGCGAGACCGAAGCCTGGCACGAAGATCACCTTGTCGGCATACACCAGCTGGACGGCGAGATCGTCAGGGGTCGTCTCCTTCATCGTGCCTTCCGGACCATCAGCGGAACCGGATGCCGCATCGGATCCACCGAAGCCACCTGCGAGCACAGACATGAGCGGGCGGTTCATGGCCTTCGACATGAGCACCGACAGCGTGACGCCAGCCGAACCGACCAGTGCGCCGGCGACGATCAGCGCCACATTGTCAATGGCCAAGCCAGACATGGCGACAGCCGTACCCGTGCAAGCGTTGAGCACGGAGATGACGACCGGCATGTCGGCGCCACCGATCGGGATGACGAAGACGAGACCATAGCACAGCGCGAACACGGTGGTCAGGATCGACCACAGCAGACGCTGGCTTGGGAACACGCACAGCATCACGAGGGAGGCGATGGTCAGCACGATGAAAAGCACGTTCCAGAAGCCCTTGCCCGGCAGTTTGAGGTTCTTGACCCAGCGGATGCCCTGCAACTTACCGGCGGCGATGAGCGAACCGGTGAAGGTGACGGAACCGATCATCACGCCGAGGCCGGCCGTGATGAGCACCACAAGGCTTGGAGCATGGTCGTTGGCCAGAATGTCGTTCAGGGCGACGAGCGCAGCGGCGCCGCCACCGACGGTGTTGAAGATGGAGACAAGCTGAGGCATGTCGGTCATCTTGACCTTCTTGGCCGAGACAACGCCGGCGAGAGCACCGATGGCGATGCCGACGATCAGCACGATGACGGCGATGCCGTTGACGAAGCCGGAGACGAAGAGTTTGATGAACGCCATCACCACGGCGATGATCATGCCGACTGCGGAGATGGAATTGCCCTTACGTGCGGTTTTCGGGGAATTCATGTAGTGAAGTCCCATGACGAACATCACCGCAGACAGCAGGTATACGAACCATGCAACAATATCGATTGGCTGTGCGGTCATTACTTGTTGCCTCCCTTGCTCTTCGCGCCGTCTTTATCGCTCTTGAACATCTCAAGCATGCGGTCGGTGACCACATAGCCGCCGACGACGTTCATCGTGCCCAGCACAGCGGCCAGGAAGATGAACACATATGACAGCCACGAGTTCGCTTCGGCGGCGACGATGACGACGCCGACGATGACGATGCCGTGAATGGAGTTCGCACCCGACATGAGTGGCGTGTGGAGCGTTGCCGGCACTTTGCCGATGACTTCGATGCCGATGAGCAATGCGAGAATAAACAGGGTGATCGATACTACGAGATCAGGCATCGGTTCACTCCCCCTTTCGTTCCTGCGAGGAATCGCCGGCGACGACCATCGCCTGATCGATCTCCTCGTTCATATCTACGGTGAGCTTGCCGTCTTTGATGAAATGCGTCAGAATATCGCCGACGTTACGGCTGAGCAGATTCGATGCGGTGGTGCTCACTTCGCTGGCCAAATATGGTGCGCCGATGATCTTGACACCGCCATCCGTGACTTGTTCGCCGATCGTAGAGCCCTCAACGTTGCCGCCCAGATCGCTGGCGGCGCAGTCGACGACGACCGCGCCACGATGCAAACCGGCGACGCCTTCCTTGGTCAACAGCACCGGTGGCTTGCGGCCGGGAACCTTCGCCGTCGTGATGATGA